>ERZ777003.106-NODE-106-length-161963-cov-11.029708_pt1 | contig 161963 bp, 113 predicted proteins | sample MGYA00374956_ERZ777003 | MGnify/ENA primary metagenome ERZ777003 (study PRJEB29302, sample SAMN06268252) | bioreactor metagenome | isolation source: Joint BioEnergy Institute, California, USA | place: USA:Joint BioEnergy Institute, California, USA | collected... | reverse complement strand
TTTCGGACGACTATCGCCTATGTTGATGCATAATGTTGGAGACGCCCGCGCCACGAAGCAAGCAATGAACGCCCCCGAAGGAGCCCATCCATGCCCGCAACCGTCGGATTGATCCACACGTCGCCCGCCATGCTGCCGGTCTTCAAGCCCCTCGTGCAGGAGCTGCTGCCTGCCGGCGTGACGACCTTCAACATGGTCGATGAAAGCCTCCTGTGCGACATCATCGAACAGGGCAAATGCCCGCCGACGACGGCTCGCCGGCTGGTCGGTCATGTCCTCTCGGCTGAGCAGGCCGGCGCGACGCACATCCTCGTCACCTGCTCCTCGATGGGCCGGGCGGTCGAAACCGCCCGCTCGCTGACGAGCGCCACCGTCCTCCGCGTCGATCAGCCGATGGCGGACCGCGCCATCGCCACCGGCAGCCGGATCGGCGTCGCGGCCACGCTCCCCTCAACGCTCGAACCGACGGTTGAGCTCATCCGCCGCACAGCCGCGGCTGCGGGCAGGGAGATCGCCCTCACCGCCCGCGTCGTCGAGGGCGCCTTCCAAGCCGTCATGAACGGCCAGCCGGACAAACACGACCAGCTCGTGGCGTCTGCGATCGCCGAGCTCAACCAGACCAGCGACGTCATCGTCCTCGCCCAGGCCTCCATGGCCCGCGTCACTGATGCCCTCCCGCCGGAACGACGCCCCGTGCCGATTCTCACCAGCCCAAGGCTGGCGATCGAGCATCTGGCTGCATTGCTGCGGAAGGAGCGGTAGGTGCCGCAAAGCGCCAAGCTCCAAAGAAGCCTCAACTTCCAAGGGCCAAAACCTCACATTGCCGCCTCTTGGCGATCCCTTCGCGTCCTTCGCGCCATTGCGGTCGCCCTCACAACCCTCGCCCATGTCCGTGTTGATCCGTGGTTCCAATCCACCCCCTTGCGCTCAAGCGCAACGACTTTACGCAATCTTCCAATGCCCCCCTGCCGGGTGCGGAGGTACGATCGGCTACACTGTGGTCGTCCGCACATCGCAGGTGGTTCAGCTCAACCCCCGGAGTACCGCATGACCAGGCTGCTGTTGTTGTTGTCGCTCCTCGTGTTGCCGCAGATCGCCTGGGCGATCCAGGTGGATCTCAGCCAGGCCAACGACCGCCGCGACGTGCTCTCGCCCAACATGCACAACTGGCGCATCCCCAATGCGCCGTCGGCTGAGGCGACGTTCGACCGCCTCACGCTCCGCCTCGACGCCCCCGCCGGCGCGACGCTCACCACCGAGTGGTGGAAAGCCGGGTTTGATCATCCCGCCACGATGGCGTCCGACGGTGTCGTCGTCACAGGGAATGACGCAGCCCTTCGGCTGACCATTCGCGGCCTGCCGGCAGGGCACCACTCGCTGACGACCTATCACAACAGCCTCTGGGACCAGCCGAGCTCGGGTGTGGTCGTCGAGGTCAACGGGCAGACCGCCGAACCCGTGATGCCCTCCCAACGCGTCACGCATGACGACGACACCGCAGCCGCATGGGTCGAGTTCGACGCCGCCGACGGCCAGGACATCGTCGTCACCATCCGCCCGGCGGACCCGTCAGCCGATGCCCGCATCGTCCTCAACGGCCTGGAGATCGACCGCGCCGATCCGCGCCTGCGGGCGCGCAAGCCCGTCCCGGCTGACGGCGATGAGCATGTCCCACCCGATGTCGTTCTCTCCTGGACAGCCGCCGACCGCGTCGTTCGCCACCACGTCTACTTCGGTACGGACCGCGACGCCGTCACCCATGCCACGCCCGACTCGCCCGAATACCGCGGCGTTGTCGAAACGCCGCAGTTCACGCCCACCGATCTCAACCATTACGACACCTTCTACTGGCGGGTCGACGCCATCATCGACGGCGTCGATCAGCCGATCCGCGGCCCGGTCTGGCGCTTCCGCGTGCGTCACCTGGCCTTTCCCGGGGCTGAGGGGTACGGCCGATTCGCCCGCGGCGGGCGCGGCGGCCGCGTCATCCAGGTGACGAATCTCAACGATTCCGGCCCGGGGAGTCTTCGTGCAGCCGTCGAGGCTGAGGGACCGCGCACGGTCGTCTTCCGTGTCGGCGGCGTGATCGAGCTGCAGTCGCCGCTGGTCATCCGCAATCCCTACATCACCATCGCCGGCCAGACGGCGCCGGGCGACGGCATCGCCGTGACCGGCTACACGTTTGGCACGTACGGCACGCATGATGTGATCGTCCGCTACATGCGTGTCCGCGTCGGCGACCGCTCCGGCAGGACGATGGACGGCATGGGCCTGGCCAGCAGCGATCATGTCATCTTCGATCACTGCTCGGTTGCCTGGAGCATCGACGAAGCTGTCAGCTCGCGCGGCGCGGGCAACATCACCGTCCAGCGGTGCATCATCGCCGAGGCGCTCAACATCGCCGGCCATGCCAACTACCGCGAGGGCCAGGGCCACTCCTACGCCGGGAGCATCTCCGGCAACATTGGCAGTTTCCATCACAACCTGCTGGCGCACTGCGCCGGACGCAACTGGAGCCTGGCTGGCGGGCTGACCAAGGGGGGCAAGTTCGCCGGCTATCTCGATATCCGCAACAACGTGGTCTACAACTGGCGGCACCGCACCAACGACGGCGGCGTTCGCAAAGCCAACATCGTCAACAATGTTTACATCCCCGGCCCCGCGACCACGCGCCGGCACCTGATGGTCGCCGAGATGGAGCTGGTCCTGCCTGATGACGTGCAGCAGTACTACGTCGCCGGCAATGTCATGGAGGGGCATCCCGAGTTTTTGCCCGACAATTGGGCCAATGGCGGCGTGCGCCGCGGCCGCAACTACAACGATGTCATGCGGCTGACTGAGCCCTTCTGCGAGCCGTACGTCACGACGCACACGCCGGAGGAGGCGTATGCGTCGGTCATCGCGGATGTGGGTGCGAACATCCCGCGGCATGACTCGGTCGATCAGCGCGTGCTGCACGACGTGATCAATCGCAGCGTCTCCGCACAGGGCAGCCGTGGCGGCTTGCCGGGGATCATCGATTCGCAAAACGACGTCGGCGGCTATCCCAAGCTGCGTGGCGGCACGCCGCCAGCCGACCGCGATATGGACGGCATGCCCGACTCCTGGGAGCTGGCCCATGGCCTGAATCCCGACGACCCCGAAGACCGCAATGCCGACCGCGACGGCGATGGATTCACCAATCTCGAGGAGTACCTGGATTGGATCGTGCGGAATCGGAGGTTGGAGTGAAGTGGAGAGACGGAGAGACGGAGAGACGGAGTTAGCGTCCCTATCAACCGCCAACTGAGAAGACGTCCATGTCGAGCATCAGGAAACTGCGTCTGGGTGTCTTGGGCCTCGGCGAAGGCCGCAGCATCCTCTCGGCTGCTCTGGCCAGCGAGTGGTGGGAGCTGGCGTGCATCTGCGACCTGGATGAAGCCCTCTGCCGTCAGCGGTCAGCCGAGTTCGGCTTTGATCGCTGGACGACGCAGATGGACCAGATGCTGTCCGATCCGTCCATCGACGTCATCGGCATCTACACGCCCGATCCGCTTCATGCCGAGCACATCATCGCCTCCCTGCGCGCGGGCAAGCATGTGATCTGCACCAAGCCGTTGGTGGATGATCTCTCGCAGGGGCTGGCCTTGCTGGCTGAGGCGCGACGGCATGATCGGCTGGTCTTCGTCGGCCAGAGCTCGCGTTTCTTCGAGCCGATGATCCGCCAGCGCCGCGACTACGAAGCCGGGCGTCATGGCGCCCTCTACAGCGTCGAAGCCGAGTACAACGCCGACAACCGCTGGTTCCTCCAGAAGTCCTGGGCACGCAGCGGCGGGCTGAAATGGCTTTACGGCGGCTTGTCCCATCCGGTGGACCTGGTCCGCTGGTATTTCCCCGACATTGACGAGGTCATGGGCTATGGCTTGCTGACCGACAACGGCCGCGCGCTGGGTCTGCGGCATGAAGACTCGATGCACTTCATCATGCGCACGACCGAGGGCAGGATCGCCCGCGTCACCGGCTGCTACAGCGCCCCACCCCAGCCGCACATGCGCGACAGCCATATGACCTGCGTCCTCCGCGGCGAGTCGGGCGCCAGCCAGGCGGACTACTACGACCTGCGCTACTCCACGCACTTCAAGGGCGAAGGGTGCATCCTGTACGACCTGGAGCACACCGCACCCTACTACTTCCGATTCGGCGGCCGGGCTCACCATGCCGGCGAGTATCAGAACTACATCGAGTACTTCGCCCGTTGCCTGGCGGAGGGCCGTACACCCAAGCCTGATATCGCCGAGGGCCTGTTCACCGTCGCGGTTATGACGGCCATGGAGCGAAGCCTCAAGACGCGTCAGCCCGTCCGCGTTCAGACCATTCTCGAGGAGTACGGGCTCCAGGAACTGTCCCAGGCGCCCGCGACAATCACCCCTCCGTCGGCTGGGGCACCCCAGCCGCAGTTAACCCCCTGACGAAAGGATCGGATGCCATGACCACCACAACACTTCCCGGCACGATCATCAGCGAAGAGCAGAAGCGCCAGTATCACGAAGAAGGCTTCTGCATCCTCGAGCGCGTCATCCCCGACGAAGCGCTGGAGGCCCTGCGCAACGAATGCCAGCGATTCATCGACGTGATCAACGCCGAGATGGACGCCGAGGGCGTGAAGGTCAAAGGCATCAACCATCGCGACAAGCGCTACTTCATCGCCCGCCGGCACAAGGACAGCCAGGTGCTGCGGGATTTCCTGTTCAGTGACCTGATGGCGCAGATCGTCCGGGCAACAGTCGGGTCCGAGGCGTATCTGTTTGTCGATCAGTTCGTCGTGAAGATGGCGGAAGTGGGGATGAAGTTTGCCTGGCATCAGGACAGCGGCTATGTCGGCCATCCGCATCCGGAGTACCTGAGCGCCTGGGTCGCGATGGACGACATGACGGAAGAGAACGGCACGATCTACGTGCTGCCCTATTCGCGCGCCGGCGTGCGGGAGACGGTCAAACATGTGAAGGAAGAAGGCACCAATGACATGGTGGGCTACCACGGCGACGACCCGGGCATCCCTGTGATCGTGCCGGCTGGCACGATCGTCTGCTTCAGCAGCAACTGCTTCCACCGCAGCGGTGCCAACACGACCAGGAAACCGCGGCGCAGTTATCTCTGCCAATACTCCCCCGCGCCGATTCTCACCAGGGACGGCACCAAGCCGTGGTGCGATGCGGTGCCATTCCTCAAGAACGGCCAGAACATCTTCACCTGGCCGCCTGCGGCTTGATCGAGGATTCGACGCGATGCGTTCCGGAGCCGACGTCGAGCGGAGCGTCGCCTCCGGGTGGGTAGATGCGCGCCTTTGCGCCCGGCGGGATGGTGACCTCAAGTCGCAACCGATCCCCCTCGCGCTCCCAGCCAACTCCGATCTCCCCCATCACCGAACGATAGTGCGCCCGCACCCAGCCAACGCCGTGGATGACTGCCGGCTTGATCGTGATGCGCGCCGGCTCGTCGCGGCGGAAGTCGATGTCGATCCCCGCCAGGTAGCGGTAGAACCACATCTCGGCATGGCCGAGCATCATGTGGTTCTGGGACGACCGGGGATCGGCGTCCCACGCCTCCGTCAGCGTCGTCGCCCCGCGCTCAAGCTGCCAGGCATAGCCGGGGCCGTCGCGCTGTGTGAGCATGTCGTAGACGACATCCGCACGCCCCGCCTGGCTGAGCGCTTCGAGCACATATCGAAAGCCGATGTCGCCGGCTGTCACGCGATGGCCGCCTCCGCGGATCCGGCGCACAAGTGCCTCGAGCACGCCTGGCCTGTGCGTATCCTCGACCAGCCCGAGGGCGAGCGGCATGGCATTGGCTGTCTGCGAGCCGGTGTCGTACTCGCCACGATTCGGGTCGAAGAAGCGGGCATTGAACGCCCGCCGCACCTCGGCTGCGCGGTCGGCATACTCGCCCGCCTCCCCGTCGCGCCCCAGCACGCGCGCCACCTCCGCCATCGCGACCAGATCGGCGTAGTAGATCGCCGTCGCGGTCAGTCCCAGCGTCGTCAGCTTCGAGAATCCCGGCCGATCAGGGCCGACGTCGTACCAGTCACCCAGGCCGTACGCGATGATGCCGTCCTCCGCCCGGCTGGCCAGGTACGAAACGTACCGGCGCATCGCGTCGTAGTTCTCCTCGAGAATCCGCCGGTCTCCTGTGAACTGATACACCTGCCAGGGGGCCAGCACGATCGCACTGCCCCACTCGGGCGAATCGTTGAACACATCCCACGGCGGAACAAAGGCCGTGTACTGTGGCGCGATCGTCGGCACGCAGCCCTCGCTGCCTTGCGCATCGCGCATGTCGCGACAGATCTTGCGGTAGTAGTCGCGCAGTTCGTAGTTGTACAGCAGCGCCGGCGCCATCAGGTGGGCTTGTTCCAGCCAGCCGAGCTTCTCGCGGTGCGGGCAGTCCGTCAGCACACTCTGCAGGTTGCTGTCGATGGCTCCCAGGATGAGCGCGTGAATGCGATTGAGCAGCGGATCGGAGCATTCGAACTGCCCGATCATGTCGGCTGAGCATCGGATGACGCACCCTTCGACGTCGATCTCGACGGCCCCTTCGGCCCCCGGCGGCAGCTTTACCTCCGCCTGCACATATCGAAACCCGGTATAGCTGAAACGCGGCTGCCACATCGTGGTGCCGCTGTCCCCAATCGTGCAGGAGAATTTCACAGGCGAGCCGGTGTTCTTCTGCGTGACCTTTCCGGCTTCGTCGAGGAGCTCACCTGTCATCAGAGTGATTCGCGTGCCGGCAGGCGCTTTGGCGCAGAGACGCGGCATGCCCGCGAAGTTTCGGCCCAGGTCGAACACGCGCCGGCTGGCCTCACCCGTGACGCGCACTGCGCGCAACGTGCGCGCCTCGCGCACGGGCGGGCTGATCTGCTCGATCAACTCGCCGTCGGGACCGTCGACCTCCTCAACATTCACCCAGCCGCCGTCATCGAACCCCGGCGAGTCCCAGCCGCTGTGCTCGCGCCGGCAGTCGTAATCCTCCCCACCATAGATGCACGAAAACGTGATCGGCCCAGCCGTCGCCCGCCAGCGCGCATCCGTCACGACGGCTACGCTCGATCCATCCGCCAGCGTCATCTTCAGGCGCAGGATCGCCTTCGGCGGCCCGAAGGATCGCTTGAACTTCGCATACCGCCCGCCGGTGACGTTGTGCATCCCATTGCCGAGCATCAGGCCCAGCACATTCTCGCCGGCGTGCAGGTGCGGCGTTAGGTCGTGGCGCACATACAGACAGGTCTTCGCGTAGTCCGACCACCCCGGCTCGAGCACGTTCCGCCCCACCTTTCGTCCATTGCAGCGCAGCTCGAAATGCCCCAGCCCGCAGACGGCGGCTTCGGCTTTGAGGATAGCCTGATCGATCTGAAACACCCGCCGCAGCAGCGGCAGCCCCTCCTTGAGAACATGCGAAGGCGCAGCGATCCACCGGGCGCCCCATGACCGCTCAACGGCTTGATCGCTCACGCCCGCACCCCCGCCAGCACCTGCTTGACCGCGAGCTGCCACCCCTGGCGCAGATCATTGGCCCGCCGCCGCGGCATGGCGGGATTGTAGACCGTCTCGCCGCAGCTCATGCCCGCAAGAGACTCCAGCGACGGGCGAATCCCCAGCCCCAGCATCCCCGCCATGGCTGCTCCCAGCGGCGAACAATCCGCCGCCGCAGCCGCACGCAGCCGCACGCCTGTCAGGTCCGCGATGAACTGCATGAGGAAGCGATTGGCTGTCCCCCCGCCGTCGACGTGAAGCTGCTGCAACTCGACCCCGCCCTGCCGCCGCATCATCGTCAGCACATCATCGAGCTGATACGCGATCGATTCCAGCGCCGCGCGGATCACGTGCGCCCGCGTCGTGAACGCCGTCATCCCCACCAGCCCCGCCCGCGCGGTCGCGCTCCAGTACGGCGCGCCCAGCCCCGCAAATGCCGGCACGAGGTACACCCCACCATTGTCCTCAACGCTCTGCGCCGCCGGCTCGCATTCGTCCAGCGACTGGATCAGTCCCAGCCGGTCCTTCAGCCACGTCAGGGTCGCGGCGCTGTAATTGATGATCCCCTCCAGGCAGTACACCGCCTGCCCACGATGCGTCCAGGCGATCGTCGTGACAACGCCATCGCCGCCATCCACCGCCTTTGTGCCGCAATTGAGCAGCACGGACGACCCCGTGCCGATCGTCGCCTTGCCGTCGCCGGGCGCAAAGCAGCGATGCGCGAACAGCGCCGCCTGCGAATCGCCCATCACGCCCTGGATCGGCACCTGCCGATCAAACGCGCCGCCGGCATCGGTTTCGCCATAGCTGCCAGTGCTGTCGTGCACCTCCGGCAGCGCTGTCCGCGGGACGCCGGCCAGCGTGCACAGCTCCTGATCCCACGCCAGTTCATGGATGTCGAAAAGCATCGTCCGGCTGGCGTTGGTGTGGTCGGTCGCAAAGACGCGCCCGCCGGTCAGGCGATAGACCAGGTAGGTGTCGATTGTGCCGATCAGCGCCTCGCCCGATCGCAGGCGATCCGCCACAGATGCCTGGTTTCGCATCAGCCATGCCAGCTTTGACGCGGAGAAATACGGGTCGATCTTCAGGCCCGTCTTGCGGCGGACGAGCGCATCGGCTCCATCAAGCTGCCATTGGCGGCAGATGTCCTGCCCGCGCCGGCACTGCCAGACGATTGCTGGATACAGCGGCCGGCCGGTACGGCGGTCGAAGACGACGACGGTTTCGCGCTGGTTGGTGATGCTCAGGCAGGCGATCTGCGATGCCTGCGCCCGATCGGCTTCGACGATCTGGCGGATGCACGCGAGCGTGTTCCGCCAGATCTCCTCGGCGTCATGCTCAACCCATCCCGGACGGGGGTAATGCTGGCGGTGCTCCAGCGCGGCTTTGCGAATGGGCTGGCCTTCGTCGCTGTAGAGGATCGCTTTCGTGGCTGACGTGCTTTGATCGATTGCCAGGACCAGGCTCATGACGCCTCCCTTTGTCACGGGCGATCAGCAGTCGCCTGGCGGTTTGCGCCAGCGACTCCATCGACAACCCGTAGTGGGCGAAGATGTCGGCCTGGCTGCCGGTGAGCGTGTACTCGTCGGCAATGCCCACGATCTGCAAGCCGACATCGATCCCCGCCTGCATCAGCACAGCCGCGCACGCTTCGCCCAGGCCGCCGTGTACGCTGTGTTCCTCGACCGTCACCACCGCTCGGCACTGCTGCGCCACCCGTCGGATGAGCTGCACGTCCAGCGGTTTGATCGTGTGCACGCTGACCACCGTACACGAGATGCCCTCAGCCGACAGCGCCCGGCCTGCCTGCAAAGCATGAATCACGGCTTCGCCTGTGGCGATAAACGCCACGTCCCGCCCCTCCGCGAGGATGCGCCCCCGGCCGATCTCAAACGGCCCGTCGCCGTCCGGCAGCGTGTACTGCGGCGCCTTGCCGAAGCGCAAGTAGATCGGCCGACCGTGCGCCGCAGCCGCCCGAACGGCTGCGGCCGTTTCGACATTGTCGGCTGGGACGACGATGTCGAGGTTGTTGATCGCCCGTAGAGCAGCCAGATCATGCAGGCTGTGATGTGTCGATCCCAATGCGCCGTAGCTCACGCCGGCGCTGATGCCCACCAGCTTCACCGGGTGATCCGAGTAGGCCACATCATTCTTGATCTGCTCCAGCGCCCGGGCCGTCAGGAAGCACGCCGGTGAGACGGCGAAAACGCGTTTTCCCGCTGCCGCCAAACCGACTGCGATGCCGACGAGGTTCTGCTCGGCGATGCCGACCTCAATGTGCTGATCGGGCAGCGTCTGGCCGAATCCCACCAGCTTGCCCGACCCGCGCGAATCGCTGGTCACGACCAGCAGATCGCGATCCCCGCGCGCAAGCGCCAGCAGCGTCTCAGCGAAGACCTCCAGATTGGCCCGGCCCATGCTCAGGCCCATCTCGGCGGCGACCGCCCTGGCAGCCGGGCTGAACATGTCACCGGCAGGCGCGCTCATACCGCCACCTCCTCCAGGCGGGCCGCCTGGGCATCCAGCTCCGCCAGCGCAGCCTGGTACTCCTGATCGTTGGGCACGCCATGGTGCCACTTGGCGACATCCTCCATGAAGCTGACGCCGCGACCTTTGATCGTCCGCGCGATCACAGCCAGCGGCCGGCCCTCGGGACGATACGACAGCACCTCGATCAGATCCTCGATGCTGTGCCCGTCGACGTGCCGCACCTCCCAGCCGAAGGCTTCGAACTTCGCATCCAGCGGCTCATTGCAGCAGACATCGCGCGTGCGGCCGGTGATCTGCAGCAGGTTGCAGTCGATGATGGCTGTCAGATTGTCCAGCCGGTAATGGCTGGCCGACATCGCGGCTTCCCAGTTGCTCCCCTCGGCCAGCTCGCCATCTCCCAGCAGCACAAAGACGCGGTAATCCGCCCGGTCGAGCTTGCCGGCGATGGCTGTCCCAACGCCTACGGACAATCCATGCCCCAAGGCTCCGGTATTGTGCTCAACCCCCGGCACCTTGCGCGTCGGATGCCCGACGAAATGCGATCCCCGCTGGCAAAGCGTCCACAGCTCGCTTTCCGGGAAGAACCCCCGATCGGCGAGCACGACGTACAGCGCCTCGACCGAGTGCCCCTTGCTCTGGATGTACCGGTCGCGATGGGGATCGCTGAACGTCTGCGGCGAGACGCGCAGGATGCGGTTGTACAGGACATTGAGGATGTCTACGCACGACAGGCTGCCGCCCGTGTGGCCGGCGCCGGCATGCTTGATGATCTCCAGCACGCGGCGGCGGTACTGCACGGACTTGCGACGCAGTTCCAGCTCCGGGGGGGCCATCGTCTCAGGCATGGCGATGCACCTCCCATCCGAGATAGTTGCCGCAGGCTTCGGCAATGATGTCAGCCGTCAGCGACGGATTGACGGCGACGTGATGCTCAAACCCCTCGCGGCAGATGTAGCGCAGCAAAGGCTGCAGGTTCGGCACGTGCGCGACCGCGCGATGGCCAAACGTCAACAGCTCGTCATCCGTCGTCGTCCCCTCGCCAACGTAGCCGCGGATCACGCCGAAGGTGTCATCCGTTGTAAATCGGGCATACGTCAACGGCCCAGCCGGCGTGCGGCCTTCCATCGCGCCCCAGGTGTTCTCCACCCCCAGCGTCGAACCAAGGATCGGCGCATTGGCGATCTTCGTGTCCGGCGCAAAGGCCTTTGGCCAGTTACCGCAGTGGAACAGGACGCACTTGTTCTCATCGCCGCCGTAGTTGTTGTTCCAGTCGACCAGGGCGCTGGGGCGCGTCGCAGCCAGCGACAGCACGTACATCGACAAGGCCCCCGTTACGTCCACCTCGCACGCACTGGGCATGAGGTTCTGCGACATCATGCTCATCAGCGTGCAGACGTTGCAGCCCCAGTTCTGCTGCAGGCTGGTCCAGCACTGGATGGCTGTGGCATCCAGCCCGTTGTCAGCGACAAAGTCGTCCAGCACGACGCCCAGGCGCGCCATCTGGATCATGCGATCTGACGGCACGTCCTTCGACGGCGCATAGGCACGGATCTGCTGGAGCTTGGCCTGCACGCGGGCGTCTTCCGGCTTGAGTTTGTCGGCTTTGCCGAGGATTTCCGAGAGGTCGACCGTGACGACGCTGATGCCGTAGCGTTCCAGCACCTTTTCGCTGTAGCGGACGGTGTTGAAGGCTCCGGGGCGTGCACCGATGGCGCCAAAGCGCGCCCCGCGCAGCTTCCGCACGACGCGGCATACGCCCAGGAACTTCGCCAAGTCGACGCCGAACGACTCGCTGGCTGGATGCACGACATGCTGCTGGGTGAGCGTGTAATGGATGCCAGCCTGGCGGAGATTGTTGCAGACCGAGATCTTGCCGCAGAACGCGTCGCGCCGCCGTGTGACGCCCAGGGCGTTCAGATCGTCGGGATACCCCTGAACAAGGACCGGCACGTCGAGCTTCGCGAGCTTGAGCGTGTCGGCAATGCCGCGCTCGTCCCCGAAATTCGGCAGGACGACCAGCACGCCGTCGATCTCATCGCGGTGGGCTCGGAATAGCTCGGCGCAGCGGACGGCATCGGCGTGCGTCTCGATGCCGCCAAGCTTGGTCTGCTGCGGATCGACCATGATCGGCCGGATCTGCAGCCGCTCGAACAGCTGATGGATATCCGCGCGGGCTTCGCTGACCAGTGCGTCGGGGAAGAAATCGCGATTGCCGATGATGACGCCAAGCGTGGGTGTGTCGGTGATGGACATGGCTTCACCTGCCTCTTGCGACCGGAATGCAGCGGTCGTTTGCGCACGCGGGCGCGCACAGCCGCTTGATGGCGCATTGTCGCGAAGGCGGCTCCGCCGAAACAGGCAATCTTGCGAAAGGTTTTTGCGATCTGGCGCAGGTCAGGCCGGCGGCAGGATCTCGACAGGGCCGGCGAGGCCTGCCTGCGTGGTCGTCGCGTGGATGAGCACGACCAGCCGCCGGGGCTGGTCGGAAGGCGGGACGTCGACGATCTGCTGATCCGGCTGAGTGCCGGGTCGATGGGCGATCGGCTGGCCGTCGAGGAAGAATTGCGCCTCGCCGACGACGCGGTCGAAGACGACCTGCGCCCCCGTGGCGACGAAGCGGCGCGGCAGCTTCAGCTTGGCCTGGTACATCGCGTATCCGGGCGACGGCCATGTCGGAGCCGCCGTCGCATGGGGATCGACGGGTTGCCAGGTGTTCATGTCCTGGGCGTGGGCGTCGGATGTCGGGTCCGGCCGATCGACGGAGACGGGGCTCATCCGCCAGCCCGTCACGAAATGACGCAGCGGCACGATCGGCACGACGGGACGGATGGGCGCAGGCACCGATTGCAGACGCACTTCCGCCGGCGCCAGAACATCGGCAGATGCGCGCACGATGATCGGACCAGCCGTCGTTCGCGTGCGGATCAGGGCCTGCGCCAAGCCGTTGAACAGGCTTCGCACGTTCCCCTTGTCGGGCTCGTGGCAGTTGGGGTCGCCATTGCCCGTGCCGATCAGCTCGGCTGGGCCGTCGACCGCGATCGTCACGCGATGATCCGCCGTCGGCACGCGGCGCCCGGCTGCATCCGTCGCAAACAGCGTGATCGCAGCCGCGTACTCCCCATCCGCCGGCAGGACAGGCTGCGGATCATCCAGCTCCAGCCCGAGCGCCACAGCCGCCCCGGCTGTCTGCTGCACGCACCGAGCCATCTCCCGCCCGTCGCGATACCCCACAGCCGTCAGTTCCCCCGGCTCGTACACGACATCCCAAGCCGCCATCTCCACAGGGTCGATCCCCTTCGCGCCGAGCGATCGTCCGTTCAGCCACAGCTCCACACGCTCGCAGTTGCTGTACGCCCGCACGGTCACCGTCTCTCCCGGCGTGACGGGGTGCGTCCAGTGCGGAAACAGATGCACAAACGGCTCAGCCGAGAAGAACGCCTTGTGCAGGTAGAACGAATCTTTCGGAAACCCGCACAGATCGATCAGTCCCCAGTGCGACGAGATGCTCGGCCAGGCATACGGCGTCGGCTCGCCGCGATAGTCGAACCCCGTCCAGATGAACAGCCCGCCCACCCACGGCCGCTGACGCACGTGTTCCCACGTCCGCCGCCCGGTCGCGCCCCACGGCGCAGCCTCCGCGTCGATGGGCGCGAAGATCTGCCGATCCGGGTCGCTGTGCACGACGCCGCGCGTGCCGTAGGCGCAGTGTGTCTCGCCGGCGATGACCGGCATCTTTGGCCTGCGGGCGCGATAGGCGTCGTACTGGTCAAGCTGGTAGTTGATCGACATCACATCCAGCTCATCACCGATGCAGCCGTCGTTGAGAATCCCCCCGCTGACCGATGCCGTCACCGGGCGCGACGGATCCAGCTCGCGCACCGCCTCTCGCATCACCCGCGCAATCCGCCCGCTGACGGGCAGCGTCTGAATCGGCTCTTCGTTGCACAGCGACCAGAGGATCACGCTCGGATGGTTGCGGTCGCGCCGCACGAGTGTGCGCAACTGTTCCAGATGCTGCGGCGACGAACCGAAGTTGCGGTTCTCATCCATCACCAGCATGCCCAGCTCGTCGCAGGCATCGAGCAGCTCCGGCGCCGGCGGATTGTGCGCGCAGCGGATGGCATTGCACCCCATCTCCTTGAGCCGGCGGATGCGATACCGCCAAAGCGAGTCCGGCACGGCTACGCCCACCCCGGCATGGTCCTGGTGATTGCAGGTTCCCTTGAGCAGCACATGTTCATCGTTCAGGAAGAACCCGCGATCGGCATCGAAGCGGATCATGCGATAACCGAAGCGCGTCGTCTGCTCATCGACGACTTCGCCATCGCAAACGACCGTGGTCCGCAGGCGATACAGGGCTGGCTCCTCGAGCGTCCACCGCCGGGGATTGCTGACCGCAATCTCGCTTTGCGCTTTCGCGCACCCCATCGATGGGACATCGACCGGCACCGCCGTCTCGCCAATGACACGATCCTGGTCGTCGAGGATCTGCCATCGCACCTCACATGCGCTGGCGTCATCCCCCCGATTGCACACCGCCGCCTGCACAACTGTCCGCCAGCGCTCGCCATCGACAGGCTGCGGCCAGACAAAAACGCTGTCCTCCTCGACATACAGCGGCGCCGTCCGGATCAGCCACACGTGCCTGTAGATCCCGGCTCCTTCGTACCACCACCCCTCCATGTAGGTCGCATCGACGCGCACAGCCACGACATTGAGGCTGTCACCGAACTCGGCTACATCCGTGATGTCCACGTCGAACGGCGTATAGCCGCAGAAGTTACGATGCAGCAGGTGGCCATTGACGTACACCGTGCAGTGCGTGGCGACGCCATCGAAGCGCAGGACGATCCGCCGCGACCGGTCTGCCTCCTCCAGTCGAAACTGCCGCCGATACCAGCCGATCCCCCGCGGCCGATAGCCCCCGTTCATGTGCTCATCCGGCGATGGCGGCTGCTCGACGGCCCAGTCATGTGGCAGATCCACGACGCGCCAGTCCGAGTCGTCATATCCACGACCGCCGGCGCCCCGCGCCCAACCGGCCTTGTTGTTCATGTAGGCTGCCACGTGCGTGTTCGGCAGCGGAGGGTTGATGTCCCCCAGGTGAAATCGCCATCCCAGATCGAAGCGCAGCACCTGCCGCGGCGACCCAGCCGATCCCCCCAACGCGCCGCCTGGTTGATCAGAGATTCCCACAGTCACTTACCTGCTCCACGGGACACGAGCCGCCCAGGTCGCTGGTGCAGAGGTTCGAGACGTTGTGGCACTCCAGCACCGGCGACTCCTCCACAGCCAGCCGCACGCCTTCCAGACGCACATCGCGTGCATCGGCGATCAGCGCGCCGCGCCGCGCACTAATATCGATATTCTGCAGCACGATACGTTCGATGGGCATCTCCGGCAAGCCGCGGATCTCGATCGCGCGTCCCGCTCCCTGGCAGGTGATGTTGCGCAGGCTGATTCCCCGGAAGCACGGCGTCCGCTCGCTGACCGGCTCGGGCTGAGGATCACGCACGAAGTAGTACATGTTCAGGCTGATCGCCTCGTGGCGAATGTTGCGCATCGCGATGTTGCTCATCTCGATGTTGTCCACGACGCCGCCGCGCCCGCGGGTCGTCTTGAAGCGGATGCCGATGTCCGTGCCATCGAAGATGCAGTTGGTCACGGCGATGTTGCGCACGCCACCGGACATTTCGCTGCCGATTGTCACACCGCCATGCGCCCGCAGGACGACGCAGTTGGTGATGGCGATGTTCTCGCTGGGCCGACCGCGGCGGCGTCCGGCTTCGTCCCGGCCGGACTTGATGCAGATCCCGTCATCGCCGCAGTCGAAGTGCGAATCGCTGACCGTCACATTTCGGCAGGACTCGATGTCGAGCGCATCGCCGTTGGCTGCATACCACGGGTTGATGATGGTGACGTTGCGCACCGTCACCTGCTCGCACATGAGCAGATGGACATTCCACGCAGCCGAGTTGCGGAAGGTCGGCCCGTCCAGGAGCACCTGCCGGCAGTTTGTCAGTTTGACCATGTTGGGCCGCAGGTAGTCGCGCGCCGGCAGGTAATCCTCCAGATTGACGGGCCCATTCTTCTGCCGCAGCGCCTGAACGAGCTCCCGCCCCTCCATGGCTGCCTTGGTCGGCCACCAGATGCCGTATTCCTCGTCCACGACGCCGCCGGAGGCAACGAGCTGCTTCCACTCCTTTTCCGTCATCTTGAACTTCTTGACCGGCCGCCAGGCTTCGCCCTGGCCGTCGAACGTGCCGTCGCCGGTGATGGAGATGTTGGTCAGCTCCTGCCCCCACAGCGGTGAGATTGCACGGACAGCCTCTTCTCCTTCGTAGTTGGTGTGGACCAGCGGATAGTCCTCGTAATCACGGCTGAACAGGATCGTCGCACCGCGCTCGACATGCAGATCGATGTTGCTGCGGAGATGGATCGGGCCCGTGAGATACTGCCCCGGCGGAAAGAGCACGCGTCCGCCGCCAGCGCTTGCACACGCCTCGATGGCATTCGCGATGGCGGCGGTGTTCTTCGTCCGGCCGTCAGGGATAGCGCCGTGCTCCAGCACATTCCAGCACTTCATCGTCTTCCCTCGCTACAAAAGAATGCGCACGGTCTGGCTTTCATAGCCGTTGAACACCAGGATTCCGTTGACGATCAGCCAGAATCCGGCTGCCAGCGCCTCGCCGAAGATCATCCCCACAAACATCGGCCTGGCCCGCTGGAACAGCGTCGCCCCGCCGTATTGCAGGATCATCACCTTGGCCAGCCAGCCGACGAAAATGCTCAGCCAGACGTTCTGGATAAACGCTCCGTAGCTGGCGACAAACCCCACCGGCAGCAGCGGCCAGCTTGCCCAGCGCAGCGAGGCGATCTCCAGCCCTACCGTCACCAGGAACCCAATCCCGATATGAACCAGCGAGTTGTGCCGCTTGGGCGGAAAGCGACCACCGTGGTAGTCCGCCAGCGCATCGCCCATATCCCGCTCGGGGACATAGATCGCCCCGAAGTTGTTCCGCTGAGGGATGGCGTCACGCGTGATGGGCGTCGAGTACCCATACTGGCAGTACAGCGTCGCCGCGGCCGCGACGACGAAGCTGATCAGCAGCGTCCAGGCGATCACCGCTCCGATCCGCCTCCGCTCAGTGACGCCGGCGCTTCGCGTGATGCCCAGCCCGTGCAGTGTCAGCCCCATGACGCCATCGCGCGTCGTCAACGGGCCAAGGATCGTGAATACACCTGCGAAATACACATCCCGCCCGCCGATCATGCTGATCGGCAGGTTGGTGTAGATCTGTGATGTCGCGATGCCCGTGCGGTAGAACGGAATCCCCGTCTCAGCGACGACCCGGGCGACGATCAGGTGCGTCACCAGGATGAACCCGACGATCAGCACCGCCATCCACCACTGCACATCCAGCACCATCAGCCAACCCAGCATCACGATCGTGCCGATCACCGCGATCCAGAAGCTCAATCGGTAGGAGCTGTCGCCGCTGAGGCCCAGGGCATTGCGGCAAATCCGCAGCCACTGGTGCCGGCCGATCCACAGGATCCCGCCGACAAACGCGATGCACGCGCCCAGGTGCTGATCCTGCCAGATCGCGTTAGACATCTCCGATCGCATCATCCCGGCCTGCACGTCCACGAGGTTCACCAGCAGGTAGATCCCCCACAGGCTGAAGGCCACCTTCGATCGGATGAAGTAGGTAACGCCGATCACCATGAACGAAAGCTGCGCCGCCTTCACCTTGTTGCGAAGATAGACGAACGGCTCATCGGCGAAGATGTTGCTCAGGTCATAGCCGAGCGGGATGAGCGGGAAATAGGTCGGCTGATACGTGTTCAGCGCCCGCAGGCCGTGGATGACGAGAATCACGCCCAGCCCGATCCAAAGTGCCGGGCTGCGGAGCATCGCATTGAGCGCCTTTCCCGGCGCGGGTTGTTCGATCAGATCCGCCTGGATCTGCACGAGCGGAAATGGCAATCGCTCGTTACCGGCCCACTGCTCCAGCACCATGTGCGCCAGCGCCGCCAGCGTCGCGAGCATCGCAGCGATGAAGATGCCCCACGTCGCCAGCGGCACAAGCCATTCGCCATAGGGCGCCGTCTCCCCTCCCGGCACGCTCATGTAGAACCACGAGACGACCCGGCTGACGCGGCCATCCTCTCCTTCGGGGATCGGGAACAGCCACGACGGCAGTTCCAGCGCGGTGAAGGCCGCCCAGAAACTCGGATCAGCCGAGCCGAGATAGAACGGCGCGACCGGCGTCGGGATGAAGAACCGCATCAGCCCCCAGTTGGGCAGGCTGCAGGCGATCAGCACCATCAGCAGCACGACCGCCAGTTCGCCTTCGCGCAGGGCGTGTCTGGGCGCCCAGCGGTGCAGCGGCGCATTCAGTCCGACGATGACGATGAACTCAAACAGAACGGCTGCCAGCGGCAGATAGCCCGCCGCCAGGCTCGTGTCGGTAAGGACGAAGTCGTTGTACGGCACCAGCGTACACGCGAGCACCGAGCCGATCGTCCCCAGCAGCAGGCTGCGCCAGGTGACGCTCGAGGCGACGCGTGTGCGCAGCATCGTCTCGGGCGGCTGGGCCGACCCGGATCGCTCATGCGCTGAACTCTCGGTTGGCGTTTCTGGCAAAAGCTCCGGCATAGCCTGCACCGACTACTCATGGACCAGCGCGTCCCGCGGGACATCAATACCCAGGACAATGGTCGGCCGGATCTGTTCGCTGGCCTCCCCTCGAAGGCGGATGTTGCGCGTCTGCCTGCCCCGCACGTCGAGGAACACATTCTCCGTCGGGTTGTTCAGGCCGTGAATCAGGACCTCCTGACTGTCCTTCACGGAGAACACGGGCCCGAACCGCGGCAGGATACTGACGTTGACCAGATCGATATGGCTGCCGGCAGAGCAGCTCAGGCCCTCGTCCGCAACGATATGTACATTCTTCAGCCGGATATCCTGGAAATGCCGATCCGGCAGGCCGGCGATGCGCACAGCCGTCCGCGCCTGCTCGCAGTCGATGTCCTGCAGATGGATATGGCGGAATGTCGGCACCTGGCCGCCGGACGACTGCATCGTCGACGCCTCCGCCATCATCTGGATGGCGTCGCCGGCGATCCGCCGCATCGTGATCGATCGGAAGAAGACATGCTCGACCACGCCGCCGCGCCCGCGCGCCGAAACCAGGCGAATGCCGCAGCCAACGCGCTCGAAATCGCACTGCTCGATCAGCAGGTTCCGCATGCCGCCGGAGGTTTCACTGCCGATGGTGACGGCACTGTTGCCACCCAGCGCCCGCACGCGGCGGATGATGACACACTGCGTCGGCTTGCCGACGCGCCAGCCGTCTTCGTTCAGGCCCGACTTCAGCGAGATGCAGTCGGCGCCGCTGATCAGCTCGCAATCTTCGACGATCGCGTTGCGCGACGAATCGATCACGATGCCGTCGCTGTCGGGCCCTTCGGGCGCATTGATCCGCACGCGACGGATCGTGGCGCTGCGGCAGTAGGCCAGATGGATGTTGGAGTGCGGCCCGCCCTCGGAGATGCTGAAATCCTCCAGGAGCACCTGGCTGCAGTTGACCAGGTGGATCAACTGCGGGCGCAGGGGATGCTTCTCCGTGCCGAAACGCCGCTCGTTCACCGGCACATCGTTGAGCACCATCTGATAGAGGCGCTTGTGCGAGCGTTGCTCGGCCGGCTGCCAGGACCACCACGACGCACCTCGCCCCGCAATCGTGCCGCGGCCCATGATGGCGACGTTGCGGCAGTTGAACGCGTAGATCAGCGGCGAGAAGTTGAGGCACTCCTGCCCGCCCCATCGCACGAACACCGGCGGCAGGTAGCGCAGCGGTTCGTCGATGAAGGTCAGCACCGCCCCTTCGTCCAGTTGCAATGCGATGTTGCTGCGGAGATGGATGGGGCCTGTGCGCCAGTTGCCGGCGGGGACCCGGACGGTCCCCCCGCCGCCCTGCGCGCAGGCTTCGATCGCCTTGCCGATCGGAGCGGTGCAGTCAGCCGCCGGGCCGGTCTTGGCGCCGAAGTCGCGGATATCGACGACGCGATCGCCAAACGTGGGTACGACGACGCGCGGCATGCGGAATGGAACCGTCGGTTCGCCTGCCGGTGCATCAGGGATGGAGCGCATCACCAGGCCCGCACGCCGGTCGGGCTGTGCGGCGAGGATCTGCTTTCTGCCAACCACACTCATGTTGACCCTCGTCGCGCGGCCGACGGGAGAATGGAAACGTCGTTCCATCGGCCTTGAGTCGCGGACTGAGATACTGCACTCCCAGCCGATCACCGCAACCGATCTTCGGCTGCGCACTGCAGCATCGGCCCTGAGATGAGCCACGAGACAGCCTAATGCGATGGTCCCGAACGTGAACTTGACTTTTGCGGAAAACTTTTGCGAACGAGCGCAGGCGATGGGTCAACTGGCTGAATGATTGCCCGCGCGGGCCGCCTGGCGCCAGGCGCCGGGCGTCATTTTCACAACCCGATGAAACAGCACAGCCAGATACTGGGCTGTCGAGAATCCCGTCAGTTGCGCGATCCGCTCGAGCTTGTAATCGCTGCTGGCCAGCAGCTCCTTGACCCGCTCGAGCTGGACGCGGCGGATCTCCATGTGGATCGGCCGGCCGACGGCCTGGCGAAATCGCTTTTCCAATGAGCGGCGAGAAAGCGCAACCTGGTCGAGCACGTCCTCCACGCGGATGCCCTGGCAGGCGTTCTCACGGATGAACCGCACAGCCCGGGCCACCTCGGTATCCTCGATCGCCAACAGGTCGGTCGACTGTCGCGCTCGCACGCCCAGCGGATCGACGATGATGTCCGTCGCCACCTTCTTGCCGTTCATCAGGCGATCGAGCATTGCGGCGGCTTCGTAGCCGATGCGGCGGGCGTTGTGGATCACGCTCGATAGCGGCGGATTGGCCATCTCGCAGATCAGCTCGTCGTCGTTGACACCCAGGACGGCAATCTCTTCCGGCACATGCAAACCGACCAGACGGCAGGCATCGAGCACCTCGCGTGCCCGCAGGTCATTGCCCGCCAGCAACCCCACCGGCCGCTGGAGCGATTTCAGCCATTCGCCCAGATGCGCCAGCGACAACGCCCGGGCCTCGGGATCGTAGGCCGGCTGATAGATCTCACACGTGTAACCCTCCGCCTCCGCCCGGCGCTTCAGCATCTCACCGGTGCGCGGCCAGATACGGTTGGACGGAATCCCGCAATACGCAAAGCGGACAAACCCCCGGTCGCGGAAATGCTGCAATGCCAGATCGGCAACGGCATCCTGGTTGGGAAGGACCGACGGCAGGCGGGATTTGCCAGGCGGGCCTGACAGCGAGACGACAGCCTTGCCGCTTTCGATCAGTTCCTTGACGAACTTCTCATCCTGATGCGGCTGGGCGATGATGCCGTCCCCGTCCCACTCGGACTTGGGGGGGATGCCCTTGATCGGCAGATTGGTTTCCAGATGGAACAGCCAGGGACCGTAGATGCGTGCGTAATCCCCGATCCCCCGAAGGATCTCCCGCCCGAAAGAGCGGGTCGTTTCAATCAGCAAGGCCACATTGGGCAGCCGACGATTACCGCGCCTCCGCATAGCAGACATGTTATAATATTTTGCGCTCGACCGCAACAAAATTAAGCTTCAACGCAAACAGGCTCAGCCGCTATATAACACTGGCATTTTCATCATGCGTCACGTCGCCCTGCTGATCGAAACCTCCGGAGCCTATGGCCGCGGCCTGCTGCGCGGGATCGCGCGCTACAACCGCGAACGCGGCGGATGGTCGACCTACTTCCGCCCCCATGGCCTTGGCGGCGAGCCGCCCTCCTGGCTGCGCCATTGGAAAGGCGACGGCATGCTCGTGCGCATCGATTCGCGCCAGATGGCCGACATCGCCCGTCGCAGCGGAGCGCCTGTCGTCAACCTCCGCAACACCGTCCCCGATCTGCCGTTTCCGTATGTGACCGTCGACAACGAGCAGATCGGCCGCCTTGGGGCGCAGCACCTGCTCGAGCGAGGGATCCGCACGTTCGGATTCTACGGCCGGGCTCCCGGCGTGAACCCAGCCCTGGACGACCGGGCCACGGGGTTTGTCCAAGCCATCCGCGCCGCCGGCGCTGATGTGGCCATGTTCCACAGCGCCCAGCCGGGATCCAACGCCGGCTGGGAGCAGGAACAGACGCGCCTGGCCGACTGGATCCGTTCGCTGGGCAAGCCGGTCGGCATCATGGCATGCAACGATGAGCTTGGGCTCAACGTGCTCGACGCCTGTCGCCGTTGCGGAGCCGCCGTGCCGGACGAGGTCGCCGTCATCGGCGTCGACAATGACCTGCCGCTGTGCGATCTGTCGATCCCGCCCATGTCCAGCGTCGATACCAATGCCGAGATGGTCGGCTACACAGCCGCTTCGCTGCTGGATCAGATGATGGGCGGCAAGGAGCCGACCGAGCGCGTCGTCCGCGTCGCGCCGCGGGGTGTCGTCACGCGTCGCTCCACCGACGTCATCGCCAGTGAAGATCCGGAGGTCAATCGCGCGCTGCGATTCATCCGCGAGCGAGCCTTCGGCAACCTGCAGGTCAGTGACGTGCTGCAGCACATGAACATGTCGCGCGCGACACTGCAGCATCGGCTGAAGCAGGTCACTGGCCGCACGATCCACCAGGAGATCCAGCGGGTTCGCCTGAACCGCTGCCAGGAGCTGCTGGCCCGCTCCGACCTGACGATCAAGCAGGTCGCCCGCGCCAGCGGATTTGCCAGCGTGCAGTACATGACGCGCGTCTTCAGTGCCGTTGTCGGCGAAACCCCCGCCCGCTACCGTGCCAAACGGGCGATGTCCTGATCCATGGCTGACTTGACCGCCGATGGCAGCAGACGGCAACCGCTGCGGGACGGAGGGAAGCACGCAGCGCAGCGAAGATCTCAACCGATTCTGACGCTCCAGATCCTTCGCCTCGCTCAGGATGACTGTTCGGCAGGGCGTGCGCGCGGATCGTGCATAGACTGGGCTTGGCCCACGCCACCACGATACGGATAGCCTCTCTGCGCTCCTGGCGTCTCTGCGTTGAATCCCCCCGTCAGATAATCGGCTGCTCGCGGCCTCGCGGCAGGCGCGGGCGCAGCTCGGGGACGTGCTTGAGCACCGTCCACCGGCCTTCCCGTTTGCCGCAGATGAAATGCTCCACCCGCTGGTTGGAGAACAGCACATGCGGGTAGATCGTGTCATACAGCTCGCTGGCGAAGTAGACGCGCGGCTTGAGCTTCTCGGTCAGCAGCGCCGTCAATCCAGCCCACACGCCCACAGCCACCTGCGCGCATGTGGCATTCGTCCCGACGACAGACGCATTCGCCAGGCTGTGCACGTAGTAGATCCGCCGATGCGGATACTGCAGGCACACGCCGATGGTATCGGTGCCTGTCAGCGGAACGGACGTGTTGTCCCCCACCTCCAGATCGCTGATGCGCACCGTCCCCTGCTTCTTCCACAGCCGAACGAGGTAATCCATCGTCTTTGGATGCAGCGCGTAGATGTACTTTGACGTCGCACCGTATGCCGTGCCGAGCTTGACGTTCTCTTCGTGCAGGACGAGGAATCCGCGCGGATACTCGTCCAGCGGACAGACCGGCTCCATGATCGGCTGAAGGTCGATACGGTTCTGCAGCGCATTGGACTCCAGTAGGCGCACCTCACCCTGATCGACATATCCGGTCCGCTCCCAGACCGTCTCCGTCAGGAACTCTCGGCGCGACCAGGTGAGCATCGGCCGCCAGCCATCCACGGGGGTCGATGTGTCATACTCGAAGTGGATGATCTCCCTGGGTATGCCGTAGTTGCGCACGCCATGGGTCACCCAGATGTTGACGGCGCCGGGATTCATTCCGCTGCTGATGATGTGCGGCGCACGCCGCGGCTTGTGCCGGCGTGGATGGATCCGCGCGACCATATCGCTCACGCCGCAGTTGGTGTCGTTCAGCGCCGAGTTGATGTAACTGGCTCCCGCGGCATCCGTTGCCTCAAAGACCGGCTGGGTGTCCATGTCCGTCAGGTCGAGCACGATGTGGATGTGATGGCGGCGCAGCAGGCGGATGTACTCCGCCTGGTCGCGATCGAAGCGCAGGTCATGCCGCACGAACCGGTACCGCAATCGCGAATGTTCCAGGAATCGGTTTGCCAACACCTGCTCATTGCGATCCAGCAAGACCAACTGCCCGAACAGGTCGCGCCGTCCGCCCAGCCGTCGCAGGAACGCCTGGGCCACGTGTCCCGACGCGCCAAGAACCAGCAGATTCGGCCTGCGCAGCCGTATTGCATCGGCTGCCGGCCACGAGAACTCCGTCAGCTTCGGAATGCGCACCTTGGACTGTTGCATGCCCCGAATTCTATGCAGATTCGACGCGCATGGAACACGTTCAAATCCTCCTCCACCTCACACATGCGCGAAGCGCTGCGTCTTCAGCGTGTCATCGGCGCATATCGCGGCTGGTCGCAAGCGCAATCGCTCGCCCTTCGTTGCCCACGGCGCAATAGAAGTGATAGACCACACCTTCCCAATAGATCAACCATGGCTTGTGCGCGAACGTCGCATCCCACGGCTCCGATGGTTCGATCAAATGCGGACCCTGCCAGCACGTCCAATGGAGCAGGTCATAGGAACAGGCGAAGGTGTCAAACGCCTTCGGCTTCCAGACGTGGCCGAAGTAGAACATCACCCACAGGTCGCCCATGCGGACGATCTGCGGATCGCCCGAGATACCGCGTGGGCCGTTGTCGATCACCGGCCCATCGCCATATCGCCGCCAGTGCAGCATGTCGTCGCTGATCGCCATGCCGATTCGCTCTGTGGCCGGGCCCTGCTGCTTGCCGTTGTAGTACATGACAAACGGCGCACCGAAGCGGGACTCGGGATCGCGGATGATGTTGCTCTTGTAGAGCGTCTTGGCTTCGAAAGGTCGAGCATCGGGATCCGAAGGCGCCAGAACCGGATTGTGCTCATACCGCTGCCAGGGCAGGGCCTGATCGGGCTTGTCGGTCCAGGCCATCCCGATCGACAGCGGGTCCGGCTCATACCCTTCGAGTGCGCCGCCGAGATAGCTCATCCAGTACCGTCCGTCGAACCGTTCGATCTCCATGCTGCCGCCCCACGTCGTATCGACCAGCGCAATCCCACCGGACGCCTGCCGTGCATCCCACCCCTCGCCACGGAACGGCAGCACCACGCCCAACGGCTCCCAGTTCAGCAGATCATCGCTGACAGCCAGACCCGTGCGATAGCCGGTGTTGTTCTCGATCATCACGTAGAGCATGTACCACCGCCCGCCGAAGCGATAGATGCTCGGGCAGTCCACCATCGCCCCATCGGGCGGGCGGATGACGATGCCGTGTTTGTGCGGGGTCGATGCAGCTTCGTAGACACGCTGCATCCGGTCGTGTGGAACTTCGCGGGTCGTGGATGTGGGGTTCACAGCAGAGTCTCCAAACGTCGATCGTCACGGCACGCTCGGCCGACGGGGCGCCGGCACAGCCGGGACCTCGATCGTCGCCGATTCGAGGCCATCAGCCCGGGCGGTGAAGCGTATCAGATCAGCTTGCGTCTGCGACTGGACAATCGCCAGTGCCAGGCCGCTAAACAACCGGCGCTGGGGCGATTTGTCCGACTCGTGGCTGCTCGGATCGCCATTGCCGACACCGATCAGCCGCCCGGCGCCGCTGACCTCGAAATGGACCAGCGCATCGGCTGTCGGTACTTCGCGCCCTGCGCGATCCTGCGCACAGACGCGCACACAGACACAATCCTCCCCATCCGCCCGAATGGCGGGCCGATCCGCCGTCAGCACGAGCTTCACCGGCTCGTCGGTCGTCTCGATGATCGTCTCCTGCACGAGCTCCCCGCCGCGATACCCTCGCGCCACAAGCCGCCCGGGCTCGTACGGCACCATCCACCGCGCATCGCCATTGCGCTCGATCTTGCGCACGCCGAGGCTTCGGCCGTTGAGTAGCAGTTCAACCTCCTCATGGTTGCTGAAGCAGCGGACGTCGATCTCCTGCCCTTCGCGGCCCGGCCAGTTCCAGTGCGGAAACAGGTGCAGCACGGGCCTATCGCTCCACCAGGCCTTGAAATACCAGTACAGATCCTTCGGAAACCCGCACTGATCCATCAAGCCGAAATGCGATCCCGTGCACGGCCACTTGTACGGAATCGGCTCACCCCGGTAGTCGAATCCCGTCCATACAAACGCCCCAGCCAGCCACGGCCGCTCAGCATAGAAACGCCACCACCGCTGGGCGGTCGATCCCCACTTCGGCGTCCGCTCGTCATAGGCGCTCACATAGCCGCGTTCAGGATCGTCCGCGTAGATCCCGCGCGTGCAGACGGTGCTGCCCTCCTCCGTGCCGATGATCGGCTGCTCCGGCCGGCGGGCGTGGAACGCCTCCAGATCCCCCACAGCAATGTAGTTCCACCCATGCACCGTCACGACATTGGCAAACCCCTCGCCCAGGCCGCGGTCGTGCATGGCAGCCGTCACCTCGCGCGTGGGATCAAGCTGTTTCGCGATGCGGATCATCGTCCGCCCGATCCGCTCGCCGGCGATCGACCACTGGATCGTGTGCTCCTCGTTGCCGATCGACCACAGGAAGACGCTCGGATGATTGCGATCCCGCAGGATCATTCGCCGCCACACGTCCAGGCATTCGGGGCTCGAACTGGCCAGCCGATTCTCCGCCAAAACCAGCATCCCCTCGCGGTCGCACACATCCAGCAACTCCGGCGCGGCGGGGTAATGCGACAGGCGGATCGCGTTGGCGCCCATCTCCTTCAACTTCTGGACGCGCAGTTCATGGAGCCGGTCCGGCAGCGCCACACCCACGCCCGCATGATCGCGATGGATACACGCCCCCTTGATCTGCACCCGCTCGCCATTCAGCAGAAACCCCCGCTTCGCATCCAACGCCAGCGTGCGGATGCCAAAGGTCGTGCTCAGCTCATCGCAAACGCCGCCATCGCGGACGATCCGCTGAACGAGCCGATACAGCGTTGGCGATTCGCACGACCACAGGCGCGGCGACGGCACAGGCAACGCCTGCTCGATCACCCCTTCATCCCACTCGCTCACACTTCCGCGGTGGATATGCTCAGCCACGACCCTGCCGCCGTCATCCAACACCTGCGATACGAGTTCGAACGGCGCATCGCCGTCGGCGTCATGTCGCACGCGCGTCTGCACCTGCACAATGGCTGACGATCCCTCCACCTGCGTCCGCACAAACACACCGCCGAAGGGGATGTGCAGCGGATCGGTCTTGATCAGCCATGTATGGCGGTAGATCCCAGCCCCCTCGTACCACCACCCCTCCCAACTGCTGGCATCCGCCCGAACGACCAGCACATTCCGCCCGCCGTAGTTGGCGACGTCGGTGACGTCATACTCGAATCCCATGTACCCGCTGGCATGCCGCCCCAGCCGATGGCCATTGAGCCAGACGACGCTGTCGCGAAACACGCCGTCAAACGCCACGCGGACCCGCCGGCCCAGGTCGCTGGCGGGCAGGTCAAACGCCCGTCGATACCAGCCGACGCTGTGCTCCGGATGGTCCGGGCCGATGGCATGGAACCCGTGTTCGCACAGTTCCTTATCCCCATTCGGGTCCAGCGGCAGTTCCAGCGCCCAGTCGTGCGGCACGTCGATCTGCTGCCAGCCGCTGTCATCAAAGTCTGGAGCTGCCGCCCCGCGGGCTTCGCCCGCCTTCACCAAACAGCGGCTTCGAGCGAACTGGAAATCCCGCGCATCGTCGGCTGCATGGCCGAGGGCAAACCGCCAGTTGCGATCCAGTGAAAGGTGCTCACGCATGTCGTTTGCCCGAAGTCTACCGCCACCGGCGCTGCCGCGTCAGCCGCCGGCATTGCATTTCCGGTCAACAGTTTTGAACAAACCGAAGTTCCTCAACACCACCGGCAATCCAATGACTATACCTGATGATGGGAGAACGCTCGTCTTCATCCATGGAGTATGCACATGCGAGACACGGCCCTCATCCTCGTCGCACTGGCTGGCGCAATGCTGGCCGTCATTCTGTCAGCCCAGGCGCAGGCGGACGATCCGCCTGCGCAAACCGACTACGACCGCGTCGTCCGCGATCGCGCCCGTAAGATCGTCGACACGCTCAGCCTCGACGACGCCGCCCAAGCCGATCGTGTCACCAATATCATCGCTCAACTATACAAAGACCTGAGCGCGATCCACGATGCCCGCGATCAGGCCCTCAAACGGGCTGACACCGATGAGGAGAAATCGGCCATTCAAGAGCAGATCCAGCAACAGATCCAAACGCTCCATGCCGCCTATCTCCAGCACCTGGCCGAGCACCTGACCGATCAGCAGATCGAGCAGGTCAAGGACGGCATGACCTACAACGTCGCCAACATCACCTATCAGGCCTATCTCGACATGCTGCCCAACCTGACCGACGAGCAGAAGGCCCAGATCCGTGCCATGCTCATCGAAGCGCGCGAGGTCGCCATGGACGGCGGCAGCAGCAAGGACAAACATGCCGTCTTCGGCAAGTACAAGGGCAGGATCAACAACTATCTTTCCGCCCAGGGCTACGACCTGAAACAGGCCACACAAGACTGGGCGGAGCGCCGCAAGGCACAGCAGCAGGACAGCGCAGGCGAGTGAGGCGATGAGCCAGTCTACCGGTACCAACACATGCCCCCTGCCACTCAGCGGTCGCACACTGCTGCTGAGCATCGAGGCGCTGATCGCCGGCCGATGGACGCGCCTTCCCCTCCAGCGCCGCGACAGCCGCTGCGCGGGCGAGCGCGACGGCGTGCGCGCGGAACTGACGCTGACGCCGACAGAGGACCCGCATGCCGTCGACTACCGCCTCCTGCTCCGCGCCGATCAACCCACTCGCTTGCGCCTTCGCATTCAGCTCCCTGACGCCGCCAACCCCTTCCATCTCATCCCCGGCAACATCCACGGTGACAACAATGCCCCCCATGTCGCGCCGGGGCAGTTTCCCTGCCTGTCGACGATCCGACCTGACGATCCGGCGTGCGCACCGCTGTGGGAACTGCGAGCCGATCGCGCCTCCCATCCGGTGAGCATGCTCTGCGACGACACCGCCGTCGCCGCCATCTGCATCGACCCCTACAGCGACAGCGACGAAGCCGAGGACGGATTCATCCGCAACGGCGTCTTCGCCGCCCTGCCGGATGCCTTCGGCGTCAGCCTGGGATATGGCAACGATCCGCTGACGTTCGTCGAAAAGACCAAATTTCAGCCGCCGACGATGCACACGACTCGATCGGCCTCTGCGGGGGGCCGCATCTGGATGCGCCCTGGCGGGCGCGAGGGTGTGCATGAGATCATCCGCTGGATCTACAGCCAGCGGCGCGAATGCCCGCGCTACGAGCGCACATATACGGAAGCTCTGGCCGCGCTCGCCGATGCGTTCATCAGCATCAGCTACCAGCCGCAGATCGGCCAGTACACCAACCTCAAGTGCCACGTGCCGGAGGATCCGCAGCTTCGCCCCTGGCGGGCGATCGTCGAGATCGGCTGGACCGGCGGCAGCATGATGGCCTATCCCTTCGCACTGGCTGAACGCCTGCTGCCCGGCATTTGCTTTCCGCTCGGATCAGCCGAGTTGTTCAACCGGATCTGCAGCGGATACAGCATTGAGTCCGGGCTTATCCGTGACACAGTGCTCAACCGGTACCTCATCCACCGCCCAGCCGGCTGGAATGAATCCGACATCAATGGCTGGTGGTCAGGCTTCCTGCCCAAGACGCGCGACGCACATTGCGCGTATACCAACGCCCACGCCGCGTACTACCTGCTGCGAACGGCATGGCTGGACCGCCACAACCGCCAGCCGCAGCACGAGCACTGGATTCGCACGGCCCTCCGTGTTCTGGATACAGCCATCGCCCTGCAGCGGGAGGATGGCGCCTTCGGCTACCTGTTCAGCTCAACGCGACGCGAGGTGATTGACTGGGACGGCTTTGCCGGCTGCTGGTTCGCCGCGGCATTGCCGTATGCCTGGCAGATCACGGGCGAAGCACGCTATCGGCGATCGGCTGAGCGAGCGATGGAGTTCTACCACCAGTTCGTGCGCGCCCTGGCCTGCTGGGGCACGCCGATGGACACCTACAAGAGCATCGATTCGGAGGGCAATCTTGCCTTCATTCGCGCAGCGCGCCTCCTGCATGAGCGGACAGGCGACGACCGCTACCTGGAGATGTTGCGGGACGGCGCGATGTATGAGTACCTGTGGCGGTATGGATTCCGCGCCCGCCCGGAGTTTCCGCCGCTCAAGGGCAGTCATTGGAACTCCTGCGGCGGGAGCCTCACGTCCGTCTCCAATCCGCACATCCACCCGATGAGCGTCGTCGCGACAGCCGATCTGGAGTACCTCGCGCGGCAGACGCGTGACAACTACCATCGCCAGCGGGCCGAGGATGGCATGGCGTGGCTGATGAACACGATGGAACTGTATCCCGATGTCGTGGGCTACGGCCGGTACGGCGTGCTGTCCGAGCGGACCTGTCCCAGCGACGGGCTGGTCGTCGAGCGATATAGCGATGGCACGCCCGCCAGCACGTGGTGGAGCTACAACGCCTGGGCGGCAGCCAGCGCCATGGAGGCGATCGGCGAGCGCCTCGCCTTCGGCGACGGCGAGGAGCAGGATCTGACGGTTGGCTGCCGAGCGATGGAGGCACGCACGTGACACGCCCGCTCCATCTAGCGCTGATCGGCATCGGCGGCTATGGCAATCACTATGTGACTGCCCTGCTCGATGCGCCGCCGGAAGCCGGGGTGCGGATCGTGTCAGCCGTCGATCCGGCGCCGCAGGCCTGCCGGCGCCTTGCGGAGCTGGCTGACCGCGGCGTGCCGGTTCTGCCGGGGATCGAGGCGCTCGGCGGCGCTGCCGACATCGACCTGGCCGTGATCTCCACGCCGATTCACCTGCACGCACCGCACACCTGCTGGGCGTTGCAGCGCGGCGCGCATGTGCTGTGCGAAAAGCCGCTGTGCGCGACGCTCGACGAGATCAATCGGATGGTCGCGGCGCGCAACCGCGCAGACCGCCAGGTCGCCATCGGCTATCAATGGTCGTTCAGCGACGCGATCCAGCGGCTGAAGGCCGACATCCTCGCCGGTCGCTTCGGCCGGCCGAGGCGGCTTCGCAGCATCACGCTCTGGCCGCGCGGGTCGGCCTACTACAGCCGCAATGCCTGGGCCGGCATGCAGCGCGATCCCGGCGGCCGGTGGGTGCTGGACAGCCCCGTAAACAACGCCTGTGCCCATCACCTGCACAACATGCTCTACGTTCTGGGGCCCGAGCGGACGCTCAGTGCGACGCCTATGCAGGTGACGGCTGAGCTGTATCGCGCCAACCCGATCGAAAACTACGACTCAGCCGCCTTGCGCGTCCTCACCGCTGATGGCGCCGAACTGCTGTTCTACGTCGCCCATGCGGTTGCCCAGGAACGTGGACCGGAATTCGTCTATGAGTTCGAGCGGGCGACCGTCACCTACAGCCAGCTCGATGGCGCTACGCTGCGCGCGACGCTCACCGATGGCACGCAGATCGACTACGGCCAGCCGGACGACGGCCGCCAGCGCAAGCTGTGGGCTGTGATCGACGCCATCCGCAACGGCACGCCCGTTCCCTGCGGCATCGAGGCGGCGTCAGCTCACACGCGCTGCGTCTGGGCCGCCTGCGCCAGCCAGCCGGCGATCACCGACTTCCCCGAGCCGCTGATCCGCATCTGCCATCAACCGCAGAATCAGATCCAATGGGTCGAGGGCCTCGCCGAAACGCTTGGCCAATGCTACGACGCCGGCTGTCTGCCGAGTGAGCTGGGCATCGCATGGGCCAAGCCCGGCATGCCGATTAGCGTCTGACGACGCTGCAAGCCATCGTGGCACGTGCCGGTCGTCAACCGAGTCGGACATTCAGGCATCGGATGGCGTACGAGGATTCTGACACCGGCCGATCCGTGCCCGCGGGAACCGGCTGCTTCCCCCCGATGCCGCGGCGGCGGCCTGTGCGGAAGAGGATCCGATGCAGCGCAGCCGGATGTCCGGCCAGAGGTGCGGCACTGACAATCGGCTGATCGTTCAGCGTTGCAGACCATCGCCCTGACGCGCAGTCGGCACTGATGGTGATGCGCACCCATCGCTCCGGCGCGACCCTGCCCACAGCCGCCCCCCCATGGCTGCACTCCGCGAAGACCATCTGATCGCCGCGGATGCGCAGGCACAGCGCTGCCCTGCCGTCGGGCGGCAGCAGCTCGATTTCCAGACAACTGTCCGCCCCCGCCGGCTGGGCCATCAGCTCGAAACGCGCCTGCACCACCGCCGACGCCCCGAACACGCGCTGCGCGCAGGCATAGTCGTACGGATCGCGATCCGTCAGGCGCAGCACGGGGCTGCCGCCGTCGCGGGATTCGACGCTCACGGCGGTCCACTTCGGCTGATAGACATTCCAGCCGGGAACAATCCGCCCGATCTGTCCCTCGTTCGGCTCATCCACTACTTCGCCCGCGCCGTCAGCCTGCACAGGCAGCGGCACGCGGCTGACCCAAATGTCCTCCTTGCTCATGCTGTAGACCAGCCACATCACCAGCTCATCGCGCGAGCCATCATTGGCCCACTCGCTGATGCCGCGCGTGTACTGCGGACCGATGCTGCGATCCCGCCCCTCATACCGCTGGATCGGCAGCTCGCCCTGCACGATGCGCATATCGCGGAATGTCACGCCGTCGGCGCTGGTGACAACCGCAAGCGGGTAACGCTGTCGCCGCGACGGGTTGTAGACCAGCGCATACCGCCCGTCGGCTGTCTGCTGCGCCCAGACCTTCGCCTTACCCGTGACGAGCGTCGGCGGCACGTATGGCTGAGACCAGTCGTGATCGTCGGTCGAAATCGTCGTCCAGCCCATCTTGCTGATGCCCACGCGCTTTCCATCGCGACGGCGGAAGAACGTCCATGCCTTGCCGCAGACCCACTTGTCGCTGTCGCCCGGCACCTTGCCCCCGGGCCAGGCAGACCCGTCATGCCACTTCATCCGCCGATCGCCCAGCAGCCGCCCGCGGTCCTGCTGCTCGAGGAATACATGATCAGCCAGAAGCTGCTCGCAGGCTGCGATGAACCCGCCATCATCGCTTTGCGTGTACATCGGCGGGCAATGCACATTCCCCACCGGCTGCTGGAGCGTCATCACCGGCCCCAGTTCGTGGCTGGGCGCAATCTCGCGCACGACCAGCCCGCCCTTGCGGTCCTCGCTGGTATCCCGCTGATCGAGGCGCAAACCAGCGATGGCCAGCATCCGCCCGTTGGGCGCGTGGTAGAAGTACATCCGCAGACACGTCGAGACGCCCTGCGGAAACAGCTCACGCGGCGGCGTCCATGTGATGCCGTCCTCCGACATCGAGTACAGCTCGCGCGACGGCCAGACATCCTCGTCCTTCTCGCAGCTATTCCAGCCGACATAGAGCCGCCCCCGCCAGCAGGCCATATCGACATGGTGGTGATAGGTCCAACCCTGCCCGTCACTAAGCTCCGGCGCATCGCGCGACGCGCGAAACACCTGCACGCTGTGAACACCCACAGCCGGTGGTAAACCGCCGTCCGGCAGCCCGGGATCGAGGCGCCGCTGTTCGTCGCCTTCGATGATGAGGATGTCGGTCGTCTCGCTCATGGCGCCGTCACCGCCCCCGCCGGCTGACCGACAGCAGCCTGAAGATGTCCATCGAGCCGAATCGCCTCGCCGGCTTGCAGATGCAGATCCACCGATGCTTCGCCATACCGCAGACGGCATGGGCTTCCCACGGCCGAGCGGATCACCACTTCCTGCAATTGGCCGCCTGCCCAGGCCATATCGACCTCGAACCCGCCGCGTGCGCGCAGGCCGGTGATCGTTCCTCCCTTCCACGCCGGCGGCAAGGCGGGCAGGAGCTGGATGATCGGATGACCTTCCTGCGTGCGGAGATGGCTTTGCAGCAGCCATTCGGCCATCGCGCCAGTCGCGCCGAAGTTGCCGTCGATCTGGAACGGCGGATGTCTGTCCAGCAGGCTGGGATAGGTGGATCGCGCCAGTTGGAGCGAGAGCTGTCGATAGGCAAATGCGCCATCCTGCACGCGTGCCCACGCGGCCGCCCGCCACGCATAGCTCCAGCCGGTGCTGCCGTCGCCCCGCCACGTGAGCAGCAGCCTGGCTGCGTCGAACACAGCCGGGTCGGCCGGCGTGATATCCCATCCCGGATACAGCCCCCACAGCGGCGACAGATGCCGATGGGTATCGCCCGGCTTGTCGAGGTCAGCTTGCCATTCCTGCAATTGCCCGTGCCGGCCGACGCGATTGGGCGGCAGGCGATCGCGCGTCTTGCGTAGCTGCGACACGAACTCAACATCCACCCGCAGAATGCTCGCCGCCTCGATCGTGTAGTCGAACAGCGCGCGGATGAGCTGATTGTCCATCGTCGGCCCGGGGACCAGCGGCCCCAGCTCCGGGGAATGCGATGGGTTGGTCACCAGATATCCCGTGTTCGGATCCTCGACCAGCGTGTCGAGGAACAACATCGCCGCCTCTTTCATCGCCGGATAGGCGCGCTGCTCGAGGAATGCCCGATCCCGGCTGAACAGATAGTGATCCCACAGGTGATGGCACAGCCACGCCGCTCCGGTCGGCCAGACGCCTTCGACATTGTTGATCGGCGCACAGCCGCGCCACAGGTCGGTGTTGTGATGCACGACCCAGCCGCGGGCGCCGTACTGCTTTGCGGCGGTGCGGGCTCCTGCGATGCGCAGGTCATCGATCATCTCGAAGACCGGCTCGTGCAACTCAGCGAGGTTCGTGACCTCCGCCGGCCAGTAGTTCATCTGCAGGTTGATGTTGAGCGTGTACTTGCTCTCCCAGGATGGTTTGAGCAGTTCGTTCCAGATGCCCTGCAGATTGGCAGGTTCGCCGCCGGGTCGGCTTGAGGCGATCAGCAGGTATCGGCCGAACTGAAAGTAGAGCGCCGCGAGGGCTGGATCGGCGGCCAGGCCGGCAGTTGTGTCGAGGCCGGCGAGAATGTGATCGCGCCGCAACCCCTCCGCCTCCGAGATATCGCGGCTGAGACGCGCAAGACGCTGGTCTGTCGGCAGATCAGCACGGTCCGTCCGGCCGAGGTCGAACCGCACGCGACGGAACAGCCGCTGGTGATCGGCGATATGGTCGCGGCGGATGGCGGCGACCGGCTTGTCGCCGAGCTTCGCCAGCGTCGATTCGCAGCGGGCGGCTGGATCGCCGCTGACGTCCTCGAAGCTGACGAAACTCGTGTGTGCGGCCAGCAGGAGTGTGACGCGATCGGCACGCTCGACGGTGATCTGACGATCGGTGACCGATGCGTGCCCACCTTCAACCCGAACGTGCAGGCGGGCTTCGAAACTCAGGCCGTCGGGCTGGACCCTGCCGCGCAGGGCGAGCGTGTCTGCCGCGAGGCGGGCGGTCTGCCAGTCGGCGTGCGGACAGTCGAACGACGCACGAAAGCTCACTTGTCCCGGTTGGGAGGTGTAGATGGTGACGACGATCACCTGATCCGGGTATGACGCAAAAGCCTCGCGCGTGTACGTGACATCGCCGAGGCGGTAGGTCGTCGTCGCGATCGCGGTATCCAGGTTCAGCTCGCGCCTGTAGTCGGTGACGTTGTGATGGCCGTCGACCTGCAAACGCACGTCGCCGAACGGCTGATAGGCCATCTGCCGCACGGGGTCGCTCAGGAAGTGTGCCCGCACGATCCGGGCGGCTGCCTCGTGCTCGCCGGCGAAGACCAGCCGGCGGATCTCCGCAAGGTGATCGCGCGCACCGTTGCGCACATAATCGTGCGGCTTGCCGCGCCAGAGGGTCTCCTCGTTGAACTGAATGCGCTCTTCGAGCGTTCGCCCGAAGACCATCGCCCCTATGCGGCCGTTGCCGATGGGCATGGCCTCTTCCCAGACCTGTGCGGGCTGCTCGTACCACAGTCTCAGATCGGCTTGGCCGTTTGCGGTTTGCAGTGAACTGTGGACCACGACGAACACTCCCATCAACAGTCGACACCAAACGCGCACACGCCCTCCAGCCAATGGCTTGGGGTATCAGGCGACGGCGGGCAGCCACACAGACATCTCCGACCGCCCGCGATTGTCCCATGCGAAATACGGGATCAGCTTGAGCGGCACCGGCCGAGCGGGGATGCGTGGGACCTCGCGATACAGCGATTGGCCCCACTGCCCACCAGGACGTGCGACACCCGTCGTATGGATGGTGACGATTCCGCCCAGCTCGTCCGTCCGTGAGACGGTGAAGATCGCCTCGCGCGGCATGCCAACCTCCATGAGACGCACATCCGATGGCAGATCGACAGATTCCAGGCAATAGACCAGCGGCCCGCGCATCACGGCCAGGTGATTGCGCGCCTCCTCCACATACGGATGGGCCTCGATCCGGCGAACGGGCATCGGCAGATTCAGCTCGACGATGTCGCCGCTCTTCCACACGCGCTTCAGTTCCGCGTAAGTACCGGGCTGGGGCGATGCCGTCTCTATGCCGTTCACCGACACGCGTGCATCGCGCGCCCAGGCGGGGATGCGCAGCCGAAGAGACCACTCCGCAGCCGCTGCAGTCCGCACCTCGATGCGGATTGCGCCGTCCCACGGATAGTCTGTCTGCTGCGCGAGTTCAACGTCGACCTCGCCGATGCGTGTCTGAGCCCGGCTGGTGCCGTAGAGGATGACATAGAGCCCGTCGTCGGTGCGTGCAGAGGCGTAGCTGGGCGTCTCAGCCAGCACGCGCGCAACGTTCGGCGGGCAGCAGTAGCAACTCAGGAATTCCTGCCGCTGCTGCGGCCAGCGCAGCTCCACGGGCATGGGATCCAGCCGTCGCAGTGTATTGGTGTAGAAAAACCGCCTGCCATCGAGGCTGACTCCCGCCAGCACGCTGTTGAACAGCGTCAGCTCGATCACGTCGCCAAAGCGGGCTTCGGGGCTGATCTGGTGCATGCGCCAGTTCCACAGGAGGTTGCCGATGGCGGCGCAGGTTTCGTTGTGTGCGGTGCTGTGAGGAAGCTGGTATGGCCGGCCAAAGGCCTGATGGACGCGGGTGATCGACTTCTGATCGGCTGAGCCGTCAGGTGACGCTCCGTCGAACAGCGCGCCGCAGCCGCCGGTGATGTAGAGCTTGCGATGGACCAGGTCCTCCCAGATCGGCGAAAGCGACGCCAACAGGGATTCATCGCCCGTTTCGGCATAGACATCCGCAGCTCCGGTGTACAGATACGTCGCCCGAACGGCGTGACCCACTGCCTGCCTCTGCTGTCGGAAAGGGATGCGATCCTGATTGTCGTCATCGCCGTTGGTCACCAGGTCGCGCATGTTCAGCAGGCGCGTCGCCAGATCGCGATAGCGCGTCTCGCCGGTCTCGCGATACAGCTCGATCAAGCCGCTCAGGTGTACCGGGCAGATGCCGTGGCGGGCCATCTGGGGTGTGGGATGGGCAAAGGCGCGATCAAGATAGTCGGCTGCGCGACGGGCGATCGCCAGCAGCGACGGCTTGCCGGTGGCGCGTGCATGCACGCAGCCAGCCAGCATGAGATGGCCCATGTTGTACATCTCAAAATGCATCGGATCGGCGAAACGCGGCAGATCCTGACCGTTGCGGACGGCAATCAGATGCGGCGTATGCAGGTAACCGTCATCGGCTTGCGCCTGGGCGATGATGGGGATGATGCGGTCCATCGCCGCATCGAGCTGCGGATCGCGCGTGATGGCATAGACGGCGGCGACGGCTTCAAACCATTTGAAGAAGTCGCCGTCGTTCCATTTGGCGCCGCGATGGCGGCCGTCCGCGAGTCCGGCTGCGATCTTGAAGTTCTGAAGGAAGTGCGTGCGCTCGGTGCCCTCCATCAGCTCGCCCATCGTTGGGATGATCACGCGGTGCGTGAGCTCAAAGCGATCGGCCCAGAAGCCGCCCGTCCAGCGGGCATCGCCAAGGCCCAGGCCGTGGGCGCGCACATATGGACTGGCGTCGGTGTAGTTGAGCGATCGCAGCGAGCGGGTTGTTTCGAGCGTCTGGGACATGCGTGCTACTCCCGAGCCTCCTCTGCCGACATCCACAGGATCGACGGCTGATCGGCGGGATTGCTCAGTTCGATCCGCCCGCCTGCGATGGTCGATGGTTCGTCGCGCATCTTTCCCGTCCCGGGATCGATCCAGCGGACGACAAAACGGCCGTTGCTGCCCGTCTCAAACGCAGCCGTTGCCTTGGCGGGCACATAGGCAAGATACGCCTGATCCGGCGCTTGCAGGCGAAGGATGCCGTCACCCGTCTCCGCCGGCATCATCTGCGGGACGGCAGCCAGCAGCTCGGCATCGAGCGATCGGGGCACGTTCGCCAGCGAACCGCCAGCCATCAGGACTGCCCAGCCATGCTCCGGCCCCTCAGCCGAGTAGATCACAGCCTTGGCGTGATATCGCAGGCGATACTCCCGCACAGCCCGTGCAACCTGCTCAAACGTCGCCGGCCTGGGGCGCAGCAGCCGCGCGTGCTGGCGCGGCGCAAGGTTGCGCCCGCCTTCCGGCGCATAGACGCTGCCATCCGGCTGATACCACCAGTAGCGGATATCGATGACGTCGATTAGCTCCGCGCGCGCGGGATCCGCGAGAATCGCATCCTGCACATCGCGCGTTGCGCTGAGGGCAATGATCGCATCGTGCCCGGTCTCAGCCTGCCATTCCGCGATGGTGTCCAGCCAGAATTCCATGAAGTGCAGCGGGCCGGTGTACTCGGCGCTGATCACGTGGATGACGTTGTTCTGGCCGGCGAAGTTGTCGAGGCACTGGCGGATATACGCCCGATGCAGCTCGCGCCGAACGGGGTGTGAGACGTCGTAGAACTGCTCAGCCATGAAGATGCGCTTGTCGGCTGCGAAGGGCGGCGGCTCGAGGAAGCCGGTGTCCTGTATCGCATTGGCGGACCGCCACGGAGAATCGACCCAATGCGCGCCGGCTTCGAGAATGTTGTGCTGGAAGTAGTGATTGTGCAGCAGCACGATCCCCTTCTGCTCGCCCAGCGCGACAAACTGCGACAGGCGGGACCAGTACCAGGGGTTGTACTTCGTCAGGTCGTACTTGCTCAGTCCGTCCCAGGCTCTGCCGATGCCGCTGCGGGCGAACGGCTGCTCGTAAAACGGCGCCCACACGTCGCCATCCATCCGGCGGATACGCTGATGATCGTCGCGGCGGCGGTCGTACCAGAGGCCATAGTTGTGCTCGAGCGCGACGACGCCGTCGGCTGCGAGCTGATCGGTCATCTCGTCCAGATCATCGGTGAAACCGAGACCCTCTCGCCCCGGGACAAAGCGCGTAACGGCTGGCCGGGCGCGGCTGACGTCGCGCGGCGTCAGCCCCCCCGCCCACCAGGGAACACCCGTGCGGCTGCCGACCGCCAGCTTGCCGTCCAGCGTCAGCCAGCCGTTGGTGACAGCCAGCAGGCGCTGCGGCTGTGGCGCTGACGGCTCGGCGGAGGGAGTGTTCACTTCGTCGATGGAGGGCACACCGTCCAGTGCGTCGCCGATAGGTGACTTCGCCACGACTTGCTCAATCCAGCCGTCCATCGTGACAGCCGGCTGGCCCGATGCGCGCGTCAACGCAGCCGCCTGTTGGATGCTCGGATTACTCTCGCTGCCCTCGCCGATGGGCTTGAGCTGGGCGCGCTCAAGGACGTGGTGACCGACCCGCTCCGCGAGTTGAGCGTAGTAGAGGCTCTGCGGCTGGATGTGCTCGTTGGACGACTCGAAATGCCCATCGCCTTCGAACTGCCCCCAGCAGCCGAAGGCCCAGTTCTGCGCCGTCGGCGGACTGTAGCAGCGGATCACCGATGCGCTGCACTGCCACAATACACTATTGGCCGCCGACCAGCCGGCGCCGTTGTAGTTCGATGACAGATTACCGAAGCCCAGCACATTGCCGTCGATGCGGACGTTGTCATACAGCACGCCCGACGCCCAACTGCTGATGCCGCCGCTGAGGTGCAGGCTCTCGATGGCTTCGCACTGCACAAACGCATTGGGCCCTGCCGCCATGAACCCGGCGGCAAAGTCATGCCTCCCCTGCTGCGACACGCACCGTTGGAACAGGTTCAACTGTCCGAGCGTCTGAAAAGCCGTGCGTCGGAATCCGCCGACCTCGGAGATCGGCGCAAGTGACCTGCAGTCCTCCACCGTCACACGGCTGGTGCGTTCCCACAGTGCCACAGCCCCACCGGCGAAATGCACGGCTGTGACGCGCCGCACCCAGGCGTTCTCGACATCCTGACAGGTGATGGCGAACCAGCTATGGTCTTCGTCTTTCGGGTTGTCAGCGTCGTATTCGCTGATGAGGCGCAGGTTCTCCACGCCGACCCGCTCGATGCGCCCCGGCCAGTTGTACTTCTGGACAGTCGGCCCGCCGAACTCTGCGGCGATGGCTGTGGTGAGGGGCGCATCGATCGCGATCGTCCTGCCGTCGATGGCTGTGATTGTGCGATCCCACGCGATCTCATGCGACTCTGTGTGCCATCGCGGGCCGTGGCGGTCGCCGCCGAAATCGTCCGTACCGAGTGCCTGGATCCAGCGCTCGGTGGCTGGCCGACGGATGAAGACGCGATCGCCGACAGCCAGCCCCGCGGTGCCTGCCACTTCCAGCCGCATGGAATTGACAGGCACATACGGCTGGGTGACGGAAATGGCCTCGCCTCGCATTTGCCGGTCATCGCGGCCGCGGATGCGAATGAGCGTGCGGCGATCGAGACCGATGGCGCGGAGGATCGTTCCATCCTCCCCCATGCCCTGGCCGCGCAGGACGACGCCGGATGCGGCGATCGTCAGGCTGCCGCTGATTTCGTACGTGCCGCGCATCAGCACGACCGCGCCGCGGAAGCCGTTGGCATCCAACGGCAGGGTCGAGACATGGTCGATGGCTGCCTGGATGCGGGCGGTGTCGTCCCCCACGGCCGGCGGGACGACGACACGCGGCGAAACGAACGGAATCTCCGTTTCGCCCGATGCATAGCCGCAGTACGAGAAATCGGGTACGCGATTGCCGTCGGCATCGGCGTGATAGGCCAGCCTCCCGCCCTCATCAACCTGGATGGCGCGCGGCGGTTGTTGGGCCGTGGCTGCCGGCGCGGCTGCCAGCAGCAACGCCATCACCAGGCCAAGGAACGCCATCAGCCGTTGCATGCTTCGCTCCTTTCGCCTGGGGATACTGTATCGCCCAGCCGACACAGCAGGCGACCGAGATTCGCCTGCCTTCCGGCGAGGCGACCGTCCACATACACGCTCAGCCCCGCACCCCTGCCGTAGCGTTCGCCCGTGCGATCCCACACGATCGACACCTCATGGCCATGATAGCGCACGCGATCGAGGCAGAACCAGTCCCATGCCTCCGCAGGCAGCAGCGGATCGATCTCGATGCAATCATCCAGACGCGGCACCAGGCCGACGAGGCCGGTGATGATCAGATCGCAAAACGTTGAATGGTTGTAGTAGCGGCTTCGCGGGTTGTCGCCCTTCAGCCATTCGCCTGTGACCTCGTCGTGGTACTCGCCGATGTACGGCTGACCGTTGCGCTGATGGACACGGGCATAGATCTCGATGGCTTGCAGATAGTCGGCGCGCGACACATACGGCTGATCGTAGTGCCGCAGGACATTGGCCAGCGCCTCGAGCGTCTGCGTCGTGGCAAACGGCCAGACGGCGCCGTCCCATTCGCAGTTGCCCACCCCATGCGAGCGGAACTGCGGATGCCGCCGCTCAGCCGTCGTGATGCCACACGGCGCCCAGAAGCCCTCGGGATCAATAAGCTGCCGCCAGGCAGCTTCGTATCCCGGCCGGGGGAGCATGAAGCGCCAGGGGATGAAACCGATCGCTTCGCGCGCATCGGACAACGGGCCCTCTTCGGTCTGCGCCTTGAAGAACTCGGCTTCGGCATCCCACAAGCGGGCATGTACGAGTTGCCGCAGCTTCTCAGCCTTGGCGGAGTAGATCTCGACCAGATCATCCCTCTCGGCGGCGCGAGCAGCCTGGGTGATCGCGACGGCGTTGCCGAACATGTAGCTGTTGATCGTCGGCCGGGCATTGCGGTGGGTGCGCGAACCGGAGATCGACTCCTCCATGCCGTCGCGCACGTCGTACTGCCAGAACAGGCCGTCTTCCCGCAGCCTCTCCTGCTCCCACTGCCGATAGTCGGCATCCAGATCGTCCAGCAACTCAAGCATCAGCGACAGGTCACCCAGCACGCAGGATCGCTCCAGCATCGCGACGGCGATCCAACTGCTGTACTTGTGGAACTTCGGTTCGGGACGGCCGTTGTCGGCTCGGAACCAGAAACGCGTGTACTCATCCAGATACCGGCGCTCGGCGATCCACCGCCCCTCGGCCAGGTGATGGCCGGTAGCGCAACTGATGCTGTTGTAGGTGCCGGCGTGGCGCACGGGGAGGATGAACTCGGTGATGATCGTGCCGACGGGCGTCGGCTTGATGTGTTTGCGGTAGGTCCACCAGCGGTAGTACCACGTCCGCTCGATCGTCGCGTCGGGGCATTCGAACAGGGGCACGTTCTCCACCATCCATGGCCAGGCCTGCGCGTTGGGGATTAGATGGACGACATCTTCAACGTCCTGCGCGTTGAACCGCTGAACGTAATGCGCGAAGCGGGACGGATCGAGCACACGGCTCGATGACGTGGCAGGCGAGATGCGATCGGTGACGGGCGTCATTCGGCACCTCCCCTGCCTGCGTCGCGCCGCTGGATGGTGAAATCCGCCGGCACGACGCCCAGTACGACAAAGCTCCCCGGCCCGCGCACTTCGAGCCGCTGGAGGCCGGCGCCGAAACGCAGGGCATGCACGTTGAGCGCCGGCAACGAATCGATCGTGGCGGCATTATCGATGACCGGCTCAGCACCGCCGCGCTCGACGGCGTTGGCGTCGGTCTCGAGGTTGGGCGGTTGAAGCCAGATGTCGCGCTGGCTTTGAAAGTAGCCCACCAGCACCTGCACGGGCTGATCGACCTCGAACTCGATGGGCTCGTAATCTCCAGCCTTGGCCTGGGAATGCGAGAAGCGAATGCCGGTTCCGCCGACCAGCTCGGCTGCGAGGGACTGGATGCGGTATGGGCGATCGGTGTAGACCTGCGCGCCGGGCTTGACCTCGTACACCTCAGCCCCGGGGCTGAGGACGCGCACAGCGACAGCCGGCAGCGGGCGGATATGCGATTCGTCCTCGACATCCGGCAGCCCAGATTCGATGGCATGGACGCGCTTCTCGAAATCCGCCAGTTCCTGCTCGTATACCGGCAGGACCTGCGTCCAGTGATAGTTGGCTGGCTTGCCGTCGATGCCGCCGGGCACGGGGATGCGCCGCTGGGCCGTCTGCATCGTGTTGGCAAAGCGGTAGGTGTCGCGCGTGAGGTCAGCAAGGATCCGGTACTGCTCCAGGCTGCTGTGCAGATGCGTGCGCGCCGCGCGCAGGTCTTCCAGATCGCGGCTGAAGCGATGTCGCAGGACGCGCATAGCCGCCCGGGCCTTCTCGGCGTAGAAACGCGACATCGCTGCGATGCAGTGGATGTCGTTGCGGATGCGGGCGAACTCCTCCCTGTCGGATGTCACCAAAGGCTCAGCCGCGTCGATCGCCGCGACGGCGCGAGCGGCAAATGACAGCACCTCCTTGATGATCTGCGGCGGCGTCTCTCCCTCGTGCGGCTGGCCGTTCCATTCGCGCTCGACATACTCGCTCAGACGCTCGCCCGGCGGCGATTGCGACTCCCACAGCTCGGGAAAGGGGCGATACTTCTCGGGGTTCACGAGCTGATCGAGCGTCATGCCGAGTGACATCGTCTGCCGGTTGCCCTCCGTGATACCGAAGCGGCGCAGCAAGCGAGGCGCGCATTCGCCGGCATCGTTGAGGGCATCGAGGATCAACGGGGCTGCCGATTGGCCGAAACGCTGCGACAGGCGCGTGATCCACCAGGCGCGATCGGCCTGCTGGTCGATCTGTGGATTCCAGGCGTAGCGTGCCCAGGCGGAGAACCACATCCAGTCGCGGTCGATCTGGCAAAGGGGCGGATTGTCGGGCGATTCGGGCCAGCTCCAGTAAGCCAGCGGATACAGGTGAATGCCCGATGCGCCCAGGCGCGCCTGAGCCGCCTGCACGCACTGGCAGATGAACCGCTGCGCGCCGTACCGGAACGGCTCGAGGTTGGCCAGGATGTGAACATTGGCGATATGCCGCGAACCGAGTCGGCTCATGGCCAGATGCACCTGCTGGCGAACGCCGCGCGGCTCGGAGGTCGTCAGCGACTCGCCGTTGTACTTGGCCATGGTGTAGAGGTTGCGATAGACCTCCAGGGCTGGGGGGATGACTTTGGTGGGGTCTGTCGCATGAGCGCGCACCACCACCGGCGGCTGATCGGCGATGCCCGCCTGCTGCAGTCCATCGAGCACACCGCGCAGCACCACATCGCGAAGCCAGTAGATCTGATTGTCAATGCCCGCCAACGCTTCTCCCAGGCAGACCAACAGGCCCACGTTGGGATATTGCACGACGAAGCCGGCAATGGCCTTGCGCATGTAGTCGCTGGCTTCGGGTGTCGGGGCGGACAGTTGTGTGTCGATGCCGTGATGCTCGGCAAACGGCTTGGGGAGGATGATGCTGTAGAACTTCTGCACCAGCCAGATGCCGCGCCGCTGGCACTCGGCTGCAATGAAGCGGAACATCCGGACGTTCTGCTCGAATACCTCGGGCGACACCTCAACGGCATACGGATACTCCGGCACCTGCACCAGCGATCCGAATGGATTGCCGCTCCACAGGTACAGGCTGTTCATCCGGTTATCGACGAGGAAGTCGAGATACTCCTGCCAGAAGGCTTCGTCGTAGAAAAACGGGAACAACTCGGGCGTATAGGGATACTCGTAGCCCTTTCGGCCGGGGAGGATGAAGGTCTTCTGCATCCCGATGCACGGGCCGCGGAGGGCCATGGCTGGCGCGTCCCGGATGTCGAGCTTTGTGGGTAAGGCGTGCGCGTCTCGGACGCGATCGGCAAGTTCCAGACAACCGTAGAGCAAGCCGGGGGGATCGTCGCCGACGACGGCAATGGTCCTGCCATCGATTGTGCGGATGGTGAAGCCTTCGTCACGTCTCGACTCGGGCTGAACGCCACAGGCGCGGGCAGCCGGTGTGCCCGTGATCGTGAGGATCACCCTGGCAGGTGAGGGACGATCGTCTGCGGTCACCTCGACCGCCATGCCGATCGACTCCAGCGTCGCCCGCAGGCGGCTGGCGGCGTATTGTCCGCGCTCGCCGGTGGCGGGGTCGATATACAACAGCAGGCTGGACTCATGGACCGGCATCGCAGCGGTGTACCTCCGTTCAGCCTTCACCCCAGATCTTCTGTTCCGTTGCAGCCGAGACATTGTCATCCGCGCATCGCGTGATGCGCAGCGCGATCCACGGCCGCCCCGGCAGCGGAATCTCCGGCAGGCCGCGGGCGTGGTAGCGGTATGTGCCGTCGACGATGATCTCAAACGTCTGCTCGAGCCGTTGGATCGTCATGTTCCAGGTGTCGAGAATCTCAACGTTGAAGCGCATCCCTTCGGCCAGGCCCGCGCGGGGCAGCTCAAAGAGCCAGCTCGTCGGCGCCTCGCGGCCGAAGTAGATCAGGTAATACTGCCCCGGCTGGCCGGCTGTGCGGACATCCTGCCATTTGTCGATCGGATCGATGCCTTCGGCTGGCGCGCTCTCCAGCACGGTACGCAGAAAGGCCAGCCGCGGCGGGCTCTGGCCACGAAGCTGGCCGCCCCGCGACCACCAGAGGATGTCCTGCGGATGCAGATACGTCTCGCCATGGCCGACATACGTCCCGGCGATCGTTCCCTGCCAGAAGCGATGCACCATCTCCTCAGCCGAAATGTTGCCCCACCGCTGGGGGATATCGCCTTCGTACTTCACCTCGTCGAAGACGATCGGTTTGCGATAGACATCGCGATACAGCACCGCCCTGCCGAAATCCTCGACGGCTGAGCCGTTCTGAATGCTGGCGTGCGTAACCCACGGCTTGTTGTGGTCATAGATTAGCCGGCCGTTGTGGATGGAGCGCAGGCGGCTGTACGGATCCTCCTCCTGGATGATCCGAAAATAGCGATCCCAGTCCTCGGGGCGCTTTTCCTTCATGAAGTCAAATTCGTTGGCGACCGACCACCACACATTGCGATAGGCTGCCAGGCGGGCGATGACATAGCGGAGGTAGCGGTCGTCGCTATCGGGGTCCATCCGATCGAAGCCCCAGTGGCCCTCGTCGTATGGATGGAAGAGGATGAGGTCGGCTTCTATGCCCAGCGCACAAAGCTGGCCGACGCGTTTCTCAAGATGCCGGAAGAACGCCGGGTTGAAACGCGCAAAGTCCCAGCGGTCCGGGGGCGTTCCTTCAAACGGATACCTCGGCGGCTCGTCCTTGTTGAAAGCATAGTACTTCGGAAAGACGCACATCCGGATCTTGTTGAAGGGGGACTGACGTAATGTTGTCAGTGTCTGCTCCTCCAGCTCAACATTCTGGTGCGTCCAGGCGTAGCATGTCGTGCCGATCTGCCGATAGGGCGCGCCATCGGCATAGGCGAAGTGAAATGTATGCGCCACCTGCACCGGCCCGTGATTGCCCGGCGTGGGCGGCGTACAGGTGATGACGCCCTCGTGGCCGGAAAGGGCCGCCTGGTTGCTTTCCGTCATGTACCGCCAGCGGCCGGTCTGCGGCGGAGAAAAGCGAATGCGATACGTCCCCCCGCCATCGTAGAACCCGCGCACCCTCAGGCTGAGGCCATCCTGCGTAAACGTCGCGAACAGCTCCGTATCGATGAAGGGGTTGCCGTCGGACCTGCCACGCAACACCAGTTCATGGATCCCCCACTGCTCGACCGAATCCGACTGCTCTGCCATAGCGCATCCCTTTGCCGTCCGGCTGTCTGTTCCGAAGGATAACACCATGCGCGGGGCGAACACGACGGGCGTTCGTTTAAATATCGGTTCAAACTCTTACACAAAGCGCGCATGTTGGCGGATATGCCGCTGCCATCCGGCATAATGATAGCCTGTGGCACCGGTGCCCGACGAAAGGAACTGCCCATGTCATCAGCCAACGATACGGCCATTGTGATGACGCGACGCAAACTTCTCGGCGCGATGGCCGGCGGCGCAGCTGCGGCTTTGCTGGCGGCGTGCGCGCCGCGCTCGCTGCTGGCGCAGGCGCCGACAACCGCCCCCGTGCAGCCGCGCTACCGCATCGGCGCATGCGACTGGATGCTGCTCAAGCGGCAGAAGCTGGGCGCCCTGCCGCTGGCTGCCGAGATCGGGCTGGATGGGGTTGTCGTGGATCTGGGCGGCCTTGGCAATCGGCCGGACCTGGACAACAAGCTGCGCGATCCGGAACTGCGGCGGCAGTACCTGGAGACTGCACGCGACCTGGGGCTGGAGATCTGCGCGCTGGCGATGTCGGCGTTCTATGCGCAGGACTACGCGCGGCATCCGGGTTCTGATCGATTCACACAGGAGTGGATCGAACTGATGGCGACGATGCAGGTGCCCGTAGGATTTCTGCCGATGGGCGTGCGTGTGAATCTCGCGGACGATGCCGAAGCCCGGCAGCTCGTGGTCGATCGACTTCGCCGTTTCGGTCCGATCGCGGAGAAGGCAGGTGTTGTGATGGGCATCGAGACGGGCATGAGCGCCGAGGACGATGCCCGCCTGCTGGATGAGATCGGCTCAAAGGGTGTGGCGATCTACTACAACTTCGCCAATGCCGTTGCCGGTGGGCGGGATATCCCCACGGAGCTCCGCACGCTCGGGCGTGAGCGGATCTGCCAGATTCTCTGCACCGAAGCTGATGGCCAATGGCTGGCGGACAGCAGCATCGACATGCCGAAGGTCAGACAGACGCTCGACGACATCGGCTGGCAGGGCTGGCTGGTGCTCGAGCGGTCACGCGTCGCCGGCAAGAGCGTGAAAGAGAACTTCTCAGCCAACGCGCAGTACCTGAAGTCGATCTTCCAGGCAGAGGCTGCAACGCAAGGATGAACACACGTGGCATGGGCGCCTCGCCCATGCATAATCCATGAAGCTGCACAGGCACGGTCAACACGATGCATGATCACGCCAGGTCCTTCGCTGGGCTCAGGATGCAGCTTCGGGCAATCGCTCGATGCGCTGATGCGTAAAGTTCAGGACGCCCGTACCACATTAAGTCCCTTCCATGGAACGAATTCGCGCCACATACCGTGTCGAGACGCCGCTGCCGCTGGAGAAGGCAGCCGAGGTGCTCGCGGGCGAGCAGTCGTCGGGCACGTTCGTGGCTGTGCCGGGCGAAACGGCTGAGCTGCGGGCGCGTTTTCGCGCGACCGTCGATGCCGTAACGCCGCTGGAGACCGTCCACACCCCCGCCCTGCCCGGCAGCCGTCCCGCGAATGCCTACCATCGTGGCGAAATCCGCATCTCCTGGCCGCTGGACAACATCGGCCCGAACCTGCCGACACTCGTCTCAACGCTGCAGGGCAATCTTTACGAGCTGCGCGAGTTTTCCGGCCTGCGGCTGGTCGATATCGATCTGCCGCCGTCGTTCCTGAAGCACTTTCCCGGCCCACGTTTCGGCATCGCCGGCACGCGGCGGATGATGAACGTCCACGACCGCCCCATGGTCGGCACGATCATCAAGCCGAGCGTCGGCCTGACGCCCGCCCAAACCGCGGAGATAGTCGCCCAACTGGCCGAGGCCGGCATCGACTTCATCAAGGACGACGAGCTGATGGCCAATCCACCACACTCGCCGATCAGGGAGCGCATCGCTGCGGTCATGGGCGTGCTCAACGCCCACGCCGACCGCACCGGCCGACGCGTCATGTATGCCTTCAACATCACCGACGAAGTCGAGGCCATGCTTCGCCACTATGAGCTCGTGCGCAAGGCGGGAGGTACAGCCATCATGCTCAGCCTCAACAGCGTCGGCCTGTCAGCCGTCAAACGCATCTGCGATGAAGGCGCGCTGGTCGTCCATGGCCACCGCAACGGCTGGGGCATGCTGACGCGGCATCCCTGGATCGGCATGGATTTCCAAGCCTACCAGGTCTACTGGCGGTTGGCCGGTGTCGATCAGCTCCACGTCAACGGCATCGCCAATAAGTTTTGGGAGGATGACGATTCGGTATGCGCGTCGATTCAGGCATGCCTGGCGCCCACGCCGACGGCCCCCATTGTGCCGGTCGTCTCGTCCGGGCAATGGGGTGGGCAAGCGTTCGAGACCTGGCGGCGCACGCGGACGATCGATCTGCTGTATCTCGCCGGCGGCGGGATTATGGCTCATCCGAATGGCCCCGCCGGCGGCATCGATGCCATCCGTGCAGCGTGGTCCGCTGCCGTCGCCGGCCAGGACATCGCGTCGGCTGCGGCGGCCAACGAGAACCTTCGCCTGGCAGTGGAGAAGTTTGGAAATCGGTGAGCCCCAAGTCCCGTGGCACGGGCTGTCAGCCCCTGTGACTTAGAACATCATTCTTCGCGAAGCGACGGGTCCCGACGTTCGAACGGCAGGGTTCCTTCACAGCCCTCAGCATGACCTGCTGCTGGGACGACTTGTGCAAATCATGCATGGATTGTGTCGGGCCGCGTCACCTTCAAATCCTCACCTAATGCCAAACCGCCTCGGGCCAACGGTAGCTGCCGGGTTTGACAACGACATTGCGCACGGGCGCTTCGAAGATCTCCATCAACACCACGCCGACAGCCAACTCTCCCACCACGCGGAACGTATGCCACCCCATGTGCCGACAGACGGCCGATCCCGTCGCGCCGCCCTCCATCAGCAGATTGTCGACCGGCTGCTCGCGAAGGACACGCCCCACCACCTCCGCCAAGACGCTTGTCAGGCGCTTTGGTCTTTCGCCCGAGGGATCGATCGGGTGGGTGATGATGATCAGGGCACTGCCGCTTTCCCGCAGGCTGGCGATGATCTCGCTCGCCCAACTGACCACGCGCTTGCTTGCGGGGTCCGGGCGGTTGAACAGCTCATCGGGCATGGGGCAGATCGCCATGCCGCGGTGCTCCGCCCGCGCCATCACGTCGCGCCCGTAGGCAGACGTACTGCCGCACACCAGCAGCACGCTGCCCTGCGGCAACGCCGGCGCCCGCAAGCCGATCGCCTCGAATCCACTCCGCTGAAGCATCGCCTCGAAGAAATCCCCGCCGCCTGCCGGCAACAGCCGCGAGCCCGCCTTGGCAGCCCAATGCTGAAGATCATCCAGCTCCCACCCGCCGCAGATCGTGATTCCATCCTGCAGCACCGGATCGCCGGGATCGGCATACGCGGTGGCGTACCTCGCGGATTTGCCCAGCAGCTCCAGCACCTGGGCTGTACGGGCTGGATATTCCGGATCATTGGCGAAAGCCGTTGCATACAGCGGCGCGCCGCCGATGCGATACTCGCCGCCGCGGATGATCCGCCCGCGCGACGGATTCTGCGGCGCCAGCAGCACACCCGGCCGCCGCAACGACGACATGACGGCTTCCAGCTCGGCCAACACCGGCCCGCGCATCACCGAGTCGACCTTCTTGTAGACCAGGTCGAAATGCGACGTACTCAGCCGGCTGAGCAGATGTTGAACGCGTTTGTACGCTTCCTCCGGCGGCAACAGGCGCGTATCGGTGTCGATGACAGTCAACCCTTTGCGCCACGGCGGCGGCACGTCGCGCGCCATGTGCGCAGGCAAGCCGTATCGCAACCCGATTCCCGCAATCTCGGCTGCCCCCGTGAAATCGTCAGCTATGACCAGGACACTTTTCATCTGTTGCGCCTGTGCCGCGCCATGCGCGCTGCGTAATCGATCGCCTCGACAAGACTCTCATCGCTGGCAGTGCCGTGACCCGCCTGATCGAACGCCGTGCCATGATCCACCGATGTGCGGATGATCGGCAGCCCCAGCGAGACGTTGATGCCGTTAATACTGCGCCATGCCCCCTTCGTTGCGTCAAATCGAAAGCCCTTGATCTTGACCGGGATATGCCCCTGGTCGTGGTACATCGCCACGCACACATCCCATGCTCCGCCGATCGCCATGGCGAAGAACGTGTCGGGCGGAAACGGACCGCTGACATTCATCCCCTGTTGCCGCGCCCGCTCGACGGCTGGGATGATGTGCACGCGCTCTTCATCGCCGAACAGCCCGCCGTCGCTGGCATGGGGATTCAGGCCTGCGACGCCGATTTTCGGCTGCTGGATACCCAACTCGCGGCAGGCGTCGTGCGCCAGCTCGATCGTCTTGTACACACGATCAGCCGTCACGCGATCACACGCTTCGCGCAGCGAGACGTGCGTCGACACATGCACGACCCGCAGGCCGTTGGCTGCCAGCATCATGGCGACGTCGCGCGCGCCGGTCAGTTCGCCAAAGATCTCGGTATGCCCCGGATAGGGACAGCCAGCCAGCGCCAGGGCCTCCTTGTGGATTGGTACGGTGACGGTCGCGTCGATCTGCCTTCGCATCGCCAGCTCGATCACCTTCCGCACCGCCTCAAACGCCGCACGCCCAGCCGCCGCCGAGACCTTGCCGATCTGCACCTGCGCCATCGGGATCGGATCTGCCGGGATGACCTCCATCGCATCATGCGCAAACGTCGCCTGATCGACGGACGGAATCTCCCGCACAGCCAGCCGGGCGCCGACGATCATCCCGGCTGCGCGCATCACATCGGCGGATCCAACAACCACCGGTCGGCAGATCTCGCGAACCCGCGGGCGGCCCAGTGCCTTGGCGATGATCTCCGGGCCGACGCCGGCTGGGTCGCCCATGCTGATGCCGATGATTGGCAGGTTCTCACTCATATCGGCCAGAGATGGTCGCGGGGCTGGTCAGTTACTCGGGGGCTTCATCATCGGATGCCGGTCGCAGCGGCGGCAGGACATGGCGGCTACACAGCCCCTGCCGCTCCAGCAGCAGTTTCAGCGTCGCCAACTGCTGCGGCAGCGACCGGCCAGCCAGATAGCTGGCGCAGATCGTCTCTGTCTGCTTCTGCAACTCCTGAACTTCGTCCCACGCGTCGCTCATGGCGGCGTCGAACATCCGGCAGTACAACGTCGCTGCCAGGTGGCCACCGCTGGGCACCAGCCCGACGCCGCCCAGCTTCAGCCCATGAGCAAACTGCGCGCTGCACCCCAGCAGGACCGGAAAACCGCCCCGGCTGCCCATTCTCGGCAGGAGTTGTGACAGCCGGGGCGCATCATTGGCCGATTCCTTAAGCGCGACGATCCGCTCATGTCGCCGCAATTCATCCAGCACATCCAGGCTGATCGACTGATGCGTCGTCACCGGGATGTTGTAGAGCACCAGCGGCAAATCGATTGCATCCGCCAGCGCAAGGAAATAGTCGCGGATCTCGCTGTCACTGAGCGGGTAGTAGCACGGCGGATGCGCCACGGCTGCGTCGGCGCCCATCGCCTGGTAGGCCCTCGCAGCGGCGACAGAATCGGCAAAGCAGTTGCTCGAGATCCCGGCATAGACCATGGCGCGGCCGTTGACCGCCTGCACAACGGCATCGACAAGGCGCTCGCGCTCGCGTGCCGAGATCGACGCAGCCTCCCCCGTCGTGCCGAGCGCGAAAATCCCATGCACACCGCCAGCCAGCAGGTGGTCCACCAGCCGCCGAACGGCGCTGACATCGATCGTACCGTCAGCCGTGAACGGGCTGACCATCGGCACGATGACACCGCGATATGACGCGTGTTCCTTCATCTCAAAGAGCCTCGCGATAGATGGCGACGGCGTCCTCATAGCGCACCTGGCGCACGTTGCGCTCCAACAGGCGCGTGATCTTCATGGCGGATTCGGCCATCGGCTCGATGTCGTTGACGGTGATGCCCAGATCCGCCAGGCGCTGCGGGATGCCGCATTCACGCGAGAGACGAACAATCGCCTCGACGCCGGCTTTCGCCTGGGCCATGTCGTCGCCGCACCGCTCGATCCCCATCGCCCGGGCGACTTCCGCATACCGCTGTGACGCAGCCGGCAGGTTGAAGCGCAGCACATGCGGCAGCAGCACGGCATTGGCGATCCCATGCGCGATCCCGAACGTGCTGCCCAGCGGATACGACAACGCATGCACCGCCCCGGTGTTCACCGGCCCCAGACAGATGCCGCCAAACAGGCTGGCCATCGCCAGCTCGGTGCGTGCCTCCATGTCCTGTCCGTCGGCCACCGCCCGCCGCAGATGCCGTGCGATCAGGCAGATGCCGCGGCGCGCATAGAGGTCGATCATCGGATGCGAAAAGCGGTTCACAAACGCCTCGATGCAATGCGTCAGCGCGTCCATGCCGGTGGCCGCCGTCAATGCGGGCGGAACGCTCAGCGTCAGCGACGGATCGACATATGCCGCATCCGGCACCAGGTGCGGGCTGATCACGCCCTTCTTCAGGCGATCCGCCCGATCCAGCAGGATCGCATTGGGCGATGCTTCGCTTCCCGTGCCGGCGGTCGTCGGGACGCAGACCATGAACGTCCGCCTCGGCGCAAGCCGCCCGATACCGAAGACCTCGCCAATCTGCTGCCGCCCTCCCATCAAGGCCGCCACCAACTTGGCGACGTCCATCGCACTGCCGCCGCCCAGGCCGACCACCGCATCGGCGCCCGCCTCCCGGCCGGTCGCCAGTGCAGCCTCGAACATCTCGATGTCCGGCTCGTGGGTGACATGCTCCCAGATCACGGCTGCGATGCCCCGCTGCCGCAGGTCGTCAGCCAGGCGCTGGCAGGTTCCAGCCAATGGCGGCGACGTCACAAACAACACCGATCTCGCCTCGGCTGAGACGAGCTCATCCGCAACGCCGTCGGCGCAGCCGGGTCCGAAGACCAGGCGCCGCGGCTGATGTAACGAAATGGCACGGCCGGACGATGGCTCCATCAGTCGTCCATTCCTACACGACCAGCCGCCTGCCTGTCATCGCCTTGCGCGGTTTGTTCAAGAGTATTAACCTTTCCTGCAAACGGCGGCGCGCGATGACGCAGGTTTGAAAGCAATAGACGCAATCTTGTACCCGCGCCGCCGGATTCGCCGGTATCCTGCTGGGGATCATGCGCCACATCAGATGCTCGCCAATGTCGGTGTTCGCAGCCGTGCTGGCTGCCGTGTCCGTGATATCCGCGCCCGGGGTGTGCGCGGCGTTTGATCTCAAGTCGCTGCGCAATCCGTCGGAGGAGTGGATCCGTAGCCCGGAGGGCCGGCGCATCCTCGACAACATCGTCAGTTGGCAAAACCCCAACGGCGGCTGGTGGAAGGGATTCGACTACGACAAGCCGCGTCCCGACACGCCCAAGCCTGACGCGCGCAGCGGGTTTGACAATGGCGCCACCCATACCGAAACCCGCGCGCTCGCCTTCGGCTATGAAATCACCGGCGATGAGAAGTATCGCCAGGCCTTCGAGCAGGCCTTCACGTTTATCCTCGATGCCCAGCTTCCCAATGGTGGCTGGCCGCAGCACGTGCCGCGCGGCAACAAGTACGGCCAGCACATCACGTTCAATGACAATGCCATGACCAGCGTCATGGAACTGCTGATGGAGATCGCCGCGGGGCAGTCACCCTTCACATTCGTTACGCCCGAGCAGCGGAAGCGCGCGGCTGAGGCGCTTGATCGCGGCGTGCAGTGCATCCTGGATTGCCAGATCGTCGTCAACGGCCAGCTCACCGGCTGGTGCGCCCAGCATCACGCCGAAACACTCGAGCCGGTCATGGCCCGCAGCTACGAGCTGCCGTCGATCAGCGGATCGGAGGGGGCGCGGATCGTGCGCCTGCTGATGCGTATCGAGAACCCCGATGACCGCGTGAAGCGCTCAATCCACGCAGCCGCGGCGTGGTTCGAGCGATCGAAGATCGTCGGTAAGCGCGTCGACCGGCCACCCCTGCCGAACGACCCCAAGAAGCGCGGCATGGCCCTGGTGGACGATCCCGAAGGCCGGCCGCTGTGGGCGCGGTTCTACGATATCGAGACGAATCGGCCGTTCTTCTGCGACCGCGACGGCGTCAAGAAATGGGATATTTCGGAGATCGACCAGGAGCGCAGCACAGGCTACGCGTGGCTGGGCCATTGGGGTGAATCCGTGGCCACGGAGTACAAGGCTTGGCTGGAGAAACACGGCGAGATGCGCCCGGCGGCGGTTGAGGCACAGGCCGCTTCGCATACCCAAGCCGCGACGGCGGGTCGCGTCATCACCGTCGCCGCCGATGGCAGCGGTGATTTCACGACGGTCCAGGCGGCTGTCGACGCCATTCCAATGGGCAGCACGACGTTTGTCATCGTCCAGATCGCGCCGGGGCGGTATTACGAGCGGATTCGCATCCCTCGCGGCATGCCGCCGATCACCTTCCGCGGCATGGGGCAGTCGCCTGATGAGGTCATCCTGACCTATGACCTGCATGCCCAGTCGGTCATCCCCCCGGCGACCCAGCCGGTCGGAACGACCGGCAGCACCAGCACCCGCATCGACGCCGACGATTTCACAGCCGAGAACATCACCTTTGAGAACCCCTCCGGCCACCTGGCCCAGGCTGTGGCTGTGCGAATCAGCTCCGATCGGGTCGTCTTCCGCAACTGCCGGTTTCTCGGCGGGCAGGACACGCTTTATGTCAATGGTTTGCGGGCGTATTTCAGCCGCTGCTACATCGAGGGACGGGTGGATTTCATCTTCGGCCGGGGGACAGCCGTTTTCGACCGGTGCACCATCCACAGCAAGAACGGCGGCTACGTGACCGCCCCCAGCACGCCGGAGGAAGCCGAGTTTGGCCTGGTCTTCCTGGATTGCCGGCTCACCGGCGAGGGGGCGCCCGCCTACCTTGGCCGGCCCTGGCGGGATTATGGCGCAGCCGCCTTCATCCGCTGCGAGATGGGCCCGCACATCCGCCCGGAGGGCTTCCATCACTGGCAGCCGCACCGGGAGCAGACCGCAAGATTCCTTGAATTCGGCTGCACCGGCCCCGGCGCCGACCGCTCCCGCCGCGTGCCGTGGTCGCGTGAGCTAACTCCTGAGGAAGCCGCCCGATACACGCCGGAGGTGATCTTCGCCGCCCCCACCCCCTGGCTGCCGTCTCCCTGACCCCGGTCCCGCCGGCCCCGTATAAAAGGTGGCTGGATCAGTGGTTGAAGGTCTTGCCTTTCTCGTGCCGACAGATAATATACTCAGGCGTCGGGAGTGACCCCCCGGGTCCCCCCGACAACCAACCCTGCAAAAGGGGAAAAACAACGCGGGTGTAGCTCAGTGGTAGAGCGTCACGTTGCCAACGTGAATGTCGAGGGTTCGACCCCCTTCACCCGCTCTTGAAACCGACCCGGTACCGAAAGGTGCCGGGTTTTGTCATATCTGGACGACGCAATCCCCGGCTTGAAAGAGAGTTGCCCGGCCGCCGCACCGCGATTCCTCTGTGCGTCTTTCCGCGGCCGCAGTGTTGCCAGCCCGCGTCGGCAGTCGCCCTGCGGCGTTCCATCCGTACAATGACCGCGCGTCATGGCAAGCCGACATGCAGTTCCCGTGATCGACCTTTTCGCCGGCCCCGGTGGGCTTGGCGAGGGCTTCGCGCGGCTGGACGTCCACGACCGGATGGCCGTTCTTTCAAGGGGCACATAGCACGGGGGCGATATGCCGCGTGACAATCTTTGGACGCGCGATCAACTTCTACTGGCATTGCGCCTGTACATGCGCACGCCATTCGGGCGTTTACACCGGCACAATCCGGAGATCATCCGGCTTGCTGGCCAGATCGGCCGAACTGCCAACGCACTGGCGATGAAAGCCTGCAACTTCGCTAATCTCGATCCCGCCCTCCAAGCACGCGGCATCCGTGGCTTGTCGAATCTTAGTCAGGCCGATCGGCAGATCTGGGATTAGTTTGCCGCCAATCCGGAGGCCCTGGCTGCCGAAGCCGAAGAAGCCGCGGCTCGGCTCACGGGCGAGGTCATCGCGCCGGAAATCCAGATTCCGGCAGGAGAGACGGAGGTCGAGCAAGTCGTGCGTGCCCGTCGCGTCCAGTCATTCTTCCGCGCCGCTGTCCTGACCTCCTATGAGAATAGGTGCGCGATCACAGGCTTAGCGGTACCCGAACTGCTAACGGCAAGCCACATCATCCCCTGGAAGGTGTCCGTCGAACGACGTGCCGACCCGAGGAACGGCCTCTGCCTAAATGCCCTTTTTGACCGGGCTTTTGATCGGGGGCTGATTACGATTGACGAGAAGCTCCGTGTCGTCGTCTCATCGCGCCTGCGCACGGCTGCATCCGAGGCAGATCTAGATTGCTCGGTGCAGGCGGCTCATGGGCGGGAGTTGCGATTGCCGAAACGCCTTGCTCCCGATCCCATAGCACTCACCTACCACCGAGAGACAGTTTTTCAGGGATAGGCTGTCATTGCCAACGTGATCCCAGGCAGGAGTTTTTTTCAGGAGACGAGCTGATGTCTGATCAACCGCAAGGATGTATCGGTTTTCTGGTACGTATGTTTGGTGGTGCCGGCCGCTCTGCAGGCGGTGACAATCACTGCCAGAAATCCACATCAGCAAGAAGTTCCCGACCGACGCCGAAGCGGAGTTTTTCCGTGTGCTGAGATCGGTGATCGGCGATCGCGGGCATATCCTCGTACAGGTGTCACTTCGACAATTGCTGTACCTCCCCGGAAACCATTCGACACCGGGTCGCACTGTCTGGCAGAACAAAATTGCGCAGCGATCGCTCGACTTTCTGATCTGCCATCCATCGACGCTCAAGCCGGTCGTTGCCATCGAGCTGGACGAGCCTTCGCACGCCAGCAGCCGGCGGCAGACAAAGGACGAAGAACTCGAAGCCGTGCTGCGACGCGCTGGGCTGCCGCTGGAACGGGTTCTGACCTCACGCGCCTACGATACCCGCGAGCTGGCGGCAACGTTTCTGCCATACATTGAAGGCGCGGCTTCGGGTGGCTAGTGCTGGATGGCCGGATCTCTCGCACCCAGACACCGTCTATGGGCCTGTCGACGCCATCCACGATACGCGTTACAGGTCTCACAGCGGCGCCGGCGGGCGGAGTTTTAGGGTGGGGTACCACACGTCTATGCGGCGGAGGAGTTCGACCACGGCTACGCCGGTATGTTCGAAGGCGAAGTAGCCGAACGGGCGGATGGGCAGATTGAGCACCAAGCCGAGCAGCGCGTTCAGCGAGCCGCCGTGAGCGACCAGGGCGATGCGACGGGTGTCGTCCGGGTTGTCCAGCAGATACCCCCCATGCCCCCCGTGCACGCCGTATCGCGCCATCAGCTCGGTGAAGCCGACGATGATGCGATGAGCCATCTGGAGCGTGCCCTCGCCGGCTGGGGTCTTCCAGGATTGCTCGGGCCGGCGTTTCTCGGCTTCAGCCATGATCTTTTCGAAGCTGGCGTCGTCGCACTCCCCCAGCACCGTCGCTGGACGCCACTCGATCAGCCAGTCCAGCACCTCGATCCCCAGGTCCCGCGGCCCCGCCAGCGCCTGCGCCGTCTGGATCGCACGCCCCAGCGGCGACGCATAGATCGCGTCGAATGTCACGCCTTCCAGCGCCTCCGCCAGGGCAGCCGCCTGTCGCATGCCCTGCTCGCTCAGACATCCTTCGACCGGCGGCTGGTAGTGTCGATGCGGATCGCCGGCGATCTCGGCATGGCGGATCAAATACAGTTCCATCTCAAGGTCCCCGGGTGGCCCCTATCTCCTGATCGACAGGCATTGCATTGCCTGCATGTACTCACCAAGCCGCCATGCTTCGACCGGCACCTCGCCCGGCCGAGCGCTCGGAAAATCACGCAGGAACCGCCCGCGATACAGATAACGCTGCAACTGCAGAACAGCCGGATTGGCGTTGATCAGGTACTCGGTCTTCTCCTGACCGTCCGGCGCGATAAGGGTGAAACGCCCGCTTGCTGGCAGTATTTCACGGATCGTCCCCGCCGTCAGTGACGCCTGGGCGATGCATTCGCCATCAGCCTGCTCAAAGCGGACCTGCCCGCTGTGATATGGCGAATCCGGGCTGATGCACAGCTCCAGCCGCGTTTCGGCGGGCTTTTCAAAACCCTGACCGCGTGGATGCAGATAGACGGGATTGCTGACAGCAGTCGGCGTATCGCGGCATGTTTCGTCAACCCGGAAGCGTGCGACGAGATAGCCGCGCTGATCGCTGCCGTCGATCGACAGGTTGATGACGCCTGCCTCATCGACCTCCTGCGACCAGATGACGCGACCGCCGCGTCCGACGAGATCCAGCGTACCGGCAGAACCGGCTGGATCGATCCAGATCGTCACGGCGTGTTTTCTGCCCGCCGCCGTCCGAGCGATGCTGCCCATCGGCTGGCCGTCGACCGCCAGATCAAGCATCGGCCCGTTGGAAGCGCTCAGCCGCCCTGAGGCAAAACCCTTCACCAGCGATCGCGCAGAATTCGGTTCATCCTCGAGATAGACATGGTTGGTCATCGCTGATGGCCGCTCCCACGTCCACTCGCTGGACAGCCCGGCATCTTCCTCGGCCACACCCGTCACGCGGAATCCAGCGTCAAGCAGCATGAACCAGACGTTCATATACTCCGGCCGCCAGGCGCGATATCCCATGATCACCATGCCGTCGAGGTACCCGTCGGCGATCGCATGAGCCGGCATCTCGCTGGCTATGTTGGTGATGAAGCGACGATCCTTGTCCCACCACCAGCTCGTCGGATGGGCCCAGAACCCCAGTGCGCCGGCCTTCCGCTGGAGTGCCACGATCTGGCGATAGGGCCGCCTTTCATACGGGACCGGCTCATCGCTGTCGTCGCCCGGGATGGATTGCTCGCACATCCACCGGTCGAACGGCTGGTCGTAGTCGTGCCATGCCGGGTAATCCAACTGATAGCCCACCCACCAGAGATGGCCGTATCGACCCTTGGGTGTCTCGTTGTCCAGGTAGAAGAGGATCCGCCCATCCGCGATCGCATTGATCTCCTCAAGCATGCGAGCGATCTCGTCATCCGCCCGTACGCTGCGATAGTCGAACGACGGATTGTTGTAGTACAGATGCGGCGCCTCGTAGTCGAACCTGCGGTAATCCACAACCGAGGCGGGCGTATAGGGTGACCCCATGCCCATCGCGCGGATTCCCATGCGCTCAGCCCAGCGGACGAGCATGTGATAGGACTGTGGCGGAGAAACCGTCCCCCCGTGGTCCGATCGCCCGCTGTAGGTGTGCGTGTGCGTCATCACCCGATGGAAACTCCGCCATCGGTCTTCCTCGGCCTGTAAGACACGCGGGGCTTCAGCGATGACCGGTTTGATGCTCGTCTTTGTTGCAGTACCCATTCAACAACTTTCTGCGCGGCGAGGCCCCCTGCCCACCGCTACGGCAAATACCAATAGCCAAAGAGCTGGTCGGGATTGCGGGGCGCGGTCTTCACGACCGGCGACTGCTGGGGTGTCCACCCTTCGTTCAGCAGCGTTGCCATCGTGAAGACCGCGCCGGCCATCGTCTCATGGACCGTGAACTCATTGTGGGCGGCTGCAACGTGCGGATGCACCATCCACCGCCGCCATACCGGCGGATCGCGCTGTGATTCGTGGCTGACGAACTCGACAGGTCCGTTCGGCCCCTGCGATACCCACACGGTGTTGCGGAACTGGTGATAGATCGGCCCGCCGGTGATCCCGTAGATCGTGATACCCGGCACGGGATCGACGATGCCGTCGTCCTCGCTCATCTCATGCTGGATGTCGATCGGATAAACAAATCCCAGCCCCGTCGTCCAGCTCATGCCCATGGGATTGGCGCCGAGCATGAAGTCGGTGTTCGCGATGGCCGCATCCCGGTACTTCGCGTCACCGGTGAGGTGATAAGCGATCATCAGTCCGCGGTTATAGTTCATCATCATGCTGGCGCCCCAGGCCATCCAGTAGTCCTGCTTTCGCGGCCAGGTGATGGCATAGGGCATATCGGCGAGCTGGCTGACCAGTTCGTCGGCATCGCGGATGAAGAACTGGCGCCATTCGTCGACCAGATCATCGGGCAGACCATCAGCCGCCTCGATGATGCTGTAGTAGATCCAGGGCGAGTAATCCTTGCGGCTGAAGTGATGCTGGTACGGCTTGTGGGCCTTTTTGGCAAGCTCCGGGACGCCATCAAGATACTGCTTGTCACCGGTGAGCAGATACATCCTCAGCTTCGCGTGAAGCAGAAAGGGATAGAGGTGCTCGTCGGTTTCTTCCCATTCGATCGTGTACGGCTCGCCGCGACCGCGATTGCGCTTGGCATTGATGACGACCTTGCCCAGGGAGTTGGCAGGATTGTGTCCGAATGCGTAGGCGCGCGCAGCCGCTTCGCGGTACACCTTCGCATCTTCGGGATTGAACGCCTCGGCATGTTGGGCGTACTGAGCAGCCGCAGCGGCGAAGAGCAGGCTTGACCAGCGCGTCCGGCGGCCGAATGCGTAATCGACGTCATCATTGATCTTCGGGTGCGTCCAGGTCTCCAGCCGCCCTGTCACTCCTCCGCGCGCATCCATGCTGTGCCGGTAAAGCTCCAGGTGGAATCGCGCCTCATCCAGCACATCGGGCACGCCATTGCCCGATTCGGGAATCTTTAACTGACCATCGCTGAACTTCTTCGGCGCCCAGCCATAGGCATGGAGCATATCGAAGGCGGCGACATAGTGATGGTCGTCGGAGTCCCAGTCGGCTGCATCATGCCAGCCGCCGGGAACGCCTTCGGTCTTTCTCGACTTGTCGAGGGTCGCGCCGATCACGTCAAAATGCTCGTATCCCTTAGGCGCCGGCGCGTGATGAGGGAAGTTGATGTGTTCCGACTCGTAGAACGGCCACATGTTCGCCATCGGACGCGTCCACGCGGAGTACTCCTTCGTGATCGCCATGCCGGCGCGCTGATGGAAGTACCCTCTTGCTGCGGTGAAGAACGCCGGCCCATAGACATCAGCGGCGTGGACAAACGGCCAGGAGCGCCCCACACCGGGCACGCTTATGAAGAAGACGCCTTCTTCCCTCAGCCCGGTGAAATCAGCGACATAGACATCCTCGCCATACATCAGCGGGCGCGAGGCTGGATCCTGGTCGGGCTTGGCCGGCGCGAAACGAGGGTTTTTCTCGATCAGCTCGACCTTGCCCTCGAAGGCGACTTCGCCCGTGTGCGCGTTGATCACCTCAAATCGATCCACGTGCGACAGGTCGAGCGGACCGAAGCGATACAGATACGCGCCCAGATAGGCCCGCTTCCGACCGGCGTCGGGCAGATAGCCCACCTGGTTGACCTTGATGGCGCGGGATACGGTCGTCTTGCGGTCGTAGGTGAAGGTGACGGTGGCACCATCGCCCAGGCGGATCACGTATCGGCTGCCGTCCTGCATGGGTTCGGGCAGCTCCAGATAGCTGTAGATCATGTACTCAAACTGGAACGTGCCGGCATACGAGCGGCCCATCCCGGATGAGACGTACAGGAGGTCGGCCTGTGCGGGTTGCTTCGGCTGGGCATAGGCGGGATCGTTTGGGCTCTGGATGCGGAAGTAGTCGACCTGGCCAAGCCGACGCTCACCGATGTTTTCGCGTGCCTGAGCGGCGTACTGATCGCAAATGCGCCAGCGACCGTGATAGGCATCCCACGGTGGATTACCGCCGGATTTCAAATGGGCGGCCCAGCGGTCGGCTGCGTCCTTGAGCTTGCCGCCGGACAGGCGATTGATCTCCTTGAACAGCTCATCGTTCCTATTGCTGACGACGATCACCCAGCGATCGGACAGCACGATCAGTTGCTCGACGCCCCTGTACTCGGGCATCCCGATCGGAAACTTGCCCTGGAGATGCTCAGGGATGGGAACCGTAGGGACGTTTGACCCGCCCAAGCCATCGGCATGGACGGCTGCCGCCAACCCAAGGGCCACCATCCACCCTGCCAACCGCTGAGCCCACAACATCATGCGATACTCCCGATCGATTCATCCATGGCGCGTACAGCCGAGACGTACGGCATTCCCGATACCGGCATATCCTTAGCCTCAGGTTCCAGGCTCCCAGGGAAGAGTCGCCCCGTAGAAGCCGGCATTCAGCAGGCGATGAGGCGGGTTCCACGCTTCCTGCGCCGAGACCTGTCTGACGTGACCATCCCAGTACAGCAGATTGATCCGTTCATTGTTGAAGTGACGGAACACGAGCCCCTGACCATTCTTGCCGCCGCCGACCCATGCCTCTTTGCCTTCTGTGAAAGCCATCACTTCCTGGCTCTGCTTCAAGTTCTTGATACTGCCATAGAGGATCCGGCCAAACGGCTGGCTGGCGGACTTCCACTGGTCATTGCGACGGCTGAACCCATAGCGGGGTGGATTGCTGTCCCGGGCAGCGTTGATCGCATAGCTGATATCAGGCGTTCCGCCTGTGGCCGGCTCGAAAACCGACAGGTCGCCGTTCCACCCGAGCCCCCCGGGCGCCAGCGGACACTTCAGCACATCCGCGGGCATCTCATACTGCTCGATAAACAATCGATGCCAAGCCGGAATGCGCGTATCAAGCGGCTCGGTCAGGTTCTCGGTCGCCATCGGCACCCACTGGTTGTTGGCAGAGGTGTATTGCTGCATGTACAAGCCAATCTGGCGCAGATTGGACTGGCATTGCACACTCATGGCTGATTCCCGCGCCCGCTGCATCGCGGGCAGAAGGATGCTGATCAACAGCGCGATGATGCCGATCACAACGAGCAACTCGACCAGCGTGAATGCGCCCCCAAGCCGATCCTGACGACTTCTGATCTGCAGTGACGCCATGTGTTTCTCCGGTTTGGACCAATGTGGTCCAGCTCATCGGACGAAAAACGAGGATCAGATCGGCAGACCTGCGAATGAGGCAGGCCTGCCCAGGCTTGCCGGCGATCAGCGACGCCGCCGCAACAGCAGCGCGCCCAGCCCCAACCCAAGCGCGCTTAGCGAAGCTGGCTCAGGAACCGCCACGAGGCGTACGCTATCGACCAGAAGATTGAGACTCTGCCCAGCATCACTTCCAATTACGATTCTCGTGATCACATCCACTCCCGGAACATACTGGTGCGCTACAGGTGGGAAGCCCTCGTAAACCACCTGTGACAGATCGAGCTGAACCTTCTGCCAGGTGTTCGGGTCGGTATCCAGTGCGATACCCTTGTTCGAGGTGCCGGCCAGGACCTCCACACCATCGATCACGTAGACGGCTGGTATGTTCCGGTTGTCAAAGCTGACAGCGTCGTTCCCAACCCAGGTCAACTGGACGCGAAGACTGGCGGTCGGCGTCGCATCCGACGTGTTCGCGTAGAACTCCAGAACGTAGTCCGAAGAACTCGTGAAGCCGGCGTGGTCGAAGACGAAGTTGCCATTTGACGTCTGGAGGGCGGCAGTCCCCTCGTACACGCTGGTCGACTGGGTCGCGGCCTGCGAGTTCCGCGTCCAGCCATCGCCCATCGCGTCGTCAAAAATGACCGTAGCAGCACTGGCCCCAGACCCGACCGACAGCAGCGCGGCCAGACCTGCCGCTGCACAGCGCACGATGCCCAGGTTGTGGAATGACATACCGATCCTCCATGGATTTAGATGTGGCGGTCTGCCTCGCGTCACACGACGGGAGGCCGCGAATTGACTCAGGCTGCAACACGAGGCCGGGAGCCTCGATCCACGGAGATCCTACACAATAATCTGGAGTTAAGCAAGCGTAATCCGAGAAAAATCACTGCTGCGAAGTTTTACTAATTAGCTGTTAAGCGGCGTTTCCTGGTCGTCGTGGACATGGACCAGCCGCGGGGCCAGGCGGATGATCTGTTCGGAGGTGTCGTCGCTTTCGAGCCTTGCGAGCATGCGCTTGGCTGCGACGTGGCCCATCTGATACCAGTCGATGCGCAGCAGCTTGGCGTTGCGTGCGGGCATGCTGAACTTGCTGACCGCCACCTGCTCGATCCAGTCGAGGCTCCACGCCTCGAAGTGGACCATGTCGAGCTCTGCAATGCGTTGGGGAACGGTACGTTCCGGCGGCAGCGGATAGAGCAGGCTGGGGCTGACGAAGCTGTTCTCGACAAAGACAGCCGTCGGCGGCTTGGGCAGAGCCAGGAGCTGCTCGATCGCGATACGCCCCGGCTGACCGTGCGGCTGACGTCCCAGGGGCGATTCCACGACGTACTCTGCGGGAACCTCCAGCCCGGCTTCGTCCATCGCGCAGGTGAAACCCGCGAACTTCTGCCGGCTGGCTGGGTCGTTCTGGACATTCCAGCGAATGATGGCGATTCGCTTATGCCCCTGCTTGATCAGGTGTTGCGTACCGGTGTAGGCGCCGCCGAAGCTGTCGACAATCACACTGTCCATGCCGGGGGCACGCTGCACGTGGCCGACCTGCACTGCCGGGACGCCATTTTCGCGGAAGAAACGCGAGACTTCTTCCACGGCTTCTGCCAGATCCGTGTCCAGCAGCACACCGCTTGGCCGGTAGGACAGCAATTGCTCCAGTTGGGCCTGCGGTGATGGCGAGCCGGGCATGTGCAGCAGCTCAAGCCGATGCGGCACCTCCTCGCCATGGAAGGCCGTGCTGATCCCTTCGTATTTGGACAGCAGCGGCTGAAGGATGTGCATGTCGCGAAAGATGCGATGGCTGCTGATGTACAGCACCGGCCGCAACTTATAGCTGGGCTTGTAGCCGGCCTCTTTCAGCATCCGCTCCAACTGGGACCGCATCTGCGGAGACATGCGTCCCTTGCCGTGCAGTGCGTACGACACGGCCGCTACGGATACGTTCGCCTTCTCGGCAATCTGCCGCAATGTCACCTGTTGCTCAGCCACGGTTCCAGCTCCCCATGAGTGCTTAACAAACCCTTTGGTCCTTAACCACAGAACATAACCATACGCTGGCTCAAGAGGCAAGCCAAAGCAGGATCTGGGGTTCCGCACAGACCCCGTCGTGATGGGAAAACGACACCGACCTTGCCGGATCCGTCGGCATGTATCGCTTTCTGCGGTTTGTGCCGTCAACGCTGCTCAACGAGCTTGGGGACCGGGACTCCGACCGGCCACATCTCCGAGCAGGATAAGCGTTGACCGGCGGGGCCAACCGAGTATACTTAATCACCAATTAAGCGCCAGTCCCTTTCCCTTGCGAGTCACCATGACCGCAATGAGCTGCACACCCAGGCCCGCCAGCACACTGCGAATGGCGCCGGCGACGCCTGCCACCCCCGGAGGGCCAGCGATGACACATGTAACACTCGCAGCATTCGTTGCGGCTGCCCAGTGCGTCCTGTGTGCCTGCGTCGCCTTGGCCGATCCGGTCTATGTCGATCTCTCCCCCGTCGCCAATCGCTCCCTGCAGGACGATGGCGTCGCTGGAAACAGCCAGGGCGGCTGGTCGGATGAAGGCCCCAACGACATGCTTGTCTACCCGCCTGTCCCATACGGGCCGATGACACGCAACGGGCACCACTTCCGCATCGCCGAACCCGCATCGGAGGACGCCCCCACCATCATCATGCTGCGTGGACGGCAATTGCCCGATCTGCCGGAGCAGGTGACGGTTCCCGTCGACAATACCACTGGGACATACGTCTATGTCCTGCATAGCCTTGTGCGACTACCCCCGGGCATGGATGGCAATGCGGCGGTTGCACACTACACGCTGAAGTACGCCGACGGCACGGAGGCCTCCTTTGCGCTCCATGCCGGCCGGCATCTGCGGCACTGGTGGACGCAGAGCTGGTACGACAATGCCGGAGCCGATGCCTGGCCCATCCTGATGGGCCGGAACGCCGAGAGCACCAAGTGGAAACACTACGTCGGCGAATGGGCCACGCGGCTGGACAACCCCCACCCTGACAAGCCCATCACCGGCATCCAACTGCAGTCGCTTGGCCTGGCTGTTCCAGCCAGCCTGGCCATCACCATCGACAGCGCCGATTACCACGCCGGCGGCCAGATCAAATCACACTACAGCCGCCCGGATGAGCCGCCGATCGGCTATTTTGACCAGAAGCTCGCCCAGCAGCTCCGCCAGATCTACCAGGTCATGGTTGAGCGTGAGATGGTCCGCGGCCTGCGCGAGGTCGAGGTGATCGCGCCAGACATGCTGGCTGTCACGCTGGATGCATGGGTCGCCCAGGGGCCAGGCGCTGGCACAGATCAGGCGGCTGCGCTGCAGACGCCCGAGGCGTTCCAGATCTCCGTCAACGGCACCAACGTCTCACCCACCCGCGTCGGCCGCCTGAGCTTCGAATACTGGAACGGCAATATCGGCCCCTTCCAACAGCAGTTCATCTACTGGCACACCTACTACCTGCAGCTCGATCAGCCGATCGCCCCGGGAGCGACCGTCAATGTCCGTATCCCGAAGATCGAGGCCCCTTTCGTCGGCAGCACCGAGTTCACCTTCGATCCAGCCAAACAGATTACGCCCGTGATCAAGGTGAACCAGGTCGCCTATTCGGCGCGCAGCACGCGCCGTTATGCGTACCTCGGCTGGTGGGCGGCGGATCTCGGCGCGGTGAACTATGACCGCTTCCAGCAGTTCACCGTCGTCGATGAAGCTACCGGCAGAACGACTCCAGGTCGCATCGCCTTGCGCGCAGATAACGATCCGCTCAGCGGCGAACGCGTCTACGAGATGGACCTCAGCCGCCTCGGGCCGGGCCGCTATCACATCCGAATCGATAGTCTTGGCCGATCCAGCAGCTTCAGTGTCGGCGGCGAGGAGATGGCAGAGCTGTACCGCCACACCAACCGTGCCTACTACCATCAGCGCGCAGGCACGGCGCTCGAAGCGCCGTACACCACCTTCACGACGCCGATCCACCATCATCGCGTCACGCGCAGCGGGCGCGTGCTGTCCGATGATGCGCCGGAATCGCCCGATGATCCGTCGCGCGTCTTCCGCGGCGGCTATCACGATGCAGCCGACTTCGACGTCTTCACCTATCACCTGCGCGCAACCGGCCACACGCTGCTGGCGTATGAGATGAACCCCAACGCCTTCGGCGACGGTGATCTTAATATCCCCGAAAGCGGCAACGGCATCCCAGACATCCTGGATGAGGCACATTGGGCGCTGCTGGCGTATCTGGAACTGCAGCGTGAAGACGGCGCAATTCCACTGGGCCGCGGCAATGAGCAGGATGCCCAGCGGGACTACGTCCGCAAGCATGGCCGTGCGCCGGAATATGGCATATTTCCGCCACAGGCTTCCTCCGCAGCGGAGTACGCCGCCGCCGCGGCGCAATATGCCCGGCTGATCCGCAAGTACGACAGCGAGCGGGCGGCGACGTATCTGGCGTCGGCTGAGCAGGCATTCAGATGGCAGCAGGCGCAATCGGAGCGAGATCGTGATGCGAATGTCCTGGCTGTGTGGGCAGCCGCCGAGCTGTACGCCACCACCGGCAAGGAAAGCTACCACCAGGCCTTCCGGCAACTGTTCAATGATGGCGCCTACCGCAACATCCACTACACGATGGCCCAGTACTACCCCGTGCTGATGGGAACGTATGCGCGCCTGCCGGACCGTGCGGCAGACCGCTCGATCCGCGACGCCCTGCGTAAGGAGATTCTCAGCCGCGCCAATGACGGTTTGCGCAAGCTGGATGAGGCGCCCTACCGTGTCGGCTTGGGCGATCGCCATCGGGGCTACGGTTGGGGGAGCCTGAACGGCGGCGGTCATTACGCCAACATCCTGCTCCTGGCCTGGAACCTGACAGGCGAACAGCGCTATCTCGATGGCGCCAGCCTGAACGCCGACTTCCAGCTCGGCTGCAACCCGCTGTCGAAGACGTTTATCACAGGCATGGGCGATCGCCCACCCCGACATCCGCAGATCGCTACTTACCTCTACACCGGCCCGGGCAAGACCGGCCAGACCGTCAAGGGCATCACGGTCTACGGATTGGCGGACAGCAATCCGCCGTGGTATCCAACCGAGCTGCCGCCATGGCGGCGCTGGCGCGACATCGGCAACGGCGGTGCAGAAGTCAGCAGCGAGTTCACGATCACCGAAACCATCGGTGCATCCTCGATGCTCTACAGCACCCTGCACGCGCTGCACCGGCAACCCGATGCCCGTGCGCCCAGGGTGGGGACGGGCAGATAGTTCTGATAGAACCGCGTCAGGCTCATAGCCGAATATTGTGAACCTGGCCGGGAAGCGCGGCCCGCCGGCTGATGGCGATGGAGGTGGCATTTTCCGCGCGAAACGATCGCCTTGGTTTATAATGCCGCGTGATGGCGGAATCCGATTCCTCTCCGATTGTGCGGCCGCGGCGGTTGCGGCAAAACACCCTGCTGCGGCAGATGGTCCAGCGCGTGCGGCTGGACATCTCTGATTTCATTCTGCCGGTGTTTGTCACCGAAGGCGAGGGCGTGCGCCGTGAGGTGCCGTCGATGCCGGGCGTGTTCCAGATGTCCGTGGATGTCGCGCTGGACTGGCTGAAGCGGCGAGCGGACGAAGGATTCAAAGCCTACATCATCTTCGGCGTCATCGATCGGCGCCGAAAAGATGCCGTCGGCTCGCCTGCTCTCGATCCGGACAACGTCGTCTGCCGCCTGCTGCGAGCGGCGCGGGATGCCCAGCTTCCGATGGCAGGCATCACCGATCTTTGCTTCTGCGAATACACCGATCACGGCCATTGCGGGCCGCTGACAGGCGACGGACAGACGGTCGACAACGATTCGACCGTCCAGCGCCTGGTCTGGCAGGCGATCAATCACGCCCGTGCCGGGGCGGCGGTGATCGCCCCCAGCGGGATGATGGACGGCGCGGTGGCAGCGCTGCGCGCGGGCCTCGATGCTGAGGGATTCCACGACGTCGCCATCCTCAGCTATGCAGTGAAGTACGCCAGCGCGTTCTACGGTCCCTTCCGCGATGCAGCCGATTCGGCGCCGAGCTTCGGCGATCGGCGGTCCTATCAGATGGACCCCGCCCGCGGCGTAGATGAGGCCCTGCTCGAAGCGCAGCTCGACATCGACCAGGGCGCCGACATGATCATGGTCAAGCCGGCGATGGCGTACCTGGATGTCATCCGGGCGGTGCGCGAACGGTCGCGCGTGCCGCTGGCGGCGTATCACACCAGCGGTGAATACGCCATGATCGAGGCCGCCGCAGCCAACGGCTGGATCGACCGCGACCGCGTTCTGCTGGAAAGCCTGACTGCCATCAAGCGGGCAGGCGCCGATCTGATCATCTCATATCACGGGGAGGTGCTGGCGAAGCTGCTGGGCAGTTGACACCGCTGCGCTTGCGCTCCTGCAAAGATCTGTTCAGGAGCTCTGTATGCCGAAGCTGATTCTCATTAAGCATGCCGCACCGAAGAAGGACGCGGATCTGCCGTCCGACCAGTGGACTCTCTCCGACGATGGCCGGGCCGCCGCGCAGCGGTTGGCGGATCGCGTCGCACCGCATCAGCCGAGTCGGGTCATCGCCAGCCATGAACCCAAGGCCATCGAAACCGGCCGGATCGTCGCTGAGACGTGCGGCGTTCCGCTGGAACAGGCTGATGGGATCGAGGAACACCATCGCCGCCACGTGCCGCTGATGCGCACGCGCGATTTCGTCTCGGCTGTGGCACATTTCTTCACCGATCCGCAGCGCCGGGTGCTGGGCGAGGAGACAGCCGAAGCCGCCCGATCACGCTTCACGGGCGCGATCGATCGGCTCATCAGCCAGCACCCCAGCCAGAACCTGGCCATCGTCACGCACGGCACGGTCCTTGCCCTCTACACCGCCGAGCTGCTGCGCGAACCGCCCTTCCAACTCTGGCGCAACCTCGGCTTGCCATCGATGCTGGTGTTCGAATGGCTTGAAATGCGGCTGGTGGATCGGCTTGATCGTGTGGAGTGAGGCGGATCGTGCTGCGGCTCCACCCCCATCGTGCGCAGATCCCTTGAACTCGCGTGGTTTGGGCCGCCAACCCATCGCCAAGATGAAGAAGGCACGGGCTGGTAGCCCGTGCCACATTTATCACGAATCCGGCATTCACTATCGATCAGTCAGAATCCATCGCACTGGACGTGTGGATCTCATCGAGGGCTTCGTCGACTTCCTTTTCGTCGAAGACACCCAGTTCTTCCAGCGCCATGAGGGCGGCTTTCTGCTCAGCCGTCTTCTTGTTGGGGCCCCAGGCTGAGCGGAAGCGCCGGCCCGCGACCATCACGCCGACCTCGAAGCACTTGCTGTGATCGGGGCCCTTCTCATCGAGCAGTTCGTAGATCGGCGTTGCCCCCAGTTCCTTCTGCGCGTGCTGTTGGAGCACGGCTTTGTAGTTCATCTGGTGGGCGTTGGTGGCGATTTGCTCGATCTTCGGCGTCATCGTGCGCAGGACGTAGTCCTTGACGGCTTCAAAGCCGCCGTCGAGGTAGATCGCGGCGACGATTGACTCATACACCGCGGCTGCCAGGCTGCTGGGAAGCTGCTGGCGCGAGCTGATGCCCTTGCCGATGATCAACAGCTCGGTCAGACCGGTTTCATTGGAGATCTCGGCGCAGGTGCGGCGTGACACGACGGCTGACTTGATCTTCGTCAGGTCGCCTTCGAGGTACTGGGGAAACTTGTGGTACAGGGCCTCGCAGACGATCAGATCAAGCACCGCGTCGCCGAGAAACTCCATGCGCTCGTTGCTGTTCAGGCGGTTGTCGGCGATGGATGCGTGCGTCAATGCCTCTACCAGCAGATCGACGTTCTTGAACTGATAGCCAAGAATCTGCTCGGCCCGTCGGCGGGATTCCTCTGTCACGGGTGATTCTCTCCGATCGATGCAAAAACCGAAATAAACCAACAGAACTGCATCAGCCGGAGACGGCGCACAGGAGGGAACGCGAACTTCGGCGATCGGCAGCGCCTCACGCGCGCCATGCGATCAGCGAAGCTGGAGTTCCGGCCCGGGTTGCCGGCTGAGCTACCTGTAACGAACCTAACCCCTGTTCGCGGCTGGGTCAAACAGATATTGGATTTCACACCAAGCGCGGGGGCAGGAGCGCTCTCGATCCGCCGCCGCCGGGTTAGAGCTCGCGCGGCGGATCATCAGGATATTGCTGCTCGTCGATGTCGTCGGCCTCGACGGGGATCTGGTACTTCCCGTCCAGCCAATTGCCCAGGTCGATCAGCTTGCAGCGTTCGCTGCAGAACGGATACCACCTGGGCAGTGGGTCGTCAGGGCCGGGCTCAGCGACGGGCTTCTTGCAGGTTGGACATTTCATCATCACTCCTGCAGGCGCTTCGCGGCGTCAGGACTTAGCGTCCGATCCGCCCGACTTGCCGTTGCCGGAGGCCGAAGCGCCGGCTGTCGCCTTCTTCTCCGACGACTTGCTCTTGGACGACGTTGAACCGTTGGAGGACGAGCCGCTGTCCTTGGCGGCTGCGTCTTTGTAGCTCTTGTCGCGGTAGTCGGTGATGTAGAAACCGCTGCCCTTGAAGATCAATCCGGCTCCGGTGCCCAGCAGGCGCTTGACCTTGAGCTTGCCACACTCGGGGCAACGCTTGATCGGCTCGGCGGTGATGGAATGGAAGCGCTCGAATGTGTGTCCGCAGGCTTCACACTTGTAGTCGTATGTTGGCATAGGCGTTTGTCGAGTTCGGTTGGTACGTCTTTCGTGCTGGAGCCGTTCGCTACTCCGTGCGGCTTACGGCAACACCGGCTGGGCGCAGCGTGCGGCCATGATGCGTATAGCCCTTCTGCAGGAGCTGCATCACCGTCGGCACCTCGTACTGCTCGCTGGGCTGCTGCATCAGCGCATGGTGCAGTTCGGGATCGAACGGATCGCCCGGCTTGGGGGCAACCTCTTCGACATGATGCCGCTTGAGCACGCGCAACAGCTCGTCATGCACCATTTGCATGCCCTGCAGGAGCGTCGGCACCTCGGTCTTCGTCGGATCCACCGACAGCGCCCGCTCGAAGTTATCGATCACCGGCAGCAGTTCCTTGATCAGTGAGCTGTTGGCGAACTGGACAGCAAGTTGCTTGTCCTGCTCGAGACGCCGCTGGCTGTTGCGATAGTCAGCCGTTGCGCGCAGGAGCTTCTGGTAATACTCATCACGCTCCTGGCGCAGCGCGGCGATCTGGTCCTCCAGGGACAATCCGGAGCCGGCGTCCGCCTGGGCGGATTGCGAACCCTGGGCAGCCTGCGGCTGGGGTTGCGACCCGGCTTCGGGCTGCTGCTGATCCGAAGGCGCGCCGCCTTCGACGGATTCGGGCGTACCGGCCGTCTCGGCGGTGTCGGTATCGAGCGTGTCCTCGAACGGCTCGAAGTCGGTATCGTTTCTCACTTCACGTTCACTCATGTCATTCCCACTCCATGATTCGCGCGGAATACCCATTCAGCGCGACGAATCACTCGAACAGGTTCTTCAGCTTATCCATGAAGCTCTTGCGAGCCGGCATGACGGCGGCGTCTTCCGTAGCCGCCAGTTCTTCCAGCAGCTTGCGCTGCCGATCCGTGAGCTTGCGGGGGATTTCGATCAGGATCTGCACCAGCTCGTCACCCACGCGATGTGAGCGGATATCGGGCAAACCGCGACCCTTCAGCTTGAACACATCGCCATGCTGCGTGCCCTGCGGCACCTCGATCTCTTCGAAGCCATCCAGCGTCGGCACCTTGACCTTGGCTCCCAGCGCCGCCTGCGTGAAGCTGATGGGCATCTGGCAGACCAGGTCATTGTTGTGCCGCGTGAAGAACGGATGCGCCTTGACGACGATGTAGCAATGCAGATCGCCGGGAGGCGCGCCGTTCTCGCCCGGCTCGCCCTCGCCGGGCACGCGGACGGCCTGACCTTCATGAACGCCCGGCGGGATCTTCACGGTGACCACCCGCTTGCGGAGCGTGCGGCCGGAACCGCCGCAATCCTGGCAGTGATCACGGATCACGCTGCCTCGGCCGCGGCAATTGGGGCAGGTCGTGACCATGCGGAACATTCCGCCAAACCCAGCCTGCGCGACGCGGCCTGAACCGCCGCACTGCACACAGACGCTGGGACTGGTGCCGGGGCGTGCCCCGCTGCCCTGGCAGGTTTCGCACAGGTCCTGCCGCTCGAACTCGATGGTCTTCTCCGTGCCCTTGGCGACTTCGTTGAGCGTCAGCTCGACCTGGGTCTCCAGGTCGAACCCGCGCGCCTGGGCGCGGCGCCCGCGCCGGCCGAACCCGCCCAGCCCGCCGAAGATGTCGTCGAACATCGAGAAGATGTCGCCGACATCCATGTGCGAGAAGTCGTGCGAGCTCGACACGCCCGCATGACCGAACTGGTCGTAGCGGCGTCGCTTCTGCTCGTCGGACAGCACCTCGTAGGCTTCAGCGGCCTCCTTAAAGCGCATCTCGGCTTCGGCCTTGGCGGCAGCGTCGGCGCCGTTCTGGCGGTCGGGATGGTATTTCATCGCCAGCCGGCGGTACGCGCGCTTGATCTCGTCGGCGCTGGCCGTCCGGCTGACCCCTAGAACCTCGTAATAGTCGCGCTTCGTCACTGCCATGCTGAATCCATCGTCGTCTGTCGGGTCGCGTTCACCAATACTACTTCGACCAGGCGAAGGTCGTTCGTTCGGCTTTGCCGGATGAAGCAAACCCGTATGGCCATTTTGGCGTTGTTCGGCAGCTAAACAAGCCCAGCGGCGTCATCCGTCGCGTAGTCGCCAACGGGATTGAGCGGATCGGTTTCGCGCGAGCCGCCGCCGGTCACGGGCGTCAGGCCGTAGACGTTGCCGGTCGAGAAGGCAACGATCCGACTGGCAGAGTAGCGCTGGGCCACCATCCCCGGCAGGAAGGTGTTCATCGCCCAGGTCAGTGCTTCCTGGCCGGTCGAACCGAACTTCATGCCAGCCATGTAGATGACGTTGGGCGCATCGGGCAGCCGCTGGAGCTGCTGCGGATCGAGCAGATCGGCATTGATCGTCTCGATCCCCCACTGCTCAAGCGTCTGCTGTTGGGCGGAGTCGGAGAACCGCGCCACGCCGATGACGCGCCGCTTCGAGCCGGCCTGATCAGCGGCTCGCCTGGCCATGCGCGCCAGCGTCGGGCCCATCTTCCCGGCAACGCCGAGGACGATGATGTCGCCCTCGCAGCGAGCCAGTGTCTCGACGACAGCCTCCGTCGGCTCTGACAGCAGGTCGTCGAGCTGCTCGACCGTGTCGACCGAAGGAAGATGGACGGTCTGCGACTTCATGCCTTCGGAAAGACATCGCGGGGATTGTTCATCCCCGCGATGCCGGATCGTCACAACTTGGAAGCACACGGGCGACAGCGCCAGTTTACGCAACTGCGCCGGCGACCGGAGCGGCGGTCTCGCCCTTCTTTTCCTTCAGCTCGGTCACCATCACATCCGTGGTGAGTGCCAGGCCCGCGACCGAAGCCGCATTGAGCAGCGCCGTGCGCGACACCTTAGCCGGGTCAATGATGCCGAACTTGAACATGTCGCCATACTCGCCGGTGGCTGCGTTGTAGCCCCAGCTTCCGCTCTTCTCGAGGATGCGGGACACCACGACCTCGCCGTCCTCGCCGGCGTTCTCGGCGATCTGGCGGGCCGGGGCACGCAGCGCCTCGGCGACAATGTCGAAGCCGATGCGCTCATCGCCCTTGGCCTTGCTGCGAGCGGCCTCGACGGCTTCGACGGCACGCAGGAAGGCAACGCCACCACCCGCGACCACGCCCTCTTCAGCCGCCGCCTTCGTGGCGTGCAGGGCGTCGTCGATCAGGTCCTTGCGCTCCTTCATCTCGGTCTCGGTGTTGGCACCAGCCTGGATGACGGCGACACCGCCGGTCAGCTTGGCCAGACGCTCCTGGAGCTTCTCGCGATCGTAATCGCTGGTCGTGCGCTCGATCTGCGTGCGGATCTGATCGGCGCGGGCTTCGATGTCCTTGCGCTTACCGGCGCCTTCGACGATGAGCGTGTTGTCCTTGTCAACGACGACGCGCTTGGCGCGGCCGAGGTGCTCCAGCTCGACGTTCTCGAGCTTCAGACCCAGGTCTTCGCTGATGAACTTGCCGCCGGTGACGACAGCCAGGTCGCCCATAAGGGCCTTGCGGCGATCGCCGAACCCGGGCGCCTTGACGGCACAGACCTGAAGCACACCGCGCAACTTGTTGACGACCAGCGCCGCCAGGGCTTCGGCCTCGACGTCCTCAGCCACAATCAGCAGCGGCTTGCCGGCGGTGACGATCTTGTTCAGCAGCGGCAGCAGATCGGCCAGGTTCGAAATCTTCTTCTCGTGCAGGAGGATGTAGGCATCCTCGAGGATGGCTTCGAGAGTCTGCGGGTTGGTCAGGAAGTACGGGCTGAGATAGCCCTTGTCGAACTGCATGCCCTCGGTGTACTCGAGGACCGACTCGGTGCCCTTGCCCTCATCGACGGTGATGACGCCTTCCTTGCCGACCTTCTCCATCGCGTCCGCAAGCAGGTTGCCGATGTGCTCATCGCCGTTGGCGCTGATGGTGGCGACCTTCTTGTAGTCGTCACGGCCCTTGACCTTCTTGGCCTGGTCGCGGATGTGATCGGCAGCGATCTCCGCGGCCTTGAGGATGCCGCGCTGGATCGTCACGGGATTGGCGCCGCCAGCCGTCACGTAGCGCAGGCCTTCGGTATAGATCGCCTCAGCCAGCACGGTTGCCGTCGTTGTGCCGTCGCCGGCGACATCACCGGTCTTGCTGGCGACCGACTGCACGAGCTTGGCGCCCATGTTCTCAAACGGCTGGGCCAGCTCGATCTCCTTAGCGACGGTGACGCCGTCTTTGGTGATCCGGGGCGATCCGAACGACTTCTGCAGCACCACGTTGCGGCCGCGGGGGCCGAGCGTGGCCTTGACCGCCCGGGCAAGCTGACTGAGCCCGGCAGCGATCTCGCTGCGGGCATCCACATCAAATTTCATCTGCTTCGCTGCCATTGGCTTTACTCCCAGTAGTCAGTTGTTAGTTGTCAGTTGCCAGCAGACACCGGCCGCCATTGCCCCACTGGCAACTGGCAACCGGCCACCGGCAACTACTCGAGCACGCCCAGGATGTCGCTCTCGCGGAGGATGACGAACTTCTCGCCATCAACCTCGACATCGGTGCCCGAGTACTTGCCATAGAAGACCTCATCGCCAACGCGCACGCCGAGCTCCATCGGCTTGCCGTTGTCGTCGAGCTTGCCCGGTCCGACGGCGACGACCTTGCCGCGCGTGGGCTTTTCCTTGGCGGTGTCCGGGAGGACGATCCCGCTGGGGGTCTTCTCTTCAGCTTCAACCTGCTTGACGACCACACGATCCGCAAGGGGTTTGAGCTTGATTGCCATGGTTGATTCCTTCTGATTGCTCGTTGTTCGTTGTTCGTTGCAGGTGGGCCGGGCCCACCGAAACCGGTGAAGGCTTCGCGCCACAGCGGCACGAAGCGTTCATCGCATGCTTACATCATGTCGCCCATGCCGCCCATCTCGTCATCGGGGCCGGGGCCGCTCTTCTCCTTCTTGGGGGCCTCGACCACAATGCAGTCGGTGGTAAGCAGCAGGATCGCGACCTCGGCGGCGTTCTGCAGCGCGGTGCGCTCGACCTTGGTCGGCGTAATGACGCCGGCTTCGAACATGTCGACGAACTCGCCGGTCAGGGCGTTCCAGCCCTGGTTGTCCTTGCTCTCCATCACGCGGCGGACGATCACCGCACCGCTGGCGCCGGCGTTCTCGGCGATCTGCTTCAGCGGAGCCGTCAGGGCGTTGCGGACGATCTTCACGCCGACGGCTTCATCGCCCTCGGCATCGATGTCGTTCAGCGCCTTCATCGCGCGGATCATCGCGACACCGCCCCCGGCAACCACGCCTTCCTCGATGGCGGCGCGGGTCGCGTGCAGGGCGTCCTCGATGCGGGCCTTCTTCTCCTTCAACTCAGCCTCGGTCGCGGCACCGACATTGATCTGGGCCACGCCGCCAGCCAGCTTAGCGAGGCGCTCCTGCAGCTTCTCGCGATCGTAGTCGCTGGTCGTGGTGGCGATCTCGTTGCGGATCTGCTCGATACGGCCCTGGATGGCGGAGCTGTCGCCCGCGCCTTCGATGATCGTCGTGTTGTCGTTGTCGATGCGGACCTTCTTGGCCTGGCCGAGGTCGGTGATTTCGACCTTGTCCAGCTCGATGCCCAGGTCCTTCATGATGGCACGGCCGCCGGTGAGGATCGCGATGTCCTCCAGCATGGCCTTGCGGCGATCGCCGTAGCCGGGCGCCTTGACGGCGCACACGTTCAGGATGCCGCGCAGCTTGTTGACCACCAGCGTCGCCAGGGCTTCGCCCTCGACGTCTTCAGCGATGATCAGCAGCGGACGCTTGGCCTTCTGGATCTTCTCCAGCAGCGGGATCAGCTTGGTTGCCGAGCTGATCTTGTCCTCAAACACGAGGATGAACGGCCGATCCAGCTCAGCCACCATCTCGTCCTGGTCGGTGATGAAGTTGGGCGAGAGATAGCCGCGATCGAACTGCATGCCCTCGACGACGTCCATCGTCGTGTCGAGGCTCTTGCCCTCTTCGACGGTGATCACGCCATCGCGGCCGACGCGCTTGAAGGCCTTGGCCATGATCTCGCCGATCTCGCGGTCGTTGTTGGCCGAGATCGAGGCAACGTCGGCGACGGCATCTTCGGAAATGGTCTTGGACTGCTTCTTGAGGTTGTCGACGACGGCATCGACGGCCTTGCGGATGCCGCGGGCGATGGCCATGGCATCGACGCCGGCGGTCAGAGCGCGATAGCCTTCGCGGAAGATCGCCTCGGCCAGGACCGTCGCGGTGGTTGTGCCGTCACCGGCGACATCACTGGTCTTGGAGGCGGCTTCCTTCACCAGCTTGGCGCCGATGTTCTGGTACTTGTCCTTCAGTTCAACTTCCTCGGCGACAGTGACGCCATCCTTGGTGATGGTGGGCGAGCCCCAGCCCTTGTCGATGACAGCGTTGCGCCCGCGCGGGCCAAGCGTGACTTTGACGGCTCGGGCGAGCTTGGACACGCCCTCGAGCAGGGATTTTCGTGCATCCGCATCGAAGCTGAGCATCTTCGCGGCCATGTAACACTCCTGTTGTCAGTAAAGCTTATTTACGTATGGACCATCACTGTCGCCGGCAGGTTCAACCTGGTCGGCGACCAACCCCATGAACAAACCTCATGCCGCAGCGGCGCCGCCACGGCCAACGCCGTATCTATCGGCAGTTACATGGGTTATAAACGAGCCATAGCGGCGACAAACCCGACAGATGACTGTCAGCGTGGCAGGTGCGATCCAACCGGCTGCCAAACGGTTGTCATTCTGGCAGGCGGACTTACGACAAGCCGAGCATGTCCGCGATGGCATATCGGCCGGGCGCGCGGCCTGCAATCCACCCCGCAGCCCGCAGGGCGCCGTGCACAAACGTGTCACGATTGGTGGCTTTGTGGGTCAGTTCCAGACGCTCGCCCAGCGCGGCGAAATAGGCTGTATGCATGCCCACCTCATCGCCGATGCGCAGCGCGTGCATACCGATCTCGCCCTTGCGGCGAACGACATCATCGCCATGGCGATCGAACACCAGCGCATCACGCGTCTTGCCGGTGGCATTGAGGATCGCATCGGCCAAGCCAAGGGCTGTGCCGGAAGGCGCGTCCTTCTTGAAGCGATGATGCCCCTCGACAATCTCGATGTCGTAATCCTCGCCGAGTAGCTTGGCGACTTCGCCGGCGATCTTGAACAGCACATTGACGCCCAGGCTCATGTTGGGCGCCCAGAGGATGGGGATATCCTTGGAAGCCAAGTCGATCTGTGCGAAATCGTCGGGTGTAAGCCCAGTCGTGCCGATGACCATGGCGATCTTCCGCTCGCGGCATATGTTCAGCCAATGCCGCGTCGCCGCCGGCACGGTGAAGTCGATCAGCACCTGCGTCTGAGCCGACAGCTCGGCTGACAGAGGCACGCCGATCGCGCCAATCCCGGCGACTTCTCCGGCATCGCGGCCGATGTCGGGATGATCCGCCCGCTCCAGCGCCGCAGCCACGGTGAACGCCCCGCTCTCGCGCGCCAGCGCCACCAGCCGCTTACCCATCCGCCCCGTCGCACCTGTGATTGCAATGGATGTCATAGTCAACCGTCCAACGTTTCGTCATCCCCCGCACCAGGAAATCATGGCCCACCAAAGGCGGACCCTAAAGCCACTGTAGCACGGGCTACCAACCCGTGCGTCAAAACAGATCACGGGCTGGCGGCCCGTGATTCGAATCCGTCCAAGGTCTATCTGCCCGCACAGAGGATCGTTGCGCGATCGTTCTCCTACCTGCTAAACAGCGTCGCTGTCTCCAGAACGAACCCCGGCACTACCGGATCGTCTTTCAGGACCTCCGGTGCGCGCACGCGCAGAACTTCGCCGCCGGCGCGGCTGATCTCAATCATCCGGTTTGGCGGATCGACGACCCAGACGGATGTCGCGCCGCCGGCGAGCCACTGCTCGACTTTCTCATTCACATCCGAAAGCCGATCGCCCGGAGAAATCACCTCAACCACCAGATCGGGCGCTCCCGGGAAATAGCCGCGCACCGGTTCCCGCGGCAGGCGATCCTTGCGGACAAAGGCCACATCCGGCGCTCGGACGGTGTCGGGATTGCGGGTGAGGATGAAACCCGTCTCGGCTGCGAATACCTTGCCCAAATCATGCTCGACCACGAAGTTCCCGATCCGACGGCTCAGTTCATACGTCAGATCCCCATGTTCCGCGCCTGCGGGTGTCATTTGGACGATCTCCCCACGGATAAGCTCGCAACGCCCGATGTCGCCCATGGCGTACAGCGCTTCGGCAGTGATGTGCTGTGTGGCTGTCGTCATCGCATCATCATGATATCCCGATTCTCCGGGATTGGCAGCCGTAATGCGCGAGCCTCGACATTCCCCGTGAAGCGGCGATCAGAACTCCGCCACAGGCACATTCGCTCCCGTCGCTTTGGCGCCGGAGAGCCTGACTTTGGCAGGGTCGCCGCCGACGGCGCGGATGATGGCATCGATGTCGTCGGGGAGGGGGATCGGCTGATTGCTCAACTTGCCCGTCGGCTGGGATCGAGGCGCCTGGTCCTGCGCGGCCTTGGTGTCGATGCCGGTGTGGTATTTGACGGTAACGTTCGGATCCTTCAGCTCATGGCCCGTCAGGATGCAGACGACCGTCTCATCCGGCGAGATGACCTGCTCATCGAGCAGTTGATGCAGGCCGGCGACGCTGGCCGCACTGGCGGGCTCGCAGCCGAAGCCCCAGCGGGCCACCATCGCGCGATGCTCGAGGATCGTCTCATCGTCCACCTCGCGCACCACGCCGTTCATGACATCCAGCGCCCGCAGCGCCTTGGGAAGATTGACCGGCCGGCTGATCTCGATCGCGCTGGCGACCGTGTGCGCCTTGTAGTGCGATTCATCCATCGCCGCATAGAGGCGGGTGATCTTGTCGCGATCATAGTTGCCGCCGTTCCAGCGGACGCCCTGCCGCGTATAGACCTCGTTGAGCGTGTTGGCGCCCTTGGCGTTGATCACAGCCAGGCGCGGGATCTTGTTGATGAGGCCCAGCTCCTTCAGCTCGGCAAATGCCTTGCCGAAGGCTGAGCAGTTGCCCAGGTTGCCGCCGGGCACGATGATCCAGTCTGGCGGTTCCCAGTCGCGTGCTTCCAGCACGCGGAACATGATCGACTTCTGCCCCTCAAGCCGGAACGGATTCACGCTGTTCATTAGGTAAATCCCCAGCTCCGGCGCATCGACCACCACCTGCCGCACGCGGCGCAGGCAGTCATCGAAATCCCCCTGGATCTGCAGCGTCAGCGCGCCGTAGTCCAGGGCCTGCGACAGCTTTCCGAATGCGATCTTCCCCGAGCCGATGAAAACGATCCCCTGCATTTCCGCCAGGCTGGCGAACATCGCCAGCGACGCGCTGGTGTTGCCCGTCGATGCGCACGCCACCTTGCGCGCCCCCACCATGTTGGCATGCGTGAACGCAGCCGTCATGCCGTTGTCCTTGAAGCTGCCCGAGGGGTTCAGGCCCTCGTACTGCAGCAGGACGCGGCCCGGCTTCATCCCGAGCTGACGCGCCAGCAGATCCGCCCGCTGGAGGATCGTCCGCCCCTCGCCGATCGTGACGATCTGCTCCTCGCTGCGGTAGAACGGCATCAGCTCACGGAAGCGCCACACGCCCGAGAAGTCCAGCCGGCCTTCGATATCGGTGCCCTTGGTCTTCCACCGATCCTCAAAGTCCGACAGCTTGCGCGGCACGTTCAGCTTCGACCAGTCGTACGCAATGTCGAGCAGGCTGCCGCATTTGCGGCAGGCGATCAGCACCTGGTCAACCGAATAGGTCGCGCCGCAGGCGGGGTTGATGCACTTCTGGTAGGCAGGGTCGCTCATACAACCGACAGATTAGCCAACGTCGGTGGGAAATACCATTGCCGCGTCTCAAACCCGGCGCCACAGGGGTGGAATTGCGCATCGCGGCGCACGCAACCGCCAGACAGGCGCTCAGCCGCGATCAGCGGCCCTTTTCGCGCTGGCGACGCTCGGCTTCGCGCTGCAACTGCTCAGCCTTCTCCTGAAGGCTGGCCAGCCACTTGGCCAGGCCGCGCTTCGGCGGCTCTTCGGCCGTGCGCTGCTTGGTCTTGGCCAGGCGCTTGCTGCCGCGGGTGGGACCGGCATCGACGATAACCGGCCGCTCCCTGGCTTCCGCCTCCTCGCGTTCCTTGATGTGAGCGCGGATGCGCCGCATCTCGATGATGCCGATCGTCGTGCTGGTCAGGATGTACAGATTCAGACCCGACGGGCCGTTGTACAGGAACAGCGGGAACAGCAGCGTCATGAACTGCATCATCTTCTGCTGTTGCTGCTGCTCGGGCGTGGTGGCCGGCGGCTTGGGCGTGAACTTCTGCTGCAGGAAGAAGACTACCGCCATCAGGATCGGCAGCAGGTTCAGCCCGGCCAATTTGAACCCGAAGATCAGCGGAATCGGCGACCACGACAGGATCGCATCCGGCTTGCTCAGGTCGTCGATCCACAGCAAGCCGTACAGGAACGGCGCCTGCCGCAGCTCAAACGTGTTCTGCAGCGCGCTGAACAGTGCGATCCAGATCGGCATCTGCAGGAACATCGGCAGGCAGCCGAGGATTGGCGTGGCGCCCTGCTCCTTGTAGAGCTCCATCATCGCCTTGTTAAGCTCTTCGCGATTGTCGCCGTACTTCTTCTTGAGGCGCTCGATCTCCGGCCCCATCTTGCCCATCTTGTGCATGGAGATGGTCGAGCGCTTGGTGATCGGATGCAGGATCAGACGGACCAGCACCACCAGGCAGATGATCGCCAGGCCCCAGTCCCGCGTGATCGCCTGGAACATCCGCAGCAGCCACACGAGGCTGTTGATGATCCAGTCGGCAGTGCAGACGTTGCTGCAGGCGCTGGAGAGCGTCGCAAGGGTCTTGTTGTACGACAGCGGGAAGGCGTAGTAGTACGCGCTGTTGAGCACCTTCCGCTGCTTGGGGCCGAGGAAGACGTGCAGGTCCAGCTCATCCGCCCCGCCGGCTGCCACCGTCTGCGGAACGGTCGCAAACTGCGTCATCACCAGCCGGTCATCCGGCGCCGACTGCGGGTTGATTGCCTCAGCCGTGACGTTGGCGATCCGCCCGGCGTCTTCCGGCCGCACGATGGCTGCGAAATAGACGCTGCTCGCGCCAAACCACGCGAAGCGCGCTTCGTCGTAGGTCGTCAGGTCGACCTTCGGCTGCTCATTGTTGACCGCCGCCAGCATGTGCGACCGCACGGTGATGCGGCCCTCGTCGTTGTAGCCAACGATGATCTGCCGGTCATCCGTGCTGAACATCTCACGCACCGGCGGCACGACGCCGTTGAGCGTCGCGAGCACCTCCAGCGGCTGATCCGAGAGATTCTCCACCCGCTGGCGAACCTGAACCTCGTAACCGAGGCTGGGATCGTCACTGCGCGCCAGTGTAAACGTCTTGATGACCCGGCCCACAACCTGACCGCCGGAGACGAGTTCCACACCCAGCGACACGGAGTTGTCGGTCTGATCGATGACACTCCAGTTGACGGCTCCGACAGCCAGCGTCTGGCCGTTGACGACGAGCGTGCGCGTCGCAAGCGGCTGGGTAGCGTTCAAGCGATCAGCAAACGGCTCCTGGAAGATGTAATGAGGACGGTCCTTGCCGTCGTCATCGCCTTCGGCTGCGTCAAACTCGTTAAGCGTCACGCTCGCCAACCCCGCCCCCGTCGAGTGGATGACGAGCTTCATCCGATACGGATTGTCGCGATCGCGGACATCCGAGCCGAGCTCGACGATCTTCGTCTCATCGACACCACGGACCTGCAGGCCCGAAGCTGCGATCGACGGAGCCGTCGGCGCCGGCTGAGCAGCCGTGCCGTTGGTCGGCTCACCCGTCGCCGGCTGGGTGCTGGCCACGGGCGCCGTGGAGGGGCTGATCGTCGTGGTGTCGGGCGTAACCTGCTCGACCACCTCCTGGCCGGGCCGCCGCCATTCCGGATGCCGCTCATACATGTAATTGACGAACCACGACCAGCCCAGGATGAAGGCGGTCATGACGAGCATGGCCAGGATGAGACGGCGGTTGTCCATGGGGGTTTTCAGTTGTCTGTTGTCCGTTGTCAGTGGTTAGTGGTCAGTTGTTTGCGGTCGACAGTCGAGCGGGTCGCGGGGATGCAGATGCATGGTGCATGAAACGATCTGCCCAGGCTTTCATGCATCATTCGCCATTCATCATTCCTCATCCCACATTCCCTGCATCACCGCCCGTCGAGCAGGCGCGTGCCGAGGAAGTTGTCCAGTTCTTCGATCGCCTCGACCTTCTTGACCGTCGTGTGGATGTCGTACGGGACGCGCACGAACTCCACGTGTGTCTCGCTGACGACAACGAAGCTGCTGCGCGGGTCGCGGTCGCGCGGCTGGCCGACGCTCCCGACGTTGATGATCGCCTTTTCGTCGCTGATCTCGAACTTCCCGTCAAGCTCGTCGGGGCTGTAGAAGTCCGGCCCTTCAAGGAACACGCCCGGCACGTGCGTGTGGCCGACAAAGCACAGCTTGTCGAACCGCTCGAAAATGCTGACGAACTTGCCCGGATTGGTGTAGATGTCGTCCGGGAAGATGTACTCGTTGACCGGCCGCCGCGGCGAGGCGTGCACCGCCACGAACTCGCTGGTGCGGATCCGCACCGGCAGATTCCCCAGATGCCGCCATCGCGCTGCCCGGCGAACCGGGTCGGGATCATTCTCAAACTGCTGGCGTGTCCAGAACGATGCAGCCTCCGCGCCGCTGTTGAAGTTGTACGGCTCGTAAAGGACCGCAAAATCGTGGTTTCCCATCAGGCTCGCGCGGCAGCGCGACGAGACGATATCGAGGCACTCCATGGGATTAGGGCCGTAGCCGACGGTATCGCCCAGGCAGAGGATATGCTGAATCCCGCGCCGGTCGATCTCCTCGATCACAGCCTGCAATGCCTCGAGATTCGCGTGAACGTCACTGATGATCGCGAACATGGGCGCCGTGCACTCCGTCGCCGACCTGCCCGACGCCCCGACAGGGGCCGCCCGGCGCGCCGGCATGTCCTCAAACCATACCCGCCGCGCCAAGGTCCAACAGCAGCCAAGGGTTGCGCATCGGGAGGAACGCGGATGTTACGACTCAACCCCAATAGCGTCAAACGGGGGGTGGTTGTTTGACCTCTGGCCCCTGGCCGACCGTGGGGACCGGCGTCACAGCGACTGCAGTTCCCGCGTAATGCCCTCGTCATCGGACTCGGGAGCAAGCTTCTGCTTCTGCAGATCCCTCCAGGCTTTGGCCAGCGTGCGGTCCGTCAGTTCGTCCAGGGGGAGGAATACCCCACCATGGCGAGGGGAAAACAGGTGATTGGCGACGATGCTCATTCGCTCAGCCGCGGCGTGATCCAGCCGCCCCATCGGCTCAGCCGCCCGCGCCAGCACCTGCCGCAGGATGTCCGACACCAGCCCCGGGGCGTCGATCAGTCCGGCCACCTCCTCGATCCTCCCGGGAAGGATCAGGAACAGCTTGGCTTTGCCCGGCTGGGGGCCCGGCTGCACCGACAGGTACTTGAACTGCTCCAGCGGCCGCATCCGCCGGGCTGACGCCTTGGTCAGCCGGCTGAGCTGATCGATGTACTGCTTGATCGCCCCAGCCGATTCGAACGCCAGCGCGGCCGCCGCTGCGTGCATCCGCTGGGTCTCCCGCTCGATCGCCCCATGCGGATCCGCCAACACGTCGGCAGAGTAAGCGATGAGCTGCCGATAAACCTCCAGCGAGATCGTCCCATCGCACGGACCGACGCACTTGCCCATCTGCTTCCACGCGCACGGTCCGCCATGCGGAGCCTGTGTCAGCAGGCGATAGTCGCGACACAGGTCGAACAGGGCCTCGATATGCTCGACCAGCTTGCCGGCGCCGTGCTTATCCTCGATCGGCCCGAAATATCGCCCGATGCCGGCTGTTGGATCGTTCGTCTTGGTATAGCGGGGATGCGTGGCCTGCGGATCGACGTGGATCCACCAGGTCTTACGAAATCCGCTCATGCCGCCATACGTGTCGGGGAAAAGCTGCCGGGCGTGCTCGTAGTACTGCCAGTCGGCTTCGAAGACGCTGTCGACCGCCCGCCAACTGATTCGTCGAACCAGCTCGCGATAGTTGATCTTCCGCGTCGGGCCGACCGTCTCCTCGCCGCCCAGCCGACGCTTGAGGCTGGCTCGCAGGTTGCGGACGCACAGCAGTTGGATCGGCTGGCCATCGCCGTCGCTCATCAGGTAGACGACCCACCGCGCCGGCACGGACTTGAGAAACGCCTCGAAGTCGCCTGCCGGATCGAAATCGATTTGGTGGGTGAAGATGGACTGTGGATCGCTCAAGGATCGGTCCTGGCTGCTCGTCCCACTGCCCCCGTCGAGCGCGTCGTCGCGGCGCCGGGCCGTATCACCGCGAGCCATCCGCCAGCAGGCCGGATGCGGCCGGCGGCTCCTGCAGCGCCCGGAATGCCCCCACGGCGGTGTACCCCGTATACCCGTGACGCGGCAGCGGATTGGTCGCTCCGATCAGCGACACGCACACGCTGAACCCCGCGACAGCGCCGACCAGTGCCCACGTCATCGGCCGATGGCTGCGGCGCATCCACGCCCCCGCCCAGAACAGCAGCAGCGGCGAGAACACCACAAACCACCGCACGGCGAACATCGCATCGCTCCAGTCGACCAGCCAGATCACGCAGCCGATGATGATCACCACCGCCCCGCCAACGGTCGCGGTGGCAAAAACCTTCGTCGCCACCGTCCAGTGGCGGTGCATCACGGCTGCGATTCCGAACAGCCCCAGCACCAGCACGGGGAAATGGCTGAGCAGGCCGTGGCCCCCTGCCAGCGCCGCCAGCAGCTTGCCCAGGTCTTCCAGCACGATCCCGCCGAAGGTGGTCGGCCCATCGGGCTCCAGTGCATCCTGGAGATCGACGACTGCCGTCCGCGGCACGACCGGCTGTTCGCCACGAAGCTCCGCCGGCAGGAGATCATCCAGGCTCCCCGCCAGCGCGACATGCGCCGCCACCGGCAACGCCGCACCCAGCAGGAAGCACACCACGCCGGCTGCCCGCCACTGCACCTTCCACCGCAGAGCCAGCACCACAAACGCCATCAGGAACACGAAGATCACCGCGGGCGGATCGATCATCCCCGCCAGGGAGAACGCCCCACCGCAGATCGTCAGCCAGATGAAGTTCGTTGACGGCCGGCCGATGATCGCCACGTGAATCAGGCATGCCGATCCAGCCAGCACCAGTGTCGCGGCGGGCGCATGAGCGTTCAGTACCGTCGCGTAGCTGATCAGCCCGCTGCCAAAGACCACCAGCGCCGCCAGGGCGGTTCGCACATGTCGCTTCAACTCAAACAGCCGCCCCATGCGGTAGATCAGCCCGGCTGCCAGCGCCACAGGAATCGTAACCCCCACCAGCGTCAGCAGATACGCCACCAGGTGTGGGTTCTCGTCCATGGTGATCCCCCACCGGTGCAGCATCCAGTATGTCGGGGCCAGCAGCACCGCCAGCATCGGCGGCTGGCGAATGCCCTGCGTCTCCTGGATCGCCAGGCCGTAAGGCGTAACGGTCAGCTCGGCTTGCTGAAGGTCCAGCGTGCCGTGCTCGACGATCGCCTGGATCGTGGCCAGGCGCGTGACCTCGTCGCGCGAGATCTGGCTGGGCATCGGATGGCGCAGCGGGCGCAGCAGCGGCGCCGCAACCAGCAGCACCAAAATCGGTACGGCCAGCGCCCACGGCCGGACCATCTGCCGTTCCGGCAGCGTGCGAAGATAATGGATCAGTCGCGCCATATGGGCGGAAAGGTCAACCAGCCGATCCGCAACCGCCTTTCGGCCGCTGCCAACCGGCTCGTCTTGCTTACCTTTCCTGGTACACCTTCAGAAACTGCACAAAGTTCCTCAGGATACGATCTCCCAGCCGCGCATGTTGCGGGTAGTACCGAATCGTCTGCTCGCGAATCATCTCCGGACCATCCGGCCCGAGGTGCTTCAGCTCATTCTCCCCGGCACTGGCTACCACCGCCTCGATCTGCTCGGGCGTGAACTCGAAATGATACTGGAATCCGACCAGCCGGTTCTTGAATCGGAATGCCTGGTTTTTGCAGGTGTCGGTGCTGCTGAGCAGCACATTGCCCGTCGGTGGCGGCGGACCTGGCGGCTGGTTGGCCGGCGCCGGCAGCTTCGGCAGATCAAACGTGTCGAAATGCCAGTGGAACATCATCGCGCCGTCATGCAGACCCGCGACGATCGGATCCGTCCCCCCGGGGAACGGGAACTTCACCGGCTTCCAGCCCAGTTCCGGCAACGGCTCGCCCGGTTGGTCGGGTGTGGGACCAGGCTTGGTGTTCGGATACACCTTCGCGCCGGCAGCCATTGCCAGCAGTTGCGCTCCAAGGCAGATGCCCAGCACCGGCCGATCCTGCTCGACCATGCGCTTCAGCAGCGCCAGCTCCTGTTCGAGGTACGGCGTGGTCTGGATATCATCCGGCAGATGCTGCGGACCGCCCAGGACGATCAGGAGGCGGATCTCATCGAGATCCGTCGGTACTTCGTCTCCGGCATACAGACGGCGGATCTGCACCGGAATACCGAAGTCGCGCAGCACCGGGACGATGCGTCCGGGACCTTCGTGCGCTACATGCTGTAGTACGATGGCTTGGCTCATACGATTTGCGGTATCTTCGGCCACCGCAAGGCGCTATGTCAAGTTACTCCACCCCCGCAAACAGGATCGGCGCGGGGGCCGATCCTGCCTCCTGTAACAGATCATTGCGGTTGGCGGACGAGTATCAAAAATGGATGGCCCGGCTGTCGGCGACGCCCGCGGCTTCCATTACGGCTTCGCTGAGCGTGGGATGCGGGTGCATCGCCTCGATGATCTCAGCCTCGGTGGCTTCGAGCTTGCGGGCCAGCACCAGCTCGGAGAGCAATTCCGTGACATTCTCGCCGATCATGTGTACGCCCAGCAGCTCGCCGTACTTCTTGTCGAAGATCAGCTTGACGAACCCGTCCGGCTCGCCGGCCGCCAGGGCGCGCCCGCTGGCCTGGAACGGGAACTTGCCGATCTTGATCTCCCGCCCCTGCTCGCGGGCCTTCCGTTCCGTCAGGCCCATGCTCGCCACCTGCGGATGCGTGTACGTACAGCCGGGGATCTGGCTGTAGTCGATCTTGTGCGGATGGCCGCCGAAGATCCCTTCCACGCACAGCACCGCCTCGTGGTGCGCCACATGCGCCAGCCACGGCGGGCCGATCACGTCGCCCACCGCCCAGACGTTTTCCACGTTCGTGCGGTACGACTCGTCGACCTTCACGTGGTTCTTCACGATTTCCAGGCCGATGGACGGATCGGCGATGTCGTCGACGTTGCCCTGCACACCAACAGCCATCAGGCAGACATCGGCTTCGACGGTCTTCTGCCCGTCGGGCGTGGCGACGGTCACCTTCACGCCGCTCCTGGTCTTCTCCACCTTCTCGGTCTTGCTCTTGAGCAGCAGTTTCATGCCGCGCTTGGTGAACTGCCGCTCCAGCGCCACCTGCACATCCAGGTCTTCGATGGGCAGCAGGTGCTCCATCAGCTCGATGATGGTCACCTCCGTCCCCAGGGCGTTGTAGAAATCGGCGAACTCACAGCCGATCGCCCCGGCGCCGATCACCACCATCCGCTTGGGCTGCTTGGGCAGCACCATCGCCTCGCGCGAGGTGATGATCGTCTTGCCATCGAGCTCCACCCCCGGCAGCGTGCGCGCCTTGGCGCCCGTCGCGATCATGATGTGCTCAGCCGTCACTTCCTTGGTCTTGCCGTCGGCGCCGCGGATCTCGACCGTGTGAGCCTTGCTGATGCGGCCGTGGCCCACCTCGTGCTTCACCTCGTACTTGCGGAACAGATGCGCGATCCCCTTGGACAGCCGATCGGCGATCCCACGCGAACGGGCGATGATCTTCTCGAAATCGACCTTCATGTTGTCGAAGGTGATTCCGAATTCGCCGGCATGTTCGCGCATCTTGCGCACAAACGCGCCCGAATCGAGCAGGGCCTTGGTCGGGATGCAGCCCCAGTTGAGGCACGTGCCGCCGAGGTTTTCCTTCTCGACGCACAGGACGCGCTTCTTGAGCTGGCCGGCGCGGATCGCGGCTGCGTAGCCCGCCGGCCCGCCGCCGATGACGACCAGGTCGAAATTGAACGACTTGGGCCGCCCGCCCGGCGCGGGTTTGGGGGCGGGCTTGGCTTCCTGCTTCGCCGCAGGAGCGGGCCGCTCGGCGGGTGCCGGCGCCGGCTGGGGCTTCGCAGCGCCTGTCGGCTTTGCGCCACCGGCTGCCTCAGCAGGCTTCTTGCCGGCATACTGCTTCTTGACCTCTTCAGGCTTCTCACCCGCAGTCGCGATCACGCCCAGCACGCCGCCGACGGGGACCCTGTCCCCCGGCTTGGCGATCTGGATCGCCATCACACCGCTGTCGAACGCCTCCATCGGCATGACGGCCTTGTCGGTCTCGACCTCAGCGATCTCATCGCCGGCTTTGACCTTGTCCCCCTCTTTCACTTTCCAGTTGACCAGTGTGCCCTCGGTCATCGTGTCCGAGAGCTGCGGCATCGTTATCTCTGAAGGCATAGGAATTCCTTGGTTCAGGGGCGACAGATGATAGGGGATGCGCCGTCAGTTGTCAGTTGCTCAATACAACGGATCGCTGACAACCGGCTACGGGCAAACCACGTCACATCCGAAGCTGTGCGCCCAGCTCATGCTTGGCCACCTCGATCACGCGCTGGACCGATGCTTCCACCTGTTCGCTGGTGAGCGTCGTGGTGGGCGAGCGGAACACAAGCGTGATGGTGACGCTCTTCTGCCCGCGCTCCAGCGGCTTGCCGCGGTAGGTGGTGACATACTCGGTGTTCTCGAGCATCTCCGGCTTGGCCTGCGCGACGACGGCGGCGATCTGCTCGTACCGGGTCTGCTCGGACACGATCAGCGACAGGTCGCGTCGGACAGCCGGGAAGCGCGGCAGCGGCTGAAGCTGCGGTACAAGCTGCGCACCCGCCAGCAGAGGCGCCAGCTCCAGCTCCGCCGCCGCAGGTCTACCCCGCAGGCTGAGCTTATCCAGCACCTTCGCATCGATCTTGCCGAACCAGCCGATCGTCTGCCCGCCCCATTCGATCCGCGCAGCCGCGCCTTTGGCGTAGCCGGCGCGATCCTCGGGAACAACGGCGATCGGCCGCTGCGCATCCAGGCGGTGCAAGATCGCCTCCACGACGCCCCGCACCTCGCGCAGATCATCGCTGCCGACCAGGCCGATCCGCCGACGCTCCTCAACCTGGCCCGCGGCGGCCGTCCAGAACGTCGAGCCGATCTCGTATAGCTTCGCCTGCTCGACGCCGGCGGTCTCGTTGCGGCGCACCGCCTCCAGCAAGCCTGGCAGCAGACTTGGCCGAAGCTGCCCGTCCGCCTTGCGCACTGCGTGCGCCGCACGCGGCAACCCGCGCGCTTCCGGCGGAAGGAAATCCCCCGCCAGCGCATCGCTGGCGAACGAGAACGTAATGGCTTCGAAATAGCCAGCGCCGACCAGCACGTCATTGATCATCTCAGCCGCACGCTGCTTCGGCGACTGCGGCATGACCCTCAGCGTCAACTCGTCGCGCACCGGAATCTGCTCATATCCGACGACGCGCGCCACTTCCTCGATCAGATCGGCTTCGATCGACAGATCCATCCGCCACGGCGGCACGGTGACGCGCACGCTCTCAGCTTCGCGAGCCGGCTGCAGGCCGAGCCGATGCAGGGCATCGACGATGCGGTCGACTTCCCAGTCGACCCCCAGCAGCGCCCGCAAACGTGCGATCCGAAGCACAAGCTGGCGGTTCTCCGGCGTCGCATCGCCGGCTGCCACCATCGGGCCGACGATCTGCCCGCCAGCCGTCTCGACAATCAGCCGCGCCGCCCGCGCGCTGGCCTGCGGCGGCAGCGTCTTCGGAATCCCGCGCTCAAAGCGATAGGAGCTGTCGCTCATCATCGCCAGCCGCCGCGCCGTGCGCCGCACGATCAGCGGATCGAAGCGCGCCGACTCCAGCAGCACGGTCGTCGTCGACTCGCTGACTTCCGTATCCAGGCCCCCCATCACGCCCGCCAGCGCCACCGGCTTCTCAGCATCGGCGATGACCAGCATGCCATCATCAAGCTGACGCTCGCGTCCGTCGATGGTCGTCAGTTTCTCGCCGCGCTTCGCGGTGCGGACAATAATCTGTTTCCCAGCGAGTTTGTCGTAGTCGAAGGCATGCAGCGGCTGGCCGAGCTCGTACATCACGTAGTTGGTGACGTCGACGACGTTGTTGATCGACCGCAGGCCGACGGCTTCGAGCCGCCGCCGCATCCACCCCGGCGACGGGCCGACCTTCACATTGCGAATGATGCGGGCACTGTAGTAGCCGCAGTAGTCCGGGGCATCGATGCGCACGCTCACGGGCGCACTGTCGCCCGCCCCCGGTTCCTCGCCGATCTCCAGCGGCCGCACGCCGCACCCCAGCAGCGCCCCCAGCTCGCGCGCAACGCCCACATGCGAGAGGCAGTCACCGCGATTGCTGGTGACCTCGACGTCGATGACCGTGTCATCGCCAACCCGGTCGATCTGCTCGACCGGCAGGCCGGCGTTGGTCAGCGCATCGCCAGCCGCCTCGCCCGAAACCTCGGCTGCGAGGTATTGGCCCAACCATTCCATGGATATTTTCATGCCGGGGTCACTGTATTCAGTGCCAAATGCGTGTCAAACCCCTCACCCCGGCACTACCCCTAGTGGCGCGCAGCCTCGACGATGGCCCAGCCGTCGCCGCGTCGCTGCAGCCGAATCGTCTGGATGGCGGAATCCTGCTCAACCGTCGCGGTGATCTGGGCCACGCGGCCTTCGCCGGACTGCACGGCCGAGATCGAAATGCTCATCCCCTGCCGTTTCAGGCCCTCGGGCAGGTCGATCTCGTGCTCGCCCGTGCCCGTCTGGGCTGCGATGGTCGCACCGGCCAGCAGGAGCTGCTCGAGCTGGGCCTCCGTCTGCGTGCCGGCCGTGCGGCGGATATCCGCAGCCAGCAGGTGTGTCGTCGGGATGATCGAGACGCGCATCTCCGCCGCTTGGTGCGGCTGGTTCGGCGGCGAAAAGCTCAAGTGCCTTTCCTGGGGGACGTCCTCCGCGGCAGGCGCAGCGGATCGCATGACGTGCATCCTGCCAGCGCACCGGCCCTTGCGCGCATCCGGCAGCGATGCGCATCAGACGCCCACGCGGCTCATCGCGATCTCGGCCAGCGCATCGGTGGCGAACTTCACGTCCTGCCGCGTCAGGAACGGCGAGAAGCTGAAGCGCGTCGTTCCGCCGAGTTGGAGCGTGCCGATGGCTTCATGCACCAGCGGCGCACAGTGCAGGCCCGGGCGCGTGAGGATGCCGTACTGCGTCTCCAGCACCATCGCCAATTCCTGCGGGTCGAGCCCGTCGATCCGCACGGAAAAGACGCCCATGCGGTCGCGCACGCCCTGCGGACCGTAGTAGGTCAGGCCCTCGATCGAGCTGACACCGTCGATGAAGACGCGCACGAGGTCCAGGTCGTGCTCCTTGAGGCGGTCGATGCCTTCATTGAGGATCCACTGCACGCCCTCGGACAGACCGGCGATGCCGATGGCGTTGTGGCTGCCTGGTTCGTACTTGTCGGGCATGAACTCCGGCTGAGTGTCTTCCTCGCTGACCGAGCCGGTGCCGCCCTCCTGCGTGGTGCGGAGGATCTTCTCGATCCCTGGCCGGATATAGAGGAAACCCGTCCCCAGCGGGCCCAGCAGGCCCTTGTGTCCCGGCGCCGCCAGCAGGTCGATGCCGTCGGCCTGCACGTCGATCGGCAGATGCCCGGCGCTTTGCGCGGCATCGACCAGCAGCGGGATGCCGTGCTCGCGGGCGATCTGGCCGATCTGCCGGATCGGCTGGACCGTGCCGGTCACGTTGGAGGCATGCGTGAGGGCGATGAGCTTCGTCTGCGGGCGGATGGCCCTGCGAATCTGGTCGAGATCGGCCAGGCCGGTCTTCGGGTCGATGTCGACGCGCGTCACATGGCAGCACCCGGACTGTTCCAGCGCCTTCAGCGGGCGGAGGATCGAGTTGTGGTCGATGCGCGTGCAGATCACGTGCTGCTCAGCGGCGTCGCGGCGCAGATCGATCAGGCCCTTGATGGCCATGTTGAGCGCGCCCGAGCAGTTGAGCGTGAAGATGAAGTGATCGGGGTTCTCGCCGTTGAACAGCGTGTTCAGCCGCTGGCGGCAGGTGGCGATCAGGGCGCCGGTTTCGACGGCTTCGTGGTACGCACCGCGCCCGGCGCTGGCGCCGAGGGTGGTGGCGTAGCGGGTCATCGCATCCAAAACCGCCGACGGCTTGGGGAAGCTCGTGGCGGCATTGTCCATGTACAAACGGCGTGGGGACGGCATGTGAGTATTATAGATCGACAGGGATCGTTGTCAGGTGCGGGGTCCGGCTTTCGTGGATTCCACTGCATGGGAACGGTCACGCACGCAGTGCGAAACAAGTGACATCCGGCTGGCAGCCAGTAACATGCCTGAACGATGTCCGATCGCCGTATCCAGCAACTTCCTGCATCCCTCGTCAACCGGATCGCCGCCGGCGAGGTGATCGAACGGCCGGCTTCCGTGGTGAAGGAGCTGGTCGAGAACGCCATCGATGCCGGCTCGTCGCAGATCATCATCGAGGTCGAGGATGGCGGGCTGTCGCTGATCCGCATCACGGACAACGGCCGGGGGATCAATCCAGCCGATCTGCCGCTGGCTTTCGCCCCACACGCCACCAGCAAGCTCACCAGCGACGAAGACCTGTTCCGCATCGCCACGATGGGATTTCGTGGCGAAGCATTGGCCAGCATCGGATCGGTCAGCCATGCGCGTATCGTCAGCCGCGTCGCGGCCAATGACGCCGCCTACGAGATCACCAACCGTGGCGGCGCGATCTCCGACCCGCAAGCCGCGGCTGGCAACGTCGGCACGACTGTCGAGGTGCGAAATCTGTTCTACAACACGCCGGCGCGGCGGAAGTTCCTCCGCGGGCCCGCGACGGAATACGGGCATGTCAGCGACATGGTGCTGCGCCTCGCCCTGCCGCATCCGCAGATCGCGTTCAAACTGCTGCACAACGGCCGCGTGACGCTCGATCTGCCGCCGACGTCGGCTGAGGATCGCCTGCTGCAGGCCTGGCCGAAGGATTTCCACGAGCAGCGGCTGGCTGTCGACGCCGCCGATGCCGAGATCCGCCTGCGGGGGATCATCGGCCTGCCGGAGCTGGCCCGGCCGACGGGCAAGTACCAGTACCTCTACCTCAACGGGCGCCACATCCGCGACAAGTTCATCATGCACGCCCTGCGCGAAGCCTATCGCGGCTTGACCGAGCCGGGACGATACCCCGCAGCCGTGCTGCTGCTGGAGATGCCGCCGCAGGACGTCGATGTGAACGTCCACCCGACCAAGATCGAAGTGCGCTTCCGAGACGGCGGTCGCATCCACGGCCTGGTGCTGGGCGCCGTGCGCGAATGCCTGCTGGGCAGCGACCTGACGCCGCGCGCCTTGCCGACGCGGTCGGACATCGATGATGCCCGGCGGGACGACATGCGCACGAAGCTGGCGGAGTTCTTCAAAGGTTCGCTGGCGGGATTGGGCGCAGCCGCCCCGCAGCGCGATGCGGAGATGCTGCCGAATCTGGCGGGCGGGCGAGATCCGAGCTCTGGCAGTTCAGATTTCGGATCGCGGTTGTCGACGCCCGAATCTCAGATCTCGAATTTGAAATCTGAAATTCCAGATTTGAGATCTCAGATTTCAGAGGGCGGCCCCTCCTCCGCCCCCGCGTATTCCGGCGACACCAATGCCCCCACCGGAGCGCCGGCCATCCCCGACCGCCGCCGCATCCCAGCCATCCAGCTTCACAACAGCTATCTCGTGGCTGAAAGCGAAGACGGTCTGATCATCATCGACCAGCACGCGCTGCATGAGCGGATCATGTACGAAGAGCTGCTGGCACGCATCAGCCGGGGTCCTTTGGAAAGCCAGCAACTGCTGATCCCCGCGACCTTCCCCGCCGGCGACCGGCAGCTTGCCCTGCTGGAGCAGATTCAGCCGCTGCTGGCGCGCCTGGGGATCGATGTCGTCCGTTTCGGCCCGAACACGGCTGCCGTGCAGGCGTTCCCGTCGTTCCTGAGCAAGCTCGATCCGGCCACCTTCGTGCAGGAGCTGCTGGAGCGCGGCGAGCAGGAACTGCTCGACCTTCATGAAGAGGAGCTGTTGCACGAAGTGCTCGACATGATGGCCTGCAAAGCCGCCATCAAAGCCGGCGATCCGCTCACGCCGGAGGAGATCAGCGCTCTGCTCGCCCGCCGCGAGCTGGTCGAACGCAGCAGCAACTGCCCCCACGGGCGCCCGACAACGCTGCGGCTATCGCTGAAGGATCTGGAAAAGCAGTTTAAGCGGACGGGGTTCTGAGGCTGGCCTCGCAGAAGCTTCAAGATCCAGGAGCCAAGTTCCAAAGAAGATCCAAACAGACAAAGAAGAAAGCTCCAAAGGCCCTGATTGGGCGAGTCTTTGGAGCTTTGAACTTTGGGGTTTGGAACTTCACCACTCACAAGTTCCTCAGTTCCCTCATGATCTTCGCCACAACGCCATCTCCCGCGCCCAGTCGCCGATAATAGCCATACAGCCGCTCATACTGCTTCTTCGCCGCGGGCGTCGGCTTGTACTCGAGGTCTTCGCGCTGGCGGGCCATCGCCTTGATCGCAGCCGGGGCGGTGCGATAGCCGGTCGCACTCGGGCCGGCGGCCAGGCAGCCGAGGATCGCGGCTCCCAGCGCCACCGACTGATCGCTCTCGGCCAGCTTGATCGGCTTGCCCAGCACATCGGCGTAGATCTGCATCAGAAGCGGGCTTTTCACCGGCAGACCGCCCGACGCCACGAAGCGTTTCACCGGCACGCCCGCGTCCTGGAGCGTCTCGACAATCCATCTGACGCCGAAGGCCGTCGCTTCCATGAGGGCGCGATACATCTGCGCCGGCTGGGTGTTGAGCGTCACCCCGACGAACGCACCGCTCAGCCGGCCATCCATCAGCGGCGTGCGGCAACCATTCAGCCAGTCCAGCGCCAGCACACCACCCGATCCCGGCGGCAATGCAGCCGCCTCCCTGTTCAAGTCCGCATGCGACAGGCCGAACTTCTCCACCAGCCACGCGAACGCGTCGCCCACGCTGGCCTGCCCTGTTTCATATCCGAAGAACCCCGGCAGGATGCCGTCTTCCACCACACCGGCAACGCCTTTGCCGAAGGCTTCGATCTTCGAGTTGAGCATGTGGCACGAGCTGGTGCCCATGACCAGCACCATCGTGTCGGCTCCCGACACGCCGGCTCCCGGCACGCCCGCATGCGCGTCGATGATGGCGGCTGACACGGGGATGCCGGGCTTGAGCCCCAGGCGCCTGGCGCATGCCTGCGACAAGCCCCCGGCTGCCCGTCCGGGGCTCAGCAGCTTGCCGGGTATCTTCTCGGTAACGACGTTGCCCATCTTCGGATGCACGGCTTTGAAGTAGTCGACGCTCGGATAGCCCGTATGGCTGTTCCACATCGCCTTGTAGCCCGCCTGGCAGGTCGAACGGACGAGGTTCTGCGGCGAGCAGGCGGGAAACGGCCCGTCGATGAGCTGCCACACAAACCAGTCGCCGGCTTCCAGCCAGACTTCCGTGGCTTCATAGACCTTCGGCGCGTGGTTGAGCGTTTCGAGGATCTTGGGGAAGAACCACTCGATGCCGATGATTCCACCATATCGCTTCAGCCATTTCTCGCGGCGGGCAGAGGCGACATCGTTGATGCGATCGGTCTCGGCTTTGGCGCCGTGATGCTTCCACAGCTTCGGCCAGGCCAGCGGTTCACCGGCAAAGCGATCGAGCTTGCACAGCGGCGTGCCGTCGGCCATCGCGGGCAGCATCGTGCAGCTCGTGAAGTCAACGCCGATGCCGACGATCTGGTCGGCGGTGACACCCGCAGCCTTCACCGCGCTTCGACAGGCACGCTCGGCACTGGCCAGCCAGTCTTCGGGATCCTGAAGCGCATAGTCCGGCGGCAGGCGCTTGCCGGTTGTCGGCAGGGACTCATCAATCACGCCATGCGCATAGGCATGCACGGCCTGGCCGGCGATGCGGCCGTCGGCGATGTCGACGACCACCACGCGCACGGATTCCGTGCCGAAGTCAAAACCGATCGAGTATCGCTTGGCCACGATGGTTGTCCTCCCGTTTCACAGGTGCATCGGTAGGATAACGGCTGGGCTGGCTTTGTCGATACAACGTTTGCACTTGTGGATTCTCACGGCTTTACGGCGAAGCATATGAAAAGGCGTTGGCCGCGACGGCATCGAGCGCACAGCCCCCAAAAAACCAAAGATCCCAAAGCCAGCAGCACGATTGCTTTCCTCCTGCCCTCCGTCCCCCCCCAGTGTGGCACGCGCTTCCTCCCTTCGCGACGCCTTCGCGCTCATCGCGCCTTTGGCGGTCCTCTCACGCCAGATCAATCGAGTGTCCTCCGATACCGCGTCAGGCCGATCATCAAGGCCACTGCCGCAAACACCCCGATCGGCCAAAGCTCCCCGGCGATCTCCGGCCAGCCGTTGCCTTTCAGCATGATCCCCCGCACCACGCGCAGGAAGTGTGTCAGCGGCAGCACCTGTCCGATCCACTGCGCCCAGGTCGGCATGCCGCGGAATGGAAACATGAACCCCGACAGCATCAGCGACGGCAGGAAGAAGAAGAACGACATCTGCATCGCCTGAAGCTGGTTGCGCGCGATCGTCGAGAACGTCACGCCCACCGCCAGATTGGCTACGATGAACAGCAGCGACACCGTCAACAGCAGCGGCACGGACCCGGCGACGGGCACATCAAACAGGACACGGGCTGCGATCAGGATCAGCCCCATCTGGATGTACCCCAGCAGGACATACGGCACGATCTTGCCGACCATGACCTCCAGCGGTCGCGTTGGCATCGACAGCAGATTCTCCATCGTCCCCCGCTCACGCTCGCGCGTGATCGCGACGGCTGTGATGACGACCATCGTCATTGTCAGTACGACCCCCATCAGCCCGGGGACGATGTTGTAGTGCGTCAGCGCCTCGGGGTTGTAGCGGGCATGGACGCGCAGCTCGACGGGATCATTCCCCACAGCCAGCGGCGCCAGAGCCCCTTCCAGCTCATGCCGCAGGCCCGATTGGATCACAGCGCGCAGGTGTGCGATCGCGTTGGCTGTGGCTGCGGGATCGGTGGCGTCGGCTTCGATGAGAACGGCTGGCCGATCGCCGCGCAGCAGGTCGCGCGAGAAGCTCGGCGGAATGCTGACGACGAACTGCACCTTCCCGCGCGCCAGCAGTTGCTCAGCTTCGGCTTCGGAGGACACCTCGTAGCCGAGATCAAAGTAACGGCTGGTCCGCATTGCCTGCAGGATGCTGCGGGCATACGGGCCGTTGTCGGCCATCAGCACGGCTGTCGGCAGGTTTTTCGGATCGGTATTGATCGCATAGCCGAAGAGGATCAACTGCATCAGCGGGATGCCGATGATCATCCCGAAGGTCAGCCGATCCCGGCGCATCTGGATGAATTCCTTCACCAGAATGGCAGTGAAGCGCCCCCAGGAAAACGGCGTCGACCATCTCATGCCCCCCTCCCGTTGTTGTTCATGAGATGGATGAAGACATCCTCCAGCGATGACGCGACCGGCTCCCACCGATACGGCGGCTGACGATACGGCTCGATCGCATCCTCCAGCGCCTGCGGATCATCCCCGCTGACATGAAGTGTGCCACCGAAAGGCACTGCCTGCTGCACGCCCGGCCGGCGCAACAGTTCCTCGCTGAGCGCCGGCAGCTCCGGCCCCTGCACAGCCCATGTTGTCAGCCCGGCCTGGTCGAGCACTTCCCGCACCGTGCCGCTGGTCAGCAAACGGCCAGCCGAGATGAATGCCAGGCGATGGCACCGCTCGGCTTCATCCATGTAGTGCGTCGTGATCAGGAATGTCAGCCCCTGGCTGGCCAGATGGTGGATCTGCGCCCAGAAATCCCGCCGCGCCTTGGGATCGACGCCAGCCGTCGGCTCATCCAGCAGCAGAAGCTTCGGCCGATGGATCATGCAGGCCGCCAGCGCCAGCCGCTGCTTCCATCCCCCCGACAGCGACCCGGCCAGTTGCGACGCACGCTTCTCCAGCCCGAGCTGCTCGATCGCCTCCTGCACGGCCTGCCGCCGGCCCGGCACGCCGTACATCCGCGCCACGAAGTCCAGATTCTCGCGGATCGTCAGATCCTCCCAGAAGCTGAAGCGCTGGGTCATGTACCCGACATGCCGCTTGATCTGATCGCTTTCGCGGATGACGTCGTATCCCAGGCAGGTGCCGCTCCCGTCATCCGGGCGAAGCAGCCCACAGATCATGCGGATGAACGTCGTCTTGCCGCTGCCATTGGGGCCGAGAAAGCCATGAACCTCGCCCTTGCGCACCTGCAGATCGATGTGATCGACCGCCAGCAGCGAACCGAATCGCCGCGTCATGCCACGGACGTCGATGGCGAGCTCCTCGTTCATGGCAACGCCTCGAACGACACATCCACCGGCTGGCCGGGATGCAGTTGCTCCGCAACGTCAGGCGCGAAGGTGATCTCGACCATAAAGACCAGCTTGTCGCGGCTTTCGCGGCTGTAGATGACCGGCGGCGTGTACTCGACGCGTGGGGAGATAAACGAAACGATCCCCTTCATCGGATCAGCTATCCCATCCACGCGCACGGCGGCGGGATCACCGACCCTGATGCGGCTGAGTTGCGCCTGCGGGACGAATGCGCGGACCTTGATGTTGGCCGGCGGCAGGAGCGTGACAACCGGCTGATTGGCTGGGACCTGCTCGCCGACGCGAAACAGCGTGTCGAAGACCAGCCCGTCCTGCGGGGCAACGCGGCGCTTCTGATCGAGATTCCACGCCGCCTGCTGCAGTGCGGCCTGTCGCGCAGCCACATCGGCTTCAGCCGCCCGGATCAGGTCCTCGCGTGCGCCCAACCGCGCCGTCTCCACCACCGACTCGAACTGCGCCACGCGCGCAATAGCCTGGTCGTGCGTGGCCCGCGCCTTTTCCAGCTCGAGGATGGACGCCCCGCCACTTGGCTGAAGGCCCTCCAGCCGGTCCAACTCGCGGCGGGCGAATCGCAAGGCCGCCTGCGCCTCAGCCAGTTGCGCCTCCACGGCTGCAATCTCGCTGGGACGCTGGGCCTTCTGCAGATCCGCCAGCGTCGCCATGGCCTGTTCCAGCCGCTTCTCGGCCTCCGCATGGGCAGCCGCCTCGCGCTCTGTGTCGAGCTCAAAGAGCATCTGTCCCGCCTGCACCTGCTGCCCCCGCTGGACATGCAACTGCACCACGCGCCCCGCCAGCGGCGACGCCACATGCACAAACTCCGCTTCGACATATCCCTGTACCCACGGCGACTGATCTCCATCACACCCGACGAGGAGCATCGCCATCAGCACAAGGCAGATCGCGTCTATGGAAGGAGTGAGCCGTCTCATGACGCCCTCCCGCGTTGGGCACTGCGTGCACCGTCGAGGAAGACATCCATTACTGCGCTGAACGCCTGCCGCGGCGTCATGTCGATCTCTGCCAGCTTGGTCGGATTGATGACCGCCGCCACGGCAGCCAGCAGCATCTCGATCATCAGCCGGATCGGCACGTCGCGGCGGATGACGCCTTCGCGCTGGCCGTCGGTGAGGACGCGCGTGAAGACCGAGCTGATCAGCTCGCTGCGCCGCCGGCTGATCTGTTCGAACAGCTCCGGCGCTTCGCGGCGCATGTCGCGGATGAATGCCGGCTGAAGCTCCTGCGTATGCCGCTGGACGCACGCGACCAGCTCGGCAAGGCGCTGCTGGACGGGCTGATTGCGCTCGAGGATTTCCCCCAGCTCCCACTGGGCCTCAGCCAGCTTGGCGTCGAGCACGGCCTGCAGCAGCGTACGCTTGCTGTCGAAGTGCTGGTAGAAGGTCTTCTTGCTGACACCCAGCGCCGCCGCCAGGTCATCCATCGTGACCCCGCGAAACCCCTGCGAGAGAAAACTGCGCCGCGCCCCGTCGATCAGCCGCTGGCGGATCAACGATTCGTCGCGCGTTGGCGGACGGGTGGGTTTCATCATCTTCTATCCTACGGAAACTTCTTCGGTATTTCACGTTTCCATTTCATGTTTTTGCACCGCCAAGGCGGATTGACGCGGCAACGGAAACAGGCATCCTCACAGGCGCTACCCGGCTGGTATGGGCGGCTGCTCGTAACTTTCGAGAACTCAAGGGGCTGGCGGTCCCTGCCGCTTTTTTCACAAACGCCGGCCAAAGCCGGGGGTCTATGCTCTGCGGACGGATCGCCCACGGCTGGCTGCAGGTGATCCGCGCCGGTTGTCCGTCGCTGGGAGATTGGTGAATGCTCGTCTATCGGATTGGGGTGCTCGTGCTGGTGCTGTCCCTGAATGCCATGGCTGCCGTGCGCTACGTCGATCAGAACCATCCGCAAGCCACGGACCAGGGGCCGGGGTCCGCCGATCGGCCGTTCCTGACCGTCAGCCGCGCTGTCATGGGCGTGGCGCCCGGCGACACTGTCATCATCCGCCCCGGCCGATACGTCGAGCGGAGCATCATCATCAACCGCTCGGGCACACCCGAAGCCCCCATCACCTTCATGGCTGAGGTGCCCGGGACGGTCGTCATCTCCGGCGGCGACCGGCAGGACAAGTACCACCATCGCGAGTACCCCCTGCTGTTCGGCCCGCCCCGCCGCGACCCAGCCAATCCCGAACGGTGGGAAGGCGCCCAATGGATCACCCTCCGCGGCCTGGTCTTCGAAAACGCCATCGGCACAGCCATCGGCGCCGGCACAGGCTGGCGCATCGAGGACTGCATCATCGACCGCGCTGACTACGACGGCATCGCCGCGCGCGGCGACAACATCACCATCCTCCGCACCGTCATCCAGGACTGCGGCAACAACGGCATGTCCGGCGGGTTCGGCAAGAACATCACGGTCAAAGACACGATCATCCGCCGCTGCAACCAGTTTCCCGATTCACCCGGTGGCAACAGCGGCGCGTGCAAGTTCCTCGTCACGCAGGGTATGCGGGTGGAGGGCGTCATCAGCTACGACAACTACGGCTCGGGCTGGTGGATGGACTGGGACAACAGCGATTACGTCATCACCCGATGCACGATCTTCGGCAATCATGCCGGCGTCGGGCTGGAAAACGGCCGCGACAGGGTTGATCAGCCGTGGGCGGCTGTGGGCATCTGGACCGAAGCCAACACCGGCAATGGCTGGATCACTGACAACGTCATCTACTCCAATGTTTCCGCCGGCATCGGCATCCTCGACAGCCGCAATGTCGTCGTCGAGGGCAACACGATCGTGGACTGCGGCACAGGCATTGAGTTCCGCGATCTCAACCGCGATGGCGTCAACCACGATGCCGAACGCCAGCGCAATATCTGGAACATCACCGTCCGCCACAATCGCATCAAGGCATGGCGCGGCGACTACGCCATGGTCACCAGCATCGGCGAGTTCAAGCGCGGCAATCGCCCATCCGACTATCAGGTCACCATCGACGGCAACATCTACGACCCGCAACAGGACAGCGGCAAGCGCTTCATCCGCTGGGTGAACCAGGCAGCCGACACGCTCGACCAGGCCCGCCAGCGGCTTGGCGTCGACCACAACAGCCGCATCGAATCCTTCGACTTCGCCCCGGACCTGATTGCAACCCGCTCCAGCGGCGATGCGGAGCTGGCCAGCACGGATCCCGACCGCTTCCGGCAGGTCGATTCGCGCGAGGCTGAGGCCAATGGATTCGACGAGGCCCTCGCCGGTGCGTCCGTCGGCGACATCGTTACGCTCAACGTCCACGGCCGCACGTCGACCGTCGTCGCGGATGGTCAGATGTACGCCGAGATCTACGACCTGGCGCGCAAGCGTCACCTGACGCTGTCGCTCACGGAGGCCACGCGGCACAAGCTCGAATCGGCTGTGCCCGTCTATGCCGTCCTCAAACCGATTCCCCTCAAGGTGCGTATCACCAGCCTCAAGCCTTACGCGCTCCAGGGCGAACTGGCGAACTAAACGGTCCTGCCCGGTTGATCGCACGTCGATGGCGGAACTAGCATCCGGGCAGACCACCGACCTAACCGCCGCTTCCCCGGAAGGAGACCCACATGAAGCTCGCACTCATCACAGGCGGCAGCCGCGGCCTGGGCAAAAGCGCCGCGCTCCACACCGCGCGCCGCGGCATCGGCGTCATCCTCACCTACCACACCCGCCAGGCTGAAGCCGACGCCGTCGTCTCGGAAATCGAACAGACCGGCGGCACGGCAGCCGCACTCCGCCTGGACACCACCGACGTCGCAACCTTCTCCGCCTTCGTCGAGCAGCTCGCGGCCGTGCTTAATCGCAAGTGGAACCGCAGCACGTTCGACTACCTGGTCAACAATGCCGGCTTTGCCGATCCAGCCCCGATCGAATCGACCACCGAGCAGCAGTTCGATCGGCTGATGAAGGTCCATGTGAAAGGGCCGTTTTTCCTCACACAGAAGCTGCTGCCCCTCCTGGAAGATGGCGGACAGATCATCAATATCTCCAGCGGCCTGGCGCGATTCTCGAATCCGACCAACGCCGCTTACGCGATGGCCAAGGGCGCGCTGGAGGTCATGACGCGCTACCTCGCTCGCGAATGGGGCGTGCGCGGCATCCGCGCCAATACTGTCGCCCCCGGCGCGATTGAGACTGACTTTGCCGATGGCCGCCTGCGCAACAGCCCGCAGATGAAGCAGCAGATCGCCGCCCTCACGCCCCTTGGGCGCGTCGGCCAGCCGGATGACATCGGCTCGATGATCGCCGCCCTGCTCAGCGACGACTTCCGCTGGGTCAACGCCCAGCGGATCGAGGTGTCAGGCGGGGTTCTCTGCTGACACGTGTCCCGCCAATCGCAGCCAGCCCCGGCATTCAGGGGAAAACCTCGGATGCGTGGGCCTTGATGCGAATGTCGTCGACCCAGGCGGTCCCGGCGCCTTCGACGAGGATGTTCAGCCGGCAGGAATGCGCCGCAGCCGGGAGGGTGATCTGCCGGCTCGTCGTCCACTTGCCTTTCTCCGCTCCGCGGTGGAAGTCGCCCAGGATGATCCAGTCGATCTGCTTGTCGTCCTTATCGAACACCTGGATCGCCAGTTGCGCCTTGCGGACGCCTTCGGATTTGCCCCAGAAGGTGACGGTGAAGGGTGTGTCGTTCGGCTCGAACTCCTGGTACGCCGTTGCGCGGGTTTCGTCACTTGTGGACCGGATGGCGATCGACGCCTTGCCGACGCGGTACGTTTCGGTGTCGCGGATCAGCTCCGCCTGTCCGGCGCCCGTCCACAGGCGCCAGCCGGCGGGCTGATCTTTGCCGGACTCGCCGCCGGTGTTGGTCAGCTTCGGCGCCTGGGGTGGCTTTTTCCACTCTTCCGGCAGTTCGGCACGCACCACCGGTTTGGCTGTGGGCGTCTTTCGCCCTTCCCGCGTGAGTGGAATCCAGAATGCCCCGCTGCCGTCCGAACCGACGACCAACCGATCGCCCGCAAACGCCAGCATGTTGCCTTCGACGCGATCAGGCAGGTTTCGATCGAGCTCCGTCCACGTGCTGCCGCCGTCGGTGCTGAGGATGATGCCGTTGTCCGTTGCGGCTGCCACACGATCCGCAACCGCGCGATCGGTCATCACATGCGTCACGCTCCCCTTCACCACACGGTTCCACGTATGGCCGAAATCCTCGCTGCGATACAGCCCATCACCACGCACGCCCATGAAGAAGCGCCCCGGCTTGAGCACATCCGCAACGACGCAATGCGGCGCCCCCGACAGCGACCGCTCCACCTTCTGCCAGGTCGACGCGCCCGCATCCCGCACATAGATGCGCTGCGTCTGCTTGCTGATGGCGACCATTGTGCCGTCCGGCGAGACCGCCAATTGCCGGCCCTGGGCCCACTGGATCTGCCAGAAGAACGGCTGACCTTCAGGCAGGCCCTGGCCAATCCACGTCCAGCTCTTGCCGCCATCCGTACTCTGATAGACGCCCGGGCCGTTCTCCTTGATGTTGCCCGAGACGCAGAGGAAGACGGTGTACGGCTCCTCCGGATGCACTGTGATGCTCGTGCACATGTCGCGCGTCAGCGGCGGCAAGCCGAGCATCGGCGAGCGCTCCCATGTGTCCCCGCGATCGATGCTCACATACACCTGCCCGATCTGCTGGCCATACATCGTCGCGCCGACGGCATACAGCCGCGCCGGCAGCTTGGCAGACAGATCGATCTCCTTGCATGTGATCGCCCCCTGCGGGAACGGATGGCGGCTGAAGTTCTCGCCGCCATCTTCCGAACGGAAATAGGCGTTATCCGCCATCCCCAGGTGGACGACGCCCGGATCCGTCGGATCCTGCATGACGGTATGGATCACCGTCACCTCGATGCCGTCGAGCGTGATCGCCCAGGTCTTGCCGGCATCGCGCGTCTGGGAGACGCCGAAGAAGTCGGTGAAAAACCAGTGGTTCGGATCATGCGGACTGACGACCAGGCTGGCCATCGCCCATCCCCAGCCGCCGCCATTGCGCAGATGCGCGCCGCGATCGACAAGCTGCCCCTCGACCTTCTGCCAGCTGTTCTCCCCGGGCGTCAGGTGATAGACCGAGCCGTGGCACGAGCCCACGATGACGAAATCCGGCCCGGAAGCGATCGCCCGATACGAGAAGTCGCTGGTGGACCCCTGCTTGGCAGGGTCGTACAGCAGGCCATCGGTGAAGTCGGCCCAGGTTTCTCCCGCATCCTGGCTGATCAGCACCTGCCCGCGCCGCAGGCCATAGAGCCGGTTCGGCTCGACGGGATCCTGCAGGATCTCCGCGGGCGAATCTTCCACCAGCCGCGTCCAGGTCGCCCCCCCGTCAGTCGAGCGATAGAAGCCCGCCGCCTGCTCCCGCTGGCCGTTGATGTTGTACTCACCCTTCAGCGAGCAGAGCCACATGCGATCGGGATTGCTGCGGTCGATCTTCAGATCCGTCGGCTGAAGATGCTCCATGCCGATCATCTCCCACGTCTCGCCGTTGTCCTCCGACCGCCAAAGCCCCGTGCCGATGCTCGCGGCAAACAGGCGATCGAGCTTCGTCGGATGCCTCTGGAGGATCAGGCCAGCCGACCGCGGCGGACCATTGCCGTCAAAGAAGATCCCCTTGGTTACCGATCGCCAGGTCTTGCCGGCATCGTCGGAGACGTAGATCCCGTCCGTCTTGCTCCAACGGCTGCCGGTAGCGATGACAAGCCGATTGTCATCGCGCGGATCGACCAGCAGGCCGCGCACGGAGTAATTCCCTCGCACCGGGGGCAATCCGCCATGCAGCATCGCCCATGACCTGCCGCCGTCCTCGCTGCGATACAGCCCACCGACGTCAACGTAGGCATACCAGCGATTCGGATTGGTCGCCGACGGCACGACATTCTGCACATATCCGCCACCGCCGATGCGGCTTGACGTCCACTCGCCGTACGACGGCATCGGCGCTCGCGGCAACACCGGCGCCGTCTCGTCCGCGTGAACGACTACGGTAATGATCGCGATCACTGCGACTGAGCCAACCAGAAGTCGTGACAGATATGACATGGCAATCCCGCCCGAAAAGGTCATCCCCAAACTGCGCTAGCCCGCCTGCGACGGCGCGTCCCCCGCATCCGCGGGCGGCGCTACCGACTCGCCCTCGATGATCCGGCACGGCACCGGGATCTGCTCTTCGACGCGTTCGCCAGCCGCCAGGCGCTTGGCGATCAGCGCCGTCCGCTTGCCCGCCTCGCGCAACGGCAGTTCCACGATCGTCGGGCGCAACCCCATGTAGATCTGATACTCCGCCCACGTCTGGTCGAACGAGACGACCGACAGCGTCTGCGGGATGCGCACCTCACCAGACTTGACCAGCAGTCCCAGCGTCCGCACATGCCATGCACTGCCCAGCAGCAATGCCGTCGGTTTCTGGCGCGCAAGGAACTCGCGAAGCGTCTGCGCACTCCGCTCGACATCCTCATCCGGAAGCCAGCAGACCAGCCGCTCATCATGCGGAATGCCGCTCTCGATCAGCCCGCGCACATACCCCTGCCGGCGGGCAAATACCCACGGCGCCGAATCCGGCCGCTGCAACATCCCGATCCGACGATGGCCGGCTTGCGCAAGATGCCGCACTGCCAGCGCCGCCCCCTGCTCACCATCCTCGTACACCGTCGGCAGATGCAGATCGAGCAGGCGCGTGCCTGTCAGGACGCATGGAATGTTCAGCCGCTGGGCTTCGCCGATCAGAAACGCATGGCGGCTTGTCGCGGGCATGACCAGCAGCACATCCGGCCGGGTCTGGATCAGCCGCTGCGACAACTGCGAAATCGCTGTCGTGTAGACGCCCAACAGCTCGATGACGATCCCCTCTTCGCCTGCGATCTCGTCGATCCCGGCGATGACCTCGCGCGAGTACCAGTCTGGAACCGACCCCGCCATTGCGTAAGCCAGTACCGCCATCCGCACCATCCGCTGCCTGCTTCGCTGGCCGGTGGAGATGGAACTGACCGGCATCGACGCCCGGGCGCCGACGAAAGAGCCCTTGCCTGTGACCCGTTCGATCCACCCCTCGCGCTGCAGGTCCTCCAGCGCCCGGCGGACCGCCTTGCGGCTGAGGCCGGTCATCTCGACCAGTTGGGCATCGGAGTAAAACGCATCGCCCGTCTTCACCGGATGCGACGTCAGGTACTGCAGGAGCTGATCCCGCAGCGTCTCAGCCGCCTTGCGTGGGGGATAGGGACCTCGGATGAGCGACGACATAGCTCTTCCTTGTTGAGTTACCTGTTTCCATGGTATACTCTTTTCACGCATAGACAAGCCATTTTTCGGACAATATCGAAGGATACATGTGTCCTACGCCGAAGTTCCGGGCGATCCGATCCACAGGCAGGAAACCGTGATGCACATTCTATTGCGCTCCTCTTGGCAGGCTGTAAACATCGGTGACATTGCCCATACGCCCGGCGCACTGGCGCTGCTGGAGCGCCATCTGCCCGATGCCCGCGTGACACTCTGGGCGTCGGATGTCTCCATGCAGGCCGACGCGATGCTGCGCCGCCGTTTCCCCGGCTTGACGATCGTCAAGGGCGAGTTGAAGGCCGATGGCAGTGTCTCCAATCCCGAGCTGAGCGAGGCGATCCGATCTGCCGATGTGCTCGTGCATGGGTCGGGCCCCTCCGTCGTGGCCCGCCACCACCTCCGAGCCTGGCATCTGGCCACAGGCAAGCCGTTCGGCATTCTCGGCGTCACGATCGAGTCGACCGATGACGAGCTGCTGGAGCTCCTCTCGCAGGCCGCGTTCATCTACGTGCGCGATACGGTTTCGCTCCAGCATCTGCGAAGCCGTGGCTTATCCGTGAAACCGCTGGAGTTCGGCCCCGATGCGACTTTTTCCTACGATTTGCTCGATGACGCGACGGCACAGGCGTATCTGAAGGAAGCGGGCCTGGAAGAAGGCGGCTTCGCCTGTGCGATCCCCCGCCTACGCTATACGCCGTATTTCCAGATCCGCGGCCATGAGCCCAGCAAGGAGCAGCTCGAACGCCATGAGCTGAGCCTCCGCCACTGCGAAGGCGATCATGCCAAGCAGCGGCAAGCCATCATCCGCCTCGTGCGCGAAGCCGGTTTGAAGGTGCTGGTCTGCCCCGAGATGACCTATGAGATGGAACTGGGCAAGAAGGTGCTGGTCGATCCCCTGCCGGAGGATGTGCGCAGGCAGGTCGTATGGCGCGACCGCTACTGGCTGCCCGATGAAGCCACCAGCGTCTACGCCCGTTCACGGCTGCTGATCAGCTTCGAGATGCACTCGCCGATCCTCGCCGTCACCGTCGGCACGCCAGCCATCCACCTCCGCCAGCCGACCGATACCTGCAAGGGCCAGATGTGGCGCGACGTCGGCCTGTCTGACTGGATCTTCGAGATCGACGAAACCACCGGCGACAAAATCGCCGACCGAGCCCTCCAGATCGCGTCCGACCCCGATACCTCGCGCCAAAAAGCCCAGGAAGCTTGCCAATACGCCCGCAACCTCCAGCGCAACGCCGTCCTGCAGATCGGTCGGATATTGGGCAGCGTTGCGTAGATTCTGCATAGGCAACGGCAATGCCAGCCGCGAGGGCCTATCGTGTCGCAGCGGGCCCACCCGTCACGACGCTTTGCAGAATGCTCTCGATCCGCATGCACGAGATGCGGCGGCTGTAATGTTCCTCCAGCGCCCGTCTGGCGTTACAGCCGAGGCGATCGCGCAAACCCACATCGTCTCGCAGCCGCCGGATGCCGGCCGCCAGCCCAGCCGTGTCGCCATTGGCGATCACGATCCCCATCTCATGCCGCTGGATGATCCTTGCGCACTCGCAGTTGATCGGCCCCACCATGGCGCTCGGCTTGCCCACCGCCATGATGCCGAAGATCTTGCTCGGCACTACCACGCCCGTGAACGCCGGCAACTGGCTTACCAGGTGCACATCCGCCAGGTTCAGCGACTGGTTCAACCTCTCCCGCGGCTGGTATGGAAGCACATGCACATGGGGCCACCGCCGTTCCGTGACGAGCTGCCGCAACTGCTCATATCGCTTGCCGCCTCCGATGAAGACCCACGCGAGGCCCTGGTCCTCCCGTGTCAGCTCGATCGCGCCGGCGATCGTCTCCAGATCATGTGCAACGCCAAGATTACCGCTGTATACGACGCAGAACTTGCCCGCCAGTCCCAGTTCATCGGCAAGGGCATTGTCGCGCTTGGCAACCGGCCACAGCTCCGAATCATCCGCCCACGGCGGAACAACGTGGATCCGTTCCCAACTGACGTATCGGCCGAAGCGCCGCATCATCCGTTCGCGCATGTCCTCGCCCAGTGCAATCACCGCGTCGCATCCAGCCAGCGTCCGACAGGTCACAAAGCATCCGAGCCTCTCAAGCATCCCCCCCTCTCGCATCATGCCCGATGCCACTGCCGCGTCGGGATAGAGGTCCATGACGTGATACACGACGCGCAGCGGTGTATTTCGGCTGACGCCGTCGAACCACTTGCGCGCAACCGCAAGTGCCGCGATCATCGGTGGGCTGGTCAACGCCAGGATGACATCGGGTCGTTCCAGTTGTGTGAGTTTCCACGCGGCTGAGACGTAGAACGATGCAAAGTCGCTCATCCGCCCCAGCAATCCCAGTCGGCTCTTCTTGCCGAAGCGCGTCCCGCCAACGCGATGCACCTCGATAGCCCGCCCATAGCGCTCGAAGGCTGCACCGATCGACTGCGTCGTCCCGTAATAGAATCGGGATGTCAGCACCGTCACCCGATGCCCGCGCCCATCCAGGTCCTGCGCAAGATCCCACATGTGCTGGGCAGTGGCAGCCGTGTCGGGATGGAACGTCTGGTTGAGGATGAGAACATGCATGGACGATCGATGCCCTGTCGGCTGCCGGCCATCCGCATCAGGAATACGATGGCGGAAATCAAGTTGGGATCGGGATCTTCAGCTTGGCAAAGTTCTTATCGGCCTCGGAAGCTCCAAACCGTAACACCCGCCAGGAGAATCGCCAGCAGCAACGGCCCGAAAAACGCCCACCGTGGCACCGGCCGTTGACCGACAATCCGGCTGGCAGCCAGCGGCAGCATCATCAGGCAGAACGGCTCATAGTACTTCTGCCATGCCATCGCATTGGCTGTCTGGGCCGCGATGAAGCAGACCCAGGCTGTCAGCCAGATCCATCGCGCCCGCCTTCCCAGCGACATGAACCCCAGCGCCAGTACCCCCCCTCCCACAGTCGCCAGCGCAATCATGAGCAGCGACCGTTCCCCGATCGTTGGGAAAGCACGCGAGACGTTCCAAAGCCCCGAATACCGCCCGGCCCCTTCGTTCCAGGTGGTCGGAACGATCGATGCTGCCATGGCTCCGAGCAACAGTCCACCAGCCAGCAGCGCCAACCGCCGGTCCTCGCTTTCCCAAACCTCGCGCAACTTCGGCCAGAAGAATCCCCCATAGAACACGCCCGTCGTTCCCAGCACGGCCAATATCATGGCTGGAACCGCCGGGTTCGGTCCCTCATGCTGCCAGCCGCTATGCCATGCGGGAACCAGCTCCCGCGACGGCGCAACTGACTGAAAAGCAGGCGGCGTCAAACCACCCCACATCGAGTAGAACCACATCAGCACGGCCACGGCCGGCAAAGCCGCCACGATCATTACCCCCGTCCGCACCCCCCACCATGGCGATAGTGGCGGCGCCAGGTGCGATTCGAGTTCCGACGACTCACGCCATCCCGGCATCGCGGCTGCCACAGCCAGGACACCCGCCGGCCACAGATTGATCTGCCGCACAAACACCGCCACCGCCAGCAGCGCCGCCCCCCCAAGGTATGTCCACGCATCCACCTTCGGCCGAAATGCCAGCACCATCAGCCCCAGCACCGTCAGCCAGGCGAGGTTGTCCGGCAGGAGGTATACACCTGATACCACCACGTACAGGCTTACCACCATCGGCAGACATACTGCGATGGCTCGGATCCCCTGGATGCGATAGCCCACTGCGCGGCCAAGACTCCCCAACAACAGGATCGTCCATACTGCCCCTACCACACGGATCGCTGTCTGGTTCTCTGTGACAAACCGATGCACCCAGGCCAGCGGCAGATGATATCCCGGCCCCGTAGCCGACCGGTAATCCGTCAGGTCCGGCTCCGGCCACTGACGCGAGAACTGCTCGATTACCATCCAGTGATACGTGTCCTGGTCCAGCCGTCCGCGCGCGTTCTCCCGCCCGCCACCCAAGATCCCGGCAAACACCAGCAAGAACAGAGCAGGCAGCGCAACCACCCACAAGCCGGCGCATCTCGTACGCCAGCTTGGATTATGTCTCGACGGCTTCGATTCTGTTGACTGCGACGTGCTCAAGCGCCTGACAGTTTACGCCGAAACCTGCCCACATTCACCTCTGCCCACCCGCCAACGGGATCTGTCCATCACCACGCCGGTCGTCACTCCCTTGAACAAGGCATAGCCATGCCAATACCACCCCACATCCGAGCGTCGCAAACAGGAGCACAATCTGAACCCAGAATAAGTCTATGCCCACATGGCTCGCAAACCACTGCCGGAAGATCGCCTTGCCGGAAGCATCCTCTTCGCCCGTGCCCTGCAGCCCGTACGCCACCTTGTAGCCATAGGCGAGGATGCCGTACCCCCAGCACGCCAGCGGCATCAGCCGATGCCCTGCCCGGTAACACACCCAGGCAAGATAGATCAGAAACGGCGCGAACCACTGATGGTGTTCCGGCTGAATGCCGACGAACACGCTGAAGAACACCGCATGCGTGCCCACCACCGCCACCGGCACGCTCAGCCGCCGCCTCGCCGCCGCCATCACCCACAGCCCGAGCACCACCACCGTGACCACCATGATCACGGCTCGGATGTCACTGAACATCACCGGCTCAACCAGCAGCGACCATGCCGCCCAGGGCGACGGTGAGTTGTGGACTGGATTGTAGTGATACGTCGGCCAGAACAGCCCGGAGTGTAGCCACCGCAGCCCCAGAAACACCATAAATGCCAACAGGCAGGTTCCCGCCGCCAGGGCGATCCGCCATCGACGGCTGCGCTCACCTATCCAGATCCCGGCTACGAGCACCAGCGAAAACAGCTTGTATGTGAACAGCCCCAGCCCGCCGATTGCGCTCGCCACCACCGCCCGCCCGCGCCACCACGCCAACAACGCGAGCGCAGCCCACAGCGACGCAAGGCTGTCCTCCTGTCCCCAGACCGATGAAGCTAATACCGAAACCGGAAGACAGGCAAAAGTCCCCGCAACCAGCCATTGCCTCCAACCCTTCGGCCACCCGCCGGCAGAAAAGGCAACGCAAAGGGCAATCGCGACCGCCGCCACATCCCAGGCAATCATCGCCAGCCGCTGCGCCAGCGAGAAATCAACAAACGGCAAGAGACATCGATTGGAAAACCCCACCTGCACCGGCACCAGCGGTGCATAGATTCGCCACCCCCGAATCTCCTCCGGCCCTTCCCCCAACAACAACGCCCACGGCTCAGCCGTCATAGCCCTGTAGTAAATGAAATCGTCGGCAAACTCCTGTTCCTGGAGGACTGAGACGAGTAACACCGCCACACCAACGCGGAGGAGTAGCCCGCTGCACATCAGCAGGGCCAAGTGCCATGGCAGTACACGACGACCGCTCACCGGACGCTCCCCCCGTTTGCAATCTCCCGAAGCCAACGGTGGAGATCCGTTGCGATCTCGTCCCATGATCGGAAGAATCCCGATAGCCGTCTGCGGCCTCGCTCAACAAGATCGGCGGCCAAGCCCGGCTCGTTCTGGATACGCCGGATGGCATCCAGTATCGACGTAACACTCCAAGGATCGAAATACACCGCAGCATCTCCGCAGACCACGTGCGCAAAATCCAGATCGCTGGTGAGGATCGGAACTCCAAAATGCATCGCTTCGAGGTATGTACCTGAGAACGACTCAAGAAATGTTGGGAGAAAAAGGGCATCACAGTGATGGTAATAGGTACCAAGCTTCTCCTGAGGTACCGGTCCGACGTTCACAATGTGCTCCTGCAACCCTGCTTTCCTGATATCGGCAAGCAGGCGAGCCGCGTGGGGATGCTGCTCAGGTGCAATCGTGATGATCACGGCTGTGTTCACCAATGCCTCGCGATACGTTCTGAAAAGCTCGACAATTCGCTCCAGGTTCTTGTGTGCATAGTAGCGGGTCAGGCAGAACAGCTTTGTTTTTCCAGTTAGTGGCTTCAGCGCTTCCGGCATCTGATCCGTCGATGACGTGGCTGCAAACACCGAGACGGCATTCGGGCAGATCTCGATGCGACCCTTGTAGCCGTAGACGGCTCGGAGCCGTTCTCTTGCTGCCTCCGTTTGACACAGCAGCAACTGCGTATGGGGGAGCGAGTGTCGAAGATGGGCGGCATGGTAGCGAAACAAGAGCCGATTTCGGACTGTATCGCTCGCATAGTGTTTAACTGGATAGAACAGCTGCGGTCTATGAATCAAAACCGCCTGCGGGCATGGGGGATCGGTCAATCCCCGATCAGCCAGTCCAAGCAGCACGTCGGGTCGATGCTCTCTGAGCAAGTGCGGCAGCGTCCGGTTTTCCCAGAACCATCGATGCAGCAGGTTGGACTGACCAAATCGGATCGCTTGACAATTGGGCACCCCTTCGCAAACCGATTCGAAGCCCAGTCCCGGGGGGATGGTGATGAGGTAGTGCTCTTCCGGCGCTACGCGGCCGAGTGCCGCAATCAGGTTCCTGGCAACCGAAGTCGCCCCAGCGCCGCGCGCTCCATGTGAAAGTATGGCGATCCTCATGTAAACTTCCGCCCGGTGCCCGAGATGCCAACACCGCCCAAGCCAATCCGACTGGTTATACAACAACCAGCGCTGCCCAAATATCGTCTGCCCGTCTTCGAAGAACTCTCACGCCGACGCGGCATTGACCTGACTGTTGTCTATGGCGAGCAGAAGACGTTACCCAATGCCGACCGTTTCCACTTCAAGGCCATCAAGGTCCCGTTGCGGGAGTTTACGATCTTTGGCCAGCCGGTGCTATGGCATCCAGCCCAATGGCAGTACGCTACCCGTGCGCACGCGGACGTGCTGATCCTCAACTGGAACGTCCGTTACCCACAGCTTGTCCCAGCCCTGCTCCGGGCCCGGGCCGAAGGCGTGCCCACCATCCTCTGGGGCCATGGCTACTCAAAGAACGAGGCGACATGGCGGGCGTGGCCGCGACGAAAGGTAACGGAACTCGCCACAGCCCTCCTGTTCTACAACCACACCACCGCCCGGAACTACATCGCCACTGGCACGGATCCTCGAAAAGTCTTTGTCGCGCTGAACAGCCTGGACCAGCGGCCCATCCAGGCGGCTCGACAGCACTGGCTTAGCCGACCGGAGGAACTGGCAGCCTTCCGCCGGGAGCACAATCTCACCGGCCCGACCATCATCTTCGTCTCCCGGCTGGAGCCAGCCAATCGCGTCGACCTGCTCCTGCAAGCCACCCAACAACTCCTCCGCAAGTTCCCGACACTTACGGCCGCTATTGTCGGCAAGGGCCCGGACGAGCAGCGACTGAAAGGCCTGGCCGCGGAACTGGGCATCGAACGTCACGTCCGATTCCCCGGCGCAATCTATGACGAAATGCAACTGGCCCCTTGGATGCTCAGCGCCGACGTTTACTGCTATCCGAGCAATATCGGCCTAAGCCTTCTCCATGCGTTCGGGTATGCCTTGCCGGTAGTAACGAATGCCAGGATCGAGCTCCATGGACCGGAAATTGAAGCGCTCGCTTGGGGCAATAATGGCTTAGGTTACTCCACAATCCAAGAACTCATCATCGCCTTGGATCAATTGCTGAAAGATAGTGAGCTGCGGGGACGCATGTCTCACTGCGCCTTGGAAACAGCTTTGTCGAGGTTCACACTGGAACAGATGGTGAACGGGTTCGAACAAGCGATCCAGTACTGTCTCAGCCGATCACGCTGACTCCTGCACGCCGACTCACGCGGAGCGTTCTCACTTCGGAGGTAACTGTATTGAAGGTTCTAATATACGAGCCATCCCATACGGGACATCACTTAGCCTATGTCCGCCTCCTAGTCCAAGGCTTTTCTGACTTGGGGGTTGAGCTAAGGGTGGTGTTGGACGCTGAAGCCCCCGCGTCAAGGGAATACCAGGTTCAACTGGCGGACCTAGGCGTGGATTACCTCGTCGATCCGTCCGTACCCGTGCCACAGGGGTCATCGCTTCGACGCGTCTGGGGATACGTTGATTCGTTGCGCACAACAATACTTCGCCACAAGCCGGATCACCTGCTGATTCCATATGCGGATGGAATCAGCCAGGTGATCGGCCTTCACCCATTTCCTCAGTCTGTCATCGGTGGCGTCGAAACGGAAGCATTGATGATGCGCGGTTCATTCGCCTATGAGTCCCGGACTGGGGCAGAACGCGCCAAGTCGCGTGTGACACTATGGGCTCTGAAGCGCACGCCGTGGCGGAAAATGTACTGGATCGATCCGGTTCCATTCCATTTGCTCAAGGAAATCGCCCCGGCCCTCTCAAGGCGGATCCAGCTCATGCCGGACCCTGTTGACGCCCCCCCTGCCATCTCTCAAACCGATGCACGTCGACGGCTGTCGTTGCCCCTCGACGGCCGGTTCATCATGGCCACTGGCCGGCTGGATGAGAGGAAAGGAACAGATCTCCTGATTCGGGCCTTTGCACAGGCAACCCTTGCCAAGACAGACCGGCTGCTGCTCGTCGGTGAGCTCAGTACAGGCGTCCGAAAGGTAGTGGCGGAGCTTGAAGCCACAGCGCATCTCAGGGCAAAGGAGCGGCTCATCATCTGGGATCGCTACGTTGAGCGAGATGAGATGCTGCTTGCATTCAATGCTTCAGATCTCGTCTGTGCGCCGTATCCACGGCACATCGGCTCCGCCAGCATCGTGATCCGGGCGGCAGCAGCGCATCGCCCTGTACTCGGATCACAGTTCGGCTGGATGGCTGAGATGATTCCCCGGTTTGGGCTTGGCTGGATCTGTGATCCTACGAACGTAGGGCAGCTCGCAAAGGCAATCTCGCGAACTATGGAACTACTTCCTTCGTTCAGCGTTACTGAGTCGCTTCGCCGATTTGTGGAGTTTCATTCCGTTGCCAACTTCCAAGCCACCTGGACAGAACGTATCCGTGAAAGGCTCGGCCTTCAACCCAGTCCTCGCCAGCGCAGCTGGCAATGGGTCAATAGCTCGGCAGAAGATTAGTTTCGTCGCTCAAGCGGGTGGCCTCCAAGTCGTATGTGCCGTCCGACATTGGGATGGTATTGGAACTGAGCTGGATCCACCGACCGAGCGCGATGCCGAAGAATACGGCCTCATACAGGTGCGAGAGGAAGCCTCCGTTCAGGAGAAAAAGCGCCGCATAGAGGACAATAGACAGCCCCAATGCAATATCCGCGTATGAGTATAGTTGAGGTCGAAAGCTCACCTTTAGAGCTGCTTTGACGCCGCGGTAGCCAATCCAAGCGATGACCAGAAATGCCAGCGGACCGCCGAACATCCACACTACCTCCTTGGGAGGCATGTCAATCCAATAGCCGGTCATTTCACGCGGCAGCCAGTTCCCCGCTCCCTTCGTCGGAAGTCCCTTCGGAAGCGGGTTCTCTAGCGCGTACGGAACCACGGAACGGAGCTGCTCAAGACGATGAGCGTCGCCGGTAAGATACGTTCGCCCCTGTATCATCATCTCAATTCGATCGACGATCCGCATGAGGCGTTTCTCCGTGGTGCCGATGTTCTCGAGGTACCATATTGCCACGATCACCAGGGCAACCGTGCCAAGTCCGGCGATGCACAGCCGAAGGACGTCAACCGCGCGGCGCAAGGCAATGAGGCGCCATATCACGGCCACTAATGCTGCCAAACCACCTACCAGCACGAGGATGCGATATCCCGAGGTGAAGATTCGCGCGGCAACCGGAACCGCTATCGCGCTGGTGAGAAGAACACTGCCCATCAGCAGGGGAATCACAACGGCGTGAAATGTGCCTGCGAGGTTGCCAAGTGCCGTCTCCTGGTCCGCTCGCAAGCTCATGCGCTCCCAAGTGATCAACCCAGCCGCGATAGACCCGATCATCGCACCCATAGAAAGGACCAGGAACGGCGCCGTGGGAACCGATCGGATAGAACGGCAGAAGTACGCGATAAGGATTATGTACAGGTACGATCTGCCCGATCCCAGGAGGCCGCGAGGGTATGGCGAAGTGGCAATCGCCAGGGCCGTCAGGCACGCCCAAACAAGCAGAAGAAACAGCAGAAGTGCTATTCCCCTACCCGCCAGAGCACGCCGTACTACCGCGAGCGTCTCGCGCCAAAAGAATAAGAGCCCCAACACGAACAACGGCTCGGGGACATACAGTGGAAGGCGCAGCCGGTTCAACATCAGCTGAGAGCCCAGATTCGACAAGGCTACGGCTGATATCACGAACAGCACTGCCAGCCGGATCACACCGACTTTCGGGGTATACTCAGCTTGGATACCGTAATTCATTGCGTTCACAGCTTAGGTCTTGCTAACTCTCGCTACTATCATTCCTGGCGCTTAGCCGCCAGCACATGGCACGAGTTCTACCAATCATACCCTGAAAAGAGTATCGTCCTGTTCGCCTAAAGCCGGTCTTTTGTAGTGATCCGCTTGTTAAGTATGATCGTCATATCTTGGAACCGAGTATGGATGGATCAATGAGTCCCACCATCGTTGTGGCCGCCTATAATCGCCCGGCATCTCTCCGGCGTCTGCTCACTTCCCTGGCCAATGCCTATTATCCGCAGGAAGTGCGATTGGTCATCAGTCTTGACTACAGTGGATCGACTGCCTGCAGCGATGTAGCTGAGAAGTTTGACTGGCGTGCGGGCGAGAAACGGATCATTAAGCACTCCCAGAACCTCGGGTTGCGTAAACATATCCTGTCATGCGGAGATCTGAGCCGGGAATACGGATCCATCATCCTTCTTGAGGACGATGGATACGTGGCGCCCCGCTTCTGGGAGTATGCAAAGGCGGCGCTCGAGTTCTATGCCGGCCATGACTATGTTGCTGGCGTAGCGCTTTATTCACATTCCATCAACCAGGCAGCCCATCTGCCATTCTCTCCGATCCACGACGGCTCTGACGTCTTTTTTCTGCAAAGAGCATGTTCTTGGGGGCAGGCGTGGACAGCCCATCAGTGGGCGCAGTTTCGTGCGTGGTACGATGCAAACACTGGGCCCGTGACAATCGACGATGGCGTCCCAGCTTATGTCGCCCGTTGGCCGGACCGATCGTGGCTCAAGTACTTCATCAAGTACTTGATCGTGCATGACCGTTACTTCGTTTATCCACGAGGAAGTCTGAGTACGAACTTCGGCGACGCGGGCTCCAATATGGGACACAGTTCCCACTTTCAGGTTCACCTGACGACACTCCGCCATCATCCACGATTCCGGCACATCGACGAAGTGGATGCAGTTTACGACTGCTGGTGTGAACTGAAGCCGGAAATCGTCAAGAGACTGAATCCCGCGTTTCACGCGTTTGATTTCACGACCGATCTATACGGCACCAAATCAGCAGAGGAAATCCATACGCCTTACATGCTCACCAGCCATCCTTGCACCAATCCGACCATGACGTATGGATTGGCCCTTCGTCCGATCGATGCCAACGTGGTTCTTGGCCTTCCCGGAAGGGATCTGGCACTTACCCGCACCGAGGATGTTCGGCGTGATGCGCGAGCGGCGAGAAAGAAACTCTCTTTGTACTATTATCCAGAGCTTGCCACCCGGCAGTTGGTTCGGCTCACGGCAACTCGATTTCTGCACGGAATTCGTAAGCGCATCCGCCCCCCCCGCGTTTAACAGCGTCTGCCCGCTTAAGATCATCGGGTCTCGCTGCGCTTCTTTAGCGCACGCATATCCGACCAGGTTTCGGTCAAGATGCGCCTTCCAGCCTTTGATGCGATCAAACAACCTGTTGTGATGCCCACAGAAAATACCATGGCTGCTCCCAATCCAAGGATCGGGTAGAGATCGCTGAGGAACAGTTGCTTTACCATTAACATCCCGAGCATGACGACCACGGTCACGCACCCGGGGAGCACTAGCGCGCGGTACAGCGATGCGGTGTTTACAGGTCCATTACGACCTGCCATGAAGAAGAGGATCGGAAGCGCCACATAGGCGCGAATGGCGACGGCATAGGCTACGCCTTCAGCGCCCCAAGGCAGGCCCGCGGCCACCGACCCGACATTCAGAATCACATCGACCAAATGAAAATACAGATGCTCCTGCATTCGATCCTGCGACACGAACAACCAGCTGGTACTATTTCGAATGGGCAAGACGAAGCCGGCGAAGCCGAGCACTGCGAAAATCTCAGCCGCTTCAATCCACTGGTTGCCCAGCGCGATAGCGATAACCCAATCGCTGCAAACGATCAGGGTCGCGATCAGGGGTCCGGTAAGGAGTGCTAACCGTTCAACGACCTGAAGATAGGCGCGGCGATACTTATCGGGGTTCACAACAGCACGGCTCATCGCCGGAACAGCGACGGCCGCCAGCGGTGCATTCAGGTGCACCAACGGCATCGTGAGTAAGCCATACGCGCGAGAATACAACCCGACCGGGACTGGCCCCGCCGACCAGCCCAGCAACACGCGATCGATATTGACTCCCAAGTACCAGAGCACGTTCGCGCCAATGAGGTTACCGCCAAACTTAAGCATCGGTCGGACCCCTGATCCTTTCACTGGAAGGCCAGGCCGCCAGCCGGACAGTATCCATGCAATAACTGCGTGCCCGACAGCGGTTCCTATGGCCATCATCACCAAGGCCCAATAGCTCCACCCTGCCCATGCGGTCCAGATGCCAACCACCACTCCGATCAGCAGGCCGCCCAGTTCAACCGCCATCAGGGCCATGAACCGCATCTGGCGCTTGATAAGCGCCTGATGCTGGGCTGCCAAGCCTCCGAGGAGAAACGTCGTGGCTGAGGCAACGGTGATCCACATCACGCGCATATCGCCATAAAACCAACCGACAACTGGGGATACAACCATCAAGACGACCATGAGAGCCAAGCTCACCCCCACGTTGATCCAAAACAAGGTGCTGACCTGGTGATGGCTGATCTCCTGACGTTGAACGGTCGCCATGGACAGTCCCAAGTCCTTGAACAACGACACGAAACCGGCAATGGGCGCTACCATCGCTACCAATCCGAAATCCGTGGGTGTAAGAAGCCGTGCCAACACCATGGTGGAGCCGATCGTCACCACGAACTTCACGACCTGCGCTGCCAGCGTGACTATCCCACCCCGGATACTCCGCTCCTTAAGATCCTTCGCAAGATGCTCGGTATGGAAATGGGTGTTCCTCTCCGATTCCTTGAAAGTAGAAGGTTCGGCAGAAACATCAGACATTGAACCTAGCTCCACGTGACGGCGGTCCAGCGGACATCGCATTGGTTTTCAGAAGGCAGAGAACGTCGCGAGAATCTACCTTGCCGAAAGTCGGTAGACTAGGGATATGTAGCCCAGCAATCCACTTCTCAGATACGGTGGACAACCTCGGGCTGTGGCTGGAGCGGTCGCAGCCCAGCGCCTCTCCAGATGTTAAGTGTTGTGGTCTGCCACAGATGGGAACAGATAACACGCGTGAAGATAGCGACTGGCGGGGGAATGGCAACCGGCGGCTGGGCTCGGCAGGTCGGCAAAAAAAGCGACTGGCACTGCTGCCAGTCGCATCCCACCTTCCCTCTGATTCGTCAAACGTGTTCTTTCTGGATTCGCTCACCCCCTGCGAGACCGTGTGTCACGCAAGCGTCCCAGCCTTGATACCTTGCCATGCCCCGATGGCTTGCTGATGGGTTGCCGCCCGTGGTTGCGTCGCTCCATCTGCACCCTGACGTATTCCTCCAGCCGACGGGCGCCCCCGCCAGGCGATCGTTGACTACGGAATCGAGCCCCACATCGCCGGGCCAAGTACCCCACGGTCAAGGCGTTGCACCGGATCCGCCCAGCGTATCGGCTAGCCCCGACGACGGCTGGAGATGAGCCCGTCTATCGCCGGAGTGTGAGCCGACTATACGGACACGGCCCATGGCCGTTCAATCCCCCAACTTGAGGGGATGCCTCCACGCATTCTCCTAACATCTGATGGGTTGTGGGGTTATGGATCACCGGATGCAGCGCGACAGGCACCCCACGAGTTTTCCGTTGAGGTTACCCGAGGGGGCTTTCCCCCCCAAGAATTGCAAGATCCTGCGTAAAACGCATGGCCATGGGGTGATTTGGCGTTATACTACGGTGAACAGGGGATTTTCCGCATGGGGAACTCGAGCCTGCCGCGGCAACAGGATTTGCTTGCGGTGATGCGATTGATGGCGGATGTAGCGGCGCTCAAGGCAGACCCTGAGCAGCAGCGCCGGCAGTTTGTCGACGGCTTGAGTGCTATCTCGGGGCTGGAGCAGGGGTTCGCCTATATCACCGATCAGTTCCGGCCACATCTCAAGGGCCGATTCGTTTCGCAGACGCTTGTCCGTGATCCGGAACGCCAGATGTACCGGTATCTGCGCGATCTGGCGATACTGTATCCACCGGAAAGCGATCCGTTTGCCTATCGAGCGATCCACAGTACGAAGCAGTTTGAGTCGCAACGGTTTGCGCCCGTGATGGAAGCCAGCAAGGGCGTCATGCGGTTTGCGACGGCTCTGGAGTACATCAGCAATGCCGGGCTGCGGGATTGCGCGGTCGTGTATGGCCGGCCGCACAACGGCGAGCGGCTGGTCGGGGTGGCGTTTCATCAGATCGGCAAGGCCCCGCCGATTCGCGCCCGGCAGTTGCGAATCCTGGAGTTTGCCGTGCAGGAACTGGTCCACCTGATCGAACGGGGCCATTACCACATGCCCCCCGAAGCCGGCCCGGCAAGCCTCTCGCCTCGCCTTCAGCAGGTGCTCGATCAGCTCCTGATCGGCCGAGCCCCCAAGGAAATCGCCCGGAACCTGGGTCTGAGCCCCTGGACCGTCCGCGAACACATCAAGCGGCTGTACCAGCACTACAAGGTCAGCGGCCGGGATGAGCTGATGATCCGCCTCTTGGGCGCCGCGGGTGGAGCGGGCAAGGCGTGAGACGCATCTTTCGCCCCCTTCTGCGCACAGCCCCTCGACGACGTCGAGAAACGCATCTGATCAACGTGCAGAGCTTCCTCGCTTTCCCGCCCCATCATCGCCCTCCTACCTGACATCCATAACTTCGGGTACACTTCCCGACCATGGATCCAGAGTCAAGATCAGCTTTGCGCGCGCGGATTGAGGATCGGTCGGCTGTGATTGGCGTGATCGGTCTGGGGTATGTGGGGTTGCCGCTTGTGGCGGCGTTCCATAAGGCTGGGTATCCGGTCATCGGGTTTGACGTTGATCCGCGAAAGATCGAGATGCTGCTTCGAGGGGAAAACTACCTCAAGCATCTGGGGCAGGATCTGGTGAAGAACATGGTGGCGGCTGGGCGGTTCGACGCCACGACCGACATGGGCCGCCTCGGCGAAGCTGATGCCGTCATCGTCTGCGTGCCGACGCCCCTCGGCCGGCATCTGGAGCCGGATGTCTCGTTCATCGAAAAGGCCTCTGACGACATCGCGGCCACCCTGCGCAAGGGGCAGCTGATCGTCCTGGAGAGCAGCACCTACCCCCGTACCACGCGCGAGATCATGCTCCCCCGCTTCGAAGCCAGGGGGCTCAAGTGCGGGCAGGACTTCTTCCTGGCCTTCTCGCCGGAGCGCGAAGACCCCGGCCGCAAGGATCACAACACACAGACCATCCCCAAGCTGGTCGGCGGCATCGATCCGGTCAGCGGTGAGCTGGCTGCCTCGCTTTACGAGAAGGCGATCGCCAAGATCATCCGCGTCAGCTCAGCTGAAGTCGCCGAAGCCGCCAAGTTGCTGGAAAACATCTATCGCGCCGTCAACATCGCCCTGGTCAACGAGATGAAGGTCATCCTCGACGCCATGGGCATCGACGTCTGGGAGGTCATCGAAGCCGCCAAGACAAAGCCCTTCGGCTTCCAGGCGTTCTATCCCGGCCCGGGCCTGGGCGGGCACTGCATTCCGATCGACCCCTTCTACCTCACGTGGAAGGCCCGCGAAGTCGGCCAGCCGACGCGCTTCATCGAGCTCGCCGGCGAAGTCAACCACCATATGCCGCAGTTCGTCATCGACAAGACCGTGCGCGCCCTCAATGCGCATGGCAAAGCCGCGAAGGGCTCGAAAGTGCTCGTGCTTGGCCTGGCGTACAAGCCCGACATCGACGACGTGCGCGAGAGCCCGTCGTTCGAGCTGATCGAAAAGCTCGAGGAGCTGGGCGCCCATGTCGATTACAACGACCCGCACGTCCCCAGGACGCACTACATGCGCCGCTGGGGCGACATCGGCAAGACGAGCGTGCCGCTTACGCCCGATACGCTGCGCTCGTACGACTGCGTGCTGATCGCCACGAACCACTCAGCCTACGATTGGCAGATGATCGCCGATCACGCTCGGCTGATCGTGGACACGCGCAATGCCCTCGGCAAGATCACCGGTCGGCGGGATCATATTGTGAAGGCGTAACCATTTGCCGGTTAGCAACTTGCACCTGCGCCAAGCGACCAGCGCATTTCTGGATGCCTGGGGATGGGAGAAGGCCGCTCGGCCTCGCGGGGCATTGGCTGGAGGCGCCGCAGCGTGTGAGCTGTCCCATCCCATGCTCACTTGCCCTCCCTGGCGGGCCGTCGGGTGGATGCGTCCGTGCAGCCTTTTCGTCGTCTGCAACTGCGTTACCGATGGATAAAGGCGCAGATTGGGACGTCACTTCGTACCCAATGTCAGCCGGATGGGCGGAGATGGCCTCAGCGCAACGTCGGTCCTGACCGCTCATATAGCCGCTGAAGCACCTGGCCGCGGGTGTCGATACCGATGCGGACCTCGTCGAGGCCCTGGCCGGCGATGGCGGTCCACCGCTCCACGTCCTCGGCTGTGACCGGATCGTCCGCTCGTGCGTACCAGTCCGGGATCGCGCCACGGACGCCATAGAACTGCACCGCCTTGAAGGCTGGATGGGTGGGCTCGATGTCGCGGTAGTAGATCAAAACAGCTCCCTGCTCCAGGAGCCGCCGCTGGAGGATCGCGACGTCCAGCGAGCGCATCGGCTGGTTGGATCGCACAGCCATCGCCGCGGCGACGCCGGCTGCCTGTCCCAAGGCCATCCAGCAAGGTTCCATGCGCAGTGTGCTGAAGCCGATATGCGTTCCCGACACGGGCACCGGCGTCAGCACGTTGTCCAGCCCGCGCGGGATCATCACGCCGACCGGCACGGTGTAGGGCACGGTCGGATGGCTGAGGAATCCGTCCAGGCACGTCTTGCCCGGTTCGCGTTTGCGCACGGCGTGCGAATCGAGGGCATAGTGGCTGGCGGTAACGCTGGTCGCGTAGATCGGCGGCCGCGCCCCGGGCGAGACGGGCAGCGCATCAGCCGCGACGAACAGGTGCTCGCCTTCAATACGGCGACCTTCGCGCACGTAAACCTGCCGCGGGAAGCAGCCATTGTCGGTGTATTCATCCCTGGCAAAGCCCCATCGCCGGCATTGGGCGCGAAACTCCGCGGGCAGCTCCTCGTCGTTCTGCGCAAACCACAGCAGCCCGAGCGTGTAGTCGCGCAGCCGCTGGGCAAAGCGATCCCGCCATGCCCAGTCCGCCGTCGGCCACGGGTAGTTCTCCTCGGGCAGATCGGTCGAGATCAGCGCCAGGTGCTGGTTGTTGCTGTCGGTCTTGCCGTTGGGGACACGGATGATGTTGACGATGCGCCCCATCCCATCCAGGTACAGCTCACCATTGGCCACGCCCGCCATCCGATTCAGCTTGATGTCATCGATCAGCGAGACGTATTCCTCTCGCCGATACGTAGCGGGCCGCTGGATCGGAACCTGATTGTCGGGATTGTCGGTGAGGCAAAGGCGGTAGTTGTAGGCCTGAATCGTGTCATCGCCTTCGCCGGTCGATCCAGGCTCGACGCCGCCGCCCCATCGCTTGAAGACGCGCCCTGCCAGTGGCTCGTTGTACTCGTGCGCACCTTCGCGGCGTGTGCGGAACTCGGCTCCTGCCGCGGCGGCAAGATCGCCTTCGTACGTCGCATCGATGAACGCCTTGCCGCGGTAGGTCTCCAGGCTGCCGGTTCGCCGGTCCAGCACCTGGATCGCCAGCACGCGGCCACCCTCCCGCACCACCCGCTGCGGCAGGGAATCGAACTGGCGCATTCTGAGGACGGTGATGGCCTCGGCATGTTCGCCGATCATCTGCTCGAAGATGCGTTCGGCGACAGACGGCTCGAAGTGATAGCCCCTCGCACAGTCGTGTACCTGCTGCGAATCGGCGCCGTATGTCGAGACATAGTGGCGATAGACCCGGTCGATGAACTCGCCGAAGAGCCCGCGCGTGGCGCCGAGCGTCGCAATGTCGGTCACCCCAAGCCCGTTGGCGGGCAAACCGCCAATATGCTCCGTGCGCTCAAGCAGCAGCGCCGTCGCGCCCGATCGCGCAGCCGCGATGGCTGCCATGATCCCGCCCGGCGTACCACCAACAACGATGACATCCCAGTGCTGTTCCTGCGCCTGTTCTGGCCTCATCATCGATTTCCTGCCGCGTATGCTTCAGCCCTTTGCAGAGGGCAACAAGGTGTCACTCAGCCCTCAATATACGTGGCAGGTACCCGTTGACTATCATCGACTTACGGCAACTCATATTGAAATTGCGTCACCGGTGCCCCCTGCAGCCAAGAATCTGTCAATCTGGCGGATCGGGACCGATCGCCATCCGGGGGATACGCGCAAATCGTCGAATCAGCGTCGCCGCAGGCGTAGCCTCAGGCGACAGGTGGAGTCTGATGGCTAGCCGTCTCCTGAAATGACTCCCCCGTTGCCGCTAGCGCAAGTTCTTCAGTGGGATGGGCCTTCGAACCGATGGTCTGCGACCGTGCAGTTGGGATGCGGCGCCATTGGCTCCACACCACGTAATTCCAGATGCGCGTCATGTCGGGGCGGGACCCTAGCCAACTGAACACGTATCCCGATACAAAGACGCTACCCAAGCCGATCAACCCCAGCCAGAGGAAGCTGAGGCGTTCCTCAGGCGCCGGCTGAAGGTAATGCACCCACGTCAGCCACGCGCTGAAGCCACCGCCCAGGAAGACACCGGCAAATGCGCCGAACGACGTGCCCCGGTATGTCAGCAACCCCAACATGAAGACGCCCAACACGAGATTCCCGAAGAAGCCGAGCGTCACCGTGCTGACCTCCAGCAGCGGGATGTCGCGGCTGGCATACAGGTAGACGATCATCAGGCTCAGCCCGATGCTTCCCAACCCCCAGACCCACGTCATCCAGTATGACGCGCGCATGTAATGCGCATCGTCCCGGCCGGGTCGAATGATCCGCTCGTAGAAGTCCTTGATGGTGACAGCAGCCAGGCTGTTGATCACGGCCGTCACCGTGCTCATCACGGCCGCGAGAATCGCAGCCATGAGCAGGCCGCGTACGCCGATCGGCAGGTGATGGCTGATGAAGTGCGTGAAGGCCAGGTCTCCCTTCATCCCCGGCGGCAGCGCATCAGGCCGCAAATTGCGGAAGTAGACCAGGACCGCCAGGCCCGCGAAGTAGAAGAGAAAGGTGTTAACCACAGACAGCAGGCCCGATGCGAAAACGGCGCCTCCGGCGGTCTTGAGCGACCGGCTGGACAGGCATCGCTGGAGATTCACCTGGTCCGTCGCGGGACTGATGCACATTGGCACCAGGCTGATGAGCCACACCCAGACGACGATCCGCTGGTTGAGATTCCAGCTCCAGATGCCGCTTTCAGCCGACAGGTCGAACCCATGCCCCAATGCCGCCGCCTGCGACCATATCCCGGCCACGCCCCCGGTCACTTCCATCGCGACCATACCAATGACCAGGAACACGCCTCCGATCAGGATGATCGTCTGCACCACGTCGGTCCAGATGACCGCAGCCATGCCGCCCATCGCGGTGTAGATCGTCGAGCTGAGACCAACGACCAGAATCGAAGTGGTCACGGACCACCCCATCGCCGGCTGGAGAACCAGCGCCGTCGCATAGAGCACCACACCCAGGTAAAACCCGCGCAGCAGGAGGAAACTCGCTCCCCCCAGCAGCCGCACATTCACGTCGAAGCGCATCTCCAGGTACTGGTAGGCCGTCCAAAGCTTCAGGTTGTAGAACAGCCGCAGAAACACCAGAACCATGATCGGGATGGGCAAGAGCGCCAGCGGCGCCGACAGCGCCATGTTCATCCCATAGTTGAACGCCTCGCCGGGCATCGCGACATAACTGATGGCGCTGAACAATGATGCAAACAGGCTCAGCGCGATCGGCCACCAGGTCATCTTCCGGCCGGCCAGGAAGTAGTCCTCTGTGTTCTTCTGCTTCTGGCCGATGACGTACCCCATCGCGATCATCGCAAGCATATAGATCGCGATCACCACGTAGTCTACGACACTCAACCCGGCTGATGTGGGCACGATCGCTCCTTGTTGACGGGTTCACACGAACCGCGGATCTTTGGATACTGCCGACCGAGGAAGGCTCGAGGATCTTGGCGCCCGTCAGACAAAGCGCGGGTAGCAGCCGTTGGCCACCGCGATGGTCGTGATAGCCAACGGCCGCCCCCTCCAGATGCACGCATTGCAGGCAGCCCCGGGGTCTGCAGGCAACGTCACCGACTGCGCCGGCTGAGCAGCAGCGAACCGCCCGCGAGTCCGAGCAGGCCGACAGCGCCCGGCTCAGGAACGACCTGGATCTTCACGTAATCGATGTCGCCCCGGAACGCACGGTTGCTGGTAGTCGTGCTGTGCAGCGTACCGATGCGAAGCGTCTTGGGCGCGGAGAAGTCGGGCGCCGAGGTATGGGGCAGGTCGAACGAGATCGACGCCGAGCCGTCGACGGTTGCGGTCACCCGGCCGTACTCCCCGCCCACGGTGGGGTCGTACACCATCACGACCGTGTGCCACTGGCCATCGTGCAGGTCGGTGCCAACGTTCCGCGCCGTGTCGGTGCCGCCCCCGAACGTCCCGCCGAAGCGAATCTGGCCGCTGGGCAGCATGCTGAGATACCAGTCGCCGTGATCCACCAGGCGAGCGTGATCGTTGATCTGGGCTTGAGGCGCCCGGAAGCTCACTTCAACGCGGAAGCCGTTCTTGTAGTCGGGATTGGCGAAAGCGTCGGCAACCAGACCCTCCGAAGTATAGGTGAAATTGGGGTCCTGGCCGGTTTTCGTGGCTTCGAGGCGATACGCCTGCCCCTGCGGCGAAGAGACCAGCTCCGGCGTGCCCAGCGGCGACAGCGAACCGCCGACCGTCCCCTTGTTCGCAAGGGTCTGCGCGCCCTGGCCCTCAAAGTCATACACAGTGGCGTCAACCCAGGCTGCTTGCGCTGCGCCGGCAGTCAGCCCGACGAGCACAGTCATCGCCATCAAACCGCTACGCATTCCTCTCATGTCATCCTCCTGAAGGGTAGCTGGAAGGTAAAAACGGACATGCGACCATCCGTCTGCCGGTCTATTTCGTGTCTGGAAGCCAGATGCCTTCCCAGCTCGGATAACTCGGGAATGGCGGCGGGCCCAAGCTCAGCTTCTTGTCGCGGTACCATTCCACGTGTCCGTCCAGGAACATCATGTTGCATTCGAAGATCTTGTGATTGGGAGGGATACCGCCAATGCTCTTGTCCACATTGGCGATGAACTCCGCCATGATCGGCTCCTGGCCGCTTGCGGAGATTTTCAGCACGCCCTCGCCCAGGTCGGTCGATCGCTTCTTTGCGGCGGCGTTGTAGTAGTAGCTCGAATACAGCCCCAGGTCAGTGGGATTCGTGAACGCCAACAACCGCTGCCGCCCTGATGGCGATTCCCAGCCCATGTCGCCGTCATAGGTCAGCGAACCGGCAGCCGATGGGCAATAAAAGATGCGCCCGTCTTCGACATACTTGGGATACAGCGCCGGCCCGAGAAATCCCGTGTTCCCCGTGCCGAACGTGCGATACTTCAGCGAGCCGTCCGGCCGCTGCTGCAGCATACTCGGCGGCAGCGTGCCGCCGTTGTCATGTGCGTAGAGGTACAGCAACTGCCCGATCGTCCGCATGTTTGAGGCACACTGGACGCGGAACGCCGACTCGCGCGCCTTGCTGAGGGATGGAAGCAAAATCGCAAGCAGCACTGCGATTATCCCGATGACGACCAGCAACTCGACCAGCGTAAAGCCGCGACGCGCGTGCACAAACGATGAAGTCTTGTCGGCATTCATCGTCTTCTCGAGCTGCGACATGCCGTTGCGGATGTGCTCGCGCATGAGCCGCTCGGCAAGTGCGGCATCGCCAGCTTCGATGGCCTGCGTGATGGTGTCGTGCTCGTCGTTGACCTCTTCATCGTGGTCGAACTGCCGCTGGAGGATGATCTCGCGCGAGAGACGGAACGAGCTCAGGAGCACAAACCGCGACTCGAGGATGTCGGAGATCAGGCGGCTGCCACTGGCCTGGAGGATTGCGCGGTGAAACGCCAGGTCAGCCAGTTCCAGCTCGCCCACGGTCCGCGCGTTGCGCCGCTGGTCGTTGGCCTTTCGCAGACGGGCGATGACCTCGGACGTCGGACCTGATTCGACCAGGCGTCGAACTGCCAAGCCCTCGAGCACTTCACGCACCTCGTAGGTCTCTCGGATCTCCTCGAGCGTGAATTTGCGCACGCGGGCACCATGATTGGGGATAATCTCGACAAGCCCTTCGCGCTGGAGCAGGCGAAGCGATTCACGCACAGGCGTACGCGAGACGCCCAGCAATCGCGCCAGCCGCTCGGCCTCAAGGCGTTCGCCCGGCGCTAGCCGCCCCGCGGCGATGTCGTTTCGCAGTGACTGGTAGACCTGCTCGGAGGTTTGCAGTGTGTCATGCATCAGACTCGCCTCTATCGCGATGAGAAATGAATGCAATATTGGATTCAAGTATAGATCACCTGGGGTTGCTGTCAACAAAAAATCGAGGTGGCGGGGCTTGAGGGCACCTCACGGGTGAGGTTCTGGTGACGTTTCGGGCAGTGATGGCAGGTCATGACCCGATCCCCCTGCCGCTGCTGCGGCACCAGGGGAATTCGGCGATGCGAAGATTAGTGCAACCGTATGGGATCAACCGGACCAACTCCGGAGGGCTGGTCACATCCACTGGACTCGCCGGAACCGGTCCGGCTGAGCCATTGACTGCCTGCCACGCTGCCACGCGGCAGGCCGGCACGGAGACCGTCACTGGCGCCCGATCCGGGCTGAACACCCCCTCCGCTGACAACGGTTTTGTCACGACCGTCGCCTCAGGTCCAGCCGACTCGCCATCGCGGATTAGCGCGTAGTTCCAAGGCGTCGTCGGATGGATTTCCCAATCGGCATGGGGCGGTTCGCGATGCGGTAGATCCCGGTTCACCTGCTGCCAGCGCTCGCCGATGGGCAGTGCAAGAACCAGCGGCCCGCGCGCAAGGGCAATCGCCCCCCGCGGCCGGGGAATCGCACGGACAGTCATTGGCAGTGTGAGCACCACACGGGTGGTCCCCGCCCATGAGCGGTCGATCGTGACAAAACCGCCGGAGACATGGCACGGCTCGGGGCGATCGGCGACTTCCAAGGTAGGAGTTTCACACCAGTGAGGGATACGCAGCCGCAGCTTGAACCGCACCGTCTCGGCCGTCGTCACTACGAACTCCAAGCGATCGGCGAACGGATAACCCGTTTGCAAATCAATGGTTACAGGGAATCCGCTGACTCCGGTATCCAGCCTTGATGGCGCGTAGGCCATCGCGACGATCGTATCCGCCCCCTCGCGCATCCACAGGCTGGCAGCGAACTTGGGCCAGCCTTGGCTGAAGTTGGCGGTGCAGCAGCCGAAGTGCGGCTCGAGGCCGAAGATGTTGGAATCCGGACCATTCGTGGTCCACGGCCGGTGCTGGCAGATACTGCATTCGATCTGGTTGACCTGCTGATCGTACTGATGCGACCACATGTCCGGCGAGCAGGCCGCCGGAAGCGCGTTGTACGCGATCATCTCCAGCCGATCGGCAAGGACGGCTTCGCCGAGGATGCTTAGCAAGCACTCCAGCGAGTACATATACTCGACGACGGCGCACAGCTCCGTCCCCTGCGTGGGGTCGAGCCCGGCTAAACACTCGTCGCCCGTGAACACCCCCGTCGCCATGCCGTGATGGCGGTCGAGCAGGTTGATCATCATCGCGGCGGCACGACGATCGGCGTCATCTCCAGTCAGCCGCCACCAAAGCGGGCCGGACTTGATCGCCATGGCGTTGTTCACCACATGCCCCGCAAGGTTCCACCGGCCCCGCGGGGTGGGATCCTTCATCGGCCAGCGGGCGAAGAACGACCGCCAGTCGAATCCCTGGGCCTGCAGCTTTACGGCCAGATCTAGCAACCACGGCTGTTCGGTCCGTTCGTACAGCCACCAGATTGCAACCAGGAACTCAAACCAGCGATACAACCCCCATTGTGACAAGCTTTTACCGTCTATATGCCGGTCCAGCATCCGCAACGCCCGCTCGACCGCTCCCGGCACACGATCATCGCCTGTCGCGTCGTGATACGTCACGAGCATCTTCAGCGCCAGCGCCTGCGACCAGACGTCCGCCGCTTCCCGCTTCTGCTCAATGCGCGGCCCAAGCCAGCCGTCTTCATGCTGATGCAGCAGGATGTAATCGAGATAGCCGTCGATCCGCTGCTGAAGGGGCCGATCCCTCAGCAGCCAGGCCAACGGGATCACGCCGTCCAGCCAATACGGCATGCGCTCCCACCCCTCCGCTTGACCGCCGATCCACGCACTGTCTCGGATATCCGGCCAAAACTCATCCAGATGCCCGCTCAGGCCGTCCGCCTGAATGCGCAACTGCCGTTCAAGCCATCCTTTCGGTGAAATGGCAGCGAGCGGAAACGGACGAAACTCTAACGGCGCAAGTGACATAAGCGTTGTCCCAACAAGGGCCCCCGCCATGGCATACCAAGCCTCCCGAGGCCGCCAAGCCACGCGATCCGACGTCCTCTCGCCTCTCGAATCGTACCCAAAAAGTATCCAGGCGGATTAAATAATGGATTCATGATTGGATGCAGTTTATACTTTCTCCGACTTCTATGAAAAAGCCAAGTACCGTACTTACGAAACTTCGCGCCGGTCAGATCGTCAGTTGCTGCAAGCTGAACCTGGCAGACCCCCGCGCCGCTGAGATCGCTGCCTTCAGCGGGTTCGATTGTGTCTGGTTGGACATGGAGCATGTGCCCAACTCCATCCGCGACATCGAAAACCAGGTGCGCGCTTGCAAGGTCTACGGCACCGACGTCATCGTCCGGGTCAAACGCGGCGCGTACAGCGATCTGGTGCAGGCCCTGGAAGCCGACGCCACCGGCATCATGGTTCCGCATGTGCTGGATCTGGATGACGCCAAACAGATCGTCCGCCACACGCGCTTCCATCCGATCGGCCGCCGTCCGCTCGACGGCGGCAATGCCGACAACGCCTACGGCGCCCACCCCTGCGACGAGTACATCCGCTTTGCCAATCACCAGCGCATGGTCATTGTCCAGATCGAGGATCCCGAAGCCATGGATCACCTGGACTCCATCGCGGCACTGGAGGGAATCGACATGCTCTTCTTCGGCCCGGGTGACTATTCGCATGCCCTCGGTGTGCCGGGCGAACTGGATCATCCGCTGGTGTGCGACGCTCGCCGCCGCGTGGTCGAAGCGGCGCATCGGTATGGCAAGTTCGCAGGAACCACCGGAACAAACACGACGCTGCCGGGCATCCTGAAACTCGGCTACCAGTTTGTGAATGTCGCAGCCGATGTCGCCTCGCTGCGAGAGGACTTCACGCGGATCGCCGCGGAGTTCCGCCTGATCGCAGCGGACGCTGGCACGACGCGGGACACAAATCGCGCCAAGAGCGCCGCCGGGTATCCCGTCGCCAACGGCCGCGCTGATCGCTGATGCGCATCGCTGCGCCCGTTGCGGACCGGTTGGTCATCGGCCGCAGGCGACCATGATTCATCTCAATGTGTCGACATTTTTCGCGCCCCTCATGCGGAGGATTATGATGAAGGACCTGTACGCACTTCTGGCTCTGCTGCTGCTTCCCGGCATACTTCGCGCCGAGACCTATCTGGTCACGCCGGAACAGCTAGAGAACGGCCCCCTGCCGCCTGCCGTCGTCTATGACGGGCCGGATCTGGTGCTGCAGTTCAAAGCCGAAACCGACAAGGCAACGGCTGCCCAGATCAAGGGCCGCCAGTTCGATTTCTCCCAAGGCGTGAAGATCGAGCTGGAGTTTCAGGACGAGATCGTCCAGACCAACCCCTTCCCCCGCCTGATCGAGACGGGTCCCCTCTCGCTGCATTTCGTCTATGAGCCTGGCGACAACCGGGGCGACAAGGGCCTTAAGGCGCTTCTGCATAACCCCAACGGCGAAGGCTACACGCAGGTCATCGCACCTGTGGAGCACCGCCCCGGCGTATGGCGCAAACTCACGTTCACCTATGTCCCTTCGACGCAGATCGCCGCGCTCAAGCTCGATGACGACATCGCCCGAGCCGAACGCGTGCCGTTCACGTTCAACCCGACCAACCAGACCATCACCCTCGGCGCAGCCAAGCTGGCCAATTCCAACCGCGGCTACAACGGCAAGATGCGGAACATCCGCATCACAACGCCCTACACCGAAGAGCCCGGCCAGGCGACGATCACCCCACCGGCTCAGGACATCAACATCGAGGTCCGGCACTTCACTGTCGCGGCGCTGAAGGGCCGCCACCTGGCGTTCCCAGGCGTCGCCCGCCTGCCGGATGGAAAGCTGGCGGTCGTCTTCCGCGAAGGTGAAGCGCACGTCGATCCATACGGCCGCATCTGCATCACCTACTCAGCCGACGGCGGCCAGACATGGTCGGCCCCTGTCAGCATCTCGGATTCACCAAGCGATGAGCGCGATCCGTCGATCCAGACGCTTCCTGACGGTCGCGTGCTCGTAACGCACGGCGGATGGAACAGTTGGATGTCGACCGACACCCTGGCAGCTCAATATGCCAGTGAGACCGCATACATCCGTTCCCAGGGTCCCGAGAACTTCGGCGGCTCGCGCTATCTGTTCTCCGAGGACGGCGGCGCCACGTTCAGCGCCCCCATCCGCATCCCGGCCTTCAGCCCGCACGGGCCGGCCATCAAGGGCGAGTGGTTCTATCAGCCGACGCTCGCTAACGAGAACGGCAAGCGCCAAGTCTACATGTACCGTGGAACGCTCGACGGCAAGACGTGGGAGAAGCTCAGCCTGATCGGCGAATCCGACGGCGGCAATCCGGCTGTGCGTGTCGTCTATGAGGAGCCGCACACCGCCGTGCTGGCGGATGGCACGATGGTGACAGCCATTCGCGTCCCGTCCGACGGCTACATGCGCATCAGCTTCTCCGAAGATGACGGCAAGACCTGGACCGAGCCGGTGAAGACGCCCGTGCGCGGCTTCCCGCATCATCTGCTTCCCCTGAAGGATGGCCGCCTGCTGGTGACCTACGGATATCGCTACCAGCCCCGCGGCATCCGTGCCTGCATCAGTCACGATGGTGGCAAGACCTGGGACATTAACAATGAGCTGGTCATCCAGAACAATGGTGTCAGCGGCGACCTGGGCTATCCGGTCAGCATGGAGCTGGAAGATGGTCAGGTGATGACCGTCTACTATCACAACACACGTGACAATCCGGATTGCTACATCGAAGCGGCGGTGTATCGGCCGTAACGACGGAAGCACGAAACAGGGTTGCCACGTCAGCGTGGTAACCCTTTTTTTCTGGAGACGCGCATGCACATGCAGTTTCCCGAAGCGTTTGTCTGGGGCGCCGCGACAGCAGCCGCTCAGATTGAAGGCGCGGTCGATGTAGACGGACGCGGCGAGTCGATCTGGGATTGCTTTGCGCGACAGCCCGGTGCGATCCTCGACGGCTCGACGCCGTCACGCGCGTGCGACAGCTATCACCGCACGCTGCGCGACATCGATGCAATCAGGCAACTGGGCCTGTCAGCGTACCGGTTCTCGATCGCCTGGCCGCGCGTCGTTCCTGAGGGCGCCGGCCCGATCAATGAGCGCGGGCTGGACCACTACGAGCGATTCGTCGATGACCTGCTGTGTGCGGGCATTGAGCCGTATATCACGCTCTTTCACTGGGATCTGCCGCAATCGCTGGAAGACAAGGGCGGCTGGCTGAGTCGCCAGACGGCCGAAGCCTTCGCCGACTACGCAGCCGCCGTCGGCAAACGTCTGGCCGGCAAGGTTCGGCATTTCATGACGTTCAACGAGATTCCGACCTTCGTCGGGAAAGGCTATCGCGACGGCACCTTCGCGCCGGGCAAGCGATGCTCGCCGGACGAGCTGAGGACGATCTATCACCATGTGCTGCTGGCGCATGGGCTGGGCGTGCAGGCACTGCGATCGACGGCGCCGGATGCGTGCGTCGGCCTGGCGCATGATCCGACCAGCCGCCTGCCGATGATCGAGGATGACGCCCACATTGCCGCGGCAGCCGCCGAGTTTGATGCCGTCAACGGCTATCTCCTGGGTGCGCTGTTCAAAGGCAGCTACCCCGACGGCACGCCTGCGTTCCCCGCCAATAAACCCGGCGATCTGCAGACCATCGCCCAGCCGCTGGATTTCCTCGGCTTGAACATCTACTCCGGCCAATACGTCGCGCCCACAGGCGTGCTGACGATGCCGGCAGGTTATCCGACAGCCGAGGGCCTGTCCTGGCTGGCGTGGTGCCCCACCGCGCTCTATTGGACGCCGCGCTTCGTCCACGAGCGTTACTTCTCCGGACCACTGATGATCACAGAGAACGGCTATGCCTCGTCTGATCGGCGGTCCCGCGAGGATCTGATCAACGACGTCGATCGCATCGCCTATCTCCGGCAAACGCTCGCACAGGTGGCACGCGCCATCGCGGACGGCATCCCGATCGGCGGATATTTCGTCTGGTCGCTGATGGACAACTTCGAATGGGCTGAGGGGTATTCCCAGCGGTTTGGCGTGTTCTACACCGACTACGAGCGGCAGACGCTCACCCCCAAAGCCAGCGCGGCGTTCTATGCCGCCGTTGTACGCCACAGCCGTGTGATGTGATGATGGACGACTGGAATCAGACTACTTACGTAATGCGTCGCGGTGTGCTTCCGCGTATCGTTTGTATCGCGATTGCGATATCGCTGCCGCTCCTGTCGGCTGCGTGCGCCAACCATCACCCCCAGCACGGTCAGCATGCCGATCTGGTCCAGGCGGCGCGACAGCGCCTGCAACACGAGATTCGCACCGCCAGTGGCTATCGCCAGATCCGTGCCGCTGAGCTGCTGAGCGAGCCTCAGCCGGATTTCCCGATCGATTCGTCCGACCCTGCCGTTCGCGTCGGCCAGTACCGCGTGCGACTCGCGGCCGGACAGACGCGATGGGCAGGCGAGATCCTTCGCATCGCGCTCGATCCCGCTGCACCCGGCCATGTCCATGCGATCGAAGCAGCCGCAAAGCTCAAACTGCGTCTCGACGATGCCCAGATGGCCACGCTGCGCACCCTGGCCTCTGATCGCGAGTCCTTTGCCACCGGCTACATCCTCTGGCTGCTGGCGGAGAACGGCGACGCCAATGCCCAGGCAGCCATCACCGATCTGATCGCCCAGCCACAAAGCGCCAACCGTCTCACGGCCTCATACGCAGCCGGGTTTCTTCCGGATCTACCGCCCGATCGCGACGCTGCCCTCCGCGAAATGGCCGCAGCCGGCGACCCGCTCACGTCTGCTTTCGCCCTTCTTGCCCTTGCACGCCATCGAGCGGTCACCGCCGCTGAACTTCGGGACCACCTGCGTATCCTGGCCCCTGATGCAGACGAGAAGGCCATCCGCTTCCATCTCCACGCGCTCGGTGAAGTCGGGACATTCGAAGAGCTAGCGTTGCTGAGTGCTTACCTGAAAAGCGAGGATCCGGAAATCGCCAATGCCGCTGCCGGCTCAATCCTGGCGATCCACCAAAGGGGACTGCTATCCCACACCAGATAATCTGTCTGACATACGCGCGCCAGGCAGTACCCAGCCATCAGTCCATATGGAACACCTCTCGCAGCTCGAGGCTGACGGGGCTGTTGTCGGGGTTGGAAGGCATGATCTCCTTCATGTAGGCCCACCACTTGCGGCAGATCTCGGTCTGCGCCACCGCCTGCCAGCGTGCCTCGTCCTCGATCTCGACGTACCCGAAGAGTTGGCGCGTCTGTGGATGCAGGAAAATGGAGTAATTGCGGGCGCCGTGGGCTCGGAGCACCTCCTCCAGCTCCCGCCAAATCGGCCGATGCCGACGCTCGTACTCCTGCTCCTGCCCCTCATATACGGACATGACAAAGGCTTTGCGGATCATGGATGGGCTCCTTGGTTGAGACAGAACACAGGGAGAGACGAAGAGACGGACAGACGAAGTGAGTTGGGATCTTGTCATTCTCGTCCCAAACGGCTCTTTCCTGTCTGTGTTCATCCGTGTTCATCTGTGGTTCCTATCGCGCGCCGACCGTCACACGCCGGCGCGACGTGCGATTCGGCAACTCGTAGCCGAATTCCCTGAGGTCGTCGATCAGAAAATCAAAGTCGTGCCGGCCGCGGTCCTGCTTCCATCGTCCGATCGCCTCCGGGCGGACGGCGATCTTCACCAGCTTCGTCCCGAGGAACTCGCCGATCTTCTGCAGCGTCTGGTCCTGCTTCAGCACGAAGTCCTCGAAACGCACGGTCAGCCAGTGCTTGGGCTTGGGCGTGGCGCGCACCAGCTCCGCCTGGTATTTCCAACTGATCGCGCGGCGCAGCCGCTCGTCATCGGTCTTCTCGTACGGCACGCCGAACCTGGCCAGGTCATCGGTCAGATGCTCCGCCAGAATCGAGTCGCGCGGATCGCGCACCCAGTGGATGTAGTACGCGTCGGGGAACATCCGTACGATCCACGGCAGCGCCAGCGTCGTTTCCGGCAGCTTCCATCCCTTACGCACAGCCGGGCTGTTGAGCACGTTCGACAGGTACTGCCGCACAAGCTGCTCAAACTCCGGATCGATGGGCATGGTGTGCAGCTTCGAGAAATCCCATTTCACGCCCCCCTTGTGCACGACATGGCGGGAGATGATGCGGCACGCTTCGTACATTGGCTGGGGCGGCAGCAGATCGCCGGAGGTGTTGAGCGTGTTGCCCATGTAGATGCCGCTCTGGCTGAGCGTGTGGCTCATGGCGCGCGTGCCGCCGTGGCCGCGGCCAATGACGGTGATGAGCTGTGAGGCATCCTCGGTTTCGGCGCCGGGCGTGTGCTCGCCGCGCGCGGCGTACTTGTTGCGCGCCTGCAGCCTCGCTGCCTGGTTGGGATCGCCAATGTGCAACGTGTCGTACGCCTGCTGGCTGGTCTTGAACGGACCAATGCCCTTGTGGCCATGCCAATCCCCCTGCCGCAGCATCGGGTTGGTCACACCCGTTTCCTTCTCGCGGCGGGCGATCCAGGCCTCCATCCGCGCCCGCAACGCCTTCACCACATCGGGATGGGCCTCGGCGACGTTGTGATCCTCATGCGGATCCTCGATCAGGTTGTACAGCTCCACCTTCGGCCGGAAGTGGAAATCAGGCTCGAGGGCGACGATCAGCTTCCACTGCGGCGTGCGCCAGCCATGTTTGCGCTGCCAGGTGCACTCGGTGATGTAGAACTCGCTTTCGAAGCTGGTCGCCTCGCCGCGCACGAGCTTCATCAGCGACTGGCCGTCGAACGGCGTGCGCGTGCGAAGCCCCGCCAGCTCCATCAGCGTCGGGACGAGGTCTTTGTGCTGGTTGTAGCCAGCGATGCGCTTGCCGGCTGGGACCTTCTTCGGATAGCGGATGATCAACGGCACATGCAGCGTGACGTCGTACAGGCCGTGGTGGTCGAACCAATGCTCGTGGTCGTAGAGCGTCTCGCCATGGTCGGAGTTGATAACGACGATCGTGTCATCGAGGATGCCCAGCGCCTCGAGCTGCGTGAACAGCCGCGCGATGCAGGCATCCATGTAGGCGATGGCGCCGTCGTACTGGGCGATGATGTAGTCCTTGTCGGTGCAGCCGGGTGGGAACCAGGTCCGGAAGTATTCGGCAAACGGCTTGAAGTTGTAGACCGGCTCGAGGCTCTTGTTCTTCGGATCGAACTCGTTGCCGTGATAGAACATCCGGTCAAACGGCACGGGCGGCAGGTATGGCGAGTGCGGGTCCATGTGGCGCAGCATCATGAACCACGGCTTGCCCGTGCGGCGGGTCTCAGCCGCCAGGCGATCGAGCTCCGGCTGGGCGACCTCATTGAGGTTCTGCGCCTTGGGGCTGCGACCGGTGTTCCAGCTTCCCCACCCGTCAAACTCCAGATAATTGTCGAACCCGCGGCTGGCCGGGTTCCACTTAAAGCCGACGCAGGTCGTGGTGTACCCAGCCGAGCGGCATAGCTCGGCCAGGGTCTTTACTTTCGGCGTCAGCCCGCCCTGATGGCGCAACGCAACAACCTCCGTGCCGAAGCAGTCGCGCCCCGTGAGCATTGAGGCGTACGCCGGCGTCGTCGGAATGTGCGCCGAGTACGTCCGCTCGAAAAGCGTGCCGCTCTGGGCGAACTTGTCGATGTGCGGCGTCGTGAGACGCTGATAGCCGTAGCAGCTCATGTGATCGGCCAGCAGCGAGTCGATCGCGATGAGCAGGATGTTGGGCTTAGGCTCGGCGGTGGATGTCTTGGACTTGGCCATGGATGTACCGGTCTTGATTTGTGTCCTGATGGCGGATTGCCGCGACTACAGTTGGACGCGTTTTCCTTCTTCGCTGGACTGGTAACAGGCGAGCGTCATCGCCAGCACGTCGCGCCCTTCGCGCGCTGTGGCGATGGGCGGACGCTCGCCACGGAGGAACTTGAGCAGTTCCGGCGCGAGCGCTGCGATGCGATGGCTGTGGTTCGGCGGGGATGGAATGCCGCTGTCGATCCACTGCCCGGCATCGGGCGTGTACCACTTCAGCCCGACCGCACCGGCTGGACGGGGGACGTTGCAGCTCACGGCATCGCCGTAGTTCTGGATGATCACGCCCCGCTCACAGGTGATCTCCGTCGTGTTTTCTCCCGCGACGCACGTGAACGAGCTGCAGACCTCCGCGATCGTGCCATCGGCGTATCGGAAGACGGCAACGCCGTGATCGTCGGGAATGCGCGGGCTGAGCAGCGTGCCGATCTCAGCCGTGACAGATCGCGGCATGCCCAGCAGCCAGTAGATAAAGTCGATGGCATGGGCAGCGTCATCCGCCCACATCCCGCGGTTTAGTTCCGGCTTGACGTGCCAGGAGTTCTCGAACCCCGGCCACCGGTGCGTGCTCAAGCCGTGGCGCCGGCGAACCATCAGCACGCGCCCCAGCTCGCCGGTGGCTAGCAGTTCCTTCATCCGCAGGTTCTGCGGATTGACGCGCATCTGCCAGGCCATCGTGAACGGCACACCGCTGCGCTCCACGGCTGCCACGATTCGATCTGCCTGATCGAGCGTCAGGGCTGCCGGCTTCTGCAGCACGATCGCCTTACCCGCGGCGGCTGCAACTTCGACCAGATCCGCGTGGAACAACGTCTCCGCCCCGATGACGACGGCATCGACATCGCCACGCTTCGCCAGGGCCTCAGCCGACGGCTCGACCGCGATGTCGAACTTCTCGCGTGCCTGCTGCGCCCGCGTGGAATCGTGATCCCATCCCGCTACGACCTGCACACGGTCCGCCGGCATCTGCCGCCACTCCTGGCAGTAGGTGCTCACGTGGCCGTGAGCAAATCCAAGGATGCCAATGCGCGTCGCCATATCACAAACTCCCTGATCACACCGCGAGATGCATCCCGACAGTTACCGAGCCCCGCATGCCTGCAGACACGCCTGCATATGCCCGCGCGCCTCAGCCGCGATGGCGATGCAGCGGTCGATCGGATAGTCCTTCGCGCCGATGACCTCCAGGTCCACCGGTCCGTCGTAGCCGTTCTCATGCAGAACGCGGATATAGCCGAGCAGGTCGATGTCGCCCCGGCCGTTGGCCTGATCCTCAGGCTTGCCCGGGCCCTGCTGGCGGCCCTTACAGTCACGGATATGGACGTGCCGCACGCGGCTGATCACCGCGCCGATCGCCTCGACCGGATTCTCACCTGCCCGCCAGATGTGGCTTGGATCCATGTCCAAGCCGAAGTGCGGCGAATCGATCGCGCCCAGCAGCTTGAGCGTCGTCGGTGTGTTGTAGACGTATTGGCCGACATGCGCTTTGACGCACAGCGTCACGCCGTAATGCTCGGCACGCTTCACAAGCCTGCCGATCGACTCGACGATCGGGCCGAACGTGCTTTCATCGCCGGCTTTGCCGCCGGGGCCGCAGTTGATGATCGGGATCCCCATCTCGGCTGCCGCCTGAAAGGCCGCTTCCATCTTCGCGGGATCATGGCTGGGCTGCTCCATCGCGAGGATCGGCAGGTTGTACTGCGCGCTCAGCTCCCGCACGCGCGGCGCGATCTCGCGCCAGCGGTCAAGCACCAGATGCTCGCTCATGCCGTCGATGGCCGACAGCTCGATGCCGTCGTAGCCGGCCATGGCGGTGTACTTGAACGCGGCTTCAAGGTCGTGGCCGCCGAAGAGAACGCTGTTGACGCCTAGTTTCATGGAGAGTTGCCAGTGGTTAGTTGCCAGTTGCCAGCGAAGTGGCCTACTCGCCGTATTTCACTTTCACGACCGTTCCGGTTTCCAGTGATTCGATCGCGGCTGCGAGGACCTCCTGCGCCCGCAATCCATCGGCGCCCGAGCCGTCGATCTGCTCCGGCGGATCGCCGGCTGACACCTGCTCCAGGAACCGGTGAATGCGGTTTCGGAACGTATCTTCAAAATCACGATGCCCGCCGAAGACTGGATTCGTATAGACCGTCTTCTCCAGATTCCCGGCCGGGTAGAGCGTGACCTCCCGCCACATGTCCTCCAGCACAAACCGCCCGTCCGTCCCGGCAACCTCGCATCGCTCCATCGGATGGCCGCGCTGGATGTCGTAGGAGCCGGTCAGCCCGCCGACCACGCCGTTCCTGAACTTCATGCTGAAATGAGCCGTGCTCCAGATCTTTCGCCCGGGCGCCTTTGTGGCGAAGCACTGCACGGCTTCGATGTCGCCGCAGAAATGACGCATGACATCGACTGTGTGCGGGTGCAGAGCCTTGATGTGGAAGTATGGCGAGCTTTCGGCTGGGTTCATGATCCACATGCTCATGTTGATGAACAGCAGATGCCCCAGCCGCCCCTCATCCAACCATCGCCTGGCGATCCGCGCCGCCTCCGTGAAGCGATGATTCAGATTGATCCCGTAACATCGCCTCAGCTCGCGCGCCGTGTGGACCATCTCCCTGGCCTGAGCGGTGTCGTTGCTGATGGGCTTCTCACCCAGGACATGGCACCCTGCGCGCAGGGCCTGCATCGTCGGTTCGTAATGATCCGACCCATACTCATAGCCGCCGGTTGTGACGCTCACGACGTCGGGCTTGAGCGTATCGAGCATCTTCTGCGCGTCGTAGAACGCTGGCACGCCGAAGCGCTTGGCGGCTGCATCCGCCCGATCCTTGAGGATGTCGCAGACGCCGACGAGCTCAGCCAGCGGATCACCGGCATACGCGCGGGCGTGCGTGTTGCCGATATTGCCCATCCCGATGATGGCTACACGAAGTGCCATAGCCTGTTCGCTCCTGGCTCATGGACCACGGAGACACAGAGCAACGCAGCTAGATACTGCCCATCCGTACCCGTGCGGTGACTCACAATGTGACTACCCGCTCCTCTTCAAACGACTGTATCGCAGCCTCGATGATCCGCTGGACTTTCAGTGCATCCTCCGCCTTGGCATCGACCTTGTCCGGCGGGGTCCGGTTGATCAGGTCGGCAACCCATGCGTCGATGCGGCTCTGGAACGTCTCGCCGAAGCTCCGCATGCCACCCAGATAGTGATAGCTTTCCGACTCGATGCTCTTGCGCGGCTGGTAGTGCAGATGTTCGCAGGCATCTTCGATGACGATGCGCGCATCCTGGCCGACGATCTCGCACCGCTCCAGGCCCCACTGATGCCCCGGCCCGCCGCCATCGTAGCTGCCCATCAGGTGGCCGATCACGCCGCTTTCGAACATGAGGTTTACATGGACGTTGCTGTAGCAGACACGACCCTGGCCCCGCTTGAAGAAGGCATGGACCTTCTTTACGTCGCCGCCGAAGTATCGCATGACGTCCAGCGAATGCGGATGCAGCGCCCGCATGTGGAAGTGCGGGCTGGTCTCGTTGGGATTGCTGATCCACATGAACATGTTGATCTGGTTGATCTCGCCGCAGCGGCCGGCATCAAGCCATTGTTTTGCGCGGCAGGCAGCGGGCGTGAAGCGGTGGTTCAGGTTGATCCCGTAGGGGAGCCCCTTCTCCCGGGCCAGCGCGACCATCTCCTCGGCCTTGGGGACTTCGTTGCTGATAGGCTTTTCGCCCAGCACCGGGATGCCTGCGCCCAGGAGCTGCATCGTCGGCGTGTAGTGATCGCCGCCGTTCTCCTGGCCGGCTGTGCACATACTGGCGGCGTCGATCTTCAAGCCGGCGTTCAGCATCTCATCGACGCTGTAAAACGCCGGTACGCCATAGTCGCTTGCCGCTTTGTCGGCGCGCTCCTTGCGGATGTCGCAGACCGCGACCAACCGCGTATGCGGGTTCTTCTGATAGCAGCGGGCATGGGTGTTGCCGATCGGCCCCAATCCCACCACCGCCACGTCCAGCACCGGTGAACTCTTTTCCGTCATCTGCCGCTCGCTTCCAGCCAGGAGATGTCCTTTGGCAGATGAGATATTGTGCGCCCCCGCGCGTAATTGCCAGCATTTTCGTGTTGATTTGTTGTATGATTTTGCGCATGGGACAAGGGAACTCCGTTTCTGCTCCTCCAATCAGCATGCCGGGCGGCGATCTTTCCGGGCCGAGCCAGACGATCGTCTGGCATTACCTGCGCCAGGCTGGCGATTCGGGCATGTACGTGTTTCGCATCACGAACCACAACACGACCGAACCGCACAATCACCTGTTTCATGAGGTCGTGCTGATCGAATCGGGCACAGCCGAGCACGTGTCGGCTGAGGGAACGCGCCGGCTGCGGCCGGGAGACGTGATCGTGATCCGCCCGCAGGTGTGGCACGGCTATCTCGCACCGCGCGGGCTGGGCCTGATCAACTGCCTGATCGATGCCCCATTGTTTCAGCGGATTGCCCCCCTGCTGCAGTCGGTGCAGGGCGCGTTCGAGCTGCTGCGCCAGCGGCCGCGCGATCCTCGCCGCACCGCGCCGACGGTCCTGCACGCCTCGCCAGCCGAACGGGCGATGCTGACCGAGCGGCTGGAGACAATCATGGCGGAGCAGCGCACGCGAGCCAACGGCTGGCAGGCAGCGTGCAATGCGGCCCTTCTGGATGTGCTGGTAGCCGCCGTGCGCCTGGCACAGAAGCAAGCAGCCGGCGACACCAAACGCCCCCTCGCCGGCGGACGCACGCAGCAGGCCGTGCTCGAAGTGGCGACGCTGCTGGAGACGCACTTCACTGAGGAGATCTCACTGCAGGACCTGGCCCAAGCCGTTCACCTCAGTCCCGGGCATCTTTCACGGAACTTCTCCCGGCAGATGGGGATGGGAATCGTGCAGTACCTGCATCGCATGCGCGCGGAGGAAGCCTGCCGCCTGCTCCGCTACACCAATGAGCCGATCGCCAGTATCGCCTCGCGGGTCGGCTATGAGGACATCGCCTATTTCTCGCGATGCTTCCGCGCCCAAATCGGCCAGTCCCCCCAACAATACCGCATTGTGATGCGGCGAGGCACGGGCCGATTGTGACGCTCGTCTTTCGCGCGATCAGGCGTTGTCCGGCCTGGCGGGCTGGGAGGATGGCATCTCCGCGGCAAGGGCACAGGTCCGCACCGGATCGGAGGCTGGCGGCACGAGGGCCAAAGCCGTGATCAATGAGTCTGCGATTCGGCTTGGTTGATCAGGAGATCCCGCGGGTCGAACATGCCTTCGAAGGTGAAGATCCTCACCTCATCGACAGCGCCGTCCTTCAGCTTGGCATCGCCGCCCGGCCGGACGCCGATGTGAGCCGCATCCTTGCCAAGCAGGGCACCGGGCTGGGCGTTGCGGGTGGTGTGCAGATCGCCGTTGACGTAGAGCTTGGCATTGCCGTCCGCGTCCGCTACCAGAGCCAGATGAATCCACTGCCCCGGCTGAACCGTCAGCGCCGGCCGGGCTTCGACGTATGTCACGCCGTTCAGGATGCCGACGAATTGGTCGCCGAGCTGCGCGATCGCCATGCCGTTGCGGTTGTGCGGGCTGCCGATGCCGACGAACCACTTCTCAGCCGGTGTGCCGTCACCGTTGGCTTCGTTGGCTGTGCTGCTCATGAACCAACCTTCGATCCCCCAGCCGAGTTTCTGGCCCTCCAGGCCAAAGCCGTTGACATCATCGGAATAGCACGTACCCGACTCCGAGATGCGCAAGGCGATGCTCGAACCGGCAGCTCCTTTCGCCACCTGGCGTGTGTAGGTCAGCGTGCCCAGGACATGGATCATGTCCCGCCCATGGCTGGAGGAATCCTTCGTAGCCGGCGCGGTTTCGGTGCCGCCCTGCTTCTGGATCGCATCGGCTTCGCCGCAACGGTAGTGCGCCTGCACATGGATCTCCGCTGCCGCCGGAGCCGCCATGGCTGCAAGCGCCATCATCATTGCCGTCCAACGGAGACCCCTGCGGACCATCGATCGACTGGATCGTGTGCTCGTGAGCATAGTCAACCTCTTATGCTTCGGTAACAGCCGGCGTGCCGGCGATCTCGCCTTGCGCCAACGCGTCTGCCGGCCGCTTGTCCCTGTCCGATTTGATCACGATCGTCAGATGAGCAAACGGATTGCGCGCCTTCGACAACGCAAAGGTGAAGATTGGAATCATCAGCATGAACGGCAGACCATACACAAACAGCAGACGGTAGTTGTTACCGCTGGCTGACACCACCTGAGCCCCGATGTTGGTTCCGAGAAAGCTGGCCGCCTGCACAACGAGCGTCTGCGCACTGACGAGCTGACCGAACTTCTCGCGCGGCAGATGCGCGTACAACATCGGCATCAGCGTCACGTACTGGATACCCCCGCCGATGAACCCGATCAGCAGGTAATACACCGTCATCGTCGCCTTGTCGTGGAGAAAAAAGAACGCCCAGGCGTACAAAGCCGCCATCGCCAGCCCGCCGCCGCCCCACAGCAGGCGTGGGCCGATCTTGTCGATCATCCAGCCGCCGGGGAACGCGACTACCATCGAGATGATCGTCGCCCAGGTGTTCAGATAGCCGATCTCCTTCATCGACAACTGGATCTCGTTCTTGGCCATCAGGTCCAGGAACGCCCCCACCGGTGCCGTGAACGACGTCATGCACAGCGCCCCCCACAGCAGCCAGATGTATCCGCTGCCAAAGCCGTCTTTCACATAGGTGCTGACCGTCTGGCTGAGGTCCAGATCCTCGGGCGGCGGATACTCGCCCTCACGCACTCGCCAAAGCGTCAGCGGAAACAGCACCAGATACGTGGCTCCCACCACATGCCACACCAGCCCCGGCGCCACGTCAAATTGCGGCAGAAGCACCGACAGGAACGTCACCGTGCCGATCATCCCGACCACACGGAACGCCCCCATGAATCGCCCCATCAGTTGCGATGGAATGACGTCCGAATAGAAGTAGTAGACGACGTTCTGGAAAACCCATCCCAGGTGGATCAGCACCACCAGCACGACCAGCAGCGCAACATGATTCACATGCGGAATGAGAATCATGCTCAGGCCCATCAGCGGCGTGCTGACGAACAGAAACGGCCGGCGACGACCAAAGCGTGTCCGCAGGCGATCGCTCCATGTGCCGATGAACGGCGACAGCAGAAGCGCCACGAGCGGTCCAATCGAAATCACCCAGCCGATCCGTGACGTGTCGTACCCCTGTGCGTCCAAATGCAGCGGCAGCAGTTTGGGAACGGCGACGTCGATCAGCACCATGCAGAAGTCGCCCAGCAGCAGCCAGAACCAAAGCCACCGCAATTGCCGCTTGTCGTAGCGGAGCGTCCCGACTTCGTACATGGTTGTGCCTGAGCTCATGTGTAACTTCACTCCACGGCCAGAAGACGATGGGCAATGCTCAACGCGATGCCGCGGCCTCCGCCTCGTAGACTTCCAGTTCCGCGATGCCCATCTGCACGCCGGTCTGATCAGGCCCATCAGGCTTCACAGCCTGGATGCGCACCCAGCGGGCGATCGTCGGTGTCATCGTATGCTCGTATCGTCCGCCGGCATTGTTCCGCACGGTCCGGGCGACGTCCCATGTCTGGCCGTCGAAGGACGTGAGGATCCTGTATTCCGTCGGGAACAGATCTGCTGGGAAGGTCACGACGATGCGCTCGATCGGCGCCGCACGCAGCAGATCAACCTCGTAGCTCCAGGCCCATTCCCAGGCTGCGCGGGCGACGGTCTTCTCATCCCCATCGACGCCGTAGCGCGCGATGCTCGGGATGCGGCCGCTGGGATACAGCAGCCGCTGGCCGTCGGCGCTAAGATTACGTGACGGCTTGCGATAGGCGAGATTCTTCGACTCCGCCTGTGGCGCCGATCGCGCTTCCGGCAGCGGCGACTCGAGCTCGACCTTGATGATCGTGTCGATTTCATCGGGCACGATGCCTTCGAGCGAGATCGTGACCGAGCGGTCGGTGCTGGTGAACGCCTGGCTGAACTTCAGCGGCTGGTTGCGGTTCATCCAGACGACCTGTTTGACCCGGGCATCGATGGGATTGATCGTCAACGTCTTCTCGTTGGGCATGCCCGTCTTGCCGAAGGGGTTCTCCATCAGGTGGAGGTAGATGGTGTCGCGCGAGGTGCTCAGCAGGGTGTAGCCCCACGGCGCTTCGGGCAGCGGCGCCGGATCGACCTGCGTGAATGATGGATGCAGCGGCGGTAAGCCGCGCGGGCTGCTCCACTCGGCCATCTTCCGATACTGCTCCAGCATCGCAGCCGAGGTGCTGTCCTCATCGCCGGCGCAGGGATCGAAGCTGTGATCCATGTCGGCTACGAATCCCTGGCCGATCAGCGTGAGCTGTACGCGGAGCATGTCCTTCCAGGCATTGGCATCGCCCGAAGGCCAGCCCCTGGCGCCGGTCGACAGATTCCGCCACGACTCGGGCGTGATCTTCTTGGCCCAGGGCACATGCTCCGGCCAAAGCGCCCACACCGCACTGCCCCAGGCATCCCAGCCTTCGAAGCAGAAGCTGTCCCAGTCGCCCTGTGTCCCGGCACGGAACTGACCATTGATCACGATCACCGTCTCCGGCGAGATCGTGCGGATCACGCTGTACAGCGCATCGACGCCAACATGATCGGTCGCGCTCCAGTCCAGCCAGACGATCTTCGGCTGGAATTTCTCCATCATGTCGCGGATGAGCAGGATACCCTGGTTCTGGCCGAAGTAATCCATCGGCGCCTGCAGCGTGCCCAAGTACATGCCGAAGGCCATGCCGTTCGACTCGATCTCGCGCTTCATGCGGGCGACGAGATCGGTATCGACCGGGCGGTTGCCGAGCTTGGCCATCGGCCAGCGGAAATAGCCGTCGCCGTTGTTGTAGGAGATAACCGACACCGAGCGATACCCCCGCTGCGCCGCGACGCGGATCGTCTCGGAAATCTCCTGAGCCGAGATGTTCTTGCGCTTGTTGTGCGACAGCGCGGTCAGGCGATCGCTTTCGAACCAGCGATTCGGCCGCTCACGAACGGTCAGCACGTACTTACGCGATGCAACCGTACCGCGGCTGTCGCGAACCCAGACCTCGAATTCGTAATCGCCCAGCTCAGCCTCGGGGCTGACAGTTCCGGCGATGCGACCATCGAGCGTAATCTGCAGCCCCGGCGGCAGACGGCCGGCGCCGACGTTCCATGTGTACGGCGGCACGCCCCCCGCAGCCGACAGGTAGAACCCATCGGCATCGATCCTCTGATCCGGATTGCCCAGGAACAGATTGATCGCCCGCGTCTCGGAGGCTGGTCCGTAGAACGGATCCTGCCAAGGCGCCCGCGCCTCGACGTACGGCCATTCCCGCCAGGCTGTCGGTAGCTCGGGTGTATTAATGTCGCGCATCGCGGAAGTCACGATGCTCAGCGACTGGGCTGACGGATCAGGCGAAACGATCAGCCCGTCCAGCACGTCCTGCTCGGCTCCGCCGATCGCGGCATAAAACCCGAATCGCCCATCCTCCTGCGTGCCGATCTTCACCAGCAGCAGGTTCCAGCCCGCCTGCAGCGGCAGCCGCGCCGTCTTGCCGACACGCAGGCCCGATCCATCCACGAAATCCAGGATCTTCTGCCCGTTGATCCAGGCCTTGCCCAGGCTGTCGGCTGCCAACGACAGCTCCAGCTCCCGGGCATCTGCCGACCAGACGTACGTCGCCGCATATGCGCACTTGCGCGCAATGTCCTGCCGATGCTGGATCGCGAAGTAGCTGTACAGATCCTGGTAGTTGTCGTACGAGCGGGAGAAAAGGCGATCGTCGAAGTACCGCCACGTGACGCCGCCGCTCGGAGCCGCCAGGCTCGGCTTGGCCTGCGCCTCGCCGATCCAGTCGCGGTCAAACATGCGGACCGCGCGCTGATCGCCGCCATACAGGCCGCTGATCAGCCACGTATTCAGATACTTCCGCGGCGGCTCAGGCGGCCAGCTCGAGATCTGCGCCCATGCCCCCCGGGCAGCCGCGAACACCAGCACACACACAAGAAACAGCCGCCCAATCGACACCACGGCGATGTGTCTCCACATGAACAGTCTTCGTCAGTTCCGATGAGCTACGCATCAGGGCGCGTAGTAACCCTGCTTGAAGTACCAGTGCTGGCGGTAATTGAGCGCCTCCTCGCGGCTGACCGTCTCGGCATGGCCATCGAAGAACGCGAAGTTCGACGAATTGCCGTGGAACTTGCCGAAGTTCGGCGTCCACCAGGTCAGCCCCCACTGGGAATCCACAAGGTCCTTGAACTGGTTGTACAGCACCATGATCGGCAGACCGTTCTGGTAGCGGATGTTTCGAAGGTGATGCCACTCCGCCACCATGAACGTGTCCGATGACCTGCGGATCTGCGTGATCTTGTAGGTGTCCCAGTAGTTGGTCGGCACAGCCGGGGACGGCGGATCCGGCCAGGTCTCCCACAGCGTCGTATAGAACAGCACGCGCGAGTAGCTTCGCGGTTCGCTGTCGTTCAGCCGGTCTTCGCCGTCCGACGGGCAGGCAAACAGGTTGGTACCGCGGCCCGTCGCCTTGACGTTGTCCTGGTCCCCTTTGTTCTGAATGTCGACGCCGCTGCCCAGGTACGGTTCCAGCAGCTCATCCCAGGTACGAAGCTTGCTCGGGTCGGCATCATTCTGGTCCACGACGATCGGCACGACAAAGCCGTTGTTCTCATTGGCATACATGATCATGCCAATGCCGATCTGCCGCATGTTGGAAAGACATGCCGCTGCGCGCGCATGTTCGCGCGCCTTGCTCAGTGCCGGCAGCAGAATAGAGATGAGAAGCGCGATAATGCCGATCACGACCAGCAACTCCACGAGTGTGAAGGCGGTTTTCCGTTTTGTGGTTCCTGTCATATCGCACTTCCTTTCTGCATGCCCCGGGCGGGACTTGGGGCCGGCGAGTCGTCTCGACCACGCCCCAAGTCCCTCCCGTACCCTCATCCTGCCTTACGCCCGGCTGCGACGCCGCCCCAGCAGCGCCAGACCAGCCATCCCAATCATCCCCAGTGACGCCGGCTCGGGGACGTAGTAGCTCAGATCCGAAACCTGGAACTCACCCGAGTTGAACGTGAACAAACGCAGTTCGTCGATCTGACCGGCGAACGGCTTGCCGCCACCGGGCTTCTGGCCCAACGTAAATGCCGACTGGACCGGCTCGGGCAGCTGCGACGTCGTACCCACATGCTCGCCGTTGACATAGAAGAACACGTCGGCGTCAAAGACCACCGCGGCCAGGTGCACCCATTCATTCACGATGTTCGCGCCGTTGCCCACGTACGCCCTGCCGGCGATCGCGCCGACGAAGCCCTGAACATCCCCATCGGAGGTCTGCAGAATCTGCAGCATGCCCGACTGGTCGGGGTTAAAGGCGAACACAACAAGTTCAGAGCTCGCCTCGCTGGACGCCTTGACCCACAGCTCAACGCCGTAGTTCTGCGTCCGCCCATTCAGGGGATTGTCCGGGACAGTCCACGTCGACAGATAGCTGCTGGTGCCATTGAACACGACCGAGCCTGCACCGCCGTTGGGCGCAGCATCGTTGGACCACGACACCGACGAGGGCCCATCCTTCAGATGCCAGCCGCCGACCGAGTCATGGCCGATGCCGGTGTCCAGCCCTTCCGTCAGATTCGAGTTGTCAAACGAATAGCGGGCAACCGTCGTAACTGCTGCCATTGCGCTCGACGCCACAAGGCCGCCGACCAGACCCGCCACCAGTGCCGCTTTCATATCCACCTCCGAATAAAGTGATCAGATGAAATGGGGTAAATGTTCCTCAATACGCCTAACCTTGCCTTTCGGTCTGCGGCTTGACCGCGACCGACTCCACTTCTTTTCCTTCAATCCGCTCCAGCACCATCCGGACCGCTTCCGACCCCACCTGCTCCAGCGGCAGCTTCAGGATCTGCACAAGCTGCGGATACTGCTGTTGCGCCCAGCCAACACCCGTCCCGCTGATGAGAATCCGCTTCCGCGAACCCTGCCGTTCGACGCTTCGCGCCACCGCCATCGCAGCCTCGTCATAGAGGCAGACGATGCTCGTCGGCTCATCGGCGATCGACTTCAGCATCGCCCCGGCACTGTCGAACGCGGACGCGTACGCCTCGCCGGGCTTGGACAGGTTCGTCGACAGGCGATACGTCTCTACCCGCGGCTCCAGGCCGGCCTCTTTCATCGCGGCGGTATACCCGTCGTAGAAATCGCGTGCATTCCAGAACAGCCGGCAGGCCGGATCCGCCCCTTCGCCTCCCTTGGCATAATGGTCGTGGATGTACAGCACGACGTTGTCAAACCCCTTCTCAACGGCAGCCAGGGTCGCCAGCCGACCGGCTTCGAAGAAGTCGACCGTCACATGCGGCACGCCCGGCAGATACCGGCCGTTCATCTCCACCAACGGCGTGCCACCCGCGAGCTCCGCGTACAGCTTGGTGTTCGGCTGATCAAAATTGACCAGCGGGTTGACGATCAGGCCATCCACCCGCCTTGCCATGCAAAGCCGCAGGTTCTCAGCCTCTTCCTCCACCGTCCGATGCGTCAGTGCCACCGGTGCATAGCCGCTGCTGACCAGGGGCCGCTGGATGCCCGACGCCAGCTCCGTCAACAGCTCGAAGTTGACGCCCGAGTGCATCACGCCGACCAGGAAGGTCTTGCCCAGCGTCAGCCCCTTGGCGGCGATGTTCGGCTGATAGTTCAACTCGCGAGCGATCTCCAGGATGCGCTTGCGCGTGGCTGGGGAGGTCCCCGGCGCATCAGGCCGGTTCATCACGCGGGAGACGGTCATCCGCGAGACTTTGGCCCGGACAGCAATCTCGTGAAGCGTCGCTTTCATGCGAGTGTTACCGGTAACATTGCTGATATTCTGACACCATTCCGGCCAAAATCAAGAAAATAGTGTGTGGAGGTCGCGACGCGCCCGCGCCAACCCCCCTATCTGCCTCGCCAGCAATCCCAACCGTAGGCGAACTCAGCTTCGCGTAATGGCCCGGGCCCAAGACCACTTGAAGTGGGAAGCCCCGTCCGCCGGCTTTTCCATATTTCCCATTCTCCGCAGATTCACAATCTAGCCCGCGGAACCAGCCCTCCGGTGCCACCGGAAACACAAACAACGCATCTGCCCTGTCCTGATTTCGTATACCCCCTTGGCACATACCGGCCCGCCGACGGCGATCGTCAGCCCCACACACGATCCCCCATCACAGCGGCAGCCGCTCTCCCCTGCGGCTGCCGCTGTGTTTTATGGGTATGCATTCGCGCGATGAGTATGGGAACTGAGCCGCCACCCTCACCACGACGCGCGGCTGATCACTTTTCCGTCGGCACGACGATTCCTTTGAGGATGGTGCGTTGGGTCATCAGGAAGATGGCCAGCGTGGGGAGGCTGGTGAGGACGACACTGGCGAAGACTCCGGCTGAGGAGGACTTCTGCTGGTACTGGTACAGCCACACGCTGATCAGCCACATGTCCGGATCGGGCGCGACCAGCAGCGGATACAGGAACGCGGTATAGGCGTGGTTGAAGGTCATCAACGCGATCACCGCCAGGATCGGACGCGACAGCGACATCGTGATCTGGAAGAACATCCGCAGTTCGCTGGCGCCGTCCAGCGACGCCGCTTCGTACAGCTCAGCCGGCAGGGAGTCAAAGAACCCCTTCAATAGGAAAATCAGGTACCCATTGGTCAGCAGCGGCAGCACCAGGGCGATGAACGTGTTGAGCAGCCCCGACTCGCGCAGCAGGATGAACTGCGGGATCAGCGTCACCATCGGCGGGAAGGCCATCGTGGCCATCAACAGCAAGAGCAGCTTGTAGGTCCCGGGCAACTGGAAGCGGCTCATCGCGTAGGCGGCCAGGGGGTTGATCAGCAAAGCCCCCACGATCGCCAGCGAGCAGAAGATCACCGTGTTGAGCATGGCCCGGCCTTCCAGGATCAGCTCATCGAACACGTTGACGTAGTTGCGGATGGTAAACGTCCAGCGCAGGCGACCGCTGTTACGCTGCACATAGTCATACTCCAGGGCCGCCACCGGCATGGGCGAGGAAGACAGCCCCTGCTGCTGTTGCCAGCTCTGCCAGGCGTACTCTGGGCCGGTGAGGCGAAGCTGCTCGATCGGCTGGCGAGAGAGGAACTGCTCATAGTCCTGACGCTGCTGGCCGCTGAGCCACTGGCCCGACGGCAGCGGGATCTGCTCGAAGCTGCCGTAGTCGCTTTGCCAGGCCTGGTTCAACTGAGCGATGTCGTCGCGATAGGCCTGCTGCAGGAACTCGCTGAACGCCTTGGGATCGCCTGTGAACAGGATGAAGCTGGGGTTGAGCTCCTGGCGCACGAACTCCTCCCACTCGCGGCGAAGCTGCGGGTCGGCGGTGGGCACGGTGGCCGGGAGCTGGAACTGTCCCCAGCTCGACAGCGGGACGGCGTGGGCAGCGTTGTAGGCGTTTGTGCTGACGCGGCCGTAGACCGGGTAGATCATCGACTCCAGGAACAGCCCCGTCAGCGAGACGTACTGCACCTGGGCCGGATCGGCCTCTTCCAGCATTGCAAAGCAGGTGCGATGCACCGCGTCATCGGCATAGTCGTAGCGGCGTTCGCCCCAGCGGGGCGGGGGGAGCATGATCGTGTTCCAGCCGGCGGGCATCGCGCCCATCGCGCGGCCGAAGGCGGCCAGGTCCCCATCGAACTCTTCCCGCAGACGCTTGCGCAGCTCCCGCAGCGGCTCGGGGACCGTCCGCACCCCATAGATCCCCCCCAGCACACGCCAGTGCACCGGAAGCTGTGTCTGCTGCAGGAACCGCCTGAAGACCTCAGCTGCCTGGGCCGTGTCGCCATCCTGCACTTTCGCCACCTGGCGGAAGCTGTAGTACGCGCTGTGGTGGGCGCGGTTCAGGGCATCGACATCCTGGTTGTACTTGGTCTCCAGGAACTTCTGGTACAGCGTGTGGGTGCTGAGCCAGTAGCCGGGGATCAGGTCCAGATCCGACTCATCCAGCTCGCTGCGCACCGAACCCGAGAGCATGATGGCAAAGGGGTACAGGATCGTCACCCCGCCCAGGCACAGCACCGCGATGATGGCGGCATAAAACAGCCGCCCACGCCAACTGCCAGCTTCAACAGTACCGATCAGGGCCATGGTCGCGTGTTCCTCGTGTCTCTTCAGGGACGGGCTGCGGACTTGAACTGCGCCGCCGACAGCATCTTCAGTTGCCAGGCGGTAAAGGCGATCAGCAGCCCCCCCAGCAGCCAGGCCATGGCTGCCCCCGGGCCAAACTGCAGTTCCATGAACGTCCGCGTGAAGATCTCCAGCCCCAGGATCGTCGTCGCATCCCCGGGGCCGCCGCCGGTCAGGGCCAGGATGTAGTCCGTGCCCCCCTTGAATGCCCCGATCACCGCGGCGATGAACTGGATGGTGATCAGGTACTTCAATCGCGGCAGGGTGATATAGAACAGCTTCTGCCAGACATTGGCGCCGTCGATGTCGGCTGCCTCGTACAGCTCCGGCTGAATGGTCTTCAGCCCCGCCAGGTACAGCAGACACCCCGGCCCGGCGCCGGCCCACACCAAAGGCAGCACCGTGCAGAACATCGCCAGTTGCGGCGAGGCGATCCAGCGGATCGGCTCCAGATCAAAGCGCCCCACCAGCATCGAGGCCGCATCCGGTCCCGCCTGCCACAGGCCATAGACCGTCAGCCCCGCCATGATCCCCCCGGCGATCAGCAGACCCGCGCGCAGGCCCCACATCGCCTCTGTCAGCTTCAGCGGCAGCATCAGCAGCAATCCCGTAAAGCTCAGCCACAACCCCGCCATCACCCACTTCAGCAGCGTGGCCGGAACAACAGGCAGGTCGTTGAGCGACAGGATCACCTGGTTGAGCATGCCGTTGGGGCTGGGATCATAAAACTGCTTCCACATGAACATGATCACCACCCCCACGATCACCGCCGGCAGGTAGAAGATCGTGCGGAACAGGTACTTCAGCCCCGCCGTCGGCACCTCATCCAGCAGGATGGCCAGCAGGATCGGCGGCCAGAACCCCAGGACGATCATCAACGCCACAAAGTAGAGCGTCCGCCCCAGAGCCGACCAGAACCGCGGGTCAAACAGCACATTGGCGTAGTTGTCCACCCCCACCCACATGCTGGCCAGTACGATCCGGTAGTCCGACAGCGAGATCCCCGCACCCCAGGCCAGCGGCACGTACAGCCACAGCCCCGCCAGGATCAATGCCGGGCTCAGCAGCACATACCCCATCAGCCGACGCCGCCACGACACCCGCTCCGCCGACGCGATCGCCACGCGGCTGAAGTGTCGCCACACCGAGATCATCCCCGCCGCGAAGACCAGCGCCACCGCCGCGATCACCGCCCCGCCGATCAGCCGACGCATCCGCATCTGATCCGGCGGGATGTTGCCCAGCACACGGATGTTGATCTGCTCAGCCGAGCTGCGCATCACCTGCTGGATGGCCTCCAGCCGCTGCGCATAGTCCATCGGGCCCAGGTCCATCTCCAGCACGCTGTGGATCGGCAGTGACAGGTGGCGGTAGATGTTGTGCGTGTTGCGGCCGTAGGGTTCGGGAACCCCCTGGGCCATCCCCAGCTCAAAGGCCTGACGCCACCCCTGGGGGACCTGACGCAGGATCCGCTCATAGCCGAAGCGTTCCAGCAGCCGGGGGTTCACAAACGGCCCATAGCCGTGTTCGACATAAACGGCGGTGCGGATCTCCTGAGCCTCGGGGCTGGTGACAAACCAGATGTAACGCATCGCCGCCAGCTTCTGGGCCAGGCTCGAGCCGCTGAAGACCCCCAGCATCTTGCAGTTGATCTCCCCAGCGGCCGCTCCGCCCGGGCCTGCCGGCACGGGGGCCAGGCCTACAAGCTGGGGATTGAGGCGGCTGATAAGCTCCTCATCCAGGTACTCGAACTGCATGGCGATCTGGCCACGCTGCCACATCAGCGGCAGTTCGCCGGCGCCGATGTAGACCGTGCCATTGATCCTCCGCCCGTCGCGTTCAAACGGCTCACGCACCAGCCGCCACAAAAACTCCATGCCGATGGCGGCTTCGCGGCTGTCGTAGGTTGCGCGCCACTGCCCTTCTTCATCCTGCGAGACAGCACGGGCTCCGGCTGAGGCCAGGAAGGTGTAGGCTCCCCATCCCAGCGTCTGGCCGCCGGGCAATCCCAAACCGTATTGATTGCGCTCAGGACGTGTGAGGCGGCGGGCGTAGTCCAGCAACTCCTCCCACGTACGCGGCGGCTGCTCGGGGTCCAACCCGGCCGCCACGAACAGGTCCTTGCGGTACTGCAGGCCCATCACCAGCGTGCTGGTGGGGATCGCCCACACATGCCGCTCGCGCGAGCGGCCGCTCTCATCTTCGCGATACACCACCTGCCAGGCCGGACCGGGCACGCGCTGGCGGATCGCCTCCATCGCAGCCGCCACCTCCTCAGGCGTGGGATCGGCCGCCCAGCGGTCACCGTCGACGATCTCCCGCACGCGCGGGTTGTCCGACAGCACCCGAGCCAGCAGCACCTCCAGGGGTTCGAGGAACCCCTGGCTCAGGTACGTCGAGCTCATGCGGAAGTTGACGTAGATCACGTTCGGCGGGATCCCCGCCGCGATGGCCATCAGCGGCCCCGAGTCCATCGCCGAGCCGCCGATCGCCGGCATCACAAACGGCTCGACCGTCACATCGGGATGCTCCTGCAAATATGCCCGAAGCACCGCCCGTGACGCCAACGCCGAAACATCCGTCGCCGCCGGGCTGGGCAGGTCTTGGGAACGGAACCAGATGCCTTCATCCGCCCGGGTTGAGCCGCTGCCCACGGCAATCAGGATCCCCGCACACAGCAGCCATGTCCGCAACATCTTCAAGCTGACCATCACCGCCCCTGCCCTTCCAGCACGCGGATGGTCGTGCTCAGGTGCAGCGGCAGCAGGCCGCCACTGTAGATCACTTCACCGTACATCGCACTGTATCCCTGCTCAGGTGCCTGCACCTGCGCTGTCGCTGTCTGTGTGTCCGGATCCAGCGTCAGCGGACGGCTGGTCCACTGCGCCTTGCGGAAGTCGCGTGTGGGGGACTGGGCCGTCCACAGAACCACCGAGACATCCGCCGCTGCGGGGGTGATTTGCAGCGTCACCTGCTGATCCTCCTGCGTGTACTGCCACTGCAAAGCCGGCAGGCGTTCAACCCCATGGGCATGGCGGTGCAGCGCCCGCAGCCCTCCCAGCACACGACGCCAGTCCATCGCCAGGTCATGGTCGGCGTTGGGCACGTAGACCACGTACTTGTCCCCCTGCAGGCCGTCCCAGTACAGGTTCAGCGAGTCCAGCGTCCAGAATCCGTCATTGGTCCCCAAAAACAGCATCTTGGGCTGGGTGATCTGATCGCGGTAGCTGTACGGATCGACGATTTGCAGCAGTCCCGCTCCCTCAGGAGCACGCATCCGCCGCGGCAGGTCGCGGTCGGTGTAGTCGTGGATCCGCTCGGAGAACGTGCCGTAGGCTGCCCGCTGGTGCTCCAGCTGCGCCTCCAGGTTCAGCATATCGATCACCATCGGGCCGATACCGGCCACCCGCTCATCCACCGCCGCCGTCAGCCACGTCGTCCAGCCTCGCTTCGATGCCCCCGTCACTGTGAAGCGGTCGATCGTGAACGGCAGTTCCTTCTCCGCAAACGCCTGGGCCGCGTCCATCGCACGCACCACGCTCTTGACCATCGGCAGCAGCAGCGGCCAGTCCATCTCGCCGCTGTTGAGGAACTCCTCGAAGGTCAACGCGATGATCGCATCTTCCTTGCGGCCGTCGAAGATCGGCTGACGCGGCACGTTCAGCACCACCACCACCGGGGCGCCAAGCTGCTGGGCGAAGCCCCCCAGCAAAATCGCCTGACGCGGCAGCGGCTTGCCCCCTTCGGGCAGCGGCTCGGCATCCGAGTCCTTCCACGAGCCCCCTTCCACCACCAGCAACGCGTCGGTCTGGCCCTCCAACCCCGGCGGAACAACCACAAACACCCGGTGCCGCCACACCAGCCCACGCCAAACCTGGCTGGTCAGCGTCAGCTCCACGACCTCACACCCCCCAAGCGTCGTCCGCTGACGCACAACCCAACCATAACTGTCATCCGCACGTAAAACGTAATCCCGCAACGCCGTCGACGCTGATGATGTCTCATCAGCAAAAACGACGGGCGATGCGGACGGCAGCAGCGCCGAAACGCACGCCAACAAAACACACACGATGCGGAGTTTTCTCACAATCGCGCCCTCAAACCCGATGAGCCCGCCCCAGCCATCTGCGACATGTACACGTGTACATATCGTGAAGACTGAAACACTGCGACTTACTTACTCCCTCGCTGCTGCCTGTACAAGTGGACAACCTCGGCAGCCGAGACCAAGTAGTCGTACATGCGAACCTCGTCCATCAGACTTGCAAAGCCACCGCACACGCCATGGATGGTTCGCCGTGCCGCGATTCCCGATCGCCCGCGGCGCCGATCAGCATCAGCGGAAGCGTCTGCAGTTCGCCACCGCTGAGAATCATCTAGATGCCGACCAACTTGCCGCCAAGATACACGCACATCTCCTCGTTGTCGCGGTCGACGGCACCAACAACGTGATGCCACTGGTCCGTACTGAACGGCAGCGTGACGGACGATAGCGTAT
>ERZ777003.104-NODE-104-length-162305-cov-18.276814_pt1 | contig 162305 bp, 146 predicted proteins | sample MGYA00374956_ERZ777003 | MGnify/ENA primary metagenome ERZ777003 (study PRJEB29302, sample SAMN06268252) | bioreactor metagenome | isolation source: Joint BioEnergy Institute, California, USA | place: USA:Joint BioEnergy Institute, California, USA | collected... | reverse complement strand
AGCAGCTTCCCGCCGGCGCCTGGCCGCCAGCTTTTCAGCAGTAGCTTCCCGCCAACGTTCCGGCGCCTCTACGTCGGCTATCCGACGCACCTCTTACGTTGTCCAGTGGCACCTCCTCACCCGTGTTGCCAATCCTCCCCGGCGCAGAGTGTGCTTTGATTCGTGGGTTACGGATGGCGCACGGTGCAATCGCGGGCAGTAAGCACGCGCGATGCATGCTGTTGCTGTAGCCTGTCACCGCTGCCTATGGTCTTTTTGTCGGTATGAGAAAGGTTGCCCTTGTGATCGTTGTTCTCCTGTGCACCGGATGCTCGACGTTGCCGAGCGGGCGAGGGTGGGGAGGAGAAGCCACGCTGACACCGTCTTGGTCGCGTGTCGGCACCGCTGCACGTGAGGCAGCGAGCGATCCTTGGGTGTGGGCACCGCTCGTCGGAGCAGCGCTGGTTCAGATCGACGATTGGGACCGGCGTGCTGCGGCCTGGGCCTGCAGGCATACGCCGGTGTTCGGCTCACAGTCGGACGCGGAGCGTTGGAGCGACGACTTGCGCGATGCTTCCGCTGCTCTGCACTACGTGACGATCGCTGTCATGCCCTCGGGTCAGACCGCGGGCGAATGGCTCTTGAACAAAGCAAGAGGCACACTGGTGCAAGTCGCGGCGGTGAGCGCAACTGCGAACCTGAACTCGCGCCTCAAAGACATCAGTGATCGCAGACGTCCGAACGGCTCTGACACGCAAAGCTTTCCATCCGGTCATACCTCTGCTGCGGCCGTGCACATGCGCCTGGCATCGGAGAACATGCATGCGCTCGATCTTGCGCCAGGCGTGACGCGAGCGCTCGACATCGGTTTCTATGCGCTGACGATCGGAACGTCGTGGTCGCGCATCGAGGCTGGTTATCACTATCCGTCCGATACCCTCGTCGGCATGGCGCTGGGCCATTTCCTCGCTTCGTTCGTCAACGGAGCATTCCTGGGCAACGATGCGCCTGTGCAAGTCGCCTTCCATGCGGCCGACGGCGGGGGATTGCTCAGCGTGAGCGTGCCACTACGTTGAAGCTCACTTTTGCTTCCACTTGATGCTGCAGCCCATGCTCGGGCGCTGCTCGATCGTCACCGGTTGGCCCGCGAGGACGGCATCGCACGCTGCGCGCAGATCGCTGCCGGTCACGGGAACGTTGTTGCCTGGACGGCTCGCATCGAACTGTCCGCGATAGACCAGCTTGCGCTCCTGATCGAACAGGAAGAAATCGGGCGTGCATGCCGCTTGATAGGCACGCGCGACCTCTTGGGTCTCGTCGAACAGGTAGGGGAACGTATAGCCCGCCGACTCGGCTTCTTCTGCCATGCCCTGCGGCCCGTCCTGCGGATGCGTTTCAGTGTCGTTCGATGCGATTGCGACCACGGCCAGCCCGCGAGGTTGGTACTCGCGGGCGAAACGTGCGAACTCGTGTCGGATATGCTTGACGTACGGGCAGTGATTACAGATGAAGGCGACGAGCAACGCGGGCGATGCACTGAAATCGTCTATGGAGACGATGTTGCCTTTGTAATCGGGTAAGCGAAACGCAGGCGCTTTGGTCCCAAGCGGCATCATGTTCGATTCAACGGCCATGATGAGCCTCGATCGTTGGGTAAGAGAGTGGAGATGACGCTTCTGCTATTGTACGACGGCACGCATGCGAGTCACGCGCTCTGCGCAGCAACATTTTCTGCTGCGCAAGTTTTGCAGAGCGTGACAGTGTCACAGGATGCAATTTCGCACGCGACTATGCTCCAATAAGAACTCTCTCGGGAACGACGAAGCTTTGCTGCGTTCCTCCCTCCAACGCTCACGATTACGGGTTGCAACATGTCTTCGCTCAATCTCATCTCGGAACATCGCTGCTTCGGCGGTACGCAACGTTTCTACGCGCACGAGTCGCGCGAGTGCCGATCGGAGATGCGCTTTTCGGTGTACATCCCTCCGCAAGCAGAGAAACGGCGCGTGCCTGTGCTGTACTACCTGGCGGGTCTGACGTGCACGGAAGAGACTTTCATGATCAAGGCGGGCGCGCAGCGGCTGGCGGCGGAGCTCGGCATCATGCTCGTCGCGCCGGACACGAGTCCCCGTAAGACTCGCTACCCGGGCGACGACGAGAGTTGGGATTTCGGGCTTGCGGCAGGCTTTTACGTCGACGCGACAGAAGAGCCCTGGTCGCAGAGCTATCGCATGTACAGCTATGTGACGCGTGAGCTGCCCGAGCTCGTGAACTCGCTCGGCGTCGCGCTGGAAGACAGGCAAAGCATCTTCGGCCATTCCATGGGCGGACACGGTGCCTTGGTGATCGCCCTCAGGAACCGAGACAAGTATCGTTCCGTGTCGGCTTTTGCGCCAATCAGCGCACCCATGCAGTGCCCGTGGGGTCAGAAGGCGTTTACTGGCTATCTCGGTCCCAATCGCGAAGCCTGGCGCGCGTATGATGCCTCGGAGCTGCTTGCAGCCGAGCGCTACCACGACACCATCCTGGTCGATCAGGGCACGGCGGACAAGTTTCTGACCGAGCAATTGAAGCCAGAGCTGCTCGAGGAGGCTTGTCGCAAGTCCGGAACGCAGCTGACGCTGCGGCGACAGGAGGGCTACGATCACGGCTATTATTTCATCTCGACGTTCATCGCAGACCACATGAAACATCACGCCGAGCGCCTTGTCTAAAGGCGCAGCGTAGCTCCTGCTGCGATACCTAGGGACGCCGCTGCTCGCAGCGGCGTCCTCGTTTACGACCACGAACTCGGGATCGCCTTCTCGACTCTTTGAATGCCGCCATCGCACAAGCTTCCGGGTTGGCTGTTGCTCATCGGCGCGATGACCGCCGTCGGGCCGGTCACGATCGACATGTACCTGCCAGGGTTTCCCGCGATCGAGCAGGATCTCGCCGCGCAGGGTGTCGAGAAGACGATGTCGGCGTACCTGATTGGTATCGCGCTCGGACAGCTCGTCTACGGGCCGCTGAGTGATCGCTTCGGACGCAAGCCGCCTCTGTACGCGAGCTTCGTGCTCTACGCGCTAGGGTCCATCGGCTGCATGTTGTCGTCGAGCATGTCCATGCTGATGGGCATGCGTGTGCTGCAAGCGTTGGGTGCCTGCGGCGGCATGGTGATAGGGCGAGCGATCGTGCGCGATCGCTGTGAGCCGCACGAGGCCGCGCGTGCATTCTCGATCTTGATGGCGATCGTGGCATTTGGCCCGATCCTGGCGCCCAGCGTTGGTGGCGTCGTCGTGACGGCATTCGGATGGCGTGGCGTGTTCGCGTTTCAGGCGCTGCTCGCGGTCGTCCTTCTCATTGCGATGCATGTCGTGCTGGTCGAGGAGCGGGCCACACGCAGCGCACGACCCTTGAGTCTTCCCATGGTCGCGCTCGACTATCACACGCTGATTCGTGATCGCGCGTTCATCGGCTACACGCTCGCAGGTTCGTTCGGCATGGCGGCGCTGTTCGCCTATGTGACGGGTGCGCCCACGGTGCTGATCGAGCGTTACGGCCTGTCGCCGCAACAGTTCGGATGGCTGCTTGCCGCGAACGGCTTCACTTTCATGGCTGCAAGCCGTCTCAATATCGTCGCGCTCCGTAAACAAACGCCTGAGCAGCTGCTCGAGCGTACCGTGTGGGTGCCGAGCCTCATCGGACTTGGATTGGTGGCGCTGACGCTCGCCTTCGAGGTGCCGCTGTGGCTGTTCGTTGTGCTGCAGCTCTCGTTCTTCGTGGCCGTTGCTCGTATCACGCCGCAAGCAGCAGCGCTTGGCTTGGGCCCATACGCCCACATCGCCGGCGCCGCCTCGGCCATGATGGGGGCGTTACAATCGACGATTCCGATGCTGGTCGGATTTGCGCTGGCCTACTTCAACGACGGTGAGCCAGCGACGCTTGCCGTCATGATGAGCATCGGTGCGCTCGGCAGCGGTGTCATGTACGAGTGGGCGATCCGGAAACCGCATCGCGCGCAGGACCCCGGGTCAGCCTGATCTGACCAAGCGCGCTCGTGTGAACATCGGCCTCTAGTTGGCCGCGCGCTCGTTCTCCTCGACGATCTCGATCGTGTGCGTCAGCTCGGCGGTCTTCGCCAGGATGGCGCTTGCGGAGCAATACTTATCGGCCGATAGCGCCACCGCGCGCTCGACTTTCTTGGGATCGAGCCCGCGTCCCGTGACGATGTACTTGAGCGCAATCTTGGTGAAGACCTTCGGATCAGTCTGAGCACGCTCTGCTTCGATCTCGATCACGCAATCCGTGACGCGTTCGCGTCCGCGCTTCAAGATCATCACGACATCGAATGCAGTGCATCCACCCAAGCCCAGCAGCAGCATCTCCATCGGTCGAAAGCCGAGGTTGCGTCCACCGAGCTCGGGCGCGCCATCCATGATGACGCTATGTCCCGATCCGGACTCGCCGAGGAACGTGACGTTTTCGATCCATTTGACGCGGGCGTGCATAGCAGGTGCTGGGCTCTGGGCTACAGGGGCGGAATATTACACGCCGCCGCAGCCCAGGTGTTTGCCCAGGTGCTTGGCAGTGGTCGAGACTATTCGGGGCTTGGGGCTTGGTCTGAAGATTACACGCCGCCGAAGCACAGGTACTTGATCTCTAGATACTCCTCGAGACCGTACTTCGAGCCCTCGCGACCGAGTCCGGATTCTTTGATGCCGCCGAACGGCGCGACTTCTGTGGAGATGATTCCTTCGTTGATGCCTACGATGCCGCACTCGAGCGCTTCGGCAACTCGCCAGACACGTTGGATGTTCGTGCTGTAGAAGTAACCGGCCAAGCCGTACTGGCTTGCGTTGGCGAGACGAATGACTTCTTCTTCCGTCTCGAAGCGCACCAACGGGGCGACTGGCCCGAAGGTCTCTTCTCGCATCGGCAACGCGTCCGGTGCTACATCAGTGAGTACGGTGGGTGTGAAAAACGTCCCAGGTCCTGAAAGACGTTGACCGCCTGTCAGTATGCGCGCTCCGCGCGACAGGGCATCGCTTACGTGTCGCTCGACCTTTTCGATCGCGCGCTCGTCGATCAGTGGCCCCATCTGCACGCCTGGCTCCAAACCATTGCCGACCTTCATCTCCGCAGCGATTTCGGCCAAACGCTCGGCGAATCGATCGTAAATACCGCTTTGCACGTAGATCCTGTTGGCGCACACGCACGTCTGGCCGGCATTGCGATACTTCGACGCGACTGCGCCGCGCACGGCCGTCTCGAGATCGGCATCGTCGAACACGATGAATGGCGCATTTCCGCCGAGCTCGAGCGAGAGCTTCTTCACCGTAGGTGCACATTGCGCCATGAGCAGCTTGCCGACAGCGGTCGAGCCCGTGAAGCTCAGCTTGCGTACGAGGGGGTTGCTTGTGAGCTCCTCGCCGATCGGCTGTGCCGCTCCAGTGACGACCGAGACGACGCCATCCGGAACGCCGGCTCGCTGGGCCAACACGCACATCGCGAGCGCAGAGTAGGGCGTGAGCTCGGAAGGCTTGATGACCATGGTGCAGCCAGCAGCCAATGCCGGCGCGACCTTGCGTGCAATCATCGCCGCTGGAAAGTTCCACGGCGTGATGGCCGCGCATACCCCGACCGGCTGCTTCAACACCACGATGCGCTTGTCGCGAGCGTGGCCTGGAATCACGTCGCCGTAAGCGCGTTTGCCTTCCTCGGCAAACCATTCGAGAAAGGCCGCGGCGTACGCAATCTCATTGCGGCTTTCCGCGCGCGGCTTGCCCTGCTCGATCGTCATGAGAACGGCCAGGTCTTCCTGGTGCGCCATCATGAGGTCGAACCACCTGCGCAAAATCTGTGCGCGCTCCTTGGCCGTTCTGGCGCGCCAATCGGGCAGCGCTCGGTGTGCAGCTTCGATGGCACGCCGCGTTTCGGCCGCGCCCAGGTTGGGCACGGTTCCGATCACCGCGCCGGTCGCGGGGTTCACGACCTCGATCACCTCTCCCCGTTCGGATTCTTCCCAATGTCCGGCGACGAAGGCCTGCTCTCGGAACAGGCTCGGATCTTTGAGCGGAACAGATAAGGAACGAACGGCACTCATGATGTCCTCACATGCAAACCTTGCGACCGGCGTAGCTCGATGCGCCTGGCCGTCTCGAATGCAATCGCTCAGTCGTCGACGAGTTCCTGACCCGGGAAGAGCGTCTCATTGAAACCGAAGTTCCTTAAGTCCCGAATCCGCATCGGGTAGAGGATCCCATTCAGATGGTCCACCTCATGTTGCACGACGCGGGCATGGAAGCCGCTGACTGTGCGATCGATTGGGCGGCCGTACTCGTCGTAGCCGCGGTAGCGCACTCGTACGTAACGCGGCACGAGACCGCGCATGCCCGGGATCGACAGGCAACCTTCCCAACCCTCTTCCATCGTCGCGTCGAGCGGATCGACGACGGGATTGATCAAGATCGTGTACGGCACTTCCTCAGCCTGGGGGTACCGCGGATTCCTGCTCACGCCGAAGATCACGACTTGCCGCGAGACGCCAATTTGTGGCGCTGCGAGCCCCGCGCCGTTCAGCGCCGCCATGGTGTCGCGCATGTCTTGGAGCAGCGCGTGCAGCTCTGACGTATCGAACGATTCGACCGGCTTCGCCTTCTGCAGCAGCCGCGAATCGCCCATCTTCAATACTGTTCGAACAGCCATACGTCCCTCATCTACAGCCTACAGCCCCAGCCTACAGTCTAGAATGACCGCATGACACCTCATATCGTCATTCTCGCAGCGGGGGATTCCTCGCGACTCGGCCGACCGAAGCAGCTCGTCAAGCTGGGTGGGAGGCCGGCGTTGCACATCGTGGTCTCGCGCGCGGTCGCGGTCGCTGGCAGCAGCGTCACGGTGGTGCTCGGTGCGCATGCTGCAGAGATCACCCCTTTGCTGTCCAAGACCTCCGCTTCCTGGGTCTTGAATCGCGAATGGCAGGAGGGGATCGCATCCTCGATACGTGCTGGGCTCGCAGCCTTGCCGCCCGCATGCGAGGCGGTGTTGATCCTGCTCGGCGATCAAGTGGCCGTCACGAGTGACGACTTGCGACGTCTGATCGACGCTTGGCGCGGCCTCGACACGACACCCGCGGCTGCTGTGTACGACGGTCATGTGGGTGTGCCTGCGATCTTTCCATATTTTTGTTTCAGCGATCTTGCTCAGCTACGTGGGGATCAGGGCGCACGCAGGGTTCTCGAGCGCTATCGGGATCGGTTGGTCACGGTGCCCATGCCGAATGCGGCGATTGATCTTGATACACCGGAGCAGCTCGAGGATCTGACTCGACGGTTCCGCGAATGAGGATTGGCCCTCCGGCCGCAGCGCGCTCCCAGAGCGTATCAGCCCACCCAAGGAACTGTTTGACGATTGAGGTTGTGCGTGTGACGCACAGGCAGCCTCCGGTTTGCGCCCGGAAACTATCGTCGTGCTGGGCCGTTTGCCACATACGGGCGAGGCGCAACACGGCCATCACGACGAGGACGATTCATGACCCCCCTCATCGAGTTCTTTAGCGAATACTTGGTGCCCATCCTGGTGCTGATCGCCGTGGCGCTCGCGTTGACGATTTACATCTTTCGTCGTCGCAAATTCGACCGCGGCTACCAGAAGGGCTCTGCTGCCAATCCGCGTAAAGTACGTAAGCAGAATCCGCCCGACGAGTGGAGTCGCAGTCATTGACCAGGAGCACAGCCCGGGCTTGCTTAGAACAGCGCGTCCGCTGCGACTTCAGTCTGTCGCTTGCTAGACCTCAGGTGAGTAGGATTGCGTAGCCTGCGGTACTGACCCGGCGCGCTCTTTCGCCAGCGCTTAAAGGCCTTGGCGAACGCCGTTTCAGAGATGTATCCCACCCGGGCCGCTATTCTCGCGACGGGCTCGTTCGACTCCCGCAGGAGTTTTGCAGCCAGGTCCATCCGCCAACGCGTGAGATAAGTGAGCGGCGGTTCGCCTACGAGCTCCGAGAAACGTTTCGCGAACGCCGCGCGTGACATGGCCACCGAGCGGGCCAGCGATTCGACACTCCAAGGTACGTGCGGCGCGTTGTGGATGGACGTCAGTGCTCTTCGAATCTGCGGATCACGCAGCGCACCGATCCAACCGGCTGTCTCGCTTGGCTGCTTGCGCAGCCAGCTGCGGACGATGTAGACGAACAAGGTCTCGACGAGATGCGGCAAGACGGCATCTGTGCCGATTGCACGGCGTTCGCTTTCCTTGAGGATGAGCTGCACGAGCAGCGCAAGCTCATCGTGTGAATCTTCCGGCGCACGGGAAAAATGAATGACGGGCGGCAGTAGCAAGAGCAAGGGGTGGGCTGCTTCCTGCGAGAGCTCATACGTGGCTGAAACGATCTCGGTCGTTTCGGTAAGCGAAGACGAGAGGCTGCGAGATGACGGCAGCGCTCGTGATTTCACAATCTCGTTACGAGACGATTGCAGGTCGAGCATTGCACGATCGGAAGCAAGCGTGTGCGCATCGCCGTGCGCGAGCAGCACGAGCTCGCCTGAGCTCAAAGGAAGGATCTCATCGCCACGTCTCAGCCAACACACTCCACGTTTCACAATGTGAACGATGGCATGTGCCTGTGCCTCGACGTGTATGCCCCATGGGCGGACGAACGCGCGCGCACCCGAGACATGTGCGGCAAGGTTCGTCATCTTCAGTACGTTCGAGAAGACATCCATGAACGCATCTCGCATCGCGGAGGGGCCAACGCGCTGCGCACGTTGCACGCTCACCGAGCGCTCCACCTACGCAGGCCGGGCCGGCTAAAGCTTGGCACGATTCCGTTGCGCATTCAGATATCTGATGAGGAACAAGACTGTTTCGAGCTGGTCACGAATCGCGGCGTCATATAAGCCGCTCCGTGCTTCCGTTAGCCGACATGTTCAGATAATTTCTCGCGACCTTTCCAATGATTGATGTTCTCGATATACGAGAGGATTGCCATGAAGCTGTATTACGCTCCAGGTGCTTGCTCGCTTTCGCCGCACATCGTGCTGCGTGAGGCGGGTTTCGAGTTTTCCTTGGAGAAGGTGGACATGAAGACACGGACGGTCGTGAGCACGGGCACACCGTTTGCGGATATACATCCGAAAGGCTATGTACCCGTCCTGGAACTGGATAATGGCGAGCGACTGACGGAAGGGGCGGTCATCGTTCAATACCTCGCCGATCAGAAGCCCGCCTCAGGCTTGCTTCCTCAGCCGGGGACGATGGAGCGGTATCGAGTCCTCGAATGGCTCAATTACACGACGAGCGAGCTGCACAAGTCCTTCACGCCCTTGTTTCGTCCCCATCTGCCGCTGGATGACTGGCGCAAGGCTGCTCGCGAAAAGATTGCGAGTTGTCTTGCTTGGGTGAACAGCGAGATCGGTGAACGCCCCTATCTCATGGGGGAGCAGTTCACCGTCGCAGATGCCTATCTGTTTACAGTCGTGAACTGGACGAATGCCGTAGGGATCGATTTGGCACAGTGGCCGAACTTGGCACGCTATCACGCGCGTGTGGCGGCACGACCTCACGTGCAGGCGGCGCTGCAAGCCGAGGGCATCACGGTGAAGACCGTAGCGTGAAGGCTTTCCGACCGGCGATCCGCTACGGACGCCGGTCCCCGCAATTGACCCCGACCGACTCGAGCGCATCCATCAGCATGGAAGCGGTGAATGGCTTGACGAGCACGCCTACACGCGAGTCGCTGGAAAAGCGCTCGCGAATCTCTCTTTCGCTACGTCCGCTCGCGATCAAGATGGGCACGTCGTTCCGCAAGCTGTGCAGCTCAGCGGCGAGCTCCGCTCCGGGGCGATCCGGCAATCCGAGGTCGATGATCACGGCCGAGAGCTCTTCGCCCACTTGGCTGAAGATGCGCAGAGCCTCGGCTGCCGTACCCGCCTCATCTACGGTAAAACCTACATCCTCGAGTGCATCGACAGCAAACATGCGCACGAGGAGCTCGTCTTCGACTATCAATATCCGCATGGCATGGCCCGATTGATGTTCGCATAGTACGGCAAGCTCGCTTCATGCGCGGCCTTGGAGGTTTGTCATAGGAAATGGCTTACGCCTGCATGAGGGACTAGCTGACGTCGCTCCGGTACAGCGCTTTCGCGCGCAGCCGTTCCTGCCAGTAAGATACCGACGATGTGCGAGTGAGGGGAACTTTGGCTTTAATGGCGCATTGCGGTTGTTCCGACGAGACCAGCCCAGCAGCGTTGTCGCGAAACGTGCGACGTCCGTCTAGCGGTCGATCGACATGAGTTTGGATATCAAGGGCCCAGTCGCCCATCAGCTCCGCGTGCTCATCGTCGAAGACGAAACCCTCATCAGCCTTCACCTGCAAAGATTGTTGCAGGACCTAGGCCACCACGTGAGCGGGATCGCGCCTTCGCTGCGCACTGCGTTGGCGTTTGCTGCGGGTACGCCGACTGATCTGGCAATCGTCGATATCGGCCTCATCGGTGACGGAGGCGACGGGATCGATACGGCTGCGGCGCTTTTCAACCGCTATGGGATTCGCTCCTTGCTGATCTCCGGTGCCTCGTTTGCGGAGTTCGGCGATCGCATCGAGCGTGCACGACCGCTTGGCCTGCTCACGAAGCCGTACACAGAACAAGATGTCGCGGATGCGCTCAATAGAGCGATCGAGCAGCTGCGGGGTGCTTAGATTGTAGCCTCAGGCGCCTAATCCCTTCCGCGCGGCTCGCTCTCGGCACTCAATCCGACCGCAAATCCTCTGCTGGGTACGATGCCGAAGTTGGTCATCGTGGCTGGAAACTGGTCCAATCCCTGCGCACGCATCAACTCCATTGACGCCTTTTGCATTTCCCGCTCACGCGTAAACACCTCTTCCAATCGCGCGAGTTGTTCGGGTCTTAAGCTGGACTGCAACGCGCTCAGCACTCGCTCGTGCGCCTGCTCGTGCGATTCGAGCCACTTCACCGGGTCCATCGGGGCGGCCCTGCCCATTGGCGTGAAAGCATCGAGCTCCGCGGCAGTCGCTCTCAGCTCCTGCGTCTGCCGGCGCCGCTCGTCGATGAGCGCATCCAGCAGCGCCTGCGATTGCTGCTGATCGAGCGGCACGCCAGCCATGGCGAGCTCTGATTGCAGCGCTGCGGCGCGGTGCCGCTCGGCCAGTGTATCTCGGTACGTCTGCCAGCGTTGACGAACCTCCGGCCCGAACTGCATCTCGATCTCTTCCTGCTGACGCTGATGACCCTCCTGCAACGCCTGCTGTGCCCGCTGTGGGTCGCTGCCGTCGAACAGCACGTCCTGCATCAGGCTGATTTGTGGATCCGCGAGCAGGTCGAGGAAGCGCTCGGTTTCTTCGGCGGACAATCCGAGCGCCTCGCGCAGGCCCGGATGCGCCTTTGCCATGAAGGCTCGCTGTTGTCTGCGCATCGCCTCGCGGTACTGTGGGTCCTGCAACAGCTCGCGGCGGCGATCGAGTTGCGCGCGCATGCGTGCCTGCATCTCACGCACGCGTTGCTCGACAGCCGGCTCGGCTTCGTTCTCTGCAACGGAGCTCGTCTGAGGGGCAGGGGTGGTCTCGGCGTTCGTTGTGGCAGGCGTGACGGCAGGTTCGTGAGGTGACGTGAACGGATTGACTGACCACGCATTTGGTGCGTCGCTTGCTTCGTGTGAGCGTGCCATTCGTTCGAGCTGCGCAATGCGCACTTCCAGTGTCGCGGCGCGCGCACGCTCGTCGCGCAGCTCGCGTACCAAGTGCATGCAGACGAGCGAGGCGACGATCGTGGTTAGCCCCAACACCAGCACAGCCTTGCGCATGGTCCTCCTCCCGAGAGACGCCTGGTCCGACGCCGAGTCATTCTTGTTTGCTTGCGAGCTCCTCGCGCAGCTCGAGTATTTTGCGCTTGATGATGGCTGTGTTCTGCGGACCCATGCGAATAAGCAATTTCTGCCCCGCCGAGCGGTTCTCGAGCGATGGATCCGCATACTCGTAGAACATCCCAGGCTGCGTCAGCTCGATCGGAGCTCGGATCTCAGGTGTCTCGAGCAGATGATCGATGACTTCGATCAGCCGGTCGTTGAAGTAGCCGTCCGGGTAGCCGAGATCGGCATATGCTTGCTGCAGGAGCGGATAGTAGCGGCGATAGAGCCTAACGAGCTGTTGCGTATCCGCCTTCTCGAACAGCGATACGAGCGGCGTGTAACGCGCAAAATTTTTCTCGTCCAGAGTGATGACCTCGCCCTCGGACTTCACGAGGAACTCGCCGCTCATCGGCTTGAGCGGCCACATCTGAACGGCAGCCTTCTTGCGCGGGAGATTGTCGATCGTGGCGACTGTATGCCGGATGATGCTTTTCGGCACCAAGTACTGCTCGAGCGGACGTCCGAATGCTTCTACCAGCGCCTGTTGCAGCGAAGGATCGCTCTCCTCGATCGTTGGCAGCGGTTCCTCGCTTTCGGCTGTGGGCTCGATCGGATGCTTGATGACAGGTTCCGATTCGACCGGCTCGACAGGGGCCTGTTGTTGCGCCTGCGGCTCGGACTGCGGCGCTCGCTCCCGATAGCCATAGTACAGTGCCGCACCAATTGCGACGACCACCGCGATCGGAATGGCGTACCAGATCCAATTCTTGGTTTCCTCGTTCACGACGACCCCCTGAGCCCGACGGCCGGCTGCATTGAAGCACCGTAGGATGGTCCGGAGCTCGTCGCGGTGCAAGCGTTAGTAGGCAGGAACAGGAAACCGGCTCAGAGCATGCGCTTAGGTGAAGCTCACTACATAGCCAGCCACGCCGTCCGCACGATGAGCAGGGAAACCACTACGATGAAGACCTTGCGCACCAAGGTGCTGCCGCCGCGGAATGCCAGGCGCGTGCCGACGATCGCACCTGCGACGTTACAAGCCGCCATAGCAAGCCCGACATGCCAGAACACATGTCCGTGCCAAGCGAAGTAGGTCAACGCTGCGCCATTGGCGACCACATTCAGAACGCGCGCGTTCGCGGCCGCGTGGAGAAAGTCGTACCCATAACAGCGCACGAACACGAACATTAGAAAGCTACCGGTGCCCGGACCAAAAAAACCGTCGTAGAACCCGATCGCAGCGATGGCCAGCGCACCGATCAAATGATGTTGTCCGCTGAATTCGCGCGGTGTGTGTTCGGTACCGAAGCTCTTGCGCGTGAGCGTGTAGATCAAGACGGCGCAGAGCATCACGGGAACGAGCGGCCGGAAGATCTCCGCTGCTACACGCGTCGCCAAGAATGCGCCGCTCACCGAAGCGAGCAGGACATAGACACTGAGCGGCAGCAACGCTCGCCAAGGAATGGCGACTTTGCGCGCGTATCGCCATACCGCGCTCGTCGTTCCGAAGATGCCGGCGAGCTTGCTCGTGCCGAGCAAGGTTGGCGGCGCGGCGTTCGGGTACGACGCGAACAGTGCAGGCACTTGCACGAGCCCGCCGCCGCCGACCATCGCATCGACCAAGCCAGCAACGAACGCAGCTACGAGAACGACGATGAGCTCGACTGGAATGTCCACCGCACCGAAACCGTGTCGCTAGGAGGCGCGCAAGCATACACGTGGACTGGGGGCTGAGGGCGGAGGGCGGGGGACTGTAGATAAGGGGGGTGCGCGGCGCATACCCCCTCCCGGCCCTCCCCGCTGCGCGGGGGAGGGATCATGTCCTGCTACCCTGCGGTGGAGGGATCACCTTCTGTCACCACGCGGGGGAGGGATCATGTTCTGCTACCGCGCCGGGAAGGGATCACGCACTTCGCACTTCCCCTATCGCGCGCCACCGCAGCTCCAGTCTCCAGCCCCGAGCCCCCAGCTTATATAAAAAGATCCTGCAGCAGATCCTTGTTACCAGGCGTCACGGCATAGCGATCGAAATCCGTGACACCGGCCGCTCTCAGCACGTCTTCGTCTATGAAGAACTGGCCGGTGCACGTCTGCGCATCGCGTGTGAGAATCTCGTATGCGGCATCGGCCACTATCTCGGGAGTGCGACCGCGCTTTGGGTCGGCGAAGGGAATGACATCGAGCGCTGCGGTTGCGATCACCGTGCGGGGCCAGAGCGCATTGACCGCGATCCCGATCGGACGGAGCTCTTCCGCCATGCCGAGCACGCACATGCTCATGCCGTACTTCGCCATCGTGTACGCAAGATGAGGCGCGAACCAGCGCGGCTCCATGTTCAGCGGCGGCGAGAGATTCAAGATGTGCGGGTTGCGACCTGCCTCGGCAGAAGCCTTCAGATACGGCAGACACGCCTGAGAGCAAACGAACGTGCCTCGCACATTGACGTCGAACATCAAATCGAAGCGCTTGATCGGCGTACCCGCGGTGCCGCTCAAGTAGATGGCGCTGGCATTGTTCACCAGGATGTCGATGCCGCCGAAATGGTCCGCGCAGCGCTGCACCGCCCGTGCGACTGCCTCCTCGTCACGGATGTCCACTTGCAACGCCAGCGCGCGGCCGCCTGCTTCCTCGACCTCGCGAGCCGCCGTGTGAATCGTGCCAGGCAGCTTGGGATGCGGCTTATCGGTCTTGGAGGCGATCGCGATATTCGCCCCATCGCGTGCAGCGCGCTTGGCAATCGCCAGCCCGATGCCGCGCGAGGCCCCAGTGATGAACAAGGTTTTGTTCTTGAGCATGACGAGAGGGTAAAGGAAGCGCGCGCCACTGGCTACGGTGGCCTGCACGCAGCACGACACCCTCGTCTATCGGTAACGGCTCATGATCTGCTCCAACGCCGCTGCGCCGGGAGTCAAGACCTCGTACGGCAATTGGTTGATGGGCGTGTCGGTCGTGCCGTTCACTTCGTGGAAGTCGCGACCTTTTTCGTCAATGTAGATGAGGCCGGTCACGTACTCGCCCTTGGCGAGCCTATCGCGCAGATAGTTGTATGCCTTGCCGCGACGGGTCGGATCGTAGCGCTCATCGAGCTTGCGCAGCACGATGCGACTGCCGTCGTGCATGGTCACGGGAATCGCCTCGCCAGGCGAATACTGGATCGTGATCTCTTGCGCGGGTGGCACAAAATCGGCGTGCACGACCTCGTCGTAGTGCTCGCGAACGAAGCGGTAACTCTTCGTCGAGCCCTCGTGATCGTTGAACGTGACGCAGGGCGAGAGCACGTCGATGAGCGCAAAGCCTTTGTATTTCAGACCGGCTTGAATGAGCGGCACGAGCTGCTGCTTGTCGCCGGAAAAGCTGCGCGCGACAAAACCTGCTCCGAGCGTCAGCCCGGCGACGACGGGATCGATGGGAGGCTGTAGATTTTCTTCTCCTCGCTTCGTCTTCGAGCCGATATCGGCGGAGGCGGAGAACTGTCCCTTCGTCAAACCGTACACCCCGTTGTTCTCGATGATGTACAGCATGTTGATGTTGCGCCGAATCGCATGTGCGAACTGCCCGAAGCCGATGGACAAGGTGTCGCCGTCCCCGGAGACTCCGATGTAGTACAGGTCTTTGTTGGCCGCGATCGCGCCTGTGGCGATCGACGGCATGCGCCCGTGCACGGAATTGAAGCCGTGGCCGCCGCTCACGAAGTATGCGGTCGTCTTCGACGAGCAGCCGATGCCTGAAAGCTTCACGACCTGCTCAGGGCGGATCGACAAGCCCCAGACAGCCTCTATGATCGCTGCGGTCACCGAATCGTGTCCGCAGCCCGCGCAGAGCGTGGACATGACGCCTTCGTAATCGCGGCGTGTAAGGCCCAGTTCATTCTTGGGCAAGCTCGGATGCGCGACTTTGGGTTTGGGGATGAAGCTCATGGTGTACGGCTCAACGAGAGAGGTCGCGTTCAAGCGCGCCCAGCCGATACATCGGCGAAGCGTTCGACGGGCTCGCCCAAGCCGGCGAGCACGCCGTCCACGACCACGCTGGAGGGAATGGGCAGACCCGAGTAGTGCAGGATCGATCGCAGCTTCGCTTTGTCTACGCTCGTTTCGAGCGTCAGCAAGCTGCGTAGCTGCGCGTCGCGGTTCTGCTCGACGACGAACACGAGCGAGTGCGCAGCGAGGAACTCCTCCACTTCTTCCCCGAACGGGAAGGCGCGCACACGCATGTAGTCCGCGCGGATGCCACGGCGCTTCAATAGGTCCAGCGCCTCGCGCACTGCGCCGTCGCAGCTGCCGATCGACACGATGCCGAGGTCGTGCTCGTTGCGCCCCTCGAATACAGCGGAGGGGACGAGCTTCTTGGCCGTGTCGAACTTGCGCTTCAGGCGATCGAGCACGATCTGGTACTCGGTCGAGTCCTCCGTGTACGTGCCGAACTGCGAATGGCCGGAGCCACGCGTGAAGTACGCGCCTTTCGGATGAACACCCGGCAGCGTCCGATACGGAATACCGTCGCCATCTTTGTCTAAGAAGCGGTAGAACTTGTCCAGTCGTTCGATCTCTTCCTTGCTCAAGACCTTGCCGCGATCGGGACGGTACGAGTCATCCCACTTAAGGACCGGGCACATCCAATCGTTCATGCCGATGTCCAGATCGCTCATGACGAACACGGGCGTTTGCAGACGCTCGGCCAGATCGAACGCTTGGACGGACAGATAGAAGCACTCTTCGGGGCTGTTCGGGAATAGCAGCACATGACGCGTATCGCCATGCGAGGCGTATGCCGCGAGCAGGATGTCGCATTGCTGCGTGCGTGTCGGCATGCCGGTCGATGGTCCCACGCGTTGCACGTCGAAGATGACTGCCGGAATCTCAGCGTAGTACGCGAGCCCGATCAGCTCGTTCATGAGCGAGATGCCAGGCCCGCTCGTCGGCGTGAATGCTCGCGCACCATTCCAGGAGGCGCCGAGCACCGCGCCCAGCGCTGCGAGCTCATCCTCGGCTTGTATGATCACGTAGTTGCGTTTGCCGGTGACCGGATCGACACGCCACTTCTGGCACAGCGCCTTGAACGCATCCATGAGAGAGGTCGACGGCGTGATCGGATACCACACGCCCACGGTCGCGCCGGCATACAGGCAGCCGAGCGCCGCAGCTGTGTTGCCGTCGATCATGATGTAATCGGCCGTCTTGTTCATGGGCGCAATGCGCAGCGGCAGCGGGCACGCGAAGTGCTCCTTTGCGTACGCATATCCCATCTCGAGCGCCCTCACGTTGGAATCGAGCAGATCCCGCTTCCTGCCGTAGGTTTCGCCGAGCATCGTCCGCATGATGTCGAGGTCGATGTCGAGCAGCGCGGCCAGGGCGCCCGCGTACATGATGTTCTTGAGCAGGATTCTGGCGCGCACGCCCTGGAACGTCTCGTTGCACATGCGCGCGAACGGCATGCCGAAGATCGTGATGTCGTCGCGCTTGAGCAGCGCCGGCCGCGGCCACGTCGAGTCGTAGATCAAGTATCCGCCCGGGCTGACTTCCTTCAGATCCTTGGCGTACGTCTCCGCGTTCATCGCAACCATGATGTCGACGCGCCCGGAGCGGGCGACATAGCCGTCGCGACTGACCCGAATCTCGTACCACGTCGGCAAGCCCTGAATATTGGACGGGAAATAGTTCTTCCCCATCACCGGAACACCCATTCGGAAGATGGACTTCACGAGCAGGGTGTTGGCGCTCGCCGAGCCGGTCCCGTTGACGTTGGCGAGCTTGATGACGAAGTCGTTCACGCGCTCTTGCGAGTCTGCGGGCTGAAGCATGATGGGTGGGTCTCGTCGATCGCGTACGGAATCTTGATCTTGGACTTTTGCATGTCCCAGGCTGCGGTCGGACAGCGCTCGGCGCACAGTCCGCAGTGCACGCAGAGGTTCTCGTCCTTCACCATCACCCGCCCTGTCTGCTTGAGCGGGACGGAGACGAACAGCGGCTGCGCGGCATTCATTGCAGGGGCCTTCAGACGCGTACGCAGCTCGTCCTCAGGGCCGTTGGCGGTGATCGTCAGACAATCGACCGGGCAGATATCGACACACGCATCGCATTCGATGCACAGGTTTGCATCGAACACGGTTTGTATATCGCAGTTCAGACAACGCTGCACCTCTGCGGCAGTTTGCTCGGGCGTGAAGCCGAGTTCGACTTCGATGTCGACCTTCTTAAAGCGCTCCTTCAGGTCGACATGAGGCATCAAGCGTCGCTCGATCGGGTTGTACTCGTTCTTGTACGCCCATTCGTGCAGCCCCATCTTGCGGCTGGACAGCTTGAGCGTGGGCGGCAGGCGTTCGCTGACGGGCAGTCCCTGGCAATACTTGTGAATGGAAATTGCTGCCTGATGGCCGTGCTCCACGGCCCAAATGATGTTCTTCGGCCCGAAGGCAGCGTCACCGCCGAAGAACACGTTCGGCAACGTCGACTGGAGCGTGACCTTGTCGATCTTCGGCACATGCCATCGGTCGAACTCGATGCCGATGTCGTCCTCGATCCAGGGGAAGGCATTCTCCTGCCCGATCGCGAGGATGACATCGTCGCACGGCAGGAAAGCTTCGCCGACGACACGCTCGCCCACGATGCGGCCTTGCGCGTCGATGTCGTATTCCATCTTGTCGAACGTCATGCCGACGAGTCGCTCGTTCTCGACGACGAACGCTTTCGGCGAATGATTCACGACGATCTCGACGCTTTCTTCTTCTGCATCCTTGAGCTCCCAGTCCGAAGCCTTGAAGAACCCGCGGGGCTTGCGTGCCATAACCTTCACGTCAGTGGCCCCGAGGCGCAGCGATGTTCGGCAACAGTCCATCGCCGTGTTGCCCACGCCGATGATCAACACGCGTTTACCGATGGCTCTTGTATGGCCGAATGCCACGGATTCGAGCCATTCAATGCCGATGTGGATGTGTTCCATCACGTGCAAAGAAGCGCGGCGGCCAGGCAAGTCCAAGTCTTTGCCTTTGGGCGCGCCGCTACCCACGAAGACCGCGTCGAACTCACCGGATGCGAGCAATTGTTTGAGGCTCTTCACCTCGGTGCCCAGACGCAGGTCCACCCCCATATCCAGGATGTACCCGATTTCCTCGTCGAGAACTCGTGCCGGCAGACGGAACGAGGGGATGTTCGTTCGCATAAGGCCGCCCGGCGCGTGCCATTTCTCGAACATCGTGATCTCGTATCCGAGCGGCAGCAGATCGTTTGCTACCGTCAGCGAAGCAGGTCCGGCGCCGATGCAGGCGATGCGTTTGCCGTTCTTTTTCTTCGGCGCACGGGGCAGCCGCGCACGGATGTCCTCGCGGTGATCGGCAGCGACGCGCTTCAGACGGCAGATGGCAACCGGCTCGGCCTCGACGCGACCGCGCCGACACGCTGGCTCGCACGGGCGGTCACACACGCGACCCAGGATGCCGGGAAAGACGTTCGACTCACGATTGACGAGATAGGCCTCGGTGAATTCCCCGAGGGCGATGAGCCGAATGTACTCGGGAACGTCGGTATGTGCGGGGCATGCCCACTGACAATCGACGACACGATGATAGTAATTCGGGTTTTTCGTATCAGTCGGTTCCACTGCTCATTCGCCCCCTGACAACGTTCGCACGTGTTGCGTCGACGACGCCCGAGCGCAGTTCAGGTTCGCAAGCCTATACGTACCTTTGAGAATAAGCCACCGACAGAAGCGTCATGCGGCTTGAAAGGCCGAGCCCGGCTGCATCGGATCGTGCGAACTTGTGCATGACAATTGTGCGCTGACGCGGCGTTTGCAACAACTGTCGCGAGAACGGCAAGCGACGGGCAGCCAGCGGAAACCTGCTAGACAGGGCAATGAGCCCGGCTTTGGTACGCCGCGGCGCGTGAGATGTCAACGAACGGGCGCACAGAATTCCGGTGTGAAGATCGGCTCGAGAATCCGGCGGCGGCTTTCCGGTGACAGCGCCTCCCAATCGACTTTCGCGAGCGCGTGCCGCCGAAAATCTGCATCGCTCACGCGGCGGGCGACTGTCCGGGGAAGATCTGGTTCGTTCGTCTGAAGGCTCTTCGTATCCCCCTCCCTGAGGATGTCGATGACGCCAGTGAGCACTCGGCCGTTCGTTGACAACGCACCGTGATTCTCGTGCACGTACCATGTGCGCGCACCTTGCCAACATGCGCGCGCCAGGGGAACGGTGCCATCTCCTTCGGCGCGGATGTCATATATGAACATGTCGTCGCGCTTCTCGAGGGCGACGACCGTTTCCTGCCCGAAGCCGGCAATGACGCCGCAGCGCTCATCGGGACCGGGCAAGCGGGCACGTACCCTGCGGGCTTTCATGAGCAGCTTCGGGTCGGGTACGAGATCCGACGGCCAGTTCGAAGCCTCAAAGAGATCGAGCTCGCCGGGGGCGCGTGCAGAGGGCAGAAGCTGGTAGAGCCCCGGTAGCGTCAGGAAGACCTCGCGGGCGAGCTGCTCGGCGGTGTGCTTGCGGTCGAGCGCTGCGATCTTGCGAACGGTGGGATAGACCGCACGCAGTGCTTGCACGGGAGCGAACGATCCTTCATTGGGAGCGCCGAGCTGCACGAGTCTCTTGACACGCCTGTTGACGTCGTATCCGAGCGCAGCCCGCGCGATCAGCGCGCCCATGCTGTGCGCCACGATCATCACAGGCCGTCCGGCGCGCTCGATTGAACGAATCAAGCCGCGGGCACTGCGTTCGATGTCGGCGCGCCAATCGAACGCATGCAGCACGGGTTGGAACCCGTACACCTCGAGCATGAGCTTCATCTTGAGATAGCCGGGCAGCATGACCCCCACCGGCTTGAGCGCACGCGAGCCGGGCAAAGCAAGCTCCGAGAGTTGACCTGCCGCGATCGCTTGGGGATGCAGCCAGTACAGATCGAGCGTGCGCCCGCGCTTCATCGCCAAACGCGAGCCCATGATGCCCGGCAGAATGAACACCAGCGGTCCGCGCTTTTTCTTGCGCGTCGCCGCCAGCTTCGCGAGCTGCGCGAGCTCGCGGTACTCCGACTCTCCGAAGTGAGCGATCAGCAAGTGCGCGTGCGCACCGGATCTGAGCAGCGCGATCACTTGCTCATCGTGTAGATGGGCAACTGCCGGCGCGGATGGGAGCTCGCCTGGCATTCGTTCAGTGATGCGAGTGATCGCTGCCGTGCGGCGCCGTGCCATGCGTCATCACGGGAACGTCGAGCTCGATCGTGCCGGCACGTTCGAACTCTAGCGAGAGAGGCACGGTTTGGCCTGTGGCGAAAGCGGATGCGATGCCAATCATCATCAGGTGAGTGCCGCCGGGCTCCAGCTTGACCGTCTCGCCCTCTGCAAGCGCGAGCTCAGAGATCGGACGCATCTTCGAGACGCCGTCCTCGACCAGCGTCTGATGAATCTCGACCTGCTGTGCCAGTGGTGAGCTCGCACGCAGCAGGCGATCGGAGCCGTGAGCGACGATGTCCATGTATGCGGCGGCTACAGTGGCATTGGGCGGCGTTGCGGCCACCCAGGCGTTTGCGATCTCGATTGGCTCGGAGCGCGACGAGCAGCCGACGAGCAACGCACCCGCGGCTGCGCAGGCGAGCGCGCGGGCGAGAGACCATATGCGTTCACGAGTGCGCCCAGTCACTTTTTCATCTCCTTCATCGTCGATTCGATCACGTCGCAGATCGCGTTCAGGGCTTCGGTGCGAGCGCTGCTCCTGCGCCAAACTGCACCTACCGTCCGCGAAGGCACGGGACGCGCGAAGCGCTTGACCGTGAGCGCTTGTCCAGTGCCGAAGGGCCCGCGCGTCGCCAGCTCCGGCAGCAACGTGATGCCGAGCCCGGCGGCCACCATCTGACGCAGCGTCTCGAGACTGGTGGCACGGTAGTCTTCGCTTTCTTTCGCCTCGATGCGGCCGCAGACATCGAGCGCCTGATCGCGCAGGCAATGGCCATCCTCGAGCAGGAGCAGTGTCTCGCCGTTCAAGTCATCGAGCTTGACGGTCGACTTCTTCGCAAGCGGGCTGTCGTTCGGCACCGCCACTGTAAACGGTTCCTCGTACAGCTTGCGCGCTTCGAGTCCGTCGAGTGGAACGGGGAGCGCGAGGATGCCGAGCTCGATCTCTCCTGCCCGCAATTTCTCGAGAAGCGGCTGCGTTTGATACTCGTATAACATGAGCCGCAGTCGCGGCAGTCGCTTGCGCAGCTTGCGCATCACGAGCGGCAACAGATAAGGACCGATCGTCGGAATCAGCGCGACCTTGAGCTTACCCGAAAGCGGGTCGTGCTCGTTGCGTGCCAGCGCGATGATTGCCTCGCTCTCCTCGATCATGCGTCGTGCGAGCGGCAGGATCCTGGCCCCCACATCAGTGAGGACGACTCGTCTGGGCTGTCGCTCGATCAGTTGCACGCCGAGATAGTTCTCCAGCTTCTTGATCTGTGCCGACAGGGTCGGCTGGCTGACGAAGCAACGTTCCGCTGCTTTGCCAAAATGACCGGTCTCGGCGAGTGCGACGAAGTAACGAAGGTCGCGTAAGTTCATGGTTCGTTTGGCGTGTGAACAGCAGGCATGAGGTGGATCGCGCCGTCGTCGTGCACGATCCGCCAGCCATAGCTCAAGCCTATGACATAGGGTCTATCAATCGACGGGACAATGCCGCGCGCGCGGCGTATTGGCAAGTGGCTGCGCCAATTCCGGAGTCGCTGCAGGCTTCACCTGTTACGTCCCTCTTATATACTCGGCTCATGTCCCGTCCAACGAGATTGTCTGCCGGCGTAGTGGTGGTGCGCGAGACTCCCGAGGGCTGGCGCTACTTGTTGCTGCGCGCGTATACCCATTGGGATTTTCCGAAGGGCATGGTCGAGGACGGGGAAGAGCCGCTCGCGGCGGCGGTGCGCGAGGTACGGGAGGAGACCTGTATCGACGATCTCGACTTCGCGTGGGGCGAGGACTATATCGAAACCAAACCGTACAGCCGCGGCAAGGTCGCTCGGTATTATCTGGCCAAGACCTCGACAGCCGAGGTCGTTTTGCCAGTCATCGAAGAGCTCGGACGGCCGGAGCACAACGAGTATCGCTGGGTCGATGAGGCTGAAGCGCTGCGCCTCGTGTCTGCGCGCGTCGAGCCCGTCGTGAGATGGGCGGCCAAGCGGCTGTCATGAAACAGGTCGTCATCGTCGGAGCAGGCTTTGCGGGATTGAATGCCGCGAAGCGCCTGCGCGACGAGCGTGCTCTGGCCATCACGATCATAGATCGAGAAAACCATCACCTGTTCCAGCCGCTCCTCTACCAAGTTGCCATGGCGGGGCTCAGCCCGGCGGACATCGCCGTGCCAATTCGCAGCGTCTTTGCCGGTGACGCAAACGTGCGCGTCGTCAAAGCCGAGGTTCAGAGCGTCGATACGGATTCTCGCAAGGTGCGCACGGACTCGGGCGACTTCACCTACGACTACCTCTTGCTGGCCTGCGGTGCGCAGCATACGTACTTTGGAAACGAGCATTGGGAGCCGTACGCACCGGGGCTCAAGACGCTTTCGCAAGCGACTGAAATTCGCTATCGCGTCTTGGAGGCGTTCGAGGCTGCCGAGAAGGAAAGCGATCCGGAGAAGCGGCGCCGCTTGCTCACGTTCGTCGTGGTCGGCGGGGGACCGACCGGCGTGGAGCTTGCCGGAGCGATCGGCGAGATGAGCCGGTACACATTGGCGCGCGACTTCCGGCAGATCGATCCGCGGCAAACGCGGGTGATTCTGGTCGAGGCCGGGCCGCGCATCCTGCCGAGCTTCGACGAGCGGCTGGCAGCGCGGGCAATGCGTGACCTCGAGTCGCTCGGTGTGCAGACGTGGACCGGCGCGCGCGTGACCGATGTGACGCCCGAGGGCGTGACGATAGGCAACGAGCGCATCGCGGCAGCCACGGTCTTGTGGGCAGCCGGCGTGCGCGCGTCGGACGTAGGGCGTAGCTTGAAGGACGCGACGCTCGATGAAGCCGGCCGGGTGATCGTGGACGAATACTTGAACATTCCAGGTCGGCCGGAGGTGTTCGTCGCAGGTGACATGTCGCGCGCCTTGGACGAGAACGGCCGACCGCTGCCTGGCGTCGCGCTCGTTGCCATGCAGCAAGGTATTTACGTTGCGCAGACCATCAAGGCGGACCTAAGGGGCAAGCCGCGCAGACCGTTCCGGTATCACGACCTTGGGCAAATGGCGACGATCGGACGCAGCCGAGCGATCAGCGAGTTCGGACGGCTGCGTCTCACCGGCCTGATCGCATGGTGGTTCTGGCTGCTCGTGCATATCTATCGGCTGAGTGGATTTCGGAACCGCCTGTCCGTCCTCATTCAATGGGCTTGGTCTTACTGGACGTTTGGGCGAGGTGCGCGCTTGATCGTGGGCAAGCATTGGCGCTCGTACAACGTCTAGGAAGGGAATGGGACCGGGGAATAGGGAATGGCCTCGTGCCCCGTACGCACGGCCTACACAGCCCACAGTGCTACAGCCTAGACTCGCACGCGCCTGCCTTCCCTGGCGCTACGGTAGACTGCCTCGATGAGCTCGATGACTTCTGCTGCCTCGTCGGCGGTGACGGGCGGCGGGCTGCCCTCTTCAATGCTGTTGCGAACGCGTCGATAGAACTCTGCCCAGCAGCCACGCTCAGAGGGGACGATCTCGGTGCGGCCTGTTCCCCCATAGACGAGCTTTCCCCACGCGCTGCGATCTTCCACCCCGAACCGCGGATCGTCGGGCTGTATTCCGGCGCGCGATTGATCTTCCTGCGGATCGAGCTCGGCCTTGAGGAATGAGGCCTCCGAGCCATGAACGCGAAAGCGCCAGCCGCCGTCGCTTGCTAGATAGCTCACGCCGAGCATGATGCGCAGTGTGCCCTTGCCCATGAGGATCTCGAAGCCATCTTCGGTCTGCGCACCAGGACGTTGTGTGAACACATCCGCCTGCAACCAGTCCGGCCGCCCAAAGAGCACGAGAACCTGATCGATGAGGTGCGAGCCCAGGTCGTAAACCATGCCCGAAGCAGGCTCAGGAAGGTTACGCCAGCTCACCGACGGCTGCGGTCGATAGCGATCCCAGCGCACGTGATAGCCATTGATCTCGCCGAGGCGATGTTCCTCGAGCAGCTTACGCAGCGTGAGGAAGTCGGCATCCCAGCGACGGTTGTGAAAAACACTGAGCACGCGTCCGCGTTCGCGCGCAAGGTGCGCAAGCGTTCGCGCCTCGGTGGCTGTCACCGTCACCGGCTTGTCGACGACCACGTGCTTGCCCGCCTCGAGCGCCCCGCGCGCTTGCCTGAAATGCATTTGCGTGGGCGTTGCAATCACGACGAGGTCGATGTCATTGCGTGCGAACAGCTCCGTCTCGTCTGCGAGTACTTCGGCTTGCGGAAATACCGCGTGAATCTCCTCGCGTCTGCTGCTCACTACGGCCGCCACGTGGAAGCCGGTCGAACGCAGGAGCGGCGCGTGGAAATAGCGCCCTGCCAAGCCGAAACCGATCAAGCCAACTTTGAGTGTCACGGTTGATGATTCCTCAACGGTGGGGCTGGGGGCTCGGGGCTCGAAAACTTCACCCTGCAGCCCACAGCCTACAGCTTGCCTTCAGCGAGCAGCGCCTCCACTTTCGCGGTGAACTCGGCGACGTACTCTTCGTAATGTCTGCCGGTTGCAGGACCGGAGAATCCGGTGTGGATATCGCGTACCTTATGCTCACGATCGAGCAGGATCGCGGTCGGATACCCATAGATGCCGGAGAGCATCGGCAGCTTATTGTTTACATCGTCCGCTTCGGCGACGCCGGCGACCAGAGTGGGAAAGTTGATTCCCAGGTCGTCGCGGTAGTTACGAACCGCCGCGGCAGCTTTCTCGAAGTCGCCATGCCGCTCGAACATCAGGGCGACGATCTCGAAGCCTTTGTCGCGGTATTCCTCGTAGAACGGCACGAGAAAGCGGGCTTCGTCGTGACAGTTCGGACACCATGTGCCGCCGATCGTCACCAGAACGACCTTGTCGCGGAAGCGCTCGTCGCTCAATGAGATTTCGTGCCCGTCCTGATCGCGGAAGGTAAACCGCAGCGGTTCGTCCTGAGATTTCACCTCGGTTCTGCGTCCCTTGCCATCCAGCGTTGCGTCCTCATCACGCTGTGCCGTGACCTTCTCGTGCCAAGCGAGACCCTGCCAATAGTCGCCTTCGAGGCGCCCATCGTTGGTCACTTTCAGGTGATATAGATAGACGAGACCGCCGGCGAACGTGGAGAGCCTGACCTCGTCGCCGTGCACTTGGCCTTCGAGGAAGCGATGGTCGCCTGTCGGGGTCATCACCGTGCCGGTGACGCGATCGTGTGTTTGCTCGAACAGGCCGACTGCCGGCGTGCTTTCACCATCGTCGCTCGTGAAGGTGACGGCCCATCGGCCCGAGATATCGGCGTTGTCCGAGCTCGGCTCCGGAAAGAAGCGGTAGCTCACCCCGTGCTCGGCTCTGAAGGGAATCACCTGCTTCTCTCCGCGAGCCTTGATGAATGTGATTTCTCCAACCAGACGATCGCGCTCGATGCGAGCGCGCAGCGTGTTCTCGAATCCAGGAAACGTCGCATGAAGCTCGCCGTTCTCGACGTGCACTTCGTGCACGCGCGTACGCTCGATGCCATTCACGAGCACGAGCGTGACACGATCTGCATCGCGTTCGATGTCTAGCCCGAAAGGCGCTTCGCCACCAGGCAGCTCGAGCACGGCGCGATAGTGCCCGATCGTGGGTTCGAGCGGTGGCTTGCCGCAAGCAGAGGCGAGAACGGCGAAAGCCAAAGCAAGCACCCACCGCACGCCATTTGGCATCGGGCGCCGCTCGGCGCTTTGCCGTGAGTGCTTCGTGGCCAAGGTGTAGGGCATCGTCCTGTCTCTCGGTCTTACACGCTCGCAGTGTCGTCATTGTCGCACGCGGTTGCAACGCCTGCATGTGTGGTTGCGGAACTATGGCTAGAAGGGCGCGTTCTAGCCCCAGAACTATTGGTACAGCTGCGGAGGCCGTCATGAAAGGGAAGGTGTTGAGTGCGATGTCGCTGCTAACGGCGATGAGCCTGTTGCTCGTCGCTTGCGGCGGCGTGTCCGAGCTGACGAAGGATCGAGTTGCCCGCAGCGAGACGGCCGTTCGACAGGCGCAGCAGAACGTCGGCCAATCCGAGCACGGTGCGGTCGAGCTGCAAAGGGCCCGCGATCATCTCGAGCGGGCACGGCGCGCGATGGAAGAGAACGAGGAACAGATGGCCGTCAGACACGCGCAGCTCGCCGAGTTGAATGCTGAGCTTGCCGTCGCACGCACCCAGAGCCAAGCTGCACGCAGCGCCGCCGAGGAGTTGCAAGCAAGCATTCGCACCCTACGACAGGAAGCCGAGCGCGGTAGCACTACCGGCACGGACATGCCTTGAGAAGAGCACGGAGGATGCCGTCATGAAGAGGACAACGAAATTGATTCTGGCCGGTGCGATGACTGCTGCGCTGAGCGGCTGCGCTTCGGCGCCGGAAACCATCGATGAGCTACAAACGGCACGCGCAGTCGTGCCTCAGGTCGAGGCCTCGCCGCGGGCCGGCGTGGCTGCGACGTACATATCCGATGCACGTAAGGCGCTCGATCGCGCCAATCAGCTTGCCGAGCGCGGCGGCAACGTCGAACAGATCAAGCACGAAGCGCAGGTCGCCTCATTGAACGCTGAGATCGCCAATGAGCGCATCATGACTGCGGAAGCGCAGGAACAGATTCAGAAAGGTCAGGCGGAGCGTCAGGCGGTCTTACTCGAGGTGCGCGAGCGCGAGGCGCGACAGCGAGCCCGGCAAGCCGAGATGGAAAAGGAACGTGCGAGCAGCCTCGAGCAGGAGCTGGCCGAGCTCAAGGCGAAACCCACGGAGCGAGGCATGGTGCTGACGCTGGGAGACGTCCTGTTCGACGTGGGCAAGTCAACGCTGAAGCCGGGAGCCTATCAGACCATCGAGCGTGTGGCGGAGGTGCTGAAAGAGGATCCCAACCGACGGGTGACGATCGAGGGACACACTGACAGCACGGGCGCAGAGGAATACAACCAGCAGCTCTCCGAGCGGCGAGCGCAGGCGGTCGAGATGGCGTTGCTCGAACGCGGCGTGCAGCGCTCTCAAATCGTGGCGATCGGTAAGGGCGAATCGTTTCCCGTCGCAAGCAACGAGAACGCGGCCGGGCGGCAGCAAAACCGTCGCGTCGAGCTCATCTTCGCGGATACCGCCTCGAACGTTGCTGCCGAGTAAGCCAAACCACGCCGAGCTCGACATGAATCTCACTCTTGCGCGGTGCGATTCGCATTGCTTCAAGAGCGACCGCACTTTCGAGCTCTCGATGTAGCTTGGCGATCTCCGTCTCCAACTCGTTCTCGAGAGCGAGCCGAAGTTGCTCGATGGCCTGTCGCGAGGCCGCGGCTCGCTCGACATCCTTTTGCTCGCGACCGATCCGTCCCGCACTGCGTGCCGCGGTGCCGGCACGTCCGAGCGTGCCTGCGATGCGCTTGCGGCCAAGTAGCGCACCCAAGACTGACGTTCCCAGCGATACCGCAGCCAGTAGACGCTGTTCGCTGAGCTGAGCCCGTTCTCGCTCGATGCGCTCGTCGGCGCGCCGCAGCTGCTCCTCGATGCTGCGCAATTTCGCGGCGTACTTCGCACGAAGCTCCTCGATCTGCGCATCGCGCCTTTCTCGTGCTGCAAGCGCAATGCGGGCTCTGAAGCTGGCCTCGTCTTCGTCAGGCGTGCTCCACAGGCCAAGCGCTGCACAACGCCACAGCTCGAGCGCCTCACTACGGTAGAGATGGCTGTCGATCTCCTGCGTCCAGCGCTCGTAGCTCGGTGCGTGCAGCAAGGCGGCGTGCGGTTCTTCAAATGTGGCTCCTTCGCCAGCCGAGCTCGCCAATGTTTCGCGCCAGTCACCCGGGTGGCGTGCGATGCCTGGCCAATCCAGCTGACCGGACTCGTCCACAGGCACGACGTAGGAGTGTGTCTGCCAGACATCCACGTTCGTCTTACGGTCCACGAAATGAAGCCGTGCCACCGCGAGCAGCGCTGCCGAGTACGTTTGCGTGTCCGCGCCCGGCAGGAAATACTCTCTGACGCCCGAAGGGATCAGCGGCCTGCTGACGGCGCGCGCACGGCCTGCAGAAGATGTCGTCGTCGTGCCTTGCTCGACCGATGCGGCAGGCGCACTGTCTTGCGGCGTGAGCCGCGCGATTTCCTGCAGCGTGAGCGGGCCACGTAAGTACGACAGCGCCCAGCGCGTGCGAAACAGCACGGGCGTCTCTTCATGCACATTGCGCATGAGGAAGACACGATTGCCCAGGTTTGCAAGCAGCGGCTCGAGCGTGTGGCGATCGAGGCCGTTGCCAGCGGCGCCGAGCAGTCCATCCATCAAGCGCATCTTGTCGCGCTCTGTCTGCAATCGTCCTATGAACCATGTGCCGGCGTTTGCCAAGCCCTTGTAGTCGAGGTCGGCTGGATTTTGCGTTGCCAGCACGACACCGACGCCGAAAGCGCGCGCCTGCTTCATGAGCGTGAGCAGCGGCTGCTTCGATGGAGGTGAGCTCGTCGGCGGGAAGTAGCCGAAGATCTCGTCCATGTACACGATGGCGCGCAAGCTTGAGGTGCCTGATTGGCGTCGCATCCAGCTCACGATCTCGCTCAGAACCAGCGTGACGACGAACATTCGCTCGGCGTCATTCAAGTGCGCGATGGACACGATCGAGATGCGCGGTTTGCCGTGCTCGTCGTACAAGAGCCGTTGTATGTCGAGCGGCGATCCTTGCATCCATGTCGCGAACCCTGGCGCTGCGAGCAAGTTGTTCAGTGACATCGCGAGGCGCAGGCGCTCATTGGCAGGGTAGAAGCTCTCAACATCGAACAGACCAACCTTGTCGAACGGCGGCTTCTGGACGCCCTCGATGATCGCACCGAGATCCAGATCGCTTCCGGCAGACCACGCCTGCGCGAACAGATTGGAAAGCAGGATGTGCTCGCGGCTTTGCACGGCGTCTGCATCGATGCCGAGCAATCCGAGCAGTCCGCTCACGGTGGCCGTGATCCGTTCACGCAGCGCGGTGGCATCGGCGAGCGTGTGCTTGGGCGGGGCGGCAAAGGAGCGCAGGATGGACAAGGGGCGACCGCTGTCGCTGCCCGGCGTATATATATGTATGTCGACGGCATCGCGAAAACGTCGGATGCGCTCGCCGTCCTGATCCCACTCGGCAAGGCCGGTGCGCCAGGTTTCCGCAGTCTTCTCTGCCAGCGCCTCGAGCGACAGCCCCTTGCGTTGCGCTTCGCCCGGATCGATCCAGGGCAGAAAATCTCTCGCCTCGAGATCCGGGAACGTGAGCAGCAGATTGCCCAGGTCTCCCTTGGGGTCGATGGCAATGGCGGGCACGCCGTCGATGGCTGCCTCCTCCAATAAGGACAGACACAGACCCGTCTTGCCGCTGCCCGTCATGCCGACGCACACGGCATGAGTGGTCAGATCCCGCGTGTCATAGAGCAAAAGATCACTGCGATCGGCACCGGTGGCGGGATCGACACAGCGGCCCAGGTAGAAAACACCTAGTGATTCGTAGGCAGGCATGGGGAATGAAACCGTGGAAAATGACGTTAGAACTCGAGGTTATTTCCACTAGGCACGAGAAACCAGCACCATGCGCGACTTCGGCGCGAATGGGTCGGGGCCGCGTGGCCGTACTGCGCGGTCACGAACGTTTGCGCGGCTGCGAACGTTTTTCGGATGGTGCCCATGTCCGCGCTATAACCATTTTGTAACCGACCCACGACTGACCTTAAACCGGAGCGTCGCTAAAGTCCCCGCGGTATGTCCATCGTTCTCGACCAAGTCACCAAACGGTATCAGGGCGCACCCGTCGTCAACGACGTGTCGCTCGAGGTCGCTGAGGGTGAGTTTTTCGTCTTGCTCGGGCCGAGCGGGAGCGGCAAGTCGACTCTGTTGCGAGCCATTGCGGGCTTGACCAGCGTCGATCACGGTCGAATCCACTTGCATGGTCAGGATGTCACTCATCTGTCCGCCCGCCAGCGCGGTGTCGGGTTCGTGTTTCAGAACTACGCGCTGTTCAAGCACATGACGGTCGGCGAGAACATCGAGTTCGCCCTGCGTGTGCGTCGGATGAAAGCCGCCGAACGCGTCAAGCGACGCAAGGAGCTGCTGCGTCTGGTGGCGCTCGAAGGCATGGACGATCGTCTGCCCACTCAACTGTCGGGGGGTCAACAGCAGCGCGTGGCCGTCGCGCGCGCGCTGGCGCACAAGCCTCAGGTGCTGCTGCTGGACGAGCCCTTCGGCGCGCTCGACGCGAAGATTCGTGAAGAGCTGCGCCGAACGATTCGGCAGGTGCAGCGCGAGCTGAAGATCACCACGGTGCTGGTCACGCACGATCAAGAAGAAGCATTCGCCCTCGCGGACCGTATCGGTGTCATGAATCTGGGGCGACTACTCGAGACGGGCAAGCCAGAGGAGCTGTATGCGAGCCCCGCAACGCGCTTCGTTGCCACCTTCCTCGGTGCGGCGAATCTGCTGCTAGCGCGTCAGACGGCCCAGGGCATTTGTTTCGGCAGGATGCCTGTGCGCACGCAAGTATCGGAACGCGCGGAGACGACCCGCGAGCATGAGGTCGTCGCGGTCTTGCGGCCCGAGGAGATCGAGCTCGCGCCGACGCGCGATGCATTGCGCACAAGCTTCATCGCGAACGGCGTCGTGGAAGAAGTGGTGTTCACGGGTGCGCTCGAACGGCTCCGCGTGCGGATCGACAACGATTCGGCCGAGGAGGCGCGGCTCGCTGCTGTCAGCAGCGACAGCCAACCGGCGAACGCAGTGCTGGAAGTCACGCGTACCCAGCACGAGCAACGTGCCTTTCCCGTCACGTTACAACAAACGGTCGCGATCGGCGTACGCAGGATTCACGTGCTGCCGACGCCGTTGTCGAGCTATACGGCGTGCGGGCCGACGTCCGAGGCAGTGCAACGGCTCGTGCGGCACCCGTTCCTGACTGAGCTCGCAGCGCGTATGAAGACCCGCATCGCCGTCCGCACCGAGGCCGCGTTGGGGCAGCTCGACACAGACAAGCCAGCCAGCGAGCCCATCACTGGTGTGGCGGTGATCTCCTCGAGCGGCAATGTGGCGCGTCAGGTCGAATGGCTGCTGCGCAACGGTGCGGGTGAAATCATGGTTCTACCGGCGCACGTTGCTGCACCGCGACGCGTGCTCATTCATTGGGCGGACGATGTGGTGCGCCGCTCGACGCTGGCAGTCGCGGCGAGCCTGTTGCGTCACGTGCCGGCCGAAGCGGTCTATCTGGGTATCTTGCCGTCCCATAGTGACGAGTCACAGAAGCCAATCGGAGTGCGCTCGTTGCTCGATGCACGCTCCGAAGCGCAAGCGGTGCACGGGCTCGAGATGCGCACCGAGCTGCATTTCGGTGCGGCAGGCGAAGAGCTGCACCGTCAGCTCAGCGAAGCTCCCGATCAGATGTTGATTCTCGGTATCTCGAACATGCAGCAGATTCACGAGGAATTCGGCGCACTTTTTGCCGCACCGGCCTCGTATTCAATGATGGTGGTGTATCGATCCGCGAAGGAGATCGATCAAGCGGCGCGTGCCGATCATGCCCGCGGCGATCACGTTCGAGACGAAGCTCCGGTGAAGGCACGTGAGCGTGCTGCAATCGGTCGCTGAACGTTTGCTTCTGCTCGTCATCCTGCTCGCTGCCTTGACAGGCTGCGGGTCTTCGGATGATTCGCAGGACGCAATCTCGATTCTCAATGTGAGCTACGATGCTACGCGCGAGCTTTATCGCGAGGTGAATGCGGAGTTCGCTGCCCAATGGCGCCGCGAGACAGGTCAGATTCTGACCATCAAGCAATCGCATGGCGGCTCGGGCAGCCAGGCGCGTGCCGTGATCGACGGTCTGCCTGCCGACGTGGTGACGTTGGCGCTCGCGTACGACATCAACTCTATCCATCGCAACGGCAAGCGCCTTGCACCGAACTGGCAGACGCGGTTCCCGCGCGACAGCTCGCCCTATACATCGACGATCGTCTTCCTGGTGCGGGCCGGCAATCCGAAGAACATTCGCGACTGGCCCGATCTTGGGCGAGCGGATGTCGAGGTCGTCACACCGAATCCGAAGACCTCTGGCGGAGCGCGCTGGAATTACCTGGCCGCATGGGGTGCGGTGCTCTACCGCGAGCTTGGCGGCGATTGGTCCAAGCTGGACGATCCGGCTGCGACTGAAGAGGTCGCCGCCGCGCAGGCGGCAGCCCGCGAGTTCGTCACTGGGATCTATGCCCGGGCACCGGTGCTCGACAGCGGTGCGCGCGGCGCGACGAACACGTTCGTCCAGCGAAACATTGGCGATGTGTTGCTCGCATGGGAGAACGAGGCGTTGCTCGCTCTTGAGACGCTCGGTCACGACCATGTCGAGATCGTCGTGCCCACCGTAAGCATCCTCGCGCAGCCGCCCGTGGCCGTCGTCGACACAGTCGTCGACCGGCGCGGCACGCGCCAAGTCGCCGAGGCTTACCTGCGCTTTCTTTACACGCCGACGGGACAGGAGCTCGCGGCGAAACATTACTTCAGACCAACCGACCCCGAGGTGCTCGCACGTCATCGCGACAAGTTCATCGAGCTCGAGCTCTTCACGATCCAGACAGCGTTCGGCGGCTGGGACAAGGCGCACGAAACGCATTTTGCCGATGGGGCGATTTTCGATCAGATCACGGGGGTGAGACGGTGATTGCCGGTCCGGGGGCGTGAGCCGACGAGAGGCAAGCATCGTTTCGATGAACGGCGTGCTGATGGGAACAGAAGCGACTGTGCAATGATCGACCTGCAACTGCTCGACGACATTGACAGAGACATTCCGCCCGAGAGCCAAGGGACCAGGCACGGCGGGCATGCGGAGCGCGCCGCATGAGTGTCCGCACTCCCTCGATTCTCCCCGGTTTCGGCATCACGCTCGGGTACACCACCTTTTTCCTGAGCGCGATCGTGCTGATCCCGTTGGCTGCGCTCGTCGCGAAAGCGGGGACCATGGGCTGGCGTGAGTTCCTCGACGTCCTGCTCGATCCGCGCGCAGTTGCGTCCTATCGCCTGAGCTTTGGTGCGTCGCTACTGGCTGCGACATTGAACGGCGTGTTCGGTTTCATCATTGCCTGGACGCTGGTGCGCTACGACTTTCCAGGCCGCAAGCTCATCGACGCATTGATCGACATGCCGTTCGCGCTGCCGACGGCGGTTTCGGGCATTGCCTTGACGGCGGTATTCGCGGAGAACGGCTGGATCGGGCAATACCTTGCGCCGCTCGGCATCAAGGTGGCGTACACCTGGATAGGCATCGTCGTGGCCTTGACTCTCATCGGCCTGCCGTTCGTCGTGCGCTCGGTGCAGCCGGCACTGCTCGAGGTGCAGCGCGACTTGGAGGATGCCGCGGAAACCCTGGGGGCCGGACGCTTCTATATCTTTCGCCGCATCATCTTTCCGACAGTGATGCCAGCGCTGCTTACGGGCTTTACCATGGCGTTCGCTCGAGCGATAGGCGAGTACGGGTCGGTGATCTTCATCGCCGGCAACTTGCCAATGAAGACAGAGATCACGCCGCTGCTCATCGTGATCAAGCTCGAGCAGTTCGACTATACGGGCGCGGCAGCGCTCGGATTCATCATGCTCGTGATTTCCTTCATCATGTTGTTGTCGATCAACCTGCTGCAGGCTTGGGGGCGCCGACGACTGGTCGCGGCGGGACGCTGATGGCGATTGGTGCCGACAAGGAGATGCTCGCCGAGCTCGCGCGCCGACCAGGACGCGACACGCTGACGAGCGCGATCGTCAAAGGCGCGTTCATCACGGTGTCGCTGTTGTTCCTGGCAGCGCTGCTGTTCGCGCCGTTGATCACTGTTTTCGCCACGGCGCTCGAGAAAGGGTTCGATGTCTACATCTCGAGCTTCAAGGATTCGGACACGCTGGCGGCGATCCGCTTGACGCTGACGGTGGCCGCGATCGTCGTGCCACTCAACACCATCTTCGGCATTGCAGCCGCGTGGGCCATTGGCAAGTTCGAATTCCGCGGTAAGAGCGTGCTCATCACGCTCATCGACTTGCCGATAGCCGTCTCGCCGGTGATCTCGGGTTTGATCTACGTGCTGCTGTTCGGCATCCACGGCTGGTTCGGCCTGTGGCTGCAGGAGAACGACATCAGCATCATCTATGCCGTGCCGGGCATCGTGCTGGCAACGTTGTTCGTCACGTTCCCGTACGTTGCGCGCGAGCTGATTCCTCTTATGGAGCAACTCGGTAACGACGAGGAGGAAGCGGCGATCACGCTCGGTGCGGGCGGGCTCATGACGTTCTTTCACGTGACACTGCCGAAGATCCGCTGGGGGCTCGTCTATGGCGTGATTCTCTGCAATGCCCGCGCCATGGGCGAGTTCGGCGCCGTATCGGTCGTCTCGGGCCACATTCGCGGGCTGACAACCACGATGCCGCTGCACGTGGAAATCCTCTATAACGAGTACAATTTCGTGAGCGCGTTTGCCGTGGCGTCACTGCTCACATTGCTCGCGGTCGTCACGCTGGTGATCAAGACCTTCGTGGAGTGGCGCGGATACCGAAAGCGTTGAAGACCGGTGGGAGACGCGGATTGCCGACTGCCGGTCGCCGACCAACATGATTTCCCAGCTACAAGAATTTCTCGATCGTCTACGGCTCGACATATCTCGAGCCACGCTGGGGGCGTGGATCGCGCTCATCAATGTAGCGATCGTTGTGCTCGTGGTCGGCGGGATTTCCATTTCGGCGATCGGCTCGCTACGTGACTTGGCGGATCAACAAGGAAAGGCGCGTGTGGAGCTGGCCGGCGCGCTCGCACGCGAAGAGTTGCGCCGAATCAGCGAGGACGTTCTCACCGAAGCGCGCAGCATCGCCGAGCGTCAGACTCTGCAGCGCCTGCTGGGCGAGCGCAATCAAGCGCTGCTCGAGCCCTTTCTGCGCCGCTCTTGCACATCGGAAACGATCGCGGCGTGCGCGATCGCCGAAGGCGCGACATTGATCGCCAGCGCGGGGGTGGACGTGCCGTGGCCGCAGATCTTCATCTCCGCAGCCGAGCAAGGGGAACGCTTCATGGCGGCGCCAGCGGAGACGGAATACGGATTGGTCGGTGCATCGGCGCAGGTGAGCCAGCGACCGCTGCGCCACCTCTACGTGATTCGTCAGCTGGATGAGCGCTTGGGCGCCGTGCTGTCGGAGCGTGTTGGCGTGCAAATCCGCCTGCTCCACTACCGCAGCTACACGGACACGCGCAAGTCCGACGAATTCACGCGCTTGCATTCTGCCGGCTTGTCAGATGGGCGCTCTGCGGTGATGCGTATAGAGAGCGCGGACATGTATGCAGCGAGCTTCCCGGTGTTCGCCTCGACAGGCGAGGCCATCGCCTTGCTCGAAGCGAGGTTGCCCGCACGGGAGATCGATACGGCAACCGGCACGCTCATCAAACGGCTGCTGACGACCGCCATTGTGCTCGCTGCGCTCGCGGTGCTGGCGGGCATCCTGCTCGGCCAGCAGGTGACAGGGCCGGTGAGCACCCTGACGGAAGCGGCGGAGCGTCTGGGACAGGGCGACTTCTCCACCTCGATCCCCGTCGAGGGCACGAAGGAAGTCGGCAAGCTCGCGCGCACCATGGAGGATATGCGCAACAACCTCATCGAGCTGACCGGACGGTTGCGCCGCAGTGAGGCCGAAGCGCAGGCGGTACTGAGCGGCATCGTCGAAGGTGTGTATGCGGTGGATCGAGCGCGTGTGATCCGCTATCTGAATCCACAGGCCGCGCGCTTGCTCGATGTGCAGCCGCACGAGGCGATCGGGCGGTTTTGCGGCGATGTGCTCAAGCCCTGCCCGCAGAACGGTCAGCGGCCGTGCGAGACGAACTGCCCGATCTTACAGGCTCGCACGGTCGGCAATGCACGTGCCACAGAGCGGCTGCAGCTCGATGACGGCACGGTCCGCACGACGGTGATCACGAGCGCGGCGCCCATCGACGAGTGGCAGGTGCAAGTCATTCGCGATGAAACGGAGCTGGAGAGCGTGCGACGCGCGCGCGATTCCGTGCTCGCCAACATCTCGCACGAGTTCAGAACACCGCTTGCAGCCCAGCTGGCGTCCATAGAGCTGTTACGCGAGGGCCTCGGGTCCATGCCGCTCGAGGAGCAAAGGGAGCTCGTCCTGTCTCTCGAACGCGGCACGCTGCGCCTGACGCGGCTGATCGACAATCTGCTCGAAAGCGTTCGGATCGAGTCGGGTCAGCTGGGCATCCGGCGTCAAAGCGTCTCGGTTGCGGAGCTGATCGAGGACGCGGAGGCGCTCATCAGCGCGTTGCTCAAGCAAAGGCGTCAGTCGCTCGTCGTCGACGTGCCCGAGGAGTTGCCGCGCATCGAAGGTGACGGCCCACGGCTCACGCAGGTACTCGTCAACCTGCTCGCCAACGCGAGCAAGTTCGCGCCGGAGGAGAGCACGGTGTACGTCGGTGCCAGAGAGAGCGGGCCGGAGCTCGTTCTATGGGTGGAGGACGAAGGGCCCGGCATTCCGGCCATCGAAAGCGGGGTGCTGTTTGAGCGTTTCTACCGCGGCGCAGAGCACGAGCCCGAGCCTGGCGGCCTTGGACTCGGTTTATGGATCGTCAAATCGATCGTGGATCGACACGGCGGTACAGTCGCGGCTATGCGCACGGCGGAGGGCAGAACGAGGTTCGAAATACGATTGCCGCGCGTTGCTGCGGAAGCGGCGACGGAGTCGTGAGGTGAACGAGCGGAAACGCATGCGTTATTCCAGAGTCAAAGACGCAGCAGCCGCGCCCTCCATTGGGAATTCTGTTGCTGCATGATAGCGCACGTTTGGGACCGATGAAGCTGCTCGTAGCGGACGACGACAAAGACTTGCTCGCGCTCATCGCCTTCACACTTTCTCAGGCCGGCTATCTGGTCGTGAAGGCAAGCGATGGACCGAGCGCGATTCGCGCATTCGAGGCGGAAGCGCCGGACCTGGTCATTCTCGACATCAACATGCCCGGCGCGAGCGGATTTCAGGTTTGTGAGACCATCCGTTCGAAATCGCGTGCGCCTGTGATGATGCTGACCGTGCGCGGCGAAGAAGAGGATCTGGTGCGCGCGCTCGACCTCGGCGCCGACGACTATCTCACCAAGCCGTTCAGTCCGCGTACGCTGCTCGCCCGCGTCAAGGCGTTGCTCAGGCGCGCGGGCATGGAGAACGCTGCACCGCTTGCTGCAGGGCGGATCTCACTGGACATGGATGAGCATGCAGTACGCGTCGGCAGCAATCCCCCAGTGCGGCTCACCAAGCTCGAGCTGCGTCTGCTGCAGATGCTGCTCGCGAATGCCGGCCATACGGTCGGTTCGGATCGCTTGCTGATGCAAGTGTGGGGTCACAGGGGATCGGGCGACCGCCAGCTCTTGAAGCAGCTCGTGCATCGCTTGCGCCAGAAGATCGAGGTCGATCCGTCCAACCCGCAGATATTGCAAACAGCGCCGGGAGCGGGCTACAAGCTCGTGGTGGACTGATCGCTTTGCAACCGCATTGCGGGTTGGTGCAAGCTAAACTTGCCGTCCGTTTGGTTGTCAACAGCGGAGGATCGTATGACGCTGGTCCACGCGAACCGTGCCGAGTCTCACCGAGTCTCCGTGTGCGGCCATGTACGCAAGCTGCGCCTGGAAGCCGCTGAGCTCGAGCGCTTCGAGTCCGGCGAACGCGGTCGATCCGCTCCCGAGCTCAGCATCGGCATTCTCCTCAAGCTGCTGGCAGTCGGTGCGCTCGCCACTGTATTTCTTTACTTGATATCGTCGTCGCTCATCGGTTGAGCGCTATGTTTCGGCAGATGCTCTGCGCAGCGTGGGGCCAGGCGTCGGTTGCTGCGTGCATTGCACGCAAGAGCTGAGCGTGCCACTTGCCACGGACTGTGTCCAACCACAACGCGCGGCGGTGAGCGCGTGCGTGGTTGTAGGCAGGCATGCTTGGCGACAATGCAGGGCGAAACCGGCGGTGCATTCTTCCAATCCTCAACAGTGGCCCGCATTATTCATCGTTCAGCGCCGCAAGTCGGTAGCAATTCGGTTAGGAGTGCGTGAAAAGTCTGTTGCACGCGACGCGCCTGCAAGGCGTCGGTGCGTCCCAGGCTGACCGCCGTGCTGCCCGCTAGGTGCTCAGCATGGACGCTGGCTGGGGGCTCGCTTGGGCTGAGGCGACGTAAACAGCGTGCTTGTGCGCCCACAGCCCGTGCGTGCCGCAATTGCTCGGTCGTGTCGTGGCGAGATCGAGACACTTTTCGGGCGCAAGCCTCAAACGCTTTTGGAGCACGGCGTTGTGCGCAGAAATATGAACGGCTTGTCGTTGCACCTCTCCAACAAATCCCGTGGCCTGTGTTGATCACACCACGGCGGCGCGCTTGAGACAGCGTTGACAGACCGCGGCATATAGGTGCTAGACCGTAATGTGCTCGTCACGACCGCGACGTAACCTTCGCTCGACTGACTCGTAACGGGTTGGCCTCTACAATGTTTGCGCTGTTCCGCGATTCCCCCTGAGGAACAGTCTCGTTCCCTCCCACCTGTGCGTGGGAGGGTCTTTTAAAACATTGATACATCGCTTAGCGATGTATCGAGAGCCGACTTTCTCGTGCTGAGTCACTCGACGAGAGGAGGTTCGAAAGTGAGTGAGTGGACCATGATGCAGAGTCGTTCATCGCAAGCCGCAAGAGGCAGTGCAGAGTTAAGCGAGGATCGCTGGCATCAATGGCAACTCGACGTGCTGGATGTCATCCGTTCGGACTTCAGCAACATCCTTGACTCCGTCGAATGGGACGATATCGATTGGGAAGCATGGCGTCCTTTATTCGAAGAAGGCTGTTCGCCGCAGGACGCCGTGCAGAATGCATTTGGTCAAGTCGCCTAACGGTTCGCTGTCGCAGCAGAAAAGGCCCTTCCACGTATGTGGAAGGGCCTTCTCATGTCTGGGCAAACAGTGACAGCCGGGCACCCAGTGAGCTCAGCGCGCGGGAGTCGTAGCGCCCTGATCGAGTCTCTTCTGAACTGCCGCAGAAATACGCGAGCGCAGCTCGTTATCGGCCGCCATGCTCGCCACGATCTGATTGAATTCCTCGACCTGCAAGCCGCTGCGCTCGACCGCGGCGATCATGTCGGACTGCGCAGCCGTGCGCACCTGCTCGGCTTCCATCGGATCTTTGGCCGCCTCGATGTCGGCGTTCGCCTGCTGCTGGATCGTCTGCACCTGCACGTAGGCGTCTGCGAACTGCTCGACCTTTCTCTGATCTATCTGACCAGTATCGAGCGAGCCGGTACCTTGGCCGGCGGCCGATCTGTCCGTGTCGCCGGAAGTCGGGTCGCGTGTGGTTGACGACTCACCAGGATAGGTGTCCTCGCCTCTCTGCGGTCGCATATCCTCGGTGGCGGAACGTGACGGACGCATCTCGTCGCTCTGTGCTGCTGCGTACTGTCCCAGCACCAGGGCACCTGCTGCCAGCGCCACCAGCGAATGAAGTTTCGATCGCATGAAACACACTCCTCGGCACTCCGTTACAAGCACATCGACGGAATACCTGCGTACGGGTTTCGGTTCCGAAAGCGTTTGATTCGTCGCCCGATGACGACACTTTGGGGCGCATGGGATCGAGCGTGCGTGAGATTTCATCCCTTGAGAAAGCACTGCTGCCTTACTCGAACGGCTCGTTGCGCGGCCGGGCGCGGTACTCGGCGCGACTGACGTAACCATCCTCGTTCGCATCGACACCGTCGAAGCGATGGCGCAGCAAGGGCGATCGTTGCGCTTCACTGCGACTAATGCGGTCGTCGCCATCGCGATCCATGGCGTCGAAGACCCGATCCACTTCTTCCGCTGTGCGCGGATCGTCGACGGGTTCCTGTGCAGTCAGCGAGCACCATCCGATTGCCAACAGCAGTCCGATCCATGTGTGACGCATCTCGCCTCCTTCTCGGGTGCTAGTAGCTAAATCGTCACCGCCACGCTCTGTTCCGGGTCAGCCGCTTCGCGAACCGGTCAAAGTCCGTCCCGCTGTCATCCTATTGCTCTCGCATCATGGCCGTGGTTAAGCTGCCGACGCCGGGCTGCTGCGCACAGCGAAGGAGAGCCACATGCGACAGATCGTCTTCCTCACCGGCGCGGAGCGCTATGGGGATCTTGCGTTGCTCGTGCTACGCGTGTTTGTCGGTGCGTTTCTGGTGTGGGGTGTCTGGGACAACATCGTGAGCGCCGAACGCATGGACGAGTTCGTCGCCTTCCTCGAGCAGTTCGGATTTGTGGCACCGGAGCTCATGGCGCGGCTTTCAGTCTGGGCTCAGTTCTTCATCGGCCTGGCGTTCATCGCAGGATTCCTGACAAGGTGGGCAGGGATTTTGTGTATGATCAACTTCGTCGTGGCAGTTGCGATGGTGGATCGCTTCGGAGGCTTGCGCGCGGTGTTTCCGTCGGCCTGTCTCATTGCCATCGGGCTGTACCTCGCTACGTATGGCGCCGGTCGTTTCTCGTTCGATGCGTTGGCTGCCAAGCGCACGAGGTAACGGTACGCTCGTACGAGCGTGCGTCCACGCGTCAGGCTATCGGCTGGCTTCGCAGCCGCTCGGGCTCGTCGGCCCTCCGTGCTCATGAGGCGTAATGGCAAGCTCTGTACAGACTCTTCGCAGGACCATCGAGGCTCACATCGAGCGACATCTCGGCACCATCAAGAACGTCTTCCGTGAGGATGCGCAGGATGCGAACGAAACGCGCATCGTCCACGTCGCGCCGAGTGATACACGACCCGTGCACACGCTCGTGACGTGTGGCATGAGCGCTCGTGCGATGCGTGTGCCGAAAGCGGACCAGCCTGCGCATTTGGAGCTGATGATGACGTTGCCTCGAGAATGGCAGCTCGAAGGCGAGCAGGCTCAGGACGAACGCTGGTCGTGGCCCTTGCGGCTGCTACGTCAGCTGGCGAAGCGTGCCCATGAGGACGGTGGGTGGCTCGGATGGGGACACATGATCCCGAATGGAGACCCGCCCACGCCGTACGCGCGTACCACGAGCTTGTCGGTGGCGCTGATCGTACCCTCGTTGCTCGTGCCGACACCGTTCTATGAGCTCAAGACCGCTGCGAAATCGATCGTGTTCTATGCCGTCGTGCCGCTCTACAAAGAAGAATACGAGCTCGGACGCACGAGCGGCACGGACACGCTGTTCACGCGTCTCATCGACGGCAACGTCAACGACCTCGTGGAGCCAAGGCGCCGCAATGTGGCACGTCGTCGCTGTTGGCTGTTCGGCTAAGGGCGCGTGAACGTGGCTGCCACGACCGAACGAAAGCTCTGTCGGCCCGCACAGCGACAAAAGCCGGCGCACCCCGACTCATAACTCGTTGAACTGCGCATCGCGCAGGCCGACGAGCACTGCCTGTCCGCTGCCGCGTTCGAGCCGGAACTCCCCGTAGCGCGCATTCACGTATTTTGACGAGGAGCCTTCCTCGAAGAAGAACGCGTTCGTACCGATCCACACGCTCCTGTTGCGGATCCTGAAGCGAATCTGTGCATCGGCCTCCGTGTCCTGCGCAAGCGTAGCGACACGATGCGCATCGATCGCGAGCGGCGCAGTGCGGGCAGAGGGTGCCAGCGTACCTCGTTGTCGCGCTCGTTCGATCTCCTCTGCAAGCCGAAACCGCAGGGCCATGTAGTCACCTTGCATCAGCGAGCGCGGATCTACCGGCATGAGCTCGAGAAAGATGGTCTCGCCTTGGGCGATCGTGCGCTCCTTGCTGTGAATGGACAGCTTGACCGCCGCAAGCACGATTGCCGCGCCCAGCACGATCAGCGATCGGGTCCACAGCACGCTCATGGTGCCTGTTCCCCCGGCTTTGACAGGCCGCGCTCGATCGCCGCGGCAACGGCTAGCAGCGCCGCGCCGACAACCAGCAGGATGGCGGACTTGAGCAGCAGGGACACGCCGAGCAGAAAGTAGAAGTGCACGACATGGAGCAGTGCGCCGGCGATGCCGAGCCCGACCAAGGCGCGATGACGCAAACGGAATGCATTCACGGCGGCAAGGAGTGCTGCGCCCGCGCCGAGCAGCGGCCACAACGCCAGCCAGTTCGTGCTCGATGCGTCCCAGAACCGTAGCGCGCCGAAGGGTTCGGACAGCCACGTTCCGAGCGCCAATGCGACCAACATGCCGCTCAACGCGGGCCGAGCGAAGCGCTGCAGCCCACGGGCCATCCATGACGCTTCCCAATGGACGAGCACCTGCACGAGCACTGCGATCGGGATCCACACGAAGAGCCAAGCGACGAACGCCGCGCTCAGCGACGCTTCCGATGGTGCCCCGAGCTCGTCTGCGCTCCACCATGACAAACGCACCGTCAGCGCCCATGCGATACATGCGCACAATGCCGCAAGGAGTCTTGCCATTCGATTCGGCATCAGCACGAACAAAGCGATCTGCATGACGGTCGCGAACGTGGCAATGCCCGCCAGGGACTCGACGAATGCCCAACCTGCTACCAGCAGCGCCAACTGCCCAGCGATCGAGAGCGCAAGTGCCAGCTGATCGAAGAACGCACTCTCACGATCGATCGCGTAGAGCGCGTACGCTGTCGCGAGGGCGAGCAGTCCAACGAGCGCGTATTCGGTGGTGCTGCCGGGCTGGAACACCAGGGCGACGAAGATGGCGGCGAAGACACCCGCCAGCCAGCCGCCGACGCCAAGCAGGAGACTCACGAACCAGGGACGGGCGCGCGCACGCATATCCAATGGCGGAGATTCCGGTGCGAGCACGCCACGCGCAACGAGCGCTTGTCGTAATGCTTCGGAGCGGCTCATGGCGGCGTGTCGGTCCAGGCGCGCTGCAGCTTCATGATCAGCCGGCCGCTCACTGCAGAGCTCGCTATGAGCCAAACGGTAAGGGTCAAAAAGAGCAGCTCATCGTGCTTCTGCAACGCATCCGCCAGCGCGCACGTGGTGAGCACGATCAGGCTTGCCGCGACAGCGGCGACCGGGAAGACATCCTCGCGTTTCTTGATTGTGTACGCGACGATACCTGCGAATGCCACCATGACGAACAGCAGGACTGCCCGTGCGCTCGTCTCGGTGCCGAGGATCGCGCGCATACCTGCCCAGGTGGCATACGCCACGCCGAAGCCCAACGCCAAGCGACCGAGCCACGAAGGCACGCTCATGACCCAGCGTGTCTGCTCCAAGTACTCGCGGATGCCCCAGAGCGAATAGTTGATCATCATGGGCAGGAGCAAGAGGGCAGAGTGCTCGAGATTGGCGCCCGCTACGACCATCCACAGCCAGCCGTCTTGTGCCCGAGAGCCGACGAACAGGCTCAAAGCCACGTTGAGCACGACGAGCCAAGCACCCCAGGCCACACTCCATTGCGCGGCCATGACGAAGGGCAGGCCGAGCGCGCTCCACGCCAAGAAGAGCTCATAGCTGTTCGCGCCAGTCTGATACGTCTGGCCGAACAGCGCGAGCAGCACACCTGTCGTCGCAAAAGCCACCAACGCGCCATGGCGCCCGATGCTGTTCGGTGGTGTCCGCCATAGAGCGAAGCCGCAGCTGACAACGAGCACAGCCTCTACCAGCAGGAACCGTTCCGCCTTGCCGAGGCCCGCCCAGTTCGCAGCGATGAAGAACACGATTCCGGCAACCATGGATAGGACGCCGGAGAGTCGCAGCAGCACGACGACAAAGCGACCGAGCTCCTCACGCGTGGGGCGGGCGCGGGCTATTTCGAGCGTGGCCTGCACGTCTGCGACCCCGAGACCATGATGAGCCACCAAGGCATCCAGCGAATCCCGATCGATGGGTTCGTCTACCGTGGCCGGTGAAGTCGTGTGCACGGTGGCTCCGGGAGCAAGCTAGCTCTTGCAGGCTACGTTCACTTGGTGTGCACGAGCCTCATAAAATTCGCGCATGGCCATTCAAACGCTCTTTCCCACGCTTGTTTATGCTCGCCGCCTGCAAGGCGGCGATTGGCGTCGCTTCAATGATCGTCTACTGCGCGAATGTCGACAACTGGCGCTCGATGACGAAGCCGGTCGACGTTGGTCCGCTAAGAACTATCCGGGCGGGTATACCTCGTACAACTCTGTGAGCCGGATGCACGAGGTATCGCCAACCTTCGACCAGCTGCGCCGTAAGCTCGACCGTCACGTGGCTGCGTTTGCACGTGCGCTCGATCTCGATCTCGAGGGCCGCACCCTTGTCATGACTGATTGCTGGGTGAACATCATGCCTCATCGTGTCGCGCATAGCTTGCATCTGCATCCGCTCGCGACGATCAGCGGAACGTACTACGTGCAGACACCCAAAGGCTGTGCCGGTCTGAAGTTCGAGGATCCGCGTCTCGATCGCTTCATGGCGGCACCACCTCGTCGTGCGGATGCGCGAGCCGAGAATCGCACGTGGGTGACCATTCCAGCCGAGGCGGGCAAGGTCGTGCTGTTCGAGAGTTGGCTGCGCCACGAAGTGCCCCCAAATCCGACGAAGCAGGAAAGGATCAGCATCAGCTTCAATTACAACTGGTTCTGATGGGCTCGGGCTGCAGGCTGGATCAGCGGCGCAATGCGCGCCTCATGAAACACGCCAATGCCTTCGCTCCCCAGCCGCCAGCCCGCCAACACGGGAACGCACGCTGCCTCCCACGTGTTTATCGTTCCGCTGTCTCGAAGCTGCATTCGATACGCAAGCATGGTGGACATGGCTGCTGAGTTATTTGTTCGCATTCGCACTGCGCTCGCGGGCGTCGTGCTCGGCACGCTCGTATCCGCGCCTGTCATCGCTTTCGACTTCAACGACGTGGCTGAGCTTGCTGCCGAACGGGCGAGAAAGCCCTATCAACCTCTCACGCGGCAACCGCCGGCCGAGCTTGCTGCACTCACCTACGATCAATATCGCGACATCCGTTTTCGCCCGGAGCGCGCGCTTTGGCGCGATGAGAACCTCCCCTTTGAGCTGATGTTCTTCCATCTCGGGAAGTTTCAGGTCGAGCCGGTGCTGATCAATGAAGTGACGCCGCAAGGCGTGCGCCACATACCGTACAGCAGCGCCGATTTCGACTATGGGCGCAACAAGCTCTCTCCTGAGCGATGGGGCGATCTCGGCTTTGCAGGGTTCCGGGCTCATTACCCGCTCAACACCGAGGACTACAAGGACGAGCTGATCGTGTTCCTGGGAGCGAGCTACTTTCGCGCCGTTGGCGCCGGACAACGTTATGGTTTGTCTGCTCGCGGGCTCGCGATCGACACCGTCGGGGGGCAAGGAGAGGAATTCCCACGCTTCAGCGAGTTCTGGATCGTCAAGCCCGCGTCGGAGGCGAAGAGCTTGCGCATCTACGCGTTGCTCGAATCACCGCGCACGAGCGGCGCGTATCAATTCGACGTTCATCCCGGTCAGGAAACACGCGTGGACGTGCGCGCACGCGTGTACCTACGTGAGGAGGTGGCAACCTTCGGGATGGCGCCGCTCACGAGCATGTATTTCTTCGGCGAGAACCAACCGCATCCCAGTGATTTTCGTCCCGAGGTACACGATTCGGACGGGCTACTGGTGGCAACGGGCCAGGGCGAGTGGATCTGGCGCCCACTCATCAATCCCAAGGCACCGCTCACCACTTCTTTTTCCATGGACGAGCTCAAAGGCTTTGGCCTCATGCAACGGGACCGTCGCTTCTCGAGCTACGAGGATGCGGAGGCAAGCTACGAGCTGCGACCGAGCGCATGGGTGGAGCCGGTCGGAAAATGGGGCCCGGGACGTGTCGAGCTCGTGCAACTGAGCACCCCGGACGAGACGAACGACAATATCGTGGCGTATTGGGTGCCGCGGGATTTGCCGCCATTAGGCGAGCCGATCGATTTCTCGTACCGGATCAGGTGGCAGGGGGAACAGCAGCAGCGGCCGCCGGGTGCGTGGGTCATGCAATCTCGAGTCGGACGTGGCTACGCCGAGCTGGGTGAGAACGAGCAACAGTTCATCGTCGACTTCAAAGGACCTGCGCTCGACGAGCTGCCGGCGGACGCCAAAGTGGAAGCCGTCGTGACGGCGCCAGTGAATGGGCAAATCTTGGAAAGCGTCGTATACAAAGTGGACGCCACTGGCGCTTGGCGTATGGCGGTGCGGGTCAAGCAGCTGACGCCATCCGAGCCAACCGAGCTGCGTGGTTTCCTGCGAAGCGGTAGCGATGTGCTCACCGAGACTTGGAGCTACATTCTGCCACCGCGCTGATAGCGATGAACATTGCACGAGATATGGAACTCGAATCGTGCTGATGCGCTTTTAGGTTCGTCTGTCGATCTCGAGAACCTACTGATGAAAATTCTAGTCGTCGAACACGAGTCATTGTTGGCGCTCGCGCTCGAAGAGCAATTGCGAGCAGCCGGGCACGATGTCTTAGGGCCCGTCCGGGCGTACGATGAAGCTCTTACGTTCGCAAGGATGCAGCGACCGACGTTGGCCATTGTCGATATAGATATTTCCAACGCCGAGGAACGTGCGCGCCTTGTTTGTACTCTGAACGGGTTGTTCGGTATCCCTTCGATCGTTCTGGCGAATCGACAACGAGAGGTCACTCAGTGCGAAGGAGTCACGGTCGCGATCTTGGAGAAACCATCCAGCATCGAGCGAATTCTGTCGGCCGTTGACTTTGCCGCCGCTGCAACCGTGGAAGAAGCGGCGGACTCGCGGGGTTCCTCCAACGGAATCACGGCACTTGGACATTCGAAGCTTGAGTCGCGTCGAGTAAAGCTTGCCGGAGGACGGTGAAGGGAATAGGGAAGGGGAGATCGGGAGGCGGTCGCGGGCCTTTCTTACCCTGTCCCTGTTCCCAACCTGCCCTCCCCCGCGACGGGAGGGCATGGTACTCGCGCTCAATGCTCGGTTGAGCCGGGACGTCGAGTGGTCTCGAACAGGAACCAAGCGCGACGTTCCGTCTCATCGATCCAGTTTTCGATCAGACTTGCGGTCGCCAGATCGCGCGCTTCGCTGCACACTTCGTGAGCTTCACGCAGCCGGAGCGCCAAGTTCTTGTTGTCCTCGAGCAGTTCCGTGAGCATGTCCTCGGGCGCCAAGTCGTCCGCATCGTTGTCCGTCACGCGTTGTAGACGGGCGATATTGCTGATGGACTTGATCGTGGGTTCGCCCAGCTTACGGACGCGCTCGGCAATCGGGTCCACCATTGCGAACAGCTCCTTGGCATGTTCCTCCAGCAACTCATGGTAGTCGCGAAAGTGAGGCCCGCTGACATGCCAATGGAAGTTCTTGGTCTTGATGTAGAGCGCGAAGACGTCGGCAACGAGCGTATTGAGGCTGGCAGCGACATCTTTCACGGCCTCGGACTCCACGCCGCTGCGGGCCGCCAACGCCGCGCGTTGTCGCGGCACTGACGTTCGCGCGCGTACTGAACCGGTTTCTCGCAGGCTTTCGGAACTCGTCTTCTTCATAGCATCACTCCTTCGGACGGCTTTGGCTTCAGTCACTCAGCCGAATGCTGCGGTGCCCGCATGATGCGGGTCTGCGTGAGAGCAGAACGCGCATCGATTCGTCGAGTTCATTCGTCCGAAGAAGCGATTGCGTGCGCCGCGAGCTCCATGCGTATCGTCCACGACGGGAGCGGCTGGCCTCACACGGGCAGGTAAGAGGTCTCCTTGATTTCCTCCATGACAACGTAACTGCGCGATTCTGCGGGCGCGGGCAGGCGCTGCAAGATGTGCCCGAGCAGCCGACGGTAATCGTTCATCTCTGCAAGTCTCGCCTTCACCAGGTAGTCAAAGTCGCCCGAGACGAGATGGCACTCCATCACCTCGGGTATGCTTTGCAGTTCTTTTTTGATTTTCTCGAACACCTCGTCGGATTTCGCAGACAGCTTGATCTCTAGGAACACGAGCAGTTTCTTCCCGAGCGCCTGCGGCGCGACGTGGGCGTGATAGCCGGTGATGACACCGTTGCGTTCCAGGCGACGGACACGCTCGGCGCAGGGGGTGGCCGAGAGCCCCACCTCTGCAGCCAGCTCTGTGATGGAGATGCGTCCGTTGCGCTGAAGGATGTCGAGGATCTTGCGATCGACGCGGTCGAACTCGTGCATGTGCGAAGCTCCTGCGTGGTTCGCGCCACGTGAGATAGGGTATGTCCGCCGAGCGAGGATGGTCGAGCAGCCGGTTACGCTTGCGACAGTGAATTTCACTACTTGAAGCCCCTTCCAGGCCTATGGGGCAGCGAAAAACGCTGTTGACGCGCGAAGTTTGGCGGAAGTCACTACCTAGCCGTTCTTAAACTTAAGGCGTCGGCAACGATGGGCGCGGTGAGTCTCACATGCACGTGATCGTTCTGGGCAGCGGCGTGATCGGTGTGACGAGCGCGTGGTATCTCGCTCGCCGCGGCGCGCGGGTGACCGTGCTCGATCGCCAGCCTGCACCGGCGCTGGAAGCGAGCTATGCCAACGCCGGCCAGATCTCTCCCGGATACTCGACACCGTGGGCGGCGCCAGGCATCCCACTCAAGGCGCTGCGCTGGCTGTTCCAGCGCCACGCGCCCCTGTCCATTCGTCCGGATGGCACCCTGTATCAGCTCCGCTGGCTGGCAGCGATGCTTGCCAACTGCTCCTCGCGATGTTATTCCATCAACAAGGAACGGATGTTGAGGCTGGCCGAGTACAGTCGCGACTGTCTGCGGGAGCTTCGCCACGAGCTCGGCATCCAGTACGAGCAACGTTCAGGGGGGACGTTGCAGCTGTTCAGGAGTCGCAAGCAGCTCGAGGCAGCGCGACGGGACATTGCTGTGCTCGAACGATATGGCGTTCCCTATGAGCTGCTCCAAGCGGATGAGCTGCCACGTGTGGAGCCGGCGCTTGCAAAGGTGACGAGCAAGCTCGCTGGCGGATTGCGACTACCGAACGACGAAACGGGTGACTGCCATCTCTTCACAGCACGTCTTGCTCAAGCAGCTGCGCAGGCAGGTGTGGAATTCCGTTTCAATCGCCACATCGAGGCGCTCGAAGCCAAGGCGGGTCGCATTGTCGGGGTACGTTCGCAAGGCGAGCTTCTGAGGGCGGATGCGTACGTGGTGGCTTGCGGCAGCGGCTCCCGTGATTTGCTTGCTCCGCTCGGGCTCCAGTTGCCCATTTATCCCGTGAAGGGGTACTCGCTGACGCTGCCCATCGTCGATGCGAGCGCAGCACCCGTTTCCACCGTGCTGGACGAAACCTACAAGATCGCGATCACTCGCTTCGACGAGCGCATCCGCGTGGGCGGCATGGCAGAGCTCGTTGGATTCGACTTGACGCTCTCACCGCGCCGTCGTGTGACGCTCGAGAGGGTGACGGACGAGCTCTTTCCGGGTGCCGGAGATGTTGAACGTGCTGCGTTCTGGACCGGCCTGCGGCCGATGACGCCCGATAGCACGCCGATCGTGGGCGTGAGCGAGTATCGCAATTTGTTCATCAATACCGGGCACGGCACGCTCGGCTGGACGATGGCGTGTGGCTCGGGACGGATCATCGCCGATCTCGTGACGGGTTATCGGCCGGCCATTCGCATCGATGGCCTTGATTTGTCGCGGTATCGCACCTCGATGCCGACCCGTGTTCGACAGCTCGCCCACGGTAACGAATCGACATGACGCGTCCAACCCGTGCTCTCATCGATCTCGAGGCGTTGCGCGCCAACTATCGGCTTGCGCGTCGCATTCACGGCGGCCGCGCGGTCGCAGTCATCAAGGCGAATGCCTATGGTCATGGCGCGCTTGCGTGCGCGAGGGCGCTGGCAGAGGACGCCGATGCGTTCGCAGTTGCGTTTCTCGACGAGGCTCGTGAGCTGCGCGAAGGGGGGGTGCGCAATCCGATTCTGCTTCTCGAAGGTGTGTTCAGTGGCGCCGAGCTCGAGCTTGCGAGTGAGCTCGGTTTGTGGCTGGTCGTCCATCACGACGAGCAGATCAGAATGGTGGAGCAGGCGCGGCTGCTTCCAAGGAGCCTCACCGCATGGCTGAAAATCGAATCGGGAATGCACCGTGCGGGATTCGATAGTGCGGATGCCGCGCGTGCCTATCGTCGACTCGACGCGACGGGAAAGGTGCGTGCCATCACGCTGATGACACACTTTGCTCGCGCTGAAGAACTGCGAAGCTCGATGACCACGGAGCAGATCGAGCGGTTCGATATGGAAACGCGAGGCTTGCCCGGCGAACGCAGCTTGTGCAACTCCGCTGGGTTGCTCAATTGGCCACAGGCGCGTCGGGACTGGGCGCGACCGGGGATCATGCTGTACGGCATTGCGCCGGATGACAGTGTGCTGACTGGCTTGCAGCCAGTCATGACGTTCCGTAGCTGCATCTGCGCCGTTCGCACCGTGCAGCCAGGCGATGCCATTGGTTATGGCGCCACTTTCGTTGCCGACAAACCCATGCGTATTGGCTTGGTGTGCGCTGGCTATGCGGACGGCTATCCGCAGACGGCTCCTTCAGGGACGCCCGTGGCAGTCGATGGGCAGCGCACGTCGCTAGTGGGCCGTGTGTCGATGGATCTGCTCATGGTCGACATCACCGATCTGCCTAGCGCACGTATTGGCAGCGAGGTGGAGCTGTGGGGTGGGCACGTGCACGTGTCCGAAGTGGCGAAGGCGAGCGGTCGTATCGGCTATGAGCTGGTGTGCAACGTCAAGCGCGCTCCATTCGAGTATGTCGACGTACCTGCGTCACGCGTGTCCTGCATGCGTGTCGAGAGCGCTACAGCCTGAACAAACCCGAATATCGTGCCGGCGCTGCGCGCGAGTATTGCTTCGGTGGTTTGATGCTCACGCCGAAGTGTGCAGCCGCGTGCCAGGGCCAGCGAGGATCGTAGAGAATGGCGCGCGCGATCGCGATCAAGTCTGCATCCCCGGCCACGAGAATGGACTCGGCGTGATCGAAATCGGTGATCAGCCCGACCGCGACGACCGGCATCTTCACCGCTGCCTTGACGGCACGCGCGAGCGGCACCTGATAGCCAGGTCCGAGCGGAATCTGTTGCGCTGGCGTCAATCCCCCGCTCGAGACGTGAATCCCGCTGCAACCGCGCGCTTCGAGCGCCTGCGCCAACTCGACCGTTTGCTCGATATCCCAGCCGTTGGGTGCCCAATCGGTGCCCGATACGCGCACGGTGACCGGTAGCTCGGGCGGAACAGCCTCGCGCACGGCGTCGAAGACCTCCAAAGGAAAGCGCATGCGATTGGCGAGCGAACCGCCGTACTCGTCGGTGCGTTGATTTGAAAGCGGCGACAAGAACTGATGCAGAAGATAGCCGTGGGCAGCATGGAGTTGAATCGCGTTGAGACCAACTCGGACGGCGCGGCGTGCCGCTGCGACGAAGGCATCGCGTACCCGCGCAAGGCCGTCGCGATCGAGCGCCGTCGGTGGAACGTCGCGCTCGAGATAGGGAATGGCGGACGGAGCTTCTGTACGCCAGCCGTTCGGTTGCTCGGGCGGCAGTTGCGCGCCGCCTTGCCATGGCACTTCCGTGGAAGCCTTGCGCCCGGCATGTGCAAGCTGGATCGCGATCGGCATGTCCGACCAACGACGCACGGCTTCGACCGTACGGCCGAGGGCAGCTTCGCAGGCGTCCGAGTACAAGCCGACATCGGCATATGTGATGCGCCCTTCGGGCGTGACGGCCGTCGCCTCGATCGTGAGCAGTCCCGCGCCGGACAGCGCCAAGTGTCCGAGATGGATGAGATGCCAGTCGGTCATGCAACCGTCTTCTGCCGAGTACTGGCACATCGGTGCGATCACGATGCGGTTGGCAAGCTCCAGCGCTCCAATCCGAATTGGAGTGAACAATCGACAGGTCATGGCACTCTCCGAACGTTCGTTGCCTCATGCGCCGCGCTTGCGCAAGGCGTGACGCATACGTTGCGAGGAATAGATGAGTATTGTCGACGATCGCACCGGCATTTCGATAGACCAGAGGCGCAGCAAGAGACGCTCGGCGCCACTTGCCGCCGCAGGGTGCGCTGACGCTCCATAGCCGCCGTTCCTATCTTCGGCACCGTTGCTGCACAACGAGCAGCCGCACGTGCCCGATTGGCGTTACCTGCAAGCGCGACGCAGCGGATCCTCGCTCGCACGCATGCGCAAACGATCGGACGCCGTAAACAAGCATGTTGGGTATGACGCGATGATCTTCAATCCCAGGAGGGTGCGCTTCGACGCTCACCTAGCGCTCGTGCTAACGGCGCTGTTGCTCGCGATCGCGCTGCCGCTGCATATCATCGTGATGGGGACGGTGATCGCTGATACCGATCCCGAGCGCTTTGCGCAACTTCATCTACAGCACGGTTTCTGGTGGCGGGCGAGTCTGACATTCGTGTACTTCCCAGCAGCGGTCACGCTGCATTTGTTCGTGCAGTCGGCAAGCCGGCGCTTGCGGACGCTCTTCGTCGCGGGGTTTTGTCTGTTCCTGCTCGGCAACGCCATCGATTTGCTGTTTCGTTCCGTACAGTTTCTTGTCGCTCATGGCGTATGGGCGCCACAGTTGCTGGATGATGCCGCTGCTGCTACCGGCAAAGACGCGCGGGCCAAAATCCTGGCCTTCAACGAGATCGCTCCAGCGTTCGGGTTCAGCTTCTCCCTCCTGTTTGCTGTCGGCCGGATGCTCATGGGATGCGCGCTCGTATGCGAGCCCGATCGGATTGTCCAGCTTGCGGGCGTGGCATTGGTTGCCACAGGGATATTGAACATGGTGTTCGCCTTGACGTCGGTGCTGCAGCTCGCAGCGCTCGGAGCCATCGCGTCCGTCTATCCTTGGGTCTGGTTGCTTGGGCTCGCTGCGGTAGGTGTGGCAGCGGCGCGCGTTCGCTTACGGTGCTGATTGAGTACGGGTCGGTATCTGTTCTTCTGTGCTCCGCCAAGCGGCGCGAGGCTCGTATGTAGGCATTCACGCCCTGTCGTTGTCTAAGAAATGACTAGGTAAATTCGAGCAGACCAGCCGATCGTCTATCGGGATGCCGTAGCAGCGGAACCTGAAGTGATCGGGTGCGATTTCTTGTGGACGATGCTCGAGGCAGGGAGAAGGCGATGTATGCGCGCATATGGGTGCCTGCTGTAACCATTGCAACGATGCTGTTCGGTTCGAGCACTGTGCTCGCTCAGCAATCCAGTGAGTTGCTGCGGCGTCCACTGGCGGAGCTGCAGCTCAGCAACGAGACGTTGCAGCTGCGTTATTTGAGTCGGGGCGAGCAGATGGGCAGCGACCGTAGCCGCATCGGGGGTACGTTCTTCTTGAGTGAGGAGCGCGACATCGTACTGAGCGCGGACCTCATGTTTCCGGCCCAATGGGACATCGAACGCTTCTCCATTCTGTTTGGGCCCCGAGTCTATGCTGCGTTGCTGGAAGACGAGAACAATGACGTGATGTCGGTCGCTGTCGGCGCCGAGATGCGGCTCATGCTCCACCGCGAGATGGGACTCGCACTTTCTGGGCAGGCATTTCACGCACCAGACATTCTCACATTTGGATCCGCGGACAAGCTCACAGACTTGAGCGCGCGAATCGAGCTCGCGGTGGCACCGCGTGTGGTGGTCTTCGGCGGCATGCGGTGGTTCGAGTTCGATCTCGTGGACAATCAAGGCGAACGAACCTTGCAGGAAGAGTTGTTCGTAGGTTTCGGGTATCGGCTGTGAGGGGTTGCTGGACTCTGGGCAGCTGGGCTCCTGGCCCGAGGCGTGTGTAGTTTGTGCCAAAGCACCCATCACCGAGCCCACGCCTCGAGCCCATCTTCCACTGACATCACACGCGCGACGCCAGCGTTAACATGGTGGCCTCTTCGAGCTGGGAGGTCATCATGTGTGCACGTCTGCGCGTGCTGTGGCAACGAGCCATCCTGACGTGCGTGCTCATCGGGTTTGCCGTTTCTGCGTGGCCCAATGACATCGAGCAGGTGAATGGCGAGCTTGCCCGCTATGTCGCCGACCTTGACGACGGCTTCAGCTGGCGCGAAATGACCTCCGGCCGCATCGGCAACGTGGAGTACGTCGAGTACCTCCTCACTTCCCAAACCTGGCGCGGCATCGAGTGGAAGCATCAATTGTTCCTGCTGCGTCCGCAGGACATGAGTGTCCACTCGCGCAGCGCGCTCCTGTTCGTGCACGGCGGACGTTGGAAGCCGGAGTACGAGAGCGGCCGGGATACGGCGGAGCTGCCGAGAGAAGCGCGCCATTTTGCCCGCCTGGCAGAAGCGATTCGCGCACCGGTCGGTGTGCTGCGCCAAGTGCCGTTCCAGCCGTTGTTCAAGCGTCGCGAAGATGCGCTCATCGCATATACATTGGATCAGTACCTGCGCACGGGCGAACGCGACTGGCCGCTCCTGCTACCGATGGTGAAGAGTGTCGTGCGTGCGATGGACGCCGTGCAGAGCATCGCCCGTGAGCGTTGGGATGCTTCGATCTCGGCGTTCACCGTTGCAGGAGCATCCAAGCGTGGCTGGACGTCATGGCTCACCGCCGCCGTTGATCCGCGCGTCGTGGCGGTCGCGCCGATGGTGATCGACATGCTCAACATGCCTGCGCAGATCGAGCATCAACGCGCGACTTGGGGTGACTTGTCACAGGAGATCGCCGATTATGCGGCGCTCGATCTGCCGTCCCGCTTGCAATCGACGCGCGGCAGCGAGCTCCTGTCGCTGGTCGATCCGTTCAGTTATCGCACAAGGCTCACCAGCGCGAAGCTCATCATATTGAGCACGAACGATCGCTATTGGCCGCTCGATGCCTTGAAGCTCTATTGGTCCGAGCTGCCCGATCCGAAACACGTCCTCTACGTGCCGAATCAGGGCCATGGTCTGCGCGATGTCGATCGCCTCGTGGGGGCACTGAGCGCGCTGCACCGGTATGCCGCAGCGGGGGAGACACTGCCGGCTTTGAGGTGGTCGTTCGCTCCGCGCGACCACCGCCTCGCGATCCACATCGAGACACAGCGGCCTGCTGCACGAGCGCGCGTCTGGACCGCGACGAGCGCGACGAAGGATTTCCGCGATGTGCGCTGGAGATCGCGCGTATGCAGCAGGGAGAAGCCGACAGTGCACTCGTGCATGAGCGTGCGAGATCCGAGCGTGTACACGGCCGTTTTCGGGGAAGTGACTTTCGAGGACCCTGGTCATCCGCCTTTTTCGCTGACGACCACAGTATGCATTGCAGCGCCGCGCGGCGTAGGGGCGGACGCCTGTCGGACTTAGGTAGGCAAGGAAGCCTATCGGCACTCTCCCGTTGATGCGAACTGTGTCGTAGTTCGCGGCAAGGGACATTCTGTAAACTCGGCCGCACAAGCACACGACAAGCAAAGCGGCCGTATGCGCATGCTGATTGATCTATACGATAACGAGTACGGCTATGCTCGTATCTTTGCTGAGCGGGAAGGTTTCGGGTACGAGCTGAGCACGTATCGTCCGCTTCCGATTATGGATCTCTTCGCGCGGATGAGCGGTTTCCCGTCGGCAGAGGCTGCTTGCGCCGCGGCACGCGAGCAGCTCGCTTCGGTACGTCAAATCGTGGAAGGGAAGCGCAAACGCTCGCGCCAGCGCGTTCGAGCAGCGGCTTCCCTGCCGCAGGCTTTCTCGTGAGTGCTGGTTACGCCGCCTGGCCTTTGGCCTTGGCGGCGCTCGCGACCACGAGCTCGGCGATCTGCACGGCGTTCAGCGCAGCACCTTTGAGCAGCTGATCGCCCGCGATGAACAGCGAGATCGAGCGGCCTTCAGGATCGCTCAGATCCTGCCGGATGCGGCCGACGAGCAGCTCGTCCTGACCGGACGCGTCTTTCGGCATCGGAAAGTAGTTGTTTTCGATGTCGTCGACGATCTTCACGCCCGGTGCGCCGGCGATGATCTCGCGAACCTCTGCCGGCGTGATCGGCCGCGCGCACTCGAACGTTGCGGAGATGCAATGTGCCCTCAGCACGGGTACGCGAATGCAAGTCGCCGAGATCCGCAGCGACGGCTCAGCAAAGATCTTGCGAGCCTCTTGCATGACCTTCGTTTCTTCTTCGTTGTACCCGGTCGCGGGATCGATGCGCGTGTTGTGGCTGAAGACATTGAACGCGTACGGGTGCGGCAACACCTTCGGCTCGTACTTCTCGCCTGCCAGGTATGCACGAGTCGACTCGCGCAGCTCTTCCATGGCAGCCGCGCCGGCGCCAGATGCGGCCTGATAGGTCGAGATGATCAGCCGCTGCAACGGATTGACGCGGTGGATCGGCCAGAGCGGCGTGATCGTCAGCACCGTCGCGCAGTTCGGGTTGGCGATGATGCCGCGGTGTCCATCGATCGCGTGCGCGTTGATCTCGGGTACCACGAGCGGCACATCCGGCTGCATGCGGAATGCAGACGAGTTGTCGATCACGATCGTGCCGGCTGCGGCCAGGGCTGGAGCGAAGCGTCGCGAGATCGCGCCGCCTGCCGCGAACAGCGCGATGTCGATGCCGGTGAGCGCCTCTTCGCGCAGCTCTTCGATCACGAGCGATTGGCCGGCATAGTCCACGCGTTGCCCTGCCGAGCGCGCCGATGCAAACAGCCGCAGTGAAGACAGGGGAAAGCGACGTTTCTCCAGGCACCGCACCATCTCGGCTCCGACTGCGCCAGTCGCGCCAATGATTGCGACCACGGGAGACTGCAAGTTCGGCTGGCGCACGGCTTGTGCGGACTTGCTCGAAGCACTCGCTGCGGACATGGCTGCTTTCCTCTCTGACTTGCGAGCCGGCAGACAGGCACCCAAACAAAAAGGCCCCGTCGGCAACCGGCGGGGCCTTGTGATCTGTTCGATTCGGTTCGACTAAACGCGCACGGACAGACGAGACCCCGCGAGGAGCGTCTTCGTTTTCATCGTGCGTTTGTTAATAGTGAGCCGAATCATGGGGGCGCGACTCTATACGATGACGTCTCGGAATACAAGGTCATCCGTTCCCGATGCGGTGCGCTTGTCGCTTTGCGATGTGCGCGCCGACGAGCGCCGCAGGCACGGTGATGAGGATCCCGACCGTGTGGTACCAGGTCGGGATCTGAGCCGCGGTGAGCAGCCCGAGCACGATGGAGAGCAAGCCGAAGGCGAGCGCGTGGAAGTAAGGCACGATGCGGCCGAGGCGTGCGGCGAGGTAGCCGCCGAGCACGGTGGTGCCGGTGCCGAAGACAAACGACAGCAAGAGGTACTCGCGGTCGTTCAGCAGCCGTTCGACCGTTTGGCGCACCTGCTCGTCCGTCATGGCAGAGTTCAGCTCCGGTGCGAACAGGCCAATCAGGACCATGCCCAACAGAAAGTCCACGCCAAGCACCGCGAGTGTCGCGAGCAAGACTGCTTTGATGCTGATTGCGCGCATGGCCGTACGATATCAGGGTTGGCTGGGGCTGGAAGCCGGAGCAAGTGGTGAGGTGTGGTTCGCGAGTCGTGCTCTGTGCCAAGCAAATGCCGACGTCGAGTCTGCCAGACGGCACGCGTAAAGCGTGTCTTGGCTACAGCCGCGACCTGGGTCCGAAGGGCCGCAGACACCGAGGACACACCGCTCTACCGGCCTGTGGCCGCTGCGTTGTGAGCTTTGCTCCGCGATGACCGCAATCGCTGCAACGTAGCCGCTTGCCAACCTCGTCCGCGTTTGCGCGCCAACCGGTGCGCTTCGCGATTTCCTCGAGCTTCGCCACTGTGAAGCGGCCACACTTGCCGCAGACGATGTACACCGTCATGCCGCATTCCCCTAAAAACCCGAGCGTCCCTGGCTTGGCCGGCTTCTTCGAAGGCATCGCCACGCACCCGAACGGGAAAAGGTCGATCACGACGCAGCACGCGACGCATCAACCTTCGTTGCAAGACGGACAGTGGGCGGGCTGTGCGGCAGTCATTGCCACAGGCGTGCATCGCACGGCCTTGAGCTTCGGCAACAGGACGCGGATCGTGAGCAAGGTTTCTTTGCAGAGCTTTCTTTCCGCCTCGAGCTCGCTGTTCAGGGGTTCGTTCACTTCGTCGGTGAGCACTTCGGCCAAAATTTCCAGGTGATCGATGGTTCGGTCGATGAGCTTTAGCGGGGTGATGAACATAGTGACTCCGCGCTCGGTGACATGTGCGCTCGTGACACGCGGCTCGCAGGCAGGTCAGGAACGCCTGCAAAAGAATCGCCGCCATGGGCTGATTTTTTATACAGTACCGCGTCTGCTGCGCAAGAGCGCGTCGCTAAGTGATTGATTGCTGCGGATCGGGCTCGATCGGCTGGATGAGATCAGGCGCATTGTTGCGCGGACTGTTGACGCGCTCGGAGACCGGCCACGCGACCATCAGCTCGCTGGGGTACTCCTGCAACAGTGCCTTGGCTTCGGAGGGCGTTCCCGTGAGCCACAGGTCCACGTCATCCTTGCGCAAGATGGCAGGCATCCGCCGTTGCTCGCGCGGTAGCGGCTTGCCGCTGGAGTGGTTATGGATCTCCGCCATGAGATCGTTCGCGCGCATGGTGATCACGGCACACGATACGATTCGTTCGCCGGACTCGGTGTAAGACTCGTCCCAGATTCCCGCGAGGGCGAACGTGTCGCCGTCCACTGGCTTGATGAAGTAGGGCTGCTTGCGCCTGCCGCCTGCCTGCAGCTGCCACTCGTAAAAGCCGGTGCATGGCAGGATGCAGCGGCGCCCTCGCTGCCACGCACTCTTCCATGCTGCGCCGGTTTCCAGCCTTTCGATCGTCGCGTTGATCGTCGAGAACTTCGGTGCCTGACCCTTCGCCCAGTACGGCACCAGTCCCCATCGCATCAGCAGTGCCTCCCGTTCGCCTTTGCGATTGCGAATTGCGCGCACTACCGGGACGTTGTCGGTCGGCGCCACGTTGTAGCTCGCCTCGTAAGCACGCTCCAGCGCGTCGGACAAGCCGATGTGGCAATTCGCTCGTTCGATCGCGTAGTCGCGCTCGATCGTGGCTTGGTCAGGGGAAACGTAGCGACCACACATCGCTCTGATCGTACACCGTCCGTGCGGTCGTCATTGGCTATTCGTCGCGCAACAACACCCATGTGGGTGCGTGATCGCTCGGTTTCGGCAGATCGCGTACCCAGCGATCGACGTTCGCATCGATGAGTCGCTCGGCCAGCTTTCGATTCAATAGCAAGTGATCGATGCGCAGTCCGGCGTTGCGTTTCCAGTGATCACGGAAGTAATCCCAAAAGGTGAAAATCTGCTCGTTCGGATGCACCGCTCGCAGCGCATCGACCCAGCCTTGCGACAATAGACGTTGATATGCAGCGCGTGACTCGGGGTGCAGCAACGCATCCTTGCGCCAGGATTTCGGGTTGTATATGTCGAAATCCGTCGGTACGACGTTGTAGTCTCCTGCGAGTACCACCGGCTTGCCGCAGTCATACAGCGTCTGCGCATGCGCGATGAGTCGTTCGAACCAGGCGAGTTTGTAGTCGAATTTTTCTCCAGGCTGTGGATTGCCATTCGGCAGATAGAGACAGCCGACCACGATTCCTTTGGCCGTCGCTTCAATGTAACGACTCTGGGTGTCGTTCGGATCGCCAGGCAGACCACGACGGATTTCCACTGGGTCTTCACCTTTGGCGAGGATTGCCACGCCGTTCCACGAGCGCTGCCCATGCCAAACGGCACCGTAGCCGGCCGCTCGGATCGCCATGATCGGAAACGCGGAATCGGGAGCTTTCAGCTCTTGGAGGCACGCAATATCCGGCCGCTCCTTCTCCAACCATGTGATGAGGTGCTCCAAGCGGCTGGCGATGCCGTTGACGTTAAAGGTTGCGATTTTCATGGGCATAACCCTACACGCACAAACGCGTCGGCGCGAGTCTACAGGCTGTACCCGACTGCGCATCGATTGAAGTGGACCTTCGCTACGTGCGCAGCGTTAGTAGAACGATCAAGACGTCGGAGCACGCTCGATGCTGACACACCTGCGACGATCAATGCCGCTTTGCGCGCTTTGTGCAGCCATTGCAGCTTGCGGCGACGGGCGATCGAGCGACGATCCGCAACCGCAACAGGACGATGCACCCGCACGCGGCGTGTTGATCGAAAATCCCCCAGCACGCGTGGATTCAGTGTCGGTTGCAGATCTCGTCGCGAGCGTTGGCGGCAGCTTCGCAGGACAAGTGCTGCTCGAGATCATGGGCGAGCCGCCCTGTCGCATCGACGTGCATCATCTGAAATATCACACCGTGGCACCGGGAGATGCGCTCACGCCCGCTTCGGGCGCATTGCTGGTGCCGACAGGCGATGCGCCGCAGTGTCAGGGTGAGCGACCGGTGCTGTTGTACGCGCATGGCACCGCGAGCGAGCGCGCGTTCAACATGGCGGACATTCGTAATCCGGATCGCATCGAGTCGATCCTCGTGGCAGCAGCCTTTGCCGCGCACGGCTATATCGTGGTCGCCCCGAACTATGTCGGATACGACGTTTCGACGCACTACCATCCTTACTTGAATGCCGATCAGTCATCGAAAGACATGATCGATGCCTTGACGGCAGCTCGCACGGCGTTGCCGACGGTCGAGGCACCGATGACGCGGCCAAGTGAGCAGCTTTTCGTGACCGGCTATTCGCAAGGCGGTCATGTCGCCATGGCAACACATCGCGCCATGCAGGCGACGGGGATGACGGTGACCGCTTCCGCACCGATGTCGGGACCCTATGCGCTGGCGGCATTCGGCGATGCGGTCTTCTATGGACAGGTGAATGCCGGTGCGCCGCTGCACTTCACGATGTTGACGACGGGTTATCAGCTCGCATACGGCAACATCTACGCGAGCCCAGCCGATGTGTTCGAGGCGCGCTATGCAAGCGGCATCGAGTCGCTGCTACCGAGCACGCAGACACGCTCGTCGTTGTACGAGCAGGGCTTGCTGCCGCGGCAGCAGCTGTTCAGCGACGTCCCGCCGGATCCGGCGTATGCGTCCTACACGCCACCGACGCAGCCGGAGCGATTCGCAAACGTCTTCGCGCAGGGTTTCGGCACCACGCACTTGCTCACCAACGATTTTCGACTGGGCTATCTACAGGATGCGCAGGCGAACCCCGATGGTGGATTCCCAACCACCACGACTGGCGCTCCGCCGGAAGCGCCCGTGCATCCGCTGCGTCAGGCATTGAAACGTAACGACCTGCGCGATTGGACGCCTGCTGCGCCGATGTTTCTTTGCGGCGGTCACGGTGACCCCACGGTGTTCTTCTTGAACACGCAGCTCATGCTGGGTTATTGGGCGCCGACGGTTGCGGAGATCACGGTGCTCGATGTCGAGACGGAACCGGTCGCAAACGATCCGTTTGCGGATTACAAGCGACGTTTTGAGACCGCCAAGATTCTGCTGGCTGCGAACGCCGTCGCAGAAGGTGCGGACGACGGCGGCGCGGCTGCCGTGCAAGAGGCGTATCACGCGACGCTCGTCGCGCCGTTTTGCTTGGCCGCCGTGCGGGCGTATTTCGGGAGGCTGTAGGCTGTGGGCGATAGGATGGGACGAAGGCGAGGCCGGTGTCTGCCCCGGCCTCGCATCTAGTTGCGCTTTACTCACACAGGCTTGCGAAACTTCAGCGTCATGCGATCCGACTCGCCGATCGCCTCCATCTGCTTGCGTAGCTCTGGATCGTTGCGGCTCGTCGCAAGCGTCGGGGGTAGGCGCCACACGATGTCGCTTTCGGTTGGCTGATCCTTCGGATTGGCATTGATTTCGCTGGCTTCGACGAATTCGAATCCCGCGCGCTCGAATGCAGCGATCACCGCCGATTGCTTGACGTATCCCGCATTGCCTTTCGCCCACTCATCGGAGCTGTCCTCAGGCGCGCGATGCGCAACGACGCCGACGATGCCGCCTGGCTTGAGCAGCTTCTTCATGTCTTCGAGCGCGCTCGTCAGATAGCCACCCTGGTCTTCGAATCGCATGAAGTGGTGGATGGCACGAATGACCAGCACTGCGTCGGCTGTGCCGGCAAGCTCGTCGGGAATGGCGCCGTAGTGCACGGCGATGACGCGCGCATCGTTTTCGTCGCGCTTCGCGTCCATCTTTGCGACGAAGTTGGCCGCCCACTTCGCTTTCTCTTCAGGCTTCGGCGCGATCCTGCCGAAGAGCTGCCACATTTCCGGCGAGTAGTCCGCGGCGATCACCGTGCCTTCCAGACCGAGATAATCCATCAGTATTCCCGTGTACCAGATCTCTCCCGGTAGCGTGTCGACCACTGTCATACCAGGCTCTATACCGAAGAACTGCAGCGTTTCTTTGGGATGACGCCATTGGTAGCGCGCTTGCGCTTCCTCGGGCTGTGCAGCGAGCACCGCATCGAGCATCGAACTCGGGCTAGTTGCTGCGGCTGCGCGCTCGGCGCTCGGTTCGGGTGCAACCGGGGCGGTGGGTTCCTGCTTGGAACAGGCGAACAAGGCAAGGGCGGCTGCGCCCACAAAAAGCTGTGCTCTCATGTTGTATTTCTCCTCCCGATTCTGTCGGCGAGTTGCGACCCAAGCCTCATGACGATCTCGCTCGCCGGAGCTCGTGTCGGTGTGCGCACGACAGGATACGCGCTCACGCATAGCATAGACAAACGGCGGTTAGGCGTCGTGTGTTTCGAGTATGGGCGCGCGAGCTCAGTCGCGGCCTGACAGCGATGACAACACACGAGCAACCGCTCGGCTTCTTGCTGACGATTGTTTGATCGGGACGTCAGATGTGCACATGAGCGAGCAGGCGCGATGTGGCGACGATTGCTCGTTCCATTCCGTCTCGCTTCACCATGGTGTGTCGATGCTCGCCGTGTCGCCGCCTGGATGCGGTTGAGCATTCAGCCATTCTCGTGCTGCCGCGATTGTTTCTCGCGAAACGCTGCCTGGTTCTCGTGCCCGTGTCTCGGCCCAGCGGCGCATGGCGTTGAGGAGCTTGTTTGCTTGCTCGTGGTCGAGCGCATACAAGCGTTGATAGTTGAACCTTGCCTGCTCGAAGCGATCGAGGCCCAGAAACGCCTCCCCTTGGTATTCGATGGCTCGCGCATAGTCGGGCTTCAGCTCGAGGGCCGCCTCGTATGCCGCGAGCGCGCGATCGTGTTGGCCGTGCTTGCGCCTGGCATAGCCGATGTATGTGTGCGCTTCGTACATGCGCGGATCGTGACGCACCGCTTCTTCCATTGCGCGCAACGCGTCTTCGTATGCGAGCTTCGCACCGGCGCGGGCTTCATTGCGACTGCGTGCGTCTCGCGCAGCGGCGGCATCCTGCTCGAAGCGGGCTGCGCGCTCGATGAAGGCATACCCCGTCCCGTAGGCTTCGCTCGCCGACGGACCGTACTCCGTTTCGGGCTCGAGTTGTCGCGCGCGATTGCGTGGTGGGCCGTCGGCGCATACCAACGGTGATACGCAACCGGCGACGCACGCAAGCAGCACCGTCACAGCCGCGCGATGTTTACAGCCGCCGGTCATGGCCTAGAACCTCGATGAGGCGAGCTGTATGTCCGCAGCAGACCATGCCGAGCGAAAGTCGGCTTCGATTGCTTTGGCTTGCTCGATCTTGCCCTGTGCCCGCAGAGCTTGTGCGAGACCAAACAGCGCCCAGCCGTTCTTTGGATGCTCGCGCAGGTCCTGCCAATAGACCGTCTCGGCTTCCGCGGCGCGTCCTGCCTCAAGCAATACAGCAGCGAGGGAGTGGCGTACCGGATAGTGCCAGTCGTCCGGCTCGGTATAAACCAGTGCGTCCTGCAGACGAACGGCACGCTCGAGCTCGATAATGGCTTCGTCGTAACGTCCTTGTGCGGCGGCGAGCTCGCCGGCGAGTGACGCCGCTGCGATCCGCAGCACCGCATCGGGCTTGTTCAAAGACATGGAGGCAGGCTTTGCGATCAGCTCGGGATCTGCAGCGATTCGCCTTACTGCTTCGAGCTCCTTGCCAGCGCCAGAAAAATCCCCCTTGCGTGTAAGGGCCATGCCGCGCGCGTAATGTCGTACGCCGCGCGTGAAGGGGGAGTCGTACTTGAGTGAGCCCAGCTGCAGAATCTCGTCCCAGCGTCCGAATCGGACCAGCGCGAAATCCTCGACCAGCAAGAATGTCTGCAGAATCGGCATCTCCTGGACCGCTTCCTGCGGAACCGCATTGACTGTCTTGCGTGCCGCTTCGATTGCCAGCTCACTGCGGCCCGCCATGGTTGCGCCGAACCACAAGAAATGAATGTTGTGGGGGTAGTAGCCGAGCGGATAGATCCCCTGGGCTCGACACTGCGAGATGTAGTCTTCATCGGCGCGGATCGCCAATTGATTGGCCTTGATCACATCATCGTAGCGACCGACGCGTTGATATATGTGTCCGGGCATGTGCACCAGGTGCCCCGCAGCAGGTGCCAGCGTTAGCAGCGTGTCCGCCGCCTGCTCGGCTCTGTGCGGCTCGAACGCTTCCCACAAGTGAATCGACAGATGCAGCGCGCCGAGGTGCTTCGGGTCGTGTGCAATGACTCGCTCGAGCGACGCGGCGATTTCCTCGGTGCCGGGATACGGTCGACCGTCCGGCAACCAGTAGTTCCACGGGCGCAAGTCCATGAGCGCTTCTGCATACAGCGTCGCAGCGTCTGGGTCGTCAGGATACTTCTCGCTCAACATGCGCATGGCGCCGGCGTAGGCCTGATCCGCAGCCACACGATCTTCGGCGTTTCCGGTGTAACGCGCCGCCAATGCGTCGATGTAGTCGCGCTCACGCGCGCTTGCGTGAGCTTTCAGTGAACGTGCTTTGTCGATGAGTCGCTGTGCCAGCGGTTCCGCGGTCGGATCCATCGGCGCATTGATGTTGGGCCCCAGCACGAGCGCCTGGCCCCAGTAAGCCATTGCGCAGTGTGGCTCGAGACGTGCAGCTTCTGCGAAAGCACGTCCTGCCTCTGCGTGATTAAATCCATAGGCGAGATTCAAACCCTGATTCATGAAAACTTGTGCCTGCTCGGAGCGGCAGGTGACCGGAAAGACGAGCGTGCCGACGTTCTGTAAACGCGGCGCGAGTGCACCCGAAAGTGTGCGCGTGCTGCCCTGCTCGGGCGCGCTGTAATGTTCGTGCGTCGGCTGATCGGCTGGTGTCGTGGTGGACTGTTGACCGTGCGCCGCCAATGACACCGTCGCAAGAATCGCGGCGGACAGCAGTGGAGCGGAGCATGCGTGGAGCTCGGGTGACATGATGATCTCCCGATTGATATGACAGGCGGCACGCCTGCAGAGGGTGGATTGTGCGAATCCTTGTAGCGCTCGGAGTATGCGCGCGTAGGAGGGGCAGCGCGTACTGTGAGATGTGGCATGAGGGTCGCGCAATGCGCGCGGCGAGGCGCCTTACAAGCGGACGGAGCACGTGAGAAGGGCGCTAGCATTTCTTCACATTATGAAGACGTAGACACATACGGCCGACGGGCGCGCGGCTCTGTCGCATCGTCAACGCATGTGCAACACTTGACCGTTCGTTTCGGAGGTTGGAGAAGAACAACGATGCGAAGCTTCCGTCGACTCGGTATTGCCGCTTGCTGGGGGCTGCTTTCCGCGAGCGCGATGGCGTCGAGCTCTCCAGCAACGCTCTTCCATGAGCTGTTTCAGGATCATGCTGTGCTCCAACGGGACCGTCCGATTCCGGTGTGGGGCCGAGCTGCGCCAGGAGAGCAGGTGCGCGTGAGTATCGACGGGACGGAGGTCGTCACGCACGCTGATGCGAACGGTGCCTGGAAGGTGGAGCTGCCCGCGCTGCCAGCGGGTGGGCCGTATACGTTGACCGCGAGCACCGCTTCGGGAACGACACAGGTCGTTTCCGATGTGCTGGTGGGCGATGTGTGGCTGTGCTCCGGTCAGTCGAACATGGAGATGCCGACGCGCGCTGCGCTCAATTTCTGGGCTGAGAGCGCGCGAGCGGCCAACGATTCCATTCGGCTGTTGACGGTTGCACGCGACACGAGCGCAACGCCGAAGAGCACGTTTTCGACGCCGGTGCGGTGGCAGCCGACGACGAGCGAGGCGTTCGCCGACTTCTCGGCTACGTGCTTCTACTTTGCACGGGAGCTGCAGCAGCACGTCAAGGTGCCGATGGGCTTGATTCACGCATCGTGGGGCGGTTCGCGAATCGAGCCGTGGATGAGCGCGGAGGCGTTGCGTGCCGCGGGCGGCTTCGACGAGATGCTCGAGATCCTTGCGCTCAAAGACACGCGGCCAGCAGAGGCGATTAGACGCTGGGGCGCAGTATGGGAGCGCTGGTGGAAGAGCCGGGTGCCGTCTTCTCAGCCGTGGACCGGCGAGAAGCAGGGCAGCTGGCGACCCGCGCCGCGCGAGCTCGGCCACTGGGAACAGTGGGGCGATCCTGAGCTTGCGGCATTCAACGGCATGGTGTGGCTGCGTGCCGTCGTCGAGTTGAGCCCTGCTCAAGCCCGCCAAGGCGCAACGCTCTCGCTCGGGAAGATCGACGATGTCGATATGACATGGGTCAACGGCCGCGCAGTGGGGAGCACTGCCGGTCCGGATACGGATCGTGTCTACGAGATTCCCAAGGGCGTACTCAAAGCAGGGCAGAACACGATCGTTGTCAATGCGCTCGACTTATGGGGGCCCGGTGGACCTTGGGGTGATACACCTCGGGCGTTGACACTCGCCGATGGCACGTCGATCCCGCTCGACGGCAAGTGGGAGTATCAGGTCGTGCCGCCATCGGTGGGCGAGCCGCCGCGTGCACCGTGGGACGTGACGGCAGGGCTCACGATGATCGCCAATGCCATGATCGCGCCGCTCGGCTCGTATCGCATGCGCGGCGTCGTTTGGTATCAGGGCGAATCGAACACCGGCGAGCCCGAGCGCTACGAGACATTGCTGCATGATTGGATGGCCGACTGGCGCGCGCGGTTCGGCAGCGATCTGTCGTTCTTGATCGTGCAACTCGCGAACTTTGGACAGCCGCCGACGGCGCCGACAGAAAGCGGCTGGGCAGGTGTGCGAGAGGCTCAGCGGCGCGCGGTCGCACGGGACGGTAACGCCGGCTTGGCAGTGGCGATCGATCTTGGGGATCGTTGGGACATCCATCCGGCGAACAAGCAACAAGTCGGTTATCGACTCGCGCGTGCCGCGCGTCATGTCGTGTACGGGGAGCCGATCACGCCTTCCGGTCCAACGCCGGTGCGTGCCGTACGCAGTCAGGACGCCATCGTCGTCGAGTTCGAGCACATCGACGGCAAGCTCGTCGCCTACAGCAGCTCGCATCCGATCGGTTTCGAGCTGTGTGGAGCAGAACCGGGCTCGTGCGAGTACGCGCTCGCGACCATCGAGGGCAACAGCGTCAGACTCGTCGGCAGCAACGTTCGCAATGCGAGGCGCGTGCGCTATTGCTGGGCCGACAGCCCGATCTGCACGCTCTACGACAACGCGCCGCTTCCGGCAGGCCCGTTTGAGGTAGAGATCGAGTAGGGCAGGAGGCTGGGGGCTGGCGACTCAAGCCCCGAGCCCCCGGCCCTCATTTACCGGCCACAGCTTCTATCACCTTGAACCCGTGCGCTTGCGCGACGACTCTGACGCGCGCGAATTCCTGGGTGAGCACACCCTCGTAGGCAAGGTGACGATTGGCGACGAGCCACAGGCGGCCGCGCGGCCGAAGCGCCCCTGCGGCGGCGGCGATGAAACGGCGGCCGATATCAGGTCGATCCACGCCGCGTTGTGCATGAAAGGGCGGGTTCGTCACGATGACGTCATAGGTCGACGGCAAGCCCGCGGCGACGTCGTGCCAGTGAAAGCGCAGCCTTGCTCGATCGGCGAACGAAGCGAGATTGATGCGAGCAAGGTCGAGTGCACGGCGTTCGGCTTCGTACACATCGAGTGCGCGAATGCCAGCGCAGCGTGTCAACAGCTCGACGGATAGATAACCGAAACCAGCGCCAAGATCGGCAGCGCTACCTGCCAGGTCCGCTGGCAGATGCTCCGCCAGCAAGGCCGAGGCGATGTCGATGCGGTCCCACGCAAACACGCCGGGACGACTCACGAAGCGCCCGCCTTCGATGGGACGCACGGCGTCCAGCTCGCGCCACTCGGCCAGCAGCGCGCGATCGATCGCGTCGCCGAGCGGGGCCGTCCAGAACACGCGACACTTGTTCTTGCTCGCGACCTCGACCGTCCCGGCAAGTCTGCGCAGGTCGGCTTCGCCCGACTTGGCCCCTTCGTTGTTGCTCATGGCGCAAATGACGCGTCCGCCTGGCTCGGTCGCCTCGATCGCACGTGCGAGGAGCGCTCGTGCTTCGGCGCGTTGGCGAGGCGGCAACACCAGGACGAGAGGGAACTTGCGAGTCCCGATGGATTCGTCATTGACAGCGAATCCGGCTCGCGCGAGCGCATCTGCATCCGGTTTGAACGTCTGCTCGCAAACGAGCCCAGGCCATGGGCGCTGGCGCAGCGCCCAGCCATCTCGTGCGCGCAGGAACAACGCACCGCCTTCTGGCCAGGTGAGCTGATCTGTCACGAACGGCCAAAACAAAGTGTCGAGTGCTGGGTCGGTCATAAAGCTTAGACGGCTTTGCGTCTCAGGATCGACGGAACGTGCTCAGGGAAGCGCTCGGCCGAACAACTGCGCGCGATCGTGCTCGGTGAGCACGCGCCACTTTCCTTCCGGCAAATCGCCGAGCGTCAAACCGCCGATGCGACAGCGGTGCAATCTTTCCACGTGATTGCCTACGGCAGCGAACATCCGCCGTACCTGATGATAGCGGCCCTCGGTGAGCGTGACGCGCGCCCGTCTCGGTCCGAGCACTTCGAGCTTTGCGGGTGCAAGCGGCGTTTCCTCGGAGCGCAGCTGTAACTTGCCGCTCGCAAAGATCTCGCCCTCGTCGCCACGCAAGTCGCGCGCCAGCGTCGCTTCGTAGACCTTCTCGAGCTTGCTCTTGGGCGAGGTGATCTTGTGGAGCAATGCGCCGTCGTCCGTCATCAGCAGGAGCCCGGTCGTCTCTCGATCCAGTCGGCCGACGCTGGCAAGCAACGGTGAACGCAGCCGAAAGCGACCGGGAAGCAGATCGTAGACGGTCGCACCCACATCGATGGTCGAGCAAGTGTACCCTGCTGGCTTGTGCAGCATGATGGTCAACGGAAACGGCGGGTCGAGCGGCTCGCCGTCGATGCGCACCTGGGCGTGCTCGACGCGATCGTCGACGGACAGTGTCTCGCCGCGCGCATTCGTAATGCGCCCTTGGCGCACCATTGCAGCGACTTCCTTACGGCTGCCGTAGCCGAGATTGGCGATGAGCTTGACGAGCTTCATGCGGAGTCGAGCAGTCGGGAGCGCTGGCGCAGCCTCGCAGGTGAGCAAGGTCGTCGGCAACCGCGGGATGACGTGTCTTGTCTGCTTGGTGCAGTCGCATCGACGACGGGCTTATTTTCCACTGATGCAGCACCGATGTCAGCTTGGACTCACCAGCTCAGGCAACCGCGAGAATCTCGAGGTCACGAGCAGCGGCGATGATGGCCCGCGTGGCGGTAAGCAAATGCTCGGTCAGGACGAGAGCAACTCGGCGAGTCGCGCTTGGCGCGACGGCTCAGGCAGAAGCTCTGCTGCAGGCGGGATCACGACGCACGCGTGTGTGCCGATGTCGGCCTCAGCAAGGAACATCAACGGCAAACGCAGGATCTCCGGCCCGCTGCTCCCGTCGAGTGCAGGCTTGTAGACGAGCACGATGTGATCCGCCGGGTACTCCTGCGACAGCGCTTCCAGCAGAAGCTTACGGTACGCCAGCGTATTGGCCGGCGTGGGCGTCGTCTCTGGCGGGTGAGCGGCGTTCCACAGCATGAGGTATGCAGAGGAGTCGAGCGAGCGTCGATAGCGAACGAGCTGATGCGCGTCGTAGTGCTGGCAACCGTACAGGGTCGGATCGATGGCTAGGTCGGCATACAGGCAATCCTCGATCGAGATGCCTGGTGCCATGTGCGCTGCGTAGCCTTCGGCTCGTGCGAGCTGGATGGCGACGGCAGCGGAGCGGCCGGACAGAGTTGGATGTCCGAAGAATGCAGCGCACACGCTTCGGCCACGACGAACCTCTTGGAGGAGGGTGTCCACGAATGCACGCTGATGTTGCGCGGATGTCGAGGGGTCGGCTTCGTCGCAGCCAAGACAACGCACGTCCGGATGCATGGACATCAATTGCGCTGCGAAGCTCGTGTGCGGTGCATCCACGAACACCACATCGGCACGCTCGATGTGGGTGCGGACTTGCTCCGTGAGGTGCGCACCTGCGGCAAGCCCGAGCCCTACGCACACCAGCCTTCCTGACGCGTTCATTGACTTCAGCCTCCTCAAGCATCCGTTCGACACGTGTGTGGCGCCGACGCGTCCTGCACTACGGCGGCTTTGCCAAGCCGCGCTGAGTAGACCATGGGCGTATTGAACACTGTTTTCTCGAGGCGGGGACATCGCGAAACGTGATTAGCGAACGCGTTCACGAAGCAGGCCGCGTATTCTGTCGCATCACTCGCGTTGCAACGTAACCCTCCGCGATCGCAGCGCAGAGTTGCCAAGGGACAGCTTCGTCAGCATTTGACCGTCCCAACTCTCGGGCCGGTTGCGTAAGATAGCAGTCCTTCCTCAATCCATCTCGAGTGAGCTCATGAATCTTTCGTTGCGCGAGCAGTTGTTAGCGGCCGGCCTTGGCACGAAGAAGCAGGCCAAGGAAGCAGAGCGGCAGCGGCATCGGGACAAGAAGAACGAGGCTGCTCGCAGGGCCGAGCACGAGCAGCGGCTTGCCGCTGAACGGGCTGCGAAGGCGGCGCGCGATCGAGAGCTCAATCGAAAACGTCAAGAGGACCTCGAGCGCAAACAGCGCTGGGCACAAGTCAAGCAGCTGATTGAACAGCACCGACTTCCCAAGCCGGAGAGTGACGAATACTTCAACTTCATCGATCGCGGGAAGGTGCGCCGCGTCCCGGTCGATGGAGCGTTGCGGCAGCAAATCATTCGAGGCGAGGTCATGATCGTGCGGTGCGAAGGACGCTACGATCTCGTGCTGGCAGAGATCGCCGAGCGCATCCGCGAGCGTGAGCCGCGTGCGGTGGTGTCGCTGCAAGCGCAGGATGACACGAAGCCGAGCGAGGACGATCCGTACAAGGATTACGTCGTGCCGGATGATCTGATCTGGTAGGGCGCGCCGGCACGCATTGCGGCGTGATCTCCGGTCTGCGGCTCATTCGAGCGTCGACACGACCGTGACGCGCTGCGCCTTGGCGGAATACCTATTTGCCTCGAGCCAAACTCGTGCGCGCTCTTGGTAGCGTAGCGCTGAGGCGTGTAAGTCCTCGTCTTCCAGCTCGAAAGGCGTCTGCGCGAAGTACACGAGCGCGGCAGGCGCACCGAACTCGTCTATCAGCGGTTTGACCAGCATCAAGCCGCCGTAGTGCTGCACTTCCAGGTAGCGGTTGTCGTCGCGGCGCCAGACGCTGTTTCTGAAGGCGCGGAAGTCCGACGGCCAAATGCGATCGATGCGATTGGTGTTGAAGAGCACGCTGCGAGTCGAAGTCAGATAGGCAGCGACGCCTTGGACGAGCATCTCGCAGGGGAGGCGGCGACCGATGTCCAGGGATCCGCAGTTTTCATGCGGCCATGTCAGACCTTTTTCTTGCGCGGCTTCCTGCAGGTATACGCCCCAGAGGGCATTGTCGATCGCATGGATGACGGGAAACAGCTCGCGGTAGAGCTCGTTCTGATAAAACGGCCAATAATTGGCTGCCACTCGCAGCGGATTGGGAACGCGCGTGGCAGTGATGAATCTCGGCACCACCAGCACCTCTTGATCGATATCGTAGGCGATCCGCCGTGCGAAACGTTGGTATTCTGCGTCACGCGGACCTACGAACTTGATCACGATACGTTCCGGCATCACATCGCGCAATTCACCGAAGGCGTGCTCGATGGCTTCTGCGCGATAAGAGACGAGATCGTTGAACACCGTCTGGCACTTCTGCCAGCTGCCGTCGCAGGACATGGCGAAGGAAGGCGACATCACCGCGCAGAACGCTAGGCAGATGCGAATACATGACATGACGGCTACCCTGAGCTCAGTCCCCCTGTGTCTCAAAAGCGTCCCATCACGGTTCTGCATATGGACGTTGTCACATTCCCTGTCGCGTTCGCGATGCACGCGAGTCACGCTTGGTGCGCAGAATGCGCGCCCGGTTCACCTCTCCAAGACAGAACCGTTTCTGGAACGATGCGCCCTGCTCGAAGTTCCTAGCCCGTGCACTCAAGTTCCGCGGCAAGGCCAGATGGGCGGAGCAGGAAAGTGTAGCGTCCGATGTGACGGGTACGCGTGCGCGAGCGGTCCGGATTATGGGGCGGACTGACGGCGGTTGCGGCGATGGAGCTGGCAAGATATTTGAACTGCCTGCCAGTGATCTCCGATGCCGCAGGTGCCACATCGCGGACAAGAGGCTTCCACGCCGTAAGAATTTCCTCCGACAGGGCTGCTAGGACCCAGCGCTGACAGCGAGCCCGGTGTGAGACTCTTCCCGATTGCTCATCGCTCTTACGAACGTCTTACTGAAATGGCGGACCACGGCGCTCACCAGGTCTGCGCTGGTACTTGTCGAAAGCATTCAAGGTGCATGCACTATGGCCGAAAGCAGCGGACCGAGCATTCCGGAGCTATCGATCGTCGTTCCTGTGCACAACGAAGCCGACAATGTCGCGCCGCTCGTGCGTGAGATTCATGCCTCGCTGCGCGGCTCCATTACTTTCGAAGTCGTGTTCGTCGACGATGGCAGCACGGACCACACCGCGGAGAGTATCCGCCGTATCGCACACGAGCTGCCAGGTGTGCGACTGTTGCGTCATTCGCGGCGCTGCGGTCAGAGCGTCGCCATCGTCACAGGCGTGCGCGCAGCGCGCGCTGAATGGATCACGACACTGGATGGCGACGGACAGAACGACCCCGCCGACATTCCACGTTTCCTTCACGCTCTCGCTCAGGACCAGACCGGCAGACTCAAGCTCATTATCGGGCATCGCCGCACGCGCCGAGATCCATGGCTGCGACGGATCTCTTCGCGCATCGCGAACGGAGTGCGCAGCGCACTGCTGCACGACGCCACTCCGGACACGGGTTGCGGCATCAAGCTCTTCCACAGATCGACGTTCTTGCAATTGCCAGTGTTCAATCACATGCATCGCTTCCTTCCGGCGCTCTTCCAACGCGAAGGCGCGCTGGTGCTGTCCATCGACGTCCATCATCGACCGCGACTGCGCGGCACGTCCAAGTACGGGCTGTTCGATCGCCTGGGAGCGGGCCTGCTCGATCTATTCGGTGTGCACTGGCTGATACGTCGTGCGCCTCCGCTTGTTCAGGCGCAGGAGGAAGCGTTCTGATGGAGCAGCTCGCGTCGCGCTGGCTGCGGCCGGGCAGAACGAGCCCGCACGACGTTCGTTTGGATCTGCTGTTCCTGCTCGGGTTGTGCTTGTGCCTGGTCGCCACCGGCATCGGTCTACGCGATCCCTGGCCGGCCGACGAGCCGCGCTTTGCGCAGATCGCACGCGAGATGGTCGCGAGCGGCGAGTGGCTGATTCCGCGGATCGGAGGTGACCTCTACGCTGATAAGCCACCGTTGTATTTCTGGTTACTCGCCCTGGGGTTGAGCGCAACCGGCTCCATCCGCGCCTCATTCCTGTTGCCGTCGTTCGTGAGCGCGCTCGGCTGCGTCGTGCTCGTCTACGACCTCGGACGCAGGCTGTTCTCTCGCGAGACCGGTTTGCTTGCCGCGACGCTGCTGCTGTTCACCGTGCAGTTCGTTTGGCAGGCAAGGCAGGCGCAGATCGATGCCACGCTGTGTTTCTTCATCACGCTCAGCCTTTATGGTCTGCTGCGGCACTTGCTGCTCGGCCCGAGCTGGCGCTGGTACATCGTTGGCTGGGCGGCCGCCGGTCTGGGTGTGATCACGAAAGGCGTGGGTTTCCTACCGCTGCTGATTCTGATCCCGTGGGCGCTGCTGCGGGCTCGTTGGCGTCTACCTCGCTTCGAATCCAGCGCCTGGTGGTGGCTGGCCGGCCCATTCGTGTTTGCCTGTGCAATCGGCGCTTGGCTGGTGCCGATGCTGCTTGCGACGAGCGGCGATCCCGGGCTCGCGGCTTATCGCGACGAGATCCTGCTGACACAGACGGCACGACGTTACTTCGATGCGTGGCATCACGTCGAGCCGTTCTGGTACTTCCTCGTCGAAGTCATTCCAATCCTGTGGCTGCCCGCGACAGCGCTGCTGCCGTGGCTGGTGCCGAGGTGGCGTGCTGCCTGGCGTACGCGGCAATTGCGCATCGTGCTGCCGCTGTCGTGGGTGGTGCTCGTCGTGCTGTTCTTTTCGCTCAGCACCGGCAAGCGGGGGGTCTATGTGCTGCCGGCCGTTCCTGCCTTCGTGCTCGCGGTCTCGCCCTACCTCGTCGAGCTCGCGCGCGAGCGTCACGTTCGCCGCGTCATGTTCGCGCTCGCATTGGCCGTCGGCGCGGCAACCTTCGTGGCAGCGCTCTACCTTTGGTCGAACGCTGCGGCCCGTGATGCACTGCTCGCCGATTACGGCATCGACGCTGTCGGTCCGGCGCTCGCGATCTCGGCCTTGGCGCTCGCAGTCAGCATCTTGTTGCGCACCCGAGGCGCTTTCCTGGCGTACGCGGGCGCGCTTGCAAGCGCGCTGCTGGTGATCAGCTTTTGGCTCAACCCGGCGCTGAACGACGTGCGATCGGGCGCACGTTTCGTGCGCACGCTGGAGCGCGCAGCGGATTCTGAGCGAGAGCTGGGGCTCGTTGGATTTCGCGAAGAGCATCTTCTGAATGCGACGCGTCCCGTGGTCCACTTCGGTCATGCACGGTGGCGCGAGTGGCAGCTCGAGGTCTTCGATGCCGCGCGCTGGATGAGCGCCGTCCCAGGGCGGCAGCTGCTCGTCGATGCAGCGGCCAGAGAGCTTTGTTTTCCGCAGGCGCGCGCACAGCCGCTTGGTCGGGCTAATCGAAAGCATTGGTTCTTGGTGGATGGTGCGCCTGAGGCAACTTGCGTTGCACGTGGTCGCGATCACGTGGCGCGCACCTATGTGCCGTCCCGTGCGCGCATCAGGTCATTGCCCGGCGACGAGGCGCATCAATTGAGCGCAGACCCACGCACCGTAGGTGCCGAGCGCGTAACCCAGCACGGCGAGTAACACCCCGACGGGTGCGAGCGATGGATGAAAGGCGCTTGCGACGACGGGCGCGCTGGCAGCCGCGCCAATGTTGGCTTGACTGCCGACTGCAAAGTAGAAAACGGGCGCGCGCAGCAGCCGCGCAACGACATACATGAGCGCTCCGTGACACAAGATCCATGTCGCGCCGACGGCGAACAGACCAGGGTTATCGCGCAGCGCGCCGAGATCCATGTGCATGCCGATGCTCGCGATCAGGATGTAGAGCAGGACCGTGCCGATCTTCGACGCGCCTACGCCTTCGAGACGCCGCGCCGGCGTGAGCGACAGCAGCACCCCGATCGTCGTCGCGAGCACGACGATCCAGAAGAAGTCGCTGGCGAGTGACAGGCGCTCGGCCCACACAGCGCCCGCGAACGATGCGGCGAGCGGCCTGCCGAGGAAGTGCGCGACGCCGGAGGCGCCGAAGCCGACTGCGAGCACGAACATGAGGTCCGCAAGCCTTGGTATGCGGGCATGCTCTGCCTCGAAGCGTGCCATCTTTTCGCACAGCATCAGGATTGCAGTTCGATCCGCACCGCGTTTCGCATCGATCTCGTCGGAGCGCCCGGCCAAGTACAAGAGAAAGGCCATCCAAAGACTCGCGACGAGGATGTCGACGGCGACGAACATGCCGAACAGATTCGCGTCGACGTCGAACACCTCTTTCATCGCCGTTTGATTGGCGCTGCCACCAATCCAGCTGCCCGCCAGCGTCGCCATGCCCCGCCACACGTCGCCGGCGACCGTCTCAGGGCTGATCCAGCTCCAAAGCCACAGCACGAACGGCCCGCCGAGCACGATGCCGGCGGTCCCCGTGAGAAACAGAACGATCGCCTTGGAGCCAAGCCTCGCGATGGCGGGCAAGTCGATCGACAGCGTGAGCAGCACGAGCGTCGCTGGCAGCAGATAACGCGAGGCGATCGGATAGAGCGCTGAATTGCTGCCGTCTATGAGCCCGAGCGTGTTGTATACCGCCGGCAGCAGGTAACAAAGTAGCAGCGCCGGAATATAGCGATAGAACGTTCTCCAGAAAGGATGCTGCGATTGGGTGGACCAGAAGATCGCACCGAGCGTGACACTGAGCAGCCCCAGGATGACGGCGTCGTTGGTGATCATGCGCGAGGCAGGATGTTGTTATGAATGGGCGAGTATCGGGTAGGGAGGAGGAAATAGGGAATAGGCGATGGGCAATGGGGACGGGGACTGGGGCCGAGCACTGGTCTCGGCTCAAGCAAACAGCTCTTTGACCTTCGCACGTCCGGACTGCTGAGCACGCAAGAGGGTCAGGAACTCGTCCGCGCTCATGGCATCTCCGAACAAGCGTCCCTGGGCGTAGTGGCAACCACGGCTGCGCAGGAAGGCGAGCTGCTCTTCGTTTTCCACGCCTTCGGCCACGACTTCCACTTCGAGCGCTTTCCCCATGTCGATGATGGTGCGCACGATCGTGGCATCGTCGGAGTTGATCGCAGCATCGCGCACGAACGACTGGTCGATCTTGAGCGTGCCGATCGGGAACTGCTGTAGCGCGCTCAACGATGAATAACCGGTGCCGAAATCGTCGATCGACAGGTGCAGACCCATTGCATAGAGCTCATCGAGCAGCTTGACGGTGCGCGCCGGATCCACCATGAGGGTCGTCTCGGTGATCTCGAGCTCGAAGCAGGTTGGCGACACGCCGTGACGCTTGAACATGGCTTTGCATCGCGGGATGAAGCTCGCCTGGCGCAGTTGCTTGAGCGAAAGGTTGATCGACACGCGCCCGGGGTTGGGGATGTGCTCCTGCCAGCGCCGATAATCGAGACAGACTCGATTCATCACCCAATCGCCGATGCCCAATATGAGCGTTGTTTCCTCGGCGAGTGGGATGAATTGTGAAGGTGGGATGTCACCATGGCCCGGCAGGCGCCAGCGCAGCAGGGCTTCGGCGCCGACGATATTGCCGTTGCGCAGGTCCACCTTCGGTTGGTAGAACATCATGAGCTCGTCGCGTTCGAGCGCCCGGCGCAGCTTGCTCTTCAGCATCAAACGCTCGACGGCGGCAACGTTCATCTCAGGCGAATAGAACGCGAAGTTGTTGCCGCCATTTTGTTTCGAGTGGTACATGGCGGCATCCGCATTGCGGATGAGGTCGATCACGTTCTCAGCGTCTTTCGGACAGAACGCGATACCGACGCTCGCCGTGAGGAAGACCTCCTGCTGATCCACGTAGTACGGCTTGCTGACCTCGGCGAGCACCATGCGCGCGAGATTCGCAGCGTGCGTGCGTTCGTCCTCCTCAGTGAATCCTTCGATGAACAAGCCGAACTCATCGCCAGCGAGGCGGCCGATAACGGCTTCGCGCGGCAGTATGCGCGTGAGACGCTCGCTCAGCACCTCGAGTGTCCGATCGCCTGCGGAATGACCGAAGGTGTCGTTGATCTCCTTGAAACGGTCCATATCGAGATACAGCATCACGATGCTCCGCTGTGCGCGGCGCGCCCGTGCGATCGCCTGCTGCAGCATGTGCTGGAATTGCATGCGATTGGGCACCTTCGTGAGCGCATCGTAGCGTGCCAGGTAGCGGATCCTGCGCTCGGCACGCTTGCGATCGGTGATGTTGCGGATGACGTGAATCGTGCCTCGGAACTGCGGGTCTTCCGCGGTGATGGGCGAGCTCGACAGCGACACAGGGATCGTCTGTCCGGTGCGCGTGGCGATCACGGTCTCGCGGTTCTCGGGCGCCGTGCTCGGCACGTATGCAGCGCGCTCGGATTCAGCGAGCAACGACGCGAAGGCCTTGCCGAGCATGTCCTTCTCCTCGTACTCGAAGAGTCGCACGGCTGCATCGTTGATGCGCTTGATCGTGCCGTCCGGCGCGGTGACGAGCACCGCGTCATTCATGCTGTTGAGCACGGTGGTGAGATAGTTCTTGGTGATCGTCGTCTGTCGCAGGTTCTGCCGCATGCGATCGAGCGCCATCGCGAGCTCGGCAATCTCATCGTTGCTGTTGATGTTGTGCGGCCGTGAGTAATCTCCCTCGCCGATGCGTTCGGCAGCGCGAATGAGCTCGACGATTGGGCGCTCGAGGCGGCGTGCGACATGCCATGCAATACAGACGAGCAGAACAGTGATGACCGCGCCGGCACCTGCGATGATCCATAACCAGCCGCGAAACTCCTCGCGCTCTTCGCGCTCGAGCTCGCTGCTCAAGGCTCTGGCGGACGCCAGCAGACCCGGCCGCCCCATGGTGATCTCGATCGTGCCGACCGGCTGCCGTTCACCGAGCTCGCGCTTGATCGTGAGCTTCTCTTCCGGCGCGAGCGTCGTGCTCCAGATGTCTTCGCGGTGGCGCACGACGAGGGCGTGGCCGTCGGCGTCGTGAACCGCCACGCCGATCACTGCGGGATTTTCCAGGAGGGTGGCGACGACGTGCTCAATGGTGCTGCGCTCGTCGTAATGCAGAGCGTTCTCGAGCGCACGGGCGTTGGCATTAGCGAAATCGTTGGCCAACCGCTCGAGCCGACCCGCTTCGGTGGTCAGCAGCGACTGGGTGCCCAGCGCGGCCCGGGCCTCGACCGCAGAGCGATAGTGGAAGTATTGAAGCGTACACAGCGCGGCGGTGATCGCGAGCCCAGTCGCGACCGCGATCGAGATCAGCTTGTGCTTCAGCCCCCTCGATTTCACTGCATGCTCCGGCGCATGATGGCAACGCTCCACTGCCTGTTGTTATTGGACGCCGCGATAGTGAGAAAAGATTCGATGCAACGGAACTGTATTCGAACGGCCTGGCAATTTGGTCGCGCATTGCCAGCCGTACGCAGATCATACTCGCGTTTTGGGCTCAAAAGCTCATGCGCTCGATGTCGGTTTTTTTGACATACTGGTAATGTCTCGATACCTGTCGAATCAGGCTGCCAATAGATGAACGAACTCGAACTCACCGGGCGTGCTCGTACGCACATCATCGATCTCGAATCGCCCGCCTGCTCGCTCCATTACGAGGTGGTCGCCTCGTTGCTCGCGATGCGCGACGCTGCCTTGCTCGATGGCATCGACCTACAGGTGCGCTCGAGCTTTCGCGACTTCCAAACACAACTTGGGATCTGGAACGCGAAATGGAGGGGTGAGCGCCCTCTGTACGACCGCGAGGGACGGCTCATCCGCCGGGAATCGCTTAGCGATTCCGAAGCGGTCGATGCAATCCTGTGCTGGTCGAGCTTGCCGGGCGGTAGCCGACATCATTGGGGGAGCGACGTGGACGTCATCGACGCCGCGGCGATCCCGCCGGGGTACAAGGTGGAGCTGCTGCCAGCGGAGTATTCCGAGAACGGTATCTTCGCGAAGCTGTCTCGTTGGCTGGACGAGCACATGGAGACGTTCGGATTCTTCCGTCCCTACCGCGAGTATCGGGGCGGGGTGTGCCCAGAGCCATGGCACATCAGCTATGCGCCGGTCTCGCTTCCGGCGCTCGAGTCCTTGAGCCTGTCTACGCTAAGGCACGTGCTGGAGGAGGCCGACATCGCCGGCAAGCAGCACGTGCTTGCCAGGCTTCCAGAGATTTACACGCGCTACTTGCTGTCGATCGATCAACCGCCGAATCCGTCGTTGTTCATTTGACGCGCGGTACGAGTAACGGCGCGAGGTGTTTCAGGAAAGTGCCCGGCAGCGCGCGCTTCAAGAACCACAGCCAGCGAGCCGAACGTGGCAGCACGATGTGGGTTCGACCTTTGCTTGCGGCGAGCAGAAGATCGCGGGCAGCCGCCTGCGCCGTGTAGCGCGACGCCTGCATGAGCGCGGCGGTGGCATCGCGTGCCTCGGGCGAGCCGCGGAAGGATTCGAGCAAGTTGCTCTGAAAGAACATCGGCATGACGACGCACACATGCGTGCCATTGTCGCGCAGCTCAGTCGACAGAGATTCGCTCAGGGAAAGGACCGCGGCCGTTGTCGCGTTGTACGGAACCATTCCAGGGGCGGCGCTGAACGCCGTGGCGCTCGAGATATTGATCAACAGCCCGGTGCCGTTTCGTTGCAGGTGAGGGATCGCTGCACGACAGCCGTGCACGACCCCTAGCAAGTTCGTCTCGATGACCGCCTGCCAGTCGGCTGCTGCCACGTCCATCAAGGAGCCGGCTGCGACGATGCCGGCATTGTTGATCATGAGGTCGAGGCCGTCATGCGCGCCGGCAAAGGAGTTCACCGCCACGGTGAGCTCTTCGGCATGCGTGACGTCTCCCGGATACGCGAGCACAGAGACGCCGGATCCGGAAAGGTCTGCTTCGACTGCTGCGAGCCGTTCCACATTGCGATCGAACAGCCCGAGCGCCCAGCCGTCGCGCGCCAGCGCACGTGCGAGCTCGAGGCCGAGCCCGCTGCCTGCGCCCGTGATGAAGGCCCGCTTGCGAGGGAAGCGGGTGTTCAGAGCGTGGAACGTCATCGCAGGGTGCGCTACAGGGTTCGACCGAACAGCGAGAGTGCAAACCACCCGATCCACGCTCCGACGACCATGAGGAGCAGTCCGGGCAACAGCTCGAAGGCGTATTGCCGATTCCCCATCACGAAGGCGACAACCGACTTACTCACGGAATTGGTGGTGAAAGCGATCAGAATCGCCAACGCCGAGAGCTCGACCGACGTTCGTTCCCCTTGTGCGAGTGCTGCAGCGGAGATCGCGGCAGCGTGTGGATCGCCGAACCCTGCCAATCCGCTGACCAGGAGCAAGCCGCGGTCGCCGAGCCAATGCGTGGCGGCCGTGGACACGACGATTGCAACGCCGATGACCAGCATGAAGAGGAGCGCGGTCTTCGGATCGAAAGGGCGGCCGCGCGGCGCATCGCGATGCTCGAACTGCCGCACGCTGCGCCAGGCGAAGGCGACGGCGTACGCGACTGCTGCCAACCCAGCAAGGATGAGCGAAGGGGTGATCGCGATCAGGACTGGGATGCTGACGAGACCGACGACGATGGCAAGCTGCAGAACCGTTGCGACGGAGGAGGCCGCTGCTCCGGCCACGGCGCCAGCATGAAGCTCGGGATGTATACGAGTGCGCGTTCCCATTGCACCGATCGTTGCCGTGCTCGAGACGAAGCCGCTGAATAGTCCGGCAAGCGGCAGGCCGATGCGAGCGCCGAGCGCGCGCAAGGCGATGTACCCGATCGCATTGATCGCCATGACCAGGACCACCAAGAGCCATAGCTGCCGCAAGCTCACGATGCCCCAAGGATCGATCGGTTCCGGCGGCGTGAGCGGAAGCACGATGAGCGCGGCGGCTGCAAGCATCAGGCCGTCGCGTACTTCATCGTCGGTCAGCACGTTGTGCACCCAGTCGTGCAAGCGCGTGCGCGCCGCGAGCACGATCGTCATCAGCACGCCGAGCGCAGCGGCGAGCTGGCGCTGGGTCATCGCCAGGCCTGCGAGCAGGTACGTCGCAATCAGGGCAATCTCGGTCGTGAGGCCGGGATCGTTCTTGCGCGTGCGTCGGTAACCGATTGCTGTGAGCACACCCAGCATGATGGCGAACACTGCGAACAGCGTGACTTGCCCGAGCAGGAAGCTGACGGCGCCAATCAGCGCCACCAGCGTGAAGGTGCGCAAGCCCGCAATCTCGCGCTCCGGGCCTTTGCCTTTGCTGCGTTCACGCTCTATACCGACGAGCATGCCGATGGCCAGCGCGACTGCGAGATTGAGCAGCTCTTCTGTGTCGAACGTCATCGCCGTTTACAGATGTGCTCGGGCGGGACCGAGCTGACAAAGCCGGTATCGCGACACGTTGTTCGCGTTGTTGAGCGAGGCCGAAGTGTATCGAAACGAGGAAGCTTTCTCGCGCGAAAGTCGCGCGCTGTCATCTGCAGTGTCAAAGGAATGGTGATCCAGGAAGCGTGGATGAGCGAATGCGGAAGGCTACTTCCAGAGCTCCTTCAGCCGCCCGATGACCAGCGAGCGGATGTTTTGTACTGGGTTACGCTCCCAGGTAAAGCAGGGCGGCTCGCGACGGAGCATGGGCCAGCGCTCGGTGCGGAGGATTTCTTTCAGGTAATCCAGATTCTGCTGAATGGCCTCCATGTACGGATTGCGGCCGCCGAACAGCACCTCGAGGTGTGTGTAGACTGATCCGAACTCTCCGTCGAGCCGGGTGCGGCGCACCTCCTCGATGAACTCGGGTGTTTGCCTGAGGACGTCGAGCCCAGAGCTGAAGCGTACCGACGTATTGCCGTTCTCGTCGCGCGAGAGCGCAACGCCACCGAGCACGAACTCCGGATAGAGCCGATCGCGGCATTTCTCCAGATAGCAGCGGTCTGACATTTGCGCGATCAGGTCGCCCGTGCCGATGATGTGTCCGAGCTTGCGATCGCGCGGATCGTCCAGGCGGATCTGATCGAACTTCACCTCATAGCCTGTGAAGTGGACGATCTGCGTGGCCACGGGGGTCCATTCGGCCATGCCGATCGTCGGCAGATAACGGCCGATGAACTGGGCGCTGCGGCTCACGTGGCTCAGCGTGAACTCCGCGCCGTTGCGATGGATCTGGTCGTCCGTTTGTCTGATATAGCCAGCATCGTGAAACAGTGCCGTGACGACACCCAGGATCGCGCGCTCCGGTCCGAGCCGCTCCTCGGCCAGGTGAGTACGTTCATAGGCGACGATCAGACGTGCAACCGCGAGCGTTCCGTCCAAGGAGTGCTGCAGATCGTGATAGACGGTGTCGCAGCCGTAATAGCCGGGAAATTGACCGTAGAAGAGGCGCTCGAAATCCCTGAAGGCGGTATCGATGCGGTCGAAGGGGTAGTGCGGCCACAGCGACTTGAATAGATCGCTGACCGCGCGGCGTACGGCCTCTGCCGAACTCACCTGCACGGTGTTCGTCACATCATAGTCGCTGCGGCGATATTGCATGGGATAAGGGCGCGTACCACATGCACGCTGACGGCGCAGTCTAGCGACTCGAGCAGCTTTGTCTATGTCGGAATTGTTGGCAGTTTGAACTGTGACGCGCGTCACATTTGACGAGCCGCCCGACATGAGATTGGCCAAGGGATGTTCAGGGTAAGGATGCATCGCAGCGTGCCCATTGCAGCTGCCGGTCAATGATCCGGCGACCACACCGGATCAGACAAGCGCAGCTCCTGAACGGGTCCGTATTTCTTTAATGGCTCGCGCAGTGCGCTTGCCTGGCCGATTACGACGAGCAGTAGCCGATCGGCTTTCGGGAAAACTTCTGCAATGACTTTCCTCGCATCGCCGAGCTCGACGGAATCGACCGCAGCAGTGTAGTCGTCGACGTAGCGCGGGCTCAATCCATACAGCTCGAGCGTCGCGAGCTGCGCTGCCCATTGGGCGCCGGTTTCGAGGCCGAGCGGGAACTGACCCAACAGGTATTTCTTGGCGGATTCGAGCGTGGTCAGATCGACGCCCTCAGTGTGCAGACGCTCGAGCGTTGCAAGGGCGAGGTCGATGGCCTCGATCGTGGTTTCCGTGCGCGTAAACGAGCTGAACGCCCAGTAACCAGGTTGAGCGCGCCGCTCGAACCGTGAGCCGGCGCCGTAACTCAAGCCGGTGCGCACGCGCAGCTCGGTATTCAGCATCGACGTGAACCGTCCGCCGAACAGAGTGTTGACGACGTCGAGCGCCGCACGGCGAGGATCCGCCTGCGAAACGCCGACGTTGCCGAGCCAGAAGTACGATTGCACCGACTCCGGTGCATCGACGAGCAGCACGCGTCGCTGCTCGAGCGGCGTTGGCGGGACCACGTCGACAAGAGGCGTGCGTGCTCTGCGCCAGCCGGCAAAGGCACGCGATACCAGCCGCTTCATTTCCTGCGCATCGAAGTCGCCCACGATGGACAAAATGAGACGGTCCGCACCCACATGCTGGGTGTAGTAGCTGCGAACATCCTCGACCACGATGCTGGCGAGACTACGTTCGCTGCCGAACACAGGATTGCCGTAGGGATGGGCACCGAACAACGCGGCCGCACCGTAGATCGGCGTGAGCGTGGCCAGATCGGAGTCCTTGGCGGCGCGGATAAATTCGATGTAACGTGATCGGAGTTTGTCGAGCTCGCCCTCGTCGAGATGCGGGTGCTGCAGCATGTCTGCGAGCAGCTCGATCATGAGCACGCGGTCGCGCGCAAGGAACGAGCCCGAGATCGAAATCGCCTCGACCGATGCGCTGGTGGCGATGCGACCGCCAACCGACGCCAGCGTTTGTGCGAAGCTGAGCGCATCGCGTTGGCCTGCGCCCTTCTCGAGCAAACCTGCAAGGAGATTCGCGACGCCGAAACGGCCAGGCGGATCGAGCCGCGCGCCACCGCGCAGGCGTGCATCGAAGTCAATCAGCGGTACGTCGTGCCGCTGTATCAGGAGCAACACGACCCCGTTCTCGAGCTCGATACGCTCGAAAGGCGGAGTCTTCACGCTCTCGAGGGCGAACGACGACTGCGCGAGCAGCGCGCTGAAGAGCACAACGAGGGGCGCAGCGACGGACAAATGGATACGCATCATCCCTCCTCTGCGACGAGCTTGTGCGACGAGGGCCCGAGCACTCCGACCGTGCGATTCGTACGCCGCAGCAGCTCACGGGCGAGAGTCTGAACGTCTTCGCGCGTGACGCGCTCATAAGCCGCAGGCGCTTCGAATAGTCGTTCGTAACCGCCGCGTAGCACTTCGTAAGTGCCCAGCATCTGCGCCTTACCGTCGATCGTCGTCAACGTGCGCCAGAAGTCGGCGAGCGCTTGATTGCGAGCGCGATCGAGCTCTGTCTGTGTCACGCCGTCGCGCGCGAGTCGCTCGAGCTCCGCATCGAACACGCCTTCGGCGACGTGTGGATCCGTTCCGGCTGGCAGCGCCAGTAGAAACCACACCAGCCCCGGATCGAAGCCGGCTTCGACATGACTGTTCACCGAGATCGCTACTTTGCCGTCCTCCACGAGCGCGCGATGCAAACGCGATGCATCGCCATCAGTCAGGATACGGGCGAGCAGCTCGAGGGCGGGCAGGCGCGGATCGGAACCAGCCATGCCGTGATAGGCAAACTGCAGCAAGGGCGTCTGCGCGTCGGCGACGAGACTGACGCGCCGCTCGCCTTGCTGAGGCGGCTCCTTGGTGCGGATTGGCGCAGGCGGCGCTTGTGATGGAATCGCTTCGAAGTATTTCTTGGCTAGCGCGATGGTGCGGTCAGGGTCGAGATTGCCGACGAGAATGAGCGTGCAGTTGTTCGGAGCGTAGTACGTCTTGTAGAAGCTCTTCAGATCGTCGAGCGTCCAGGATTCGATATCCGAGGGCCAGCCGATGGTGGGAATGCCGTAAGGGTGAGCGACGTAGGCGGTCGCCTGCACGAGCTCGAGCAGCCTGCCGAACTGGCTGTCATCCACCGAGAGGCGACGCTCTGAGTACACGACACCACGTTCGCTTTCGATCACGTCTGGATCGAAAGACAGATTGTGCAGACGATCGGCTTCGAGCTCGAAAATCGTCTCGAGCGCGCCGCTCGGGAACCAGTCCTGATAGACCGTCACATCGGCCGAGGTATAGGCGTTGTTACGGGCACCGTGTGCCTCCAACGTGCGGTCGAATTCCCCAGGCGCTCGGGTGCTCGTGCCGTTGAACATCATGTGCTCGAAGAAGTGAGCCAGGCCGGTGATGCCCGGAACCTCGTTGCGGCTGCCCACGCGCACCCAGTTATAGAGCGCCACATTCGGAATATCGTGGTCGGGCCAGACGATCACCCGCATGCCGTTGGCAAGCGTAACCGCTTGAACCTCCGACTTGCCGGGGACTTGAGCGACCGCCGAGGATGCGATCACGATCAATCCTAAGCTCAACGTGCGCCACATCTTGGATGTCCTCGTCAAGAGGCCGGCATCATAGCTCGCCAGCTGCGAGCTCGCGTAGGCGAAGATGGAGCGCGCTGTGTTGGGCGCAGAGGTGGCCAGCCAACGTGTTCTGTGCGGCTGTCCAAGGTTGGAGGTTTACCTATCCCGCGTGCTGCACCGCTGGCTGCTCGAGCGACACAGCGGAAAAAATGGCCGCCCGTGGGGAAGTGTCAGGCGGCCCAAGTGTGCCCATAGCTGAGGGGACACCGGCTGCTCGTCAGCAGCCGACGGGGCGCCTCAGTAATGCAATGCCTGTGCCAGGCTCATAGCGTTCGCGAAAGCACATGTGTAGCCGCTTCCGCGGGGCGCGCGAGCGGGGCGCATTGACGGAAAACGTCACATTCGGACGAAGGTGTCTAAACGCAGCGGAGCTTCGATGCCAAACGAAGACGCAGTCGGAGGAATCGAGTCGAGACCGTGATGCATGCTTCTGACCGGGAAGGAAGCGCAACCGCCCGAGAGAGGGAACAAGGCACATCCTCACGACGCTTGGCTGCCTATAATCCGTTTCGGTTCTTGAGGAGAGTCTTCATGTCCGTGCCTCGCCGCCGCCACGCGGATCGTGTTTCGGCCAGTGCGACTTTCATTGGCGCAGGTTCCACGTTCACCGGCAACATCGTTTGTGAGGGCGATCTGGTCGTTGCAGGTCGCGTCAACGGCGATGGCGAGATACGCGGCACGCTGACCTTGTCCGAAGGCGGCACGTGGGAAGGGAAGATCCAGGCTGCGAATGCCATCGTGGCCGGCGAGGTGAATGGCACACTTGCCATTTCCGAGAAGCTGGAGATTCGTAGGAGCGCGCGCATTCGCGGTGCGGTGACTGCACGTATGATCGCTGTCGCGCAAGGCGCCCTGATCGATGGTGAGATGTCGGTCACAGGCGATACGCCGGTCCTGAGCTACGAAGAAAAACGCAAGGACGGATAATCGGAGCCAGACGGAACGCCCGAACCAGGCAGCGAGCAGCGTGTTTATTGCGCACGGATCTGTAGCAGCGTCCTGCTCGCTGCGAAAACACCTTCGAGCTCACACAAAGTCCTGCGATGAGGCCGCCGCCGGTGCCGGGCCGGTCATCCTTTTCATGATGTGAGCATTGAGACTGCCACGTTCGCGTCCTTCCTGTGGTCAGTTGCTGTTTGGCGCGGGTCCCGAGCGGGCCTATCACTCGCTAAGATAGCGTCATTCCTTCGACGCCATCGCTATTTGCTCACAGGCAAGGATGTCCACGCCTTTTGTCAAACTGCCCGAAGTGATCGCGCATCGAGGCAACGCTGCCGAGTTTCCGGAGAACTCACTGCCTGCGCTGCGTTCTGCCATTGAACTCGGTGCGCGCTTCGTGGAGTTCGACGTGCAGCTCACGGCCGATCGGCAGCCAATTCTGCTGCACGACTCGAACTTGCGGCGTACTGCCGGCATCGATCGCAATGCGCTCGAGATGATATGGCACGAGCTCGCCGAGATCGTGGTCAACGAAGATGAGCGCTTTCAAGGTCGCTTCACCGATGTCGGCATTCCGACGCTCGCGCAAGCTGCCAGCCTGATCGAGGCGTACCCTCACGTGACGGCGTTCGTCGAATTGAAACGCGCCAGCCTGCGAAAGTTCGGGCCCGAGGTCGTGGTGCGCAGAGTCTGCGAGGTCTTGAAGCCGATCGCGCGTCAGTGCGTGCTGATTTCCTTCGACTACGCGACCGTGCATCACATTCGGCAGGTGAGCTCGTTAAGCGTCGGTTGGATCCTGTCGGAGTACTCGAGCCTGTCTGCGCTGAAGTGCGAAGCGCTGGCACCGGACTATCTTTTCTGTGATCACCAGCTCCTGACGCCGGGCACAGCGCGCTTGTGGCGTGGCCCATGGAGATGGGCGGTGTACGAAGTCACCTCGCGCAAGCTTGCGCTCGAGTTGGCCGCGCGCGGCGTCAGGTTCATCGAGACGATGGCGGTGCGCGCCATGTTGCGCGAGTTTCGCACCCCGCGCGTCTTGTAACAGCCACGTCATCGAACATGTACGACGAGATACGCTGGCTCGTTCAGGAGCTCAGATCGCTGGCCGGCGCGCTCAGCGCGGGTCCGGAAGGTCCGTTGCTCCTTGCCATCGACCAAGGCGGGCATGCGAGCCGTGCGATCGTCGTCGATGCACGAGGCGCTATCCGCGCAGAGAGTTTCTCGCCAATCAGCACATTCCGTATCGGCCACGATCGGGTCGAGCACGATGCGAGCGAGATCGTCGCCTCGATACGCGCGGCGTTGGATGAGCTGGCAGAAACGCTGGGTAACGATTGCGCGCGTGTCGTCGCCGCTGGGCTTGCGACGCAACGCTCGAGCGTGGTGTGCTGGGACAGGCGCAGCGGCAAAGCGTTGTCGCCCGTTCTTTCTTGGCAGGATCGGCGCAACGCGATGCTCATTGAACGTCTGCGCGACCGCGCGAGCATGATTCGCAAGCAGACGGGACTCGTGTTGTCGCCGCACTATGGCGCGAGCAAGCTGCGCTGGTGTCTGGATCAGGCAGACGCGGTCGTTGCGGCACGCCGTGAGGACCGCCTCGCGTTAGGACCGCTGTCGAGCTATCTGCTGTACACATTGCTCGACGAACGGCCCTATGTCGTCGATCCTGCGAACGCATCGCGTACGCAGTTGTGGGCTCCGCGTACTCGCATGTGGTCGGCCGAGCTCGCTGCATTGTTCGACGTGCCGATCGATCTACTGCCGCATTGCGTGGGGACGCGACACACGTTCGGACATCTTGATTTGGCAGGACGAGCCGTACCGCTGGTCGTGTGCACGGGCGATCAATCAGCGGCACCCTTCGCGTTCGGCCCGATCGATCCGGCGACGGTGTATTTGAACATGGGCACGGGCGCGTTCCTGCAGCGCGTGGGCGAGCGTGACGATCCTCGACTACTGCGCAGCGTGCTGTACTCGGATGCGCACGGCCTCATCACGGTTCAGGAAGGGACCGTGAATGGAGCTGCGGGCGCGCTCGACTGGCTGCATGCACGGGTCGACATCGATGTGTACCGTGTCGCGCAGACGTTGCGACGCTCGCAGCGCGCTGCCGACGTGCCGCTTTTTCTGAATGGCGTGGGCGGCGTCGGTTCACCGTACTGGTGTGATCAGCTTGCGCCGCGGTTCGTAGGGGAGGGCGACGAAGCGGCGCAGGTGCAGGCCGTCCTGGAAAGCATTGCGTTCCTGATCTGTCGCAACCTCGAGCGCATGGCCGATCCTCCGCTGCGACGGGTGCTGGCCACCGGCGGGTTGTCGGTAAGCGATTATCTTTGCGAGTGCATCGCTGCGTTGAGCGGTGTGCCTGTCGAGCGCGCTCCCTCGCGGGAGGCGACCGCGCTCGGGCTGGCGTTCCTCGTTGCAGATCAGCCGAACGATTGGTACGTGCCCGCGGACGTCGAGCGTTTCATGCCCCAGTCGGATGCGGCGCTCGCGTCGCGCTACACGCAGTGGTGCCGGCTGATGGAAGCGTACTGTGGGTCTAGGCTGTAGGCTGAAGGCTATAGGCAAGAGGTATGTCTATGCTCTTTGGCCGAGCCTCAAGCCCCGTGCCCTGCCTAGGCTACGACCTTCGGCCGACTTCCAGCAGGCTCGCGACCTTGCGGTCTGCCCAGCTTTCACGATTGAAGGTATCCATGAAGCCGCAATGGCCACCATGCGGAATCGTCAATACTTCGAGGTAGGGATTGCGGGCAAGATCGGCGACATCGCGTGCCGGGATGATAGGGTCATCGAGCGCAAGCAATGCGTAGCTCGGAATTGCGAGTTGCGCGAGCGCATCACCGACGATGGCGTAGCCGTCGAGATAGGCATCGAGGCTGGGGAATTCGCTGTAGTGCTCCAGCAAGAGCTCGGTCATCGCCCGCAGGCTGTTCATTTTCAGTACTTTGCTGAAATCGTATAGATCCGGAAACAGCTGCTGCTTCAGGCGCAGCGAGCGCTTCCACTTCGCAAGGAAGTACTGCCGGTAGATGAACGAGCCGTTCTCGAGCACCTCCATCGTGCTGTGCGGTCGCAGGACCGGGCACACGGCCACTGCTCGATCGAGCTCGAGCCCGCTGCTTGCAGCGCGCGCCGCCACGCGCAGCGCGAAATTGCCTCCGAGCGAGAAGCCCGCGATCGTCAATCGTTGTCCTGGCGCGAGTCGCTGAATGCAACGCACCGCACCGATCACTTCGTTCAAGCGGCATGAATGAAAGAGCTCGGGGTTGAGATGATGCGTCGGCCCGTGATCGCGAAAGTTGAGCCGAAACACGTCGCAACCGAGACCGTAGAGATAGGCGCCCAACGAGAGCACGTACAGTGAATCGGCACTGCCTTCCCACCCATGCAGCAAGATCACCAGATCGCGCGCCGGGGGGCGTCCGAGCGCCGTCTGCGTCGAGTGATAGCCGAGTAACCGCACGCCTTCGCCGCAATCGAGAAGCTGCGGGGTCGATGCGGCCAGCAGGTCGCGGGCGCGCCGCGCAAGGAAAGGGCGCCGCAGCTTGAGGCTTGGCAGAATCGATTGCAGGTGCGCATTGGCCAGCCACCGGGGCGGCGAGAAGGACAGTGCGGCGTTGGTCAGGGCAGCGGCGGAGTCGGAAAACGTACGTGTCATGAGTCCGTGTACGCGAGACGGTTCGCAGCGAGCGAGCAGATCGGAGTCGACCGGCCGCCACGGCATGACGCGCGGCTCGAGCCAGGTCGGCAAGCCACCATGATGCCAAGCGCTGTGTCGGCTGTCAGCGCTTGACCGGAGCGCGCTAGCGCCTGTAGTCCACCGCACCAGGTATTGTCAGCGAGCTCGCGGCTCGGTCACGAACTCGACCCGATTGTTCATCGCCGCTGCTCGGTTCCAATCTCCGGCCGTGAGCCCATCTTGATTCGGGTCGGGGTACGGGACGGCGGGCTTGCGTCCGAGGTGCTGCACTTCGACGACGAATCGTGCGGCATCCGTGCGCAGTGAAGACAGCAGGTTTGCAAACGCCAGCGATTGCCGCTGCGCATCCGTCATGGCTTCATCGAAAGGATTGCCGACCACGTCACAGCGTTTGAACGGCAAGTCGTCGGCAGCGAGCGAGTATCCTTCGTGGCCGTTTCCGGTGAGGCAGAACTCGCCGGAATAAATGGCGACACGAATCTTGCCCTCGAATTCCTGCGCTTGCAGATCGCTGATGAGGGCTCGTAAACGCTCGAGGCGAGTGCCGGCCAGAGGGACCTCGCCATAGGGGACGAGCTCGTGAGCGATATCAGGGCGATCTTGCGAGGCATTCTGCATGGGCTCTGATGCATGCGGCGTGGCGCTGTGCTGCGCGGAGAGCTGCTCCTGCTGCTGCGCGACGATCGCAGACAGCTCGGCGTTGCGTTGCATGAGCATGCGGATCTGCTCGTGGCTGCGCAGGTTCATCACGGAGAGCACGGCTGTCGGCACGAGGGCGAGCACGGCCATGACTGCAACGAGCGGCCAGAGTCTGAGCGCGCGCTTGCTTTCGTCCTGCTGCGGTAACGGCTCGGGGGCGCGAGACGACGCGTGCTCATGCTCGCTCGAGAGCCGTCGCGCAAAGGATTCCAGGCTTGCCAGCACGAAGCGACGCAGCTCGGAAACATGCTCTTGCAGCAGCGGCGCAACGGCACTGCGAATGGCTGTCTCGAGCTCGCCCGGTGCAGCCTTATTCGGGATCTCGACTTGCACGCTCGAGACAGCATCCTCGTTGGCGGAGGCGCTGCGCTGCTCGCGCCGATCGGGGAGCAAGCGCAATTGATACAGCACCTTGGACACGTCGGCTTGTTTGACCGTCTTGGCGAGCACGCCGACGGCACCAAGAGCGCGAGCTTGGCTCAGGTACAGCTCACCTTCCTGCGAGGTATACATCACGACCGGGATCGTTGCCGTCTCCGGATTGCTCTTGATCACCTGCACCGCCTGGAAGCCGTCCATGCCCGGCATCAAGTGATCCATGAAAATCACGTCCGGTCGCGTCTGCTTGAGATATTCGAGGCCCTGCTCGGCGGATTCTGCTGTATCGACCAGCAAACCATAGCCTTCGAGCATGCGGCTGAGGATGATTCTTGCAGAGCGCGAATCATCGACGATGAGCGCACGTTTGCCTGCGGGCTGGGATGGCTCGGCTGACATGAGACCAGTCATTGATCTTGTTGTATGGCCAGGAGACGAAGAGCGTAGCGTAAGCCTTACACGGCTTGACTGCCAGCATCTACCGCCCGTAGGCAGGCCGCGTGGCACGATCGCATGCCCCGCCATGCACACTAAGCAGCTTTCCGCTATCGCGCCGCAGTCGCAAGGCGTATCCTCGCTCGATACGAAGGGAGGGCAACTCCGATGGCGTACTCGACGGCGGACCTGCGCAACATTGCCTTGGTGGGGCCCGCGGGCGCAGGTAAGACATCGCTTGTCGAGGCGCTGTTGCTCGAAGGCGGGATCATTCGTGCGCGCGGCAGCCTGGAGCGAGGCACGACCGTCTGCGATTTCGATCCACAGGAACGAGCACTGCAGCATTCGCTCGATGCCGGCATCGTCCATCTCGATTTGGACGAGTGCCGCGTCAATTTGATCGACACGCCGGGCACTGCCGATTTCGCGGGACGCGCACTGCCGATGCTGTCGGCTGCAGACACCGCGGCAATCGTCGTCAACGCCACGACCGGTATTGAGCCGGTCACGCAGCGCATGATGGACTTTGCGCGGGAGCGCGAGCTGTGCCGTCTTCTGATCGTCAACAAGATTGATACACGCGACGCTCAACCGGAGCGCGTGTTGCGCGAGCTGCGCGAAGCATTCGGGCGTGAGTGTCTGCCTCTCAACTTGCCGGCGGTCGGGCGCACCTCGGTGATCGACTGCTTCTTTCATCTGGGTGATGGCACGCCCGAGTTCGGCACGGTGCTCGATGCGCACACACAGATCATCGATCAAGTCGTCGAGCTCGATGAAGAGTTGATGGCGCTTTATCTAGAGCAGGGCGAAGAGCTCACGCCGGAACAGCTGCACGAGCCGTTCGAGCGCGCGCTGCGCGAAGGACATCTGATACCGGTGTGTTTTGTCTCTGCTGAGACTGGCGCGGGGGTGCGCGAGCTCTTACAAATTTTCGTGCGCCTGATGCCGAACCCGCTCGAGGGCAATCCGCCGTCCTTTCTGCGCGGCGACGGTGTGGCGGCAAGACCTGTCCATATCACGCAGCGGCCCGACGATCATCTGATCGCGCACGTGTTCAAGGTCAGCATCGATCCATTCGTTGGTCGGGTCAGTGTCTTGCGTGTTCATCAAGGCACGTTGCGCACAGGCGCGCAGCTGTTCGTCGGCGACGCGCGTAAGCCCATCAAGGTGGCGCACCTCTATCGGCTGCAGGGCAAGGATCATGTGGAAATCGCACAGGTGATCCCTGGTGACATCTGCGCCATCCCGAAGATCGAGGAGCTGCACTTCGATGCGGTGTTGCACGACGCGCGTGACGAAGATCACTTCCATCTGAAGTCCATCGACTTTCCGCCGGCCATGGCCGGGTTGGCGATCGAGCCCGAGCGGCGCGGCGATGAGCAGAAGCTGTCGGATGCTTTGCACCGTCTCATGGCCGAGGACCCGTGTGTGCGGGTCGAGCATCATGCCAGCACCAATGAGACCGTGCTCTATGGCATGGGCGATCTGCATCTGCGCGTGTTGCTCGATCGCATGGCGGAGCGATATGGCGTGCGGTGTAAGACGCGCGCGCCCAGCATCCCGTATCGCGAAACCATCACACAGCCTGCCCATGGGCATCATCGTCACAAGAAACAAACCGGCGGTGCGGGTCAGTTCGCGGAGGTGTACTTGCGGATCGAGCCGCTCGAGCGCGGGCAAGGCTTCGAGTTCGTCGACGAGGTCGTAGGCGGCGCCATTCCCTCGCAATTCATTCCTGCTGTCGAGAAGGGTGTTCGTCAGGTGATGGACGAAGGCGTCGTCGCCGGATTTCCGTTACAGGATGTGCGCGTCATCGTCTACGACGGCAAGCACCACTCGGTCGACTCGAAGGAGATCGCATTCATCGCCGCCGCACGGCGTGCGTTCCAGAATGCGGTGCGTGCCGCCGCGCCCATCGTGCTCGAGCCGATCGTGCGCATCGGTGTGACGGCGCCAAGTGCTGCGACGGGCGACATCACGGGGGATCTGGCGGCGCGACGCGGACGGGTGAGCGGTAGTCACGCCTTAGCGGGTCACCGTACGCGCATCACAGCGCTCGTGCCGCTCGCGGAGGTGCGCGAGTATCAGTCGCGCGTGAAGTCGCTGACGGGAGGGGAAGGCACGTACACGATGGAGCTGAGCCACTACGATGCGGTGCCGCCGCGCATACAGCAGGACCTCATCAGCGCGTTCAGGAACGTCGCGGAGGGTTAGCTCGCCACCTCCACGTAAGCGATGAGTCCGAGGACGCACGCCGCGCTGCGGGCACGCAGCGCGGCTCCGATATCGGCTCAACTCACGGAGTCAGTCGTCGGCTCGCTCGTTCGCAGAGCCGGGCGGTTCACCGGACGAGGGGCACCGGTTGATTCGCGGTAGATGAGACGGTGCGCCAGGCGCGCCGGCTTTGGCGTTTCGCCCGTCTCCAGCATCTCGAGCAGCAGGCTCGTTGCCGTATACGCGAGGTCGTAGGTTGGCTGGTGCACCGTCGTGAGTCGCGGCCACACGGTCCGCGCGATGTAGGTGTCATCGAAGCCCGCCACCGATAGGTCGCCTGGAATGGCCAGACCCATCTGATGGGCGGCCATCAGCACGCCCGCTGCCATGTCGTCGTTGCTGGCGAAGATCGCGGTGGGCGGCTCCGGCAAGTTGAGCAGCTCGCGTGCGGCTTCGAGCCCGGACTCGAACACGAAGTAGCCTTGCTTGATGAGCTCCGGCTCGACCGTGAGCCCGTGCGCTTGCATCGCCGCCTGGAAGCCTCGCAGCCGTTGGGCACTGGCGATGTGCTCCGGATGGCCAATGATGAACCCGATGCGCCGATGCCCGAGGCCGATCAAATATTCGGTCATCTCGCGTGCCGCACCTTCGTCGTCCATGTCGGCGTACGGCGACTCATGCTGGAACTCGCTTGGGGCGATGCGCACGAAAGGAATCGCACGACGCTCCAGGGCCTTGATGAGGTCGACCGACTCGCTGAGCGGAGCGGTGACGATGAGCCCGTCCAAGTGAGTCTGATCGACGAGGCCGAGCACATCACGCTCCATTTCCTCGCCCTTGCCGATGACTTGGTGGCTCAACAGCTGGAACCGCCCCTCACGGCAGCGCGCCCTCGCACCGTGCAGCACGTCGACGATGTAGTTCGCGCTCGGGTTCTCGTAGACGAGACCGATCAAGTACGACCGCCGCCCCGCGAGGCTGCGTGCAGAGAGACTCGGGTGATAGTTGAGCTTCTTGACGATCTCGAGCACTCGCGTGCGTGTCTCTTCGCGCACGTTCGGTTCATTGTTGAGAACTCGAGAGACTGTCTTGATGGCTACGCCTGCCGCCTGCGCGACATCGTTGATCCTAGCTCTTCGATTGGGTGGTCTGGTCATGGGATTTGGTTCCGCGCTCGAAAGCATGCGGCGCCAGATCGGAGCGATGCCCCGTGCACCAGCGCCTGGGCAGGTTCCTGTCCCTACCCTCGTGCTTCCTCAGACAAAACATACCGCAAAATGCGGCAGCACGCCTGAGACGCGCGACTTAACCAAATCTGGTGGCCGAAGTCGATGTTTTCGATCGACCCGAGCTCGCTGACGCGCGAGCTCGGGTCGATGCGACTCATTCGCAGCCGATCGCGTCCGCCACGCCCGTCTCGAGGCGCACGTTAGCGATACCAAGGCGCAACGACCCTTCTGTCGCCAGCACGAACGGCGCGGTGACATTGCGCATATCGGCGCCCGACTTCGCGAAACATTGCAGCATGATCTTGAGCTGCTGCCACTCGCCGCGCGGCGCTTTGCGCAAGTGGTCGGCGAGCGGGAACGTGCCGCTGCATTGCTCGCCGCACTCGATTGCGAGGGTTACGTCCTTGCTCGGTGGAGTGTCGACGCGATAGTCGAATGCGAGCGACAGCTGGCCATTCGTCTCGCGCTGCAGATCGATCGGCGCCGCGCCCTGCAATGCCAGTGTCCCGAGCTTCGTGCCCGTCCACGTCGCGAGCCGCGCGTCCTCTTGGGCGGCACGGTCAATGGCGGTAACGGTGAGCGCACCGGAGGAGGTGCGCCCGACCGCACCGTCCAAGGGAGCACGCTCACTGCCCTCGCCAGCCATCAGTGCCCAGCCTGCTGCCGGACGGCCTTGCGCGAAGTACACACGCGTCGAGGTCGTGGTCTCGGGTATCTCGAAGTCCTCGGGCAGCGCCGAGAGCTCGCCGTTGTCGGCATAGGTGAGGCCGTACCCATACGGAAACAGCGGCGGCTCCGATCCTGGATTGGCCGTGGTCTGTAACGGCGTGCGTGGCCACGAGAAGGGCAGCTTGCCTTTGAAGTCATGGTTGATCGAGCCGTCGGGCTTGGCGATCAGCACATCGGCGATGCCGCCGCCTTCCGAGCCAGGCAGCCAGGCTGCCACGAATGCATCGGATGCGTTGAGCTCCGGGTTTACCCACATCGGACGGCCCGACAGGAACACGGACACCACGGGAATGTTGTCCGCGCGCAGTTTCCTGAGCAGCTCCAGATCGGACTTATCGCCCGGCTTGTATTCGAGCGTCTCGATGTCGCCCTGGAACTCGGCATAGGGGTCTTCGCCATATACAACGATGGCGACATCCGGCTTGGTCGTGTACTCACCCGTCACGCTCAGGGTCACGGTGCCGCCCGCCGCCTTCACTGCCGCTTCGATGCCTTGGAAGATCGACTCGGCGTTCGGGAAATGCTCGTTCGTGACGCCGGTGCCCTGCCACGACAGGGTCCAGCCGCCATTCTGCTTGGGAATGTTGTGCGCGCCGTCGCCTGCCACCAGCACATGGGACTTCGGGTTGATGGGCAGCACGCCCTTGGAGTTCTTCAGGAGCACCAAGGACTCGCGGACGGCTTGGCGCGCGACCGCGCGATGCTCGGGGGCGCCGAGCAGATCGTATCTGCCTGCGAGCGGACGGCTCGATGGACGTCCGGCTTCGAACAGGCCGGCACGCAGCTTCACGAGCAGAATGCGCCGTACGGCATCGTCCAAGCGCTCCATGGGGATTTCGCCGGAACGCACTTGCGCGAGCGTATTCTCGTAGAGTGCCTTCCATGAATCCGGCGCCATGAACATGTCCAGCCCGGCGTTGATCGCTTTCGGGCAGCTCTCGTTCGAGCAGCCCTCCACCTGTCCATGACCGTTCCAGTCGCCGACGACGAAGCCACTGAAGCCCATGCGTTCCTTCAGCACATCGGTCAACAGGCCCTTGTGACCGTGCAGCTTCTCGCCGTGCCAGCTGTTGAACGAGGCCATGACGACCTGCACGCCTGCACTGATTGCGGCTGGATAACCCGCTGCATGAATGTCACGCAGCTCGGCTTCGGAGGCGCGGTTGTCCCCTTGATCGCGGCCGTCGACCGTTCCGCCGTCGCCGACGTAATGCTTGACGGTTGCGATCACGTGCTCGCCCCGCAGGAAGTCTGGGTCGCCGGGGTTGCCCTGCAGTCCGCGCACCATGGCAGCGGCATAGGCGGGGAAGATCTCGGGGTTCTCGGAGTACGATTCGTACGAGCGACCCCAACGGACGTCGCGGGCCACGGCAATCGTCGGTGCGAACGTCCATTCTTGGCCGGTCACGCGCAGCTCGCGCGCCGTGATCTCGCCGATGCGTTCGATGAGCTCGGGATTGCGGGTTGCACCCAGCGCCACGTTGTGCGGAAACAGCGTCGCGCCGATGATGTTGTTGTGACCGTGGACCGCATCGACACCCCACAGAATCGGAATCGCGTGGCCGCCAGCGCTCGTATCCATCGAAGCGTCGTAGAAGGCATCGGCGGCTTCGAGCCATTTAGGCGCGGGCGCAAGGTCATCGCCGTTCGGTCCGGAGTTGCCCCCGACGAGAATCGCGCCGAGCCGATAGCGACGGACGTCGTCGGGCGTGACGCAGCAGAGGTCCGCTTGGATGATCTGCCCGACCTTTTCCTCGACCGTGAGCGACTTCAGCAGCTCAGCAATGCGCGCTTCATGTGCGCTGTCGTCGATTGCAGGCGGCGTAGGCTGCGGCCAATTTTCCGGGTTCACCGTCGCGCTCGCGGCGGATGGCGATGCGCCGGACGAGCCTTCCTTGCTGGAACAAGCGCTCACACCGAGCGCAAGCAGGATGCTTGTGATCAACAACCTAGACGAATGGCGATGCCCCCATACCGTCATCATTGGACCTCCGCTTTTGTTTTCGTGCTTTTGGATCCGAGCCTATCGATTGCCTTGAGAATTCCATCGCGTGACAACGTTGTCAAACCCGAGTCGCGTATCACGCAGCGTTGCGCGGCCGACGTTTCCGTCAGCAACGTATACCGAGCAATGAGACATTAGTCGATGCGTCATCGCTTATCGCGTCGCTATACGCACAGCCTGCTCGTCATGGCGGCGACCGTTGCGATCGCGATCGCAACGATCGCGTATGCGATCGATGACGTCGAACTCACTTTCGATGTCATGCATGGTCCCGAGTGGCGAGCCGAGCACGTCCGTGCGCGGCTTGCGATGACACCGCAAGGGCAACGGGCGCAAGTCGACATCCGCTCGGTGCACTTCACGAGCTGGCCGCAGCCGATACGGAACGTGTCCATTCGCTGCCCGGACGTGCAGATCGGAGCGCGCGAACTGGCCTGTCGCAACGCTCGCGTGCACGCCGACGTGCCGGCGCTAGGCGGCCAGCAGACGTTCACTGCCTCGTTGCGTTACGGGCGGGCCACGGGTGTGCTGGAGCTGGATCTGCGCAACCTCGAGCTCGGGGCGGGCACGCTGGCGCTGCAGGCAAGCTTGCACGAGACACAGTGGCGCATTCGGGCCGACTTCGACAACGTGCCGCTCGCCACGCTCGTAGCGCTCGCGCAGCAGGCACAGGGCCCGATGCCTATCACCGTCGCGAGCGGCGCAGCGACGCTGCGGGCCGATATCTATGGGGCGGGCACGCAAGTCAGCCACGTCCGTGCGCACGGCACGCTTGCGGCGCTCACGTTGAACAACGACAGCGGCAGCATTGCGACCGAAGGGCTCGCTGCTCGCTTCGACGTCGATCTCAGCCAGTCGGATGAGGAGTGGCAGTACCGGATCTTGCTCGGCTTGGACGACGGGCAGGGCTATGTCGAGCCGATCTTCGTTGATTTCGGCACGCATGCCCTCGAGCTCGCCACACAAGGCCGGCTTGCAGGCTCGCTGCTCGTCGCAGAGTCGATTCGCATCACCCACTCGGACCTGCTCGACGCGCGGGCGCACGCGGTGACGATCGATCTCGCGCATGCCGACCCGCTGCGAACGCTCGAGCTCGAGCTTGCACAGATGCGTTTCCCGGGCGCGTACGAGATCTATCTCGAGCCGTTCCTGATCGCGACGAGCCTCAAGGCATTGCGCACAAGCGGTCAGGTGACGGGCGCGCTTGCGCTGCATGACGGGGTGCCACAGCGCATCGAGCTGGAGCTGCGCGGTATCGATGTGGAGGGGGACGAACCCTTGCTGGCGTTTCGCGGGTTGAACGGCACTTGGCATTGGCGCGCGTCGCTCAGTGACGAAGAGGCGGAGCCGACTTCGCATCTGACGTGGGCAGGCGGCCATCTTTATGGGCTCGATTTCGGTGCGGCTCAGCTCCACTTCGTGACCACAGGGCGACGCTTCGCGCTGCTTGAGCCCACCAGCGTGCCGTTACTCGACGGTGCGCTCGAGCTGTCGACGCTTTCGATTCGCGATGTAGGCTCACAGCAGCTCGGCTTCAACGTCGCCGCGACGATTCGGCCGATCAGCGTCGAGCGGTTGTGCCGCGCTTTCGGCTGGCCGCAGTTCGGCGGGCAGGTCAGCGGCTCGATTTCCGACTTGCAGCTCGAAGCAGGTGTGCTGACGCTCGGCACGAGACTCGAAGCGCGTGTGTTCGACGGCGTGCTGACCGTTCGCGATCTGCGCCTCGATGAGCCGTTCGGCGCTTGGCCGCGCCTTTTCGCAAACATCGACTTTGCCGGGCTCGATCTCGAGCTGCTCACGCGCGCATTCTCGTTCGGGCGTATCACCGGGCGCCTGTCGGGCGGTATCTACGGGCTCGAATTATTCAATTGGCAGCCTGTGGCGTTCGACGCCCGCCTGTACACCGTGCCGGGGCGAACGCGTCAGCGGATCAGCCAGCGCGCGGTGCAGAACATCGGCCGCATCGGCGGGGGCGGCGCAGGTGTCACCGCCGCGCTGTCGAGCGGCTTTCTGCGATTCTTCGAGGAGTTCAATTACGCGCGCTTAGGGATCACCTGCAAGCTCGAGAACGAAGTGTGCGAGATGGGCGGTGTCGGGCCGGCCCCGAATGGGGGCTATTACCTCGTGCAGGGCCGAGGTTTGCCGCGGATCGACGTCATCGGCAATGCGCGGTATGTCGACTGGCCGCAGCTCATCGGACAGCTGGCGGCCGCGACGGCATCGGGCGGTCCGATTGTCAACTGAGGCGGCACTTTCAAAGCGGTCGTGCACGAGGTTTAATCTCACCGCGACCGGAGGAGAGCACGAGCTGAGGAGTCCGGGATGTTCAGATTTGCAGCCATCAAAATCGTTGCGCTCTCGCTTGCCTTGTCTTCCTGCGTCACGATCAACGTGTATTTCCCGGCCGCAGCGGCGCAACAGGCTGCAGATCGCATCATCGAGGATGTCTGGGGATCGCAAGCCTCCAAGCAGCGCACGCCGGCGACGAACGACGAGCAGGGCATGCTGCATTGGCAGCCGCGGATGAAGCGTGTGATGTATGCCGCGCTGTCCTCTGCGCTCGACTTCATCGTCGCGCCTGCTTACGCGCAGGCGGATTTGAACATATCCACTCCGGCGATTCGTCAGCTCACGCAGTCGATGGAAGCCCGCCATGCGCAGCTCAAGCAGTACTACGACTCCGGTGCGATCGGTCTCACGCGCGATGGCTTGATCGAGGTGCGCGACCAGAATGCGATCCCGCTGGCGGAGCGCAACAGAGTGCGCAAGCTCGTCGCCGAGGAGAACGCCGATCGCGCCAATCTGTATCGCGAGATTGCCGTGGCCAACCAGCATCCTGAGTGGGAAGCTGATATCCGCGCCACTTTCGCCGAGCGTTGGATCAGCAAGGCCGCTGCCGGCTGGTACTACCAGGACGCGAACGGCAATTGGAAGCAGAAATAGACGTAGGTCGTCGGCGCTCGGTGCGGGCGGCGCGCGAGCAGCTTCTTCGCTTTTTCTCAGCGCATTGAACTGCTGCCGAGCTGCACTCAGAGGCCTCTGGTTGTCAGGCCGGTTGCAGCGAGCTGCCTAGTATCGTGGTAGCTCGAGCGTGACGATCACACCCGAGCCGTCCGGTGCGTTCTCCGCGCGGACGGTGCCGCCATGAAAGTCGGCGATCAGGCGGACGATGTACAGCCCGAGACCCAGGTGTGGCTTGCCGTCCTTCCCGTTGCGCCCGCTGACGAGCGACTCGAACAGGCGCTCACCGGACCCCGGCGGCAGCAGCGGTCCTTCGTTGCGCACGCTGAGGCGACAGCTGCGGGCATCGCCTGCGAGCGTGATTGCGATCGTGCCGCCGCGCGGCGTGAAATCGACCGCATTGTCCATCAGCTTGTCGAGTAGCTGCGCAATGAGATCGGGCGAGCCGGTGATGCGACACGCGTCGAGTGCGATCGTCGCTGCGATCCGATGCTCGGTAAACGTCTGCCGATAAGCTTGACTCATGTCGCGCACCAGCTGCGCGAGATCGAAGCGCACGCGCTCCGTTTGCTCGATGCTTTGCTCCACACGTGTGGCTTCGCTCAGCGCCGTCAAGATGCCGTGCATGCGCGCCGAGCCGTGTCGCGCGCGCTCGACATATTCGTGAGCGGTGGCGGGCAAGTGCTCTTCAGAAGCGAGATTGTCCAGCGACGAGCTCACGATCGTGAGCGGTGTGCGCAGCTCGTGCGAGAGCTTGGTGCCGAGCGTCTGCAAATAGTTGGTGTGCTCCTTGAGGCGATTGAGGAGCATTGCAAAGCTGCGTGCGAGCGCGCCGAGCTCGTCGCGCACGCTGGTGTCCGGAATCGCGGCTTCGATGCGTCCTTCTGGTGACAGAGCGGTCGTGGCTGCGCGGCTCAGGCGTGCAATCCGTTGCGACAATCGCGCAGCGAAGAGCAGCATGATCGTGACCGTGAACAGCGTGGCGACGAGCGTGACATTGAGGAGCCGCGTGAGCGCAAGTTCGCGTACCAGCACGAGCTGTTCGCCAGGCTGCTCGAGCACGAGCGCGCCGAACGCTTGCTCGTCGAGCACGATCGGAACCGCGGCGCGAATCAATGAGGGCTCGCCGGCGGCCGGCTCGAACCAGATGGCGGAGCGCTTCCCGGCACGCGCCGCATCGACCGGCGCGCCCCACATACCGTAGGGAACGCCATAGGATTGAACAGGCGCGGCATCGCTTGCGAGCAGCACGCGATAGATGGAGCGCGCGAAACCTTCTTGATCCTCGCTGAGCCCCGGATGCTGCGCACCGCTGCTGGCATTGATCGATCCGGCGCGCGCGAGTAGCCAGCCGTGCGCATCGACGACCGACACGCGCGTTCCCGCCGGCGTGTATTGCTCGAGGCGTTTCCGCAACAGCTCGGAGCCGGTGTGCACGGCCGCCATGCTCGTGCTCGCCACGAGTCGTTGCTCGCGATCGAGCGCAAACAGCGCGAGGTGTGTGCCGAACATGTTGATCGGCGCGCGTACCTCGACGGCGTAGCCGGAGCCGGTCTCGCGCCACACGCCCGTGACATACGGCACTTGCTCGTCACGCACTGTCCACGGCATGCCGATCTCGCAGGGGCGCACGATGAGCGGGCCCGGCGCAACTGCGCTCAAGGACCAGGCACGCTCGAGGCCGAACTCGTCGCGCATCAGGATGATGAGGCGATCGGAGGCAGGTGACCGCGCATGCTCTGTGTGCGAGGGCACTTCATAATCGACCTGCGAGTGTCGCACCTGCGCGTACAGGTGCATCGAGCGGTTCGAGACACCGAGCCGTAGCAGCAGCGGTTGTGCCTCCTGATCGCGTTGGAAGCCTGGCACCGGACGCGTCGGCACGGGCCACTCGTCGGGAAAGCCGTCGAGGAGCGGCGTGGTCGGCAAGAGCGGTGCAAACAGATCGCCGCGCTCGGGATCGAAATCGTGGGATAGGGCGCGCACGCGATAGAGCAGCTCCGGCTCGCTCGCGACGACGCGGCTCAAGACGTCTGCGGTCGAGAGTACAGCGGCTTCTTGCCCATGCCGCAGGGTCGTTTCCATCTCCTGCGCGTAGCGCCAGCCCGCCCACGGCAGGACGAGGCTGAGTAGACTGAGCAACAGGAGCTTGGAGCGAAGGGACATTCTCTTGGGTTACCGGCCTCTGGCGGCTGCGCTCCGCGTGAAGAGGAATCAGCTTCAAGCTACCTCGCGCCAGCGCCCGTTAAGCTTCTTTCCAGCGATAGCCCATTCCATACATCGTTTCGATACTGTCGAAGCCGGGATCGATCGCTTGGAACTTGCGGCGAATGCGCTTGATGTGCGATGTGATCGTGTTGTCGTCGAGAACGACATTTGCCGCATCCATGAGTTGTTGTCGATTCTTCACGTGGCCAGGATGCTTCGCCAGGGCATGCACAATCCAGAACTCGGTCAGCGTCAGGCCGAGCGGCTTGTCACGCCAAGTGGCATGCAGACGTGCGGTGTCGATGACGAGCGCGCCCCGCGTGATGAGCTGATCGCGGTGCGACGGTTGCGTCAGTGCTTCGATGCGACGGAACAAAGCCGTCACTCGTGCGATCAGGTGGGCAAGACTGATGTCCTTGGTCAAATAGTCGCCCGCGCCCAAACGTAATCCGGATACGGCATCGATTTCGCTATCGCGAGCGGTCAGGAAGATGATCGGCAGCTCGGCGGACATCGCGCGCAACTCCCGGCAAAGCTCGAAGCCGCCTTCGGGCTCGTCGCGCAGCCCGACATCGATGACGGCCAAGTCGGGCAGCCTGATCCGGAACGCGTCCAAGGCTTCCTGACGCGAGCCATAACCGCGCACCGCATAGCCGTGGCGCTCGAAGGCGGCCGCGTAGTTATCTCGCAGCGCGGGTTCGTCTTCGACGATCGCAATGAGCTTTCTCATACCGTGGGCCGGAGTACTCGTCGCTCGACAGTTTAGCGCCGCAGGGCGTGGATGAAGCCACCTGCCACGATTGATCACAATTCGCCATCTCGGCGCAGTGTCGCTGCAAGCGCGAATGGCCGGCAGCGAGGCAATCAGAACGCATCGAATCCGGTCAGCGCTCGTCCAACGGTGAGTTGATGGATGGTCTCGGTACCTTCGTAGGTGACGACGCTTTCCAGATTGAGCGCATGGCGAATGGGGACGTACTCGACTGTGATGCCCGCGCCACCGAGCAGGTCGCGGGCCTGGCGGGCAACGTCGAGCGCGGCGCGCGTGTTGTTCCACTTCGCAAGCGACACCTGGATCGGCGACAGGTGTCCAGCATCCTTGAGACGTCCGAGCTGCAGAGCGAGCAGCTGTGAGCTCGCGATCCGGCGGGCCATGTCCGCGAGGCGGATCTGTACCGCCTGCGTGGCGGCAAGCGGCTTGCCGAACAGCGCGCGTGTAGTTGTGTACTCGAGCGCTTGCGCCAGACATCCCTGGGCAGCGCCGATCACGCCCCAACAGATGCCATAGCGGGCCTGCGTGAGACACGAGAGGGGACCCTTCAGCCCAACGACGTTGGGCAATACGTTGGCTTCCGGCACGACGACGTTGTCGAGGAAAAGGCTGGAAGTGATAGATGCGCGCAAGCTCATTTTGTGCTTGATGGGCGCAGTGGCAAAACCCTTGAAGTCTTTTTCGACGAGAAAACCGCGGATGCCTTCGTCCGTCTGCGCCCATACGACGGCGAGGTCGGCGATGCAGCCGTTCGTGATCCACGTTTTCGAGCCGTTCAGGATCCAGTCCCCGCCCTTACGACGCGCATAGGTCTTCATGTTCGCTGGATCTGATCCGCCGTGGGGCTCCGTCAAACCGAAGCAGGCGATGATCTCGCCGCTTGCCATTTGCGGCAGCCAGCGGCGCCTTTGCTCTTCGCTGCCGTATGCGTGGATCGGGAACATACACAAGCTCGACTGGACCGAGACGAAGCTGCGTAGCGCCGAGTCGCCACGCTCGAGCTCCTGACAAATGAGCCCGTAGCTGATGGCATTGAGACCGGCGCAACCGTAGCCTTCGATCGAGCAGCCGAGCACTCCGAGCGCTGCAAGCTTCGGTACGAGCTCGCGCGGGAACCGTCCGTGCTCGAAGCATTCACCGATAATGGGCAATACCTCGTCATCGACGAATTTTGCGACGGAGTCTTGCACGAGACGCTCTTCATCGCTCAACGCCGTGCGCACGGCGCATAGGTCGAGCGGGTCGACTGCGGGCTTTTGAGTCTTCAACATAGCGGTCACCTCCACCCACCACCGGCCGCGACGACAAGCCTTACCGCGTCGTGCACATGCAGTATGCAACTTTGTGCCTTGTCCCGCTCTGTGCACGCGAGTAGCGTATGGTTCGCTCGTCGCTGCTGGGGTGCGTGCGTATGAAAACCGTCCAACAGTGGCTTGCCGAATACGGCGAAAGTCACCAGAACGAAACGAACAAGCTGTTACATTGGATCTGTGTTCCCATCATCGTCGTGAGCTTGGTCGGATTGCTGTGGTCGCTGCCGGTGCCGCAGGGGATGCGCGAGATCTCGCCGCTTCTCAACTGGGGCACGCTTCTGCTCGTTTTCGGCGTGCTCTATTACTTGCGCTTGTCGACGTCGCTCGCGCTCGGCATGCTGGTCTTTTCTGTCTTGGTGACGTTATGTGTGCTGGCGCTGACGCATCTGCCGTGGCCGTTATGGGCAGTATGCGCGACGCTGTTCATCGTTGCTTGGATCGGGCAGTTCGTCGGCCACCATGTCGAAGGCAAGCGGCCGTCATTCCTGCAAGACGTGCAGTTCCTCATGATTGGGCCGCTGTGGTTGCTGAGCTTCCTCTACCGGCGATTGGGGATTCGGTATTAACGGGCTTGGAGCGCGGCCCATGAGCGGCCGCGGCTCACCGTTCACTTGCTCGAGGGCTTGCAGCTACAGCGAAGAGGCGTCGCCGGAACGCACCACACGCTTGCTCGGGGCCGCGGCCCGTTAGAATTCAGGCGGTGTTCAGCGCCAGCTCGTGACGCTGGAACGGAACGACGAGACAAGAAGCACGAGCACAGGAGAAGAAATATGCAAAATGCGTTCGTCAAATGGATGAGTATTGGCGCCCTCTTGGTATTTGCCGCAAGCGGTTGCACGACCGTCAATCCATACACACGGGAGACGCAAACCAGCAAAGCGGTCAAGGGCGCCGGCATCGGCGCAGCGGCTGGCGCAGTCGCTGGGCTCTTGACGAAGGGCGACAAGCTCGAGAACGCGCTGATCGGTGCCGGTGTCGGTGCGCTTGCGGGCGCCGGAGTCGGTTATTACATGGATGTGCAGGAGGCAAAGCTCAGACAGCGTCTCGAGGGTACGGGAGTGAGCGTGACCCGCATCGGTAACAACATCACGCTCAACATGCCGGGCCACATCACGTTCGCCGTCAATAGCGCTGACTTGAACGCACGCTTTTTCAACGTGCTTGACGGCGTCGCGCTGGTGCTCAAGGAGTACGACAAGACCGTCGTTGAGGTGGCGGGCCATACCGACAGCACGGGCAGCGACGCCTACAACCTGCAGCTTTCGCAGCGGCGCGCGGAAGCCGTGGCGAGCTATCTCGTCAGCCAGGGGATCAAGAGAGAGCGTTTGATTACCGTCGGTGCGGGCGAGGCCTATCCGATTGCGTCCAACGACACCGAAGAGGGTCGCGCAGCAAATCGTCGTGTCGAGCTGACGATCGTGCCCGTGACAAAGGGGTGAGGGTTTAGGGCTCGGGACTGGGGGCGTGGAGCGCGGGAGAGAAATGTGCCCTGCCCCATGCTCCGGCATCTGCGTCAGCCGCTAGGCTGTCCCGCAAACGAAAAGGCCGGCAGTGCCGGCCTTTTCATCAAGCTGCGGGTTCTGCGATCAGCCCGCGCAGCTTCTTAATGGCATTCGCCTCGATCTGGCGGATGCGCTCGGCGGAAACGCCGTATCGATCCGCGAGCTCGTGCAACGTCGCCTTTTCTTCGGTCATCCAGCGGCTCTTGAGGATGTTGCGGCTGCGATCATCGAGCGTCTCGAGCGCTTGCGACAACCGCTCGGCTGTGTCCTCGTCCCACTGCTCGCGCTCGACCACCACGGAGGGGTCGGCTTCCGGATGCGGCAGATAGGCGGACGGCGAATACGAGCTCTCCTCGTCGTCTGCATCCGGCGCGGGGTCGAAGGAGAGGTCGCGCGAGCTAAGGCGCTGCTCCATCTCCGTGACCTCTGCCGGCGTCACGCCGAGGTCTTTCGCGATCGCGCGCGTCTCGCTTTCCGTCAGCCAGCCCAGGTTCTTCTTGAAGCGGCGCAGGTTGAAGAAGAGCTTGCGCTGCGCCTTGGTGGTCGCGATCTTCACGAGCCGCCAATTACGAAGCACGTACTCGTGGATCTCCGCGCGAATCCAGTGCACGGCAAACGACACGAGCCGCACCCCGATGTCCGGGTCGAAGCGCTTCACCGCCTTCATGAGGCCTACGTTACCTTCCTGGATCAGGTCGCCGACGGGTAGCCCGTAGCCCGTGTAGCCGCGGGCGATGTGCACCACGAAACGCAGGTGCGACAGCACCAGTTGGCGCGCTGCATCCAGGTCGCCCTCGTCGCGGAAGCGACGGGCGAGCGCCATCTCTTCCTCTCGCGAAAGCACGGGGATGCGTGACACACGTTCGACATACGCGTCCAAGCTACCGACTGGTCCAGCCAAGACCAGATCGGTGCTGGAACGTACCAGTGCGGTAGAAGCCGTCGTCATTACTGTTCATTCCTCCTTCTGGGGCCGGGTGTGCCCGACCACGGGGTGGATTTTAGCACTCACCGCCTTAGAGTGCTAACAACGCGGGAAGTTCACAGACGCGCCCGGTCCAGGCGGAGGCGATACAGACCTTGGACGCCCCGACCCCAGGGAGGGTTCCTCAGGTCTTAGCTGGGTTCGATGTCCCGGAGGTGCCGCGTGGCTGAAAGGAAAGAGCCGATCCAGCCAAGAGCGGCGCCGGTCAGCAAGAGCTTGGTCGATGTGCCGAGGTCCAGCGAGGCCAGCTCGAAGCTGCTGCCGTAAAGGCTCGCGATTCGTCCGACCGGATCGCGCAGGGCGCTTACCACGAGGGCGGTGATGAGCCAGGCCAGCACCGCGCCCCCCAAGCCATACCACAGCCCGCTGTAGAGAAACGGACGGCGCACGAAGCCGTCACTGCCGCCAACCAGCTTGGTGATCTCGATTTCGGCGCGGCGATTTTGGATGTCCAGGCGGATGGTGTTACCCACGATGACGAGCACGCCAAGCGCAAGCAGTGCGGTCGCGATCACGATCGCGCGGCTGATCGCCTCTAATATCGCGTTGAGCCGCTCGACCCATCCAGTGTCGAGCTGCACGATGTCAACCGATGGGAGCTCCCGGATCCATGCCGCCAGCTCGGCGAGATGGTCGGTCGAGGTGTACGCGCCGTCCGGGCGCACCAAGAGCGCGTGGGGGAGGGGGTTCTCATTGAGTGCGGCGAGCGCCTCGCCGAAGCCGGACTGCCGCTGAAACTCCTCGAGGCCCTTCGCGGCGGTGATGAGCTCGACCTGCGCAACGTCGCGCCGCTTGCTAATACGGTCTGCGAGCTGTTGCGCCTCGGTCTCTGGGGTTTGGGGCTGCAGGAATACCGAGATCTCAAGGGCCCGATGCCAGGCGCCGGTCGCGCGTTGGGCGTTCGTGACGAGCACGTGCAGGCACGTCGGCAGCGCCAGCGCGATACCGATGACGAGCATCGTCAGAAAGGTCGAAAACTTCTGCTGCGACAGCCGGCCGAGCGAGCCCACCAGCGTCTGCAGATGCCTCGTGAGCCACGCGATCATGAGGGCGCTCCATGCTCGCGCTCGAGCAGCTTGCGTGGATCGAGCAGCGGCGCTGCGTCGTCGGCAGCGGCGTTGCCCGGATCGACGATGCGCCCGTTCTCGAGCCGTATGCGGCGCACGGGAAAACGATCGAGCAAGTACAAATCGTGACTTGCGATCAGCACGGTGACGCCGACCTCGTTGAAGCGGCGGAAGAGGTTCATGACCTCGAGTGAGAGGTCCGGGTCCAGATTGCCCGTTGGCTCGTCCGCGATCAGCAAAGGGGGCTTGCTGACCACCGCCCGTGCGATGCCGACCCGCTGCTGCTCGCCCGTGGACAATTCGAGCGGCAAGCATTGCTCGCGGCCCAGCAGCCCGACCTGATCGAGCGCCGCACGCACCCGCTTCCCGATTTCCTTGGTCCTGACACCCGCGATGACCAGCGGCAGCGCGACGTTGTCGAACACGGTGCGATCGTAGAGCAGCTTGTGGTCCTGAAAGACCATCCCGATCTGGCGTCGAAACGCGGGAATCTTGCGGCGTGACACCCCGGCGACGTTCTGACCGTTCACGATGAGCTGCCCGCGCGTGGGCCGCTCGATGAGCGCGATCAGCTTGAGGAGGCTCGATTTGCCTGCGCCGGAGTGGCCAGTGACGAACACGAGCTCGCCGCGCGCAACCTCGAGCGATACGTTGCTGAGCGCTTCCCGACCGTTCGGATATCGTTTGTAGACGTGGTCGAAGCGAATCATGCTGGCACGGTTAGGGCTCGGGGCTGCTCGCGGCTCGTGATGTAGCCGGGACGGTATTCCAAAATTTACACTGCATCCACCTTCGTGGGAGGTGTCCGCCCGCAGGATCTTGTCCGCGGCGAGTTTCCGCCGCGCGCCGCTCAAGCTTTCAGCACCGCGTCCACGAACGGCTCGGCCTGGAATGCCTGGAAGTCCTCGGCGCCTTCCCCGATGCCGATGAAGCGAATCGGGATCTTCAGCTCGCTGGCAATGGCCAGCACGATGCCGCCTTTTGCCGTGCCGTCGAGCTTCGTGAGCACCAGCCCGGTGACGCCAAGCGCCTCATGGAACAGTCGTGCCTGCTGCAGCGCGTTCTGACCCTGCGTGGCGTCGAGGACGAGCAGAACTTCGTGTGGCGCAGCCTCATCGACGCGGCCCATCACCCGTTTGATTTTCTTGAGCTCGTCCATCAAGTTCGACTGCGTATGTAGGCGGCCGGCCGTATCGGCGATCATGACGTCACAGCCACGCGCTTTCGCTGCCTGCATGGCATCGAAGACGACGGCAGCCGGATCGGCACCCGTTGCCTGTGCGATGACCGGCACTTGATTGCGCTCGCCCCAGATCTGTAGTTGCTCCACTGCTGCGGCTCTGAAGGTATCGCCCGCGGCGAGGAGCACTTTCATTCCGTGATGCTTCATCAAGTGGGCGAGCTTGCCGATGGTTGTCGTCTTACCGGCGCCGTTGACGCCCACGACCAGCACAGCGAACGGTGACTTGGCCGGATCGATCTCGAGTGGCTGCTCGACCGGCTGAAGGATTTCGAGCAGCGAGCCGCGCAACGCATTGAGGAGGGCATTCAGGTCGCCCAGCTCCTTGCGCGCAACTCTCTTACGCAATCCGCTCAGGATGCGCTCGGTGGTCTCAATGCCGACGTCGGCGGTGATGAGGCGAGTCTCGAGCTCATCGAGCACTGCCTCGTCGATCTTCCCGCCCGGTAGTAAGTTGGCGAGGTCGTAGGTGAGCCACGAGTTGCCTTTGTTCAGCTTCGCGCGCAGGCGTGCGAAGAAACCCGCCTTCTTTTCGCTGGGCTCGGGCGCGCTGTCCTGAGCCTGCTGCGCGGTATCCTTTTTGAATTTGATTCCGAACATCGAGTGTTCCTGCAAAGTGACAAACGATTCTAAAGGAAGCTGGCCGCGGGCCGCTTGCAGCGCCGCGGTATGATGTGTCGATGGCGCGCCAGGTGAGAAAAAGCGTTGCGCGATCGGATACGGCTCCTGCCCAGCGGCTCCGCATCGTGGGTGGACGTTGGCGGGGCCGTCGCATCGAGGTGCCGCCGTTGCCCGCGATTCGCCCGACTCCGGATCGTGTTCGCGAAACGCTCTTCAATTGGTTACAGCCGCATATCGTGGGCGCGCGCTGTCTCGATTTGTTCGCTGGCACCGGTGCGCTCGGCTTCGAGGCGCTGTCGCGCGGCGCGGCGCATGTCACGTTCGTCGATCGCGAGCCTCGGGTCGCGCGTCATCTTGCCGAGACGCTCGAGCGGCTTGGCGGAGCCGACGCGAGGATCGTCACGAGCGATGCACAGCGCTACCTTGAGCGAGCTCCGCAGCAGCCCTTTGACGTCGTATTCCTCGATCCACCCTTCGGCGCGGAGGTGCTGCCGAAACTCTATCCACGATTGGCGGCAGGTTGGCTGAGTTCAAGGGGTTTCGTGTACGTCGAATGCCCGGCCGACGCGCCGGTTTCGTCGCTGCCGGAAAATTGGTTGCTTTACCGCAGCAAGCGCGCGGGACAGGTCGGCTATCATTTGCTTCAAGTGAGCGCACCGAGCTTTGGAGATCCTTCATGACTGGCGCGTTGTACCCCGGCACCTTCGATCCGCTCACGAACGGCCATCACGATCTCGTGCGCCGCGCAGCCGCCATTTTCGACCGGGTCGTCGTGGCCGTGGCGGCCAATCCGGGCAAGGCACCCCTATTCACGCTCGAGGAACGCGTGGCGCTTGCGCGCGAGGTATTGGCGGACATCCCCAATGTAGAAGTGACTGGCTACACCGGGCTCACCGTCGACTTCGCACGACAGCACAACTTGCGCGTCATCGTCAGGGGCCTGCGCGCAGTGTCGGATTTCGAGTTCGAATTTCAGCTCGCCACCATGAGCCGCCACTTGGCGGACAACGTGGACTTCGTGTTCATGACACCCACCGAACAATTCAACTTCATCTCCTCGACGCTCGTCCGCGAGATTGCGAGTCTCGGCGGCAACGTCTCTCAGTTCGTGCATCCCAAGGTCGAAGCGGCGCTCAAGCGTGCGTGGGCAAAGAAGCGAGCCGGCAATTGAAGTTTGCGCACCGGCGAGAGGCGCTGCGCTCGCCGATGACGACGAATCAGCGCTGACACTGCGGGCAGTAATAAGTAGAGCGCTGCCCTTGCACGCAATGCTTGATCGCCGTTCCGCACAACAAGCACGGCTCGCCCGCGCGTTCGTAAACGTACAGTTTTTGTCGGAAATACCCAGGCACGCCTTGCGGATTCACATAGTCGCGCAGCGTCGTGCCGCCGGCGCGGATCGCATCCTTGAGCACGGTCTTGATCGCTGCCACGAGCCGCTCGATTTCCTCACGTCGCAATTTTCCGGCGGCCCGGCGCGGCCGTATCCCTGCACGGAACAGTGCTTCGCTTGCATAGATGTTACCGACGCCCACGACCACTTGGGCGTTCATGAGCGCTTGTTTGATCGCCACGCGTCGGCCTTTCAGAGCGCGCGCGAGATACTCAGCATCGAACGCAGCGGACAGCGGCTCGGGCGCGAGCGCTGCGAGCAAGGGATGCGCGAGCGGGTCGTGCTCGGTCCACAGCAAGCTGCCGAAGCGGCGCGGATCGTTGAAGCGCAGGCACATGCCGTTGTCGAGCAGGAGATCGACATGATCATGCGCGAGAGGCGGTGTCGCAGCAGGCAAGAGACGCAGGCTGCCGGACATGCCGAGGTGCAGTATGAGCGCGCCACGATCGAGGTCGAAGATGAGGTACTTGGCGCGTCGGCGTAAGCCACGTACCGCTTGATCTGTGACAGCGCTCGCAAGCGAGCGCGGGATACGCCAGCGCAGCCGCGGCTCGCGCACGATGGCGCCCTCGATCGTGCGGCCAATGACCGCAGGCGCAATGCCACGGAGAGTGGTCTCGACTTCGGGTAGCTCGGGCATTCTGTAAGTGCTTGCCGACGTGTACGTTGTAATTCGTTTCCGCTACGCGTGGAACAAAAAGTGCCACATGCGGCCTAATGGGCATGAGGGAATTCACATTTGTGCCGATGGCACGTGTCCGCTATAGTCGCGCCCTGCTCAATTATTCTTCCTAGCTCTTGGTCCGTTAGCTCAACGTCTCTTACAAGTACAAGGCCTCTCCGTGGATCTCGATTTTCTTTATGGGTTGGTGAAGCTCGACTTTTGGGGATATGTGCTCGTCACATTCCTCATGGTTCAGTTCACTTTCATGGCGGTGACGCTCTACTTACACCGCGACGCCGCCCATCGCAGCGTCGACCTTCATCCTGCCTTGCGGCACGTCTTTCGCTTCTGGTTGTGGATGAGCTCCGGCATCCTGACGCGGGAATGGGTGGCCGTCCATCGCAAGCATCATGCGAAATGCGAGACGCCCGAAGATCCACACAGCCCGCAGATTTTCGGCTTGAAGAAGGTCTTGCTGGAAGGCGCCGAGCTTTATCAAGCGGTGGCGCGTGATCCTGCTTTGCAGGAGAAGTATGGCCGCGGCACGCCGAACGATTGGATCGAGCGAAACCTTTACTCGAAGCATCGCAACCTTGGCATCGTGCTGATGGTCATCACTGACCTCGTGCTGTTCGGGGTGCCGGGTATCACGATCGTAGCCGTTCAGATGATGGCGATTCCGGTCGCGGCGGCAGGCGTCATCAATGGCCTCGGCCACCACAGCGGCTATCGCAACTTCGAATGCCCCGACGCATCGACGAACATCGTCCCGTGGGGCATCCTCGTGGGGGGCGAGGAGCTGCACAACAACCATCACGCCTTCCCGAGCTCGGCGAAGTTCGCGATTCGCAAGTGGGAATTCGATATCGGCTGGGTCTACCTCCGCATCTTCCAGGCCCTCGGTCTGGCAAAGGTGCTGCGAGTGGCGCCGTCGCCGGCGATTATCCCGAGCCGCAATCACATCGACCTCGAAACGGTACGCGCCGTCATCGTCAATCGGATGCACGTGCTGCGTGCCTATACGACCAACGTGATCGTGCCCGTGTTCAAGCAGGAGCTGAAGGCGCGCAGCGGTAACATCAGCCGTCGTGTCAAGAAGCTGCTCGTGCGCGAGCCGGTGCTGCTCGACACTCAGGCGCAATCGAAGCTGCGTGAGGTGCTCGCCAAGAGCCAAGCGCTGCAGACGGTGCATGACTTCCGCGAGCGCCTGCGCGTCCTGTGGAGCGGTGCCAACATGAGCAATGAGAAGCTGCTCCAGCACCTCAAGGATTGGGTCGCACAGGCCGAAGCGAGCGGCATCAAAGCGCTGCAGGATTTCGCCGCGACGTTGCGCGGTTACGCACTGCAGCCGACCGGAGCCTGACGGTCTGCTGTTCGACAGCCAGCAAAAAGCCCGCCTTACGGCGGGCTTTTTCGTTGCCGGCTTTCATAGTGACAAAAACCCGCCACAAGGGCGGGTTTTGGTCACTTGATCTTGGCTTCCTTGTAGATCACGTGTTTACGCACTTTCGGATCGAACTTCTTGACCTCCATCTTCTCGGGATGAAGGCGCTTGTTCTTCGTGGTCGTGTAGAAGTGGCCAGTGCCGGCGGTCGACACGAGCTTGATCTTTTCGCGCATGGCTCGGACCTCCTACTTAGACCTTCACGCCCTGCGCGCGCAACTCGGCCACGACCTTCTCGATGCCGCGCTTTTCGATCGTGCGCAAGCCGTGGGTGGAGACGCGCAGGGTCACAAACCGGCGTTCGCTCTCGAGCCAAAAGCGATGCACGTGCAGGTTCGGTAAGAACCGGCGACGGCGCTTGTTGTTCGCGTGCGAAACGCGGTTACCTGTCATCGGACGCTTGCCGGTGACCTGACACACTCTGGACATGATGGATTCCTCAAGGCGTCGGCCCCGATGGGACCGAAAATGAGCCGCGCTTTATACCAGCGATGGCGCTCAAATGCCAGAGGCGCGGTCGCAGGGCGGCCGCTTGGAACGGAAGCATCGGGATGGCCGGCTACAGCAGTCCGCGCTCCGCGAACGATTCGCACGTGCCGTCACCCACGATGAGGTGATCGAGCACGCGGATGTCCACCAGTGCCAGCGCGTCCTTGAGGCGTCTCGTGATGAGCTCGTCGGCTTGGCTCGGCTCGGCGAGCCCCGAGGGGTGGTTGTGCGCAAGGATCAGTGCCGCCGCGTTGTGGGCCAAGGCGCGTTTGACGACCTCGCGTGGGTGGACGCTGGCGCCGTCGATGGTGCCGCGAAAGAGCTCCTCGAAGGCGATCACCCGGTGCCGGTTGTCGAGATAGACGCAGCAGAAGACCTCGTGCTGCAGGTCGCGCAGCCGCGCGCGCAAGAACTCCCGTGTGGCGTGCGGGTTGGCGAGCGTCGGACCGGTCATCATCAGCTCTTGATAGTGACGCCGGGTGATTTCGAGAGCGGCTTGCAGCGCGGCGTAGCGGGCGATACCCACTCCGGGCGTGCTACAGAGGCGCGCTCGCTCTGCCGTCAGGAGGCTGCGCAGCGAGCCGAATTCGACCAGCAAGCGCCGCGCGACATCGACGGCGCTCTCGCCGCGTGTGCCCGTGCCGATGAGTATCGCCAGTAGCTCGGCGTCGCTCAGCGCAGCGGCGCCAGCGCGTAGGAGTTTTTCCCTTGGTCGCTCGGAAGGCGGCCAATCGCGAATTGACATGCCCACGATGACCTCGTCCGTGGTTGGTCACCGCGGGCATTATCTCGACCCGACATTCCGACGAGGGGGTTCATTTCCTGGTTCTTGGGCCAATTATCGGCTCATGCCCAAATTGGAATGCGAGTATTCGACTCGTTGTTTGCCGGGCACCGGATACCGCGCCCATAATTCTCCGTCCATGCCCGTGACACTTTCATATGAGTTCGCAGCCCCGAAAAATCGTTCTTGGTGTGACCGGCGGCATCGCCGCCTATAAGAGCCCCGACCTCGTTCGGCGTCTCATCGACCGCGGCGGCGAGGTCCAGGTCGTGATGTCGCGCGGTGCACAGCAATTCGTGACGCCGCTGACGTTCCAAGCCGTCTCAGGTAGACCCGTCAGGACGGATCTGTGGGATGAAGCCGCCGAAGCTGCCATGGGGCACATCGAGCTCGCGCGCTGGGCCGACGCGATCGTCGTTGCGCCAGCCACAGCTGAGTTTCTCGCGCGACTGGCTCATGGCTTCGCCGATGACCTGCTCACGACACTGTGCCTTGCGACGACGGCACCGATCACCGTCGCGCCGGCGATGAATCACCAGATGTGGGCGAATCCTGCGACGCAGGCGAACGTCCGGCTGCTGCGCGAGCGCGGCGTGCGATTCATTGGACCTGACACGGGCGAGCAGGCGTGCGGCGAGGTCGGAGTGGGGCGGATGGTGGATCCGGTGCGCATCGCGGAGGAGGTCTTCACGGTGCGCGGCGGCGACGGACCGCTCAAGGGCTTGAAGGTCGTGGTCACGGCAGGACCGACGCGCGAGCGCATCGACCCAGTGCGATTCATCAGCAACCGCAGCTCCGGCAAGATGGGATATGCGGTTGCACAGGCAGCGCGCGAGGCAGGTGCCAGAGTCGTCCTCGTGAGCGGTCCGGTGCAGATTCCGACGCCGGTCGGTGTCGAGCGCATCGACGTCGAGAGTGCCGACCAGATGTTGGCAGTGGTGCAGGAGCAGGTGCGCGACGCCGATATTTTTATCGCTGCAGCGGCTGTCTCGGACTACAAGTGCCGCGAAGTGGCGCGCGAAAAAATCAAGAAAACCTGCGATGCGTTCACCTTGTCGCTCACACGCGCTCCCGACGTGCTCGCAACGATCAGTCGCAGTGAATCGCCGCCGTTCTTGGTCGGCTTTGCTGCGGAAACCGAGAACGTCGAGCAGAATGCGTTGGCAAAGCTCACTAGCAAGAAGCTCGACATGATCGCTGCCAACAAAGTGGGCGATAACCTCGGCTTTGATAAAGACGACAATGCGCTCACCGTCTATTGGAACGGTGGCCACAAGGAGCTCGCGCGGACGAGCAAGCTCGCACTGGCGCGTCAGCTCGTCGAGCTCATTGCCGAGCGTTATCGTTTGAGCAAGACTGACCGCAAGGCAACTACAGCGGCCGCCGTTCGCGCCCAGTAGCACGACAATTGTCGAACGACGAGCTCAGAGAGCGCCGCGGCTCGGGCCGCTGCCAGCACGATTCCTCACAACCTCGATTTCGACCATGGCCCATCAAGCACGTCGCCGCTTGCAAGTCCGCATTCTCGATCCACGTCTCGGCCGCGACTTTCCGTTACCGCAATATGCCACCTCAGGCTCCGCGGGTGTCGATCTGCGCGCGTGCATCGACGGTCCGATCGAGCTGCAGCCCGGCGATACCTATCTCGTGCCCTCGGGTATCGCCATTTATCTCGAGGATCCAGGCTACGCTGCGATGGTGCTGCCGCGTTCCGGGCTCGGGCACAAGCATGGCATCGTGCTCGGCAACTTGGTCGGGCTCATCGATTCCGACTACCAAGGGCAGATATTCGTGTCGGTCTGGAATCGCGGGCGCGCGCCGTTCGCGATCGAGCCGGGCGAGCGGATTGCGCAATTGGTCGTGGTGCCCGTGGTGCAAGTCGAATTCGACGTCGTCGAAGCGTTTACTGCGTCTGAGCGCGGCGAGGGCGGCTTTGGCAGCTCCGGAAGGAAATAGAACTTCGAGGGAACAGAGAATAGGGAAGACGGAAGGGGCCGGCAGCCCGCCCTATTGTAGGCCCTTCAGCTCCTTGAAACGCTGGATATCGGCAGCGAACGACTGGCGCAGCGCTTCCTGCTCGCGCTTGTTCTTCTCGAGCATCTCGTAATAAGCACGCAAGCTATTGACGGTGTTCACCATCTCCTCGGCGAGGTGGTCCGGCAGCGGTGGCGCATTGACATTGTTGCTGTACGGTCGAAAACGCGCGACCTGCTTGGCGATTCGCGCCTGACGCTCACGCATGTTGGCGATGTTCTGTTCCGTGACGCGGTACTGCGCTTGCAGCTGCTCCAGCCGTTGATCTCGCAACCGCTCGATGTCCGCGACACTCAAATAGGTATCGAGCAACATGCGGTCGTGTTGTTCGCGTCGCGCGCGCTCTTGGCGCGCCTGGGCTTCGGCGGCTTCGCGCTTGAGCCGCTCGGCTTTGCTCGCTTCGCCTTCGATCAGGCGCACGACCATGCCGCGCGCATCGAGCACCTCGGTGTCGAGGCCGTAGCATGCGGGCGGCATGCTGTCCCCGTAGTGGATGAGGCCATCCTTGTCCTTGCAACGATAGAACGCCTCGCGAGAGGAACCCTGCGCTACGGCCGCTGCTGCGGCGAGCAGCAACGAGCTCAATAACGAATAGCGCCAGAACGTATGCATTGCGGGGCTGGAGTTAGTCTTTTCCCCTATTGTGCCCCAGCGCGGTCTTCGGTCAATGCGAGGCCCGCAGAAATCTTCCGGATTCACGCCCCAATTCACAGTGGCGCCGCGCCGTACTCGGCGCGATATCGCTGTACGGCCGCAAGTTGCTCCGGGCTGCCGGCCTGCTCCAGATAGGCAATCAGATCATCGAGCTTGAGGATGCTCGTCACCGGAAGCTTGAGCACGCGCTCGACCTCCTGAACCGCGGAAAGCTCACCTTGGCCGCGCTCTTGCCTGTCGAGCGCGATGACGACCCCGACCGGCTCTGCACCGGCGCGGCGGATGATCTCCATCGACTCGCGGATCGCCGTCCCCGCCGTGATGACATCGTCGACGATGAGCACACGGCCCTGCAGCGGCGCCCCCACCAGTGAGCCACCCTCGCCGTGGTTCTTGGCCTCCTTGCGGTTGAAAGCCCAGGGCAGGCTGCGGCCGTACGAGTCGGCGAGGGCGATCGCGGTCGCGGCCACGAGCGGGATCCCCTTGTAAGCGGGGCCGAACAGCACATCGCACTCGATCCCGGCTCTTTGAATGGCAGCGGCATAGTGACGTCCGAGCTCCGCCAGGGCACGGCCCGTATTGAACAGCCCGGCATTGAAGAAGTAGGGGCTCACGCGCCCGGACTTGAGCGTGAACTCACCGAAGCGCAGCACGCCGAGCTCGAGACACAAATCGATGAAGGACGAAGACGACATGAGATCGAACACTGACCTGGGGCCGCAAAGGGTACCGAAGCGAAAGGCCGCGCGATAGCACCACACGGCGATCGCACCCATACCTTTATACTGCTCGCTTTCGAAGAAACGGTGCTCGTCCTGCACCGTGCGCCGAGTCGACCACGTCCGCTGCATGGATTCGATCCATTGAGCTTGCCCGCCGACACTGCCGCTACAGCTGAGACGACCCGCACCGGGTGGTTGCGCGCGCTCCTGATCTATCGCGATCCCAAGGTGCTCGCGATGCTCTTTCTCGGCTTTTCGGCGGGGCTGCCATTCATGCTGGTTTTCTCGACCCTCTCGGCATGGCTCAGAGACGCCGGTATCGAGCGCACGGCGATCGGAATGCTGTCGTGGGTGGGCCTCGTCTTCACGCTCAAGTTCTTTTGGGCACCGATCGTCGACCGCGTCTCACTTCCTTGGCTGACGCAGAAGTTGGGCCGGCGGCGCAGCTGGATGCTCGTCGCGCAGATCGGGATCGTCATCGCGCTGGTTCAGCTCTCGCACAGTCAACCGGCCGATGGTGCGCTCATGCCGATCGCGGTGAGCGCATTGTTACTGGCATTCTCATCGGCCACACAGGATATCGCTCTCGATGCATGGCGCATCGAATCGGCTCCCGTCGCGATGCAGGGCGCGATGTCAGCAGCCTATCAGCTCGGCTATCGAGTCGCGATCATCGTGAGCAGCGCAGGGGCGCTATGGATCGCAGCCGATGCCGGCTGGAACGTCGCGTATCTCATCATGGCAGTGCTCGGCGGCGTCGGTATCGTCACGACATTGGTGGTTGCGGAACCGGCCGTGTCGGTGCCGCGAGTATCGTTCGAGCAAGAGCAGCGCGTGATCGATTTCGTGGCGGCTCGGTCTCATTGGCCGCGTGCCTTGCGCGAGGCCGGCGCGTGGCTCGTTGGCGCCGTGGTGTGCCCTTTCCTCGATTTCTTCTCCCGATTCGGGGCGAAGCTGGCGGTGCTCATCCTCGTTTTGGTGTGCACATACCGCCTCACGGATTTCACGATGGGCGTGATGGCGAATCCCTTCTATCTGGACATGGGCTACAGCTTGAAGGAGATCGCCGCAGTAGCCAAATTCTTCAGCTCGTTCGCGACGATCATCGGCGTCGTGGCGGCCGGTGTGGTCGTCGCCAAGCTGGGCCCGTTGCGCTCGTTGGCCGCAGGGCTCGCGCTGACGGTCGTATCGAATCTGGCTTTCATGATACTTGCCTTGATGAGCGAACCGAGCTCCATTGCGCTCGCGCTCGTCGTCAGCGCAGATAACTTCGCCATGGCGATCGCAGGCACGGCGTTCATGGCTTATCTCTCGAGTCTGACGAGCAGCGCGTATACGGCAACACAGTACGCATTGTTCAGCTCGCTCTATGCGCTCCCGGGCAAGATCCTGATGGGATTCTCCGGCGCCTTCGTCGACCATTTCGGTTACCCGATGTTTTTCATCTACACATCGCTTCTCAGCGTCCCTGCGGCATTGATGCTCGTTTGGTTGTGGCGCATGGCGCCGCGCGGTCTGGGATGGCGAAGCGGCTTGGCAGAAGAGCGCTAGAAGAATGACCGGCACCTTGCTTTGTCCGCTGAGCGAGCTCGCTGAGCTCGGCACGAAGTCCTTCACCGCCGGCTCGGGTCCGTGGCCCTTGCGCGGGTTTCTGGTGCGCAAGGGTAGGGATGTCTTTGCCTATCTGAATCGCTGTCCTCACGCGGGGCATCCACTCAACATGCGCCCGGATGAGTTCCTGACGGCCGAGAGAACCCACCTCATGTGTCGCTCGCACGGCGCCGTTTTCGACATTGCCACTGGAGAGTGCCTCGCGGGCCCATGCGCAGGCAGGTTTCTTCAGCGCCTGCCGATCAGAGTGGTAGACGGATACGTGATCCTGGATGGCGATGCGGATGAGCTTGCTGCTCAGTACGCGTGAGTCGAAGCCTCGGGGCGCGGCGCTGCGCTGGGTTCAATAACCGCTCGGGGTCGGCCATTCGGAATAGCCCGAGGCCTCGCTGCGGTCGAGGTAGATGAGCGGATCGCTCCAAGTCGAGCCCGCAGGGGCTTCCCGCTCTTCATCGTAATCTTCGGGCTCGATGTCCACGGGACCGGTCCAATCGTCCGGTGCTTCGACCTCTTCGATCTCTTCGTCAGCCCAACTCTCGAGATCCATCTCGTCGAGCGTGCCGTCGAAGTATTGCACCTCGACGGTGCCGTCCTCGGGGTCGATCGCCACGACTTCGAAAAGCGTTCCCTGGTGGCTGTACCAGGCGCCGATCACCGGGCTTGGCGAGGTCATGAGCCGTTCTCCCGCTTCCAGTGCACACGCTCCCTGCACGAACTACAGCCTGTGTCGACAGAAGACGGCAGTCAGAGCCCAACAGGGCTTGATGGGCTCTTGGCTGTCCAAAACTCTTTTAGTCTTGTAGGGGCGCCGATTCAAGCGCAGTAAATGGCGCAGAGCCGCAACGCACCGCGTCAAGCGTTATCTGCGCACGTACTCGAGATCCCACACCGCGTGTCCCAAGCGTTGACCGCGTTGCTCGAAGCGCGTCAACGGTCGTTCGGCGGGTCGAGGCACGAAGCCAGCGGCACCGGCGCGATTCTCGAATTCGGGCGACGCGTCGATGACCTCCCGCATCTGATGTGCGTAGTGCTCCCAGTCGGTCGCCAGCCGTAATAGGCCGCCCGAGCGCAGCGCGCGCGCCAGCAGCGCGACGAAAGGCGGCTGGATCAGGCGTCGTTTGTGATGACGCTTCTTCGGCCAAGGATCGGGAAAGAAAATGTGAATCATAGAGATCGATGCCGGTGCGATCTGCCGTTCGAGCACCTCCACCGCGTCGTGCATGATCACGCGCACGTTCGATAACTGCATCTTGTCGAGGCCGAGCAGCAAGCGGCCGACGCCGGGCGGATGCACCTCGATCCCCACGCAGTCGACGTCGGGATGGTTCTGCGCGTAGGAGAGCAGCGCCTCTCCCGCGCCGAAGCCGATCTCGAGCATCACCGGTGCGCTACGACCGAACACGGCGGCGAAGTCGAGCACCTTGTTCTCGAAGGGGATGCCGTATCGCGGCCAGAGTTGGTCCAGCGCACGCTGCTGCGCCGCTGTGGCGCGGCCGGCGCGAATCACATAGCTCCTGACGCCGCGGCGCTGCAGGTCTTGTTGAGGATTCTCGTCGCTGTCAGCCATCGTCATGCTCGCTGCGCAACCAGGCACGTTGCGGGGGGCGCGATCATAGCGGCAAGGAACCTTGAGGCAAGCAGCGGCTCGACGCGTGGAAGCGCATCAGCCGCGCAGATGCTCGAAGAACAGACGCGCAGCGGCATGCAGCGAGCCGTTGGCGCGCGTGCACAGGAACAGTTGCCGTTTGGCCCATGTGTCCGTGAGCGGGATCGCGGCAAGCGACAGCGAGCGAATGTACGGCGAGATCGCGCCACGTGGCACGACCGTGACGCCGAGACCTGCGGCGACCATCGAGCACGCTGCATCGAAGCTCGTGACATGGATGCGCCAGTTCAGGGTCGCGCCTGCATCGATTGCCGCGCGTGTCAGTAGCTGGTGCAGCGAGCTGCCTGTGTGTAGCCCGATCAACGGAAAAGAGGCGACTTCCGCGAATGCGATCTCGGTGCGCTGCGCGAGCGGATGAGTGACGTTCGCGACGAGCGCGAGCTCGTCACTGCGAAACGGTACCGTTTCGAGGCCGTCGATCGTCGGCAGCTCGCTCACGATGCCGAAATCCGCGGTGTTTCCTGCGACGGCAGTGGCAATCTCGGCGCTGGTGTGTTCCTCGAGGTGTACGTGGATGTCCGGATATTTCGCTGCGAACGCGGCGAGCGCACCGGGCAGGAACTCCACGATCGCGGAGATGTTGGCGAACACTCTCACGTAGCCGCTCATTCCAGAGGCATGACGGCGCATCTCGTCCTCGAGCTGGCGGGCTTGCTCGAGCAGCACACGGGCACGCGAGAGCAGCGCATGGCCGGAGGCTGTGAGCTTGACGCCCTTGCCGCCGCGCACGATCAGCTCTGTGCCGAAGAGCGCTTCCAGGTCGGAAATTCGCTTGCTGACTGCCGAAGGGACGGTATGGCAGCGTTCGGATGCGCGCGAGATGCTGCCCGTTTCTGCGACCGCGACGAAGAGTGATAAGTCTCTGAAATCGAACTTCAAAGCCTAGCGCCTCTGCCTTTGCACGGCAGAGCGTGCCGCATCCTGCTCAAATTGGGTAGGGGCGCTGCACCGCGCTAGTGCAGCAGCGCACCGGGTGCGGCTCAGGCGAACACCGGCGCTTCCGCGAAGTCCTTGTCGTCGAAATCAGGTGCCGACCGTGGCGGACCGCCGACGATGCCGAGCGCCGCGAGCTCGCGTTCGAGAACCGCGACGTCGAAAGGCTTGCAGAGGACGCGGATACGGGAGGCATGCCTGAAGCAGACCGCCACCTCCTGGGGATCCTGCCCGGTGGTCAGCACGATCGGGAAGGCCGGATCCCGCGCCAGCAACGCTTCGACGACTTGGTTGCCGTCGATGTCCGGCAGGCCCAAATCCAGAATGGCGGCCGCATAAGGCGTCCCGCCGATCGACTCCAGCGCGGGTTTCCCCTCCATGAACACATGCGGGTCGAGACCCAGCTCTGTCAGGACTTCACGTAGGAGAAGCGCGATCAATCCTTCGTCTTCCACCACGAGCACCGACCGAAGAGGTTCGCTTCTCATCTCGTCCACCCCGCTGATCGATGTTTGGGGATACACGATGTCTTACTTCGAGCGCGAAAGCAAAATGTTTGCGCTAACCGTACTTCTAACCGCCCATGTTTGCGCTAACGTTGCGAATCGTTCTCAATATGTGCGCACTTCGTCCGCAGGTCGGCGCAACCTGAGCTCCTTGCGGATCCCCGGGTTCCGGTGAGGGGGCAGGAGGGCTTCAATCACCGGAACACGCTGGCTATGATGTTTAACCAAAGCGGGTGTAGTTCAATGGTAGAACCTCAGCTTCCCAAGCTGATGACGTGGGTTCGATTCCCATCACCCGCTCCACCTCTCTTGAGGCTGTAGGCGCCAGGGCGCCGTGTCGTGTGACAGCCTCTTCTATCCGTCCCAACCCTCACTGACCCTGCTAGGCGTTGCACGAGGCGCTGAAGCGCGTCTGTCCGCCGGCTCTGCACCGGCGATGAGCTTCGTTGCCGCCGACATCGACCACTGCGGCGCTCAGAGATATGTCTGAAGAGGGTGGAGCGCGTCCGTGGGAAAGCGCCGCGGCTGCGCAGGTGAGACGCGCGCTGCAGCACGCTGCCCGTTATCATGACCCTTCTGTCGAACCGCGGGAGGATGCCTGCACATGAATCGCCGAGACTTCATCGTCGGCACGGGTGCGGCCATGGCGGCTACACAGCTGCGCGCTGCCGACAACGCGCTGTCCGACGACGTGTGGGTGCAGAAGCTGCTCGCCCGACACGCCGAAGAGTTGTTGGCGGCCTATCCCGAGAATGCCACCGCGTTAGGCATCGACCATGGCGCGCGGGCGATCCTCAAGTCGCGCCTCACCGATCGGTCGGCTGCAGGGCAAGAGGCGATTGGGCGACGCGTGAAGGAGCGTCTGGAGGAGCTGCGATCCATCGATACGTCGGCACTCGGAGAGGCCGCGCGCATCGACGTGGACGTCATGCGCACGGCGCACGAGCTCGCTGCGGAAGGTTTCCGCTTCCCGTATGGCGACGTTGCGGTGCTGAACACGAGCTGGTCGTGGCGTAACGCCCCGTATGTCGTGGCTCAGAACACTGGGGCGTTTCTCGAAATACCGAGTCTGCTCGACGAGCTGCACACGATCCGCGAGCGCAGCGATGCGGACGCCTACCTCGCGCGATTGGAAGCGTATGCCGCGCAGCTCGACGGCGAGACGGAACGTTTGCAAGCCGCAGCTGCGCGCGGCGTGATCGCGCCCGATTTCATCTTGGAGAAGACGCTGGCGCAGCTGCGCATCGCTCGTGGCGGAGAGATCGAGCACTGGAGCGTCGTCGCGTCGTTGGCGCGCCGTGCCCCGCACTTGTCTGGCCACTACGTAGCCCAGGCACGACAGATCGCCAGAGACAAGATCGCACCAGCGCTCGATCGACAGATTGCGGCGCTCGAGGCGCAACGCGAGCGCGCAACCAGCGATGCCGGTGTGTGGAAGCTGCCCGACGGCGATGCCTATTACGCGTGGGCCCTGGCGGCGGCCACGACCACACGCTTGTCGCCCGACGAGATCCACGACCTCGGCCTGGAGCAGCTCAAAGCGTTGCACTCGCAAATGGACGCGATTCTGCGTCGGCTGGGCATGACCGTCGGCACGGTCGGGGAACGCATGACGGCGCTCGGTCGGCAACGCGTCTATCAGTTCCCGAACGACGATGAAGGCCGAGCAGGCGTCATGGCACTGCTGCACGAGCGCGTCGAGGACATACGCAAGCGCCTGCCGCGCGCCTTCACTACGCTCGTGCGCGGCAATCTGGAGATCAAGCGGATGCCGCCGGAGGTTGAGCCTGGCGCGCCCGGCGCATACGGCGGACCCGGCACGGTGGATGGGAAGGTGCCAGGGAAGTTCTGGATCAACCTCGGCGACATGAGCATCTGGACGACCTACAACCTGCCGACGCTTGTGTATCACGAAGCGATTCCCGGGCACGTTTGGCAGGGGGAGTACACGTTCCAGCTGCCGCTCGCACGCTCGCTGCTCGCCTTCAACGCGTACTCGGAAGGATGGGCGCTCTATGCCGAGCAGCTCGCGGACGAGCTCGGCGTCTACGACGATGCGCCGGTGGAGCGGCTCGGGTATCTGCAATCCATCGCCTTTCGGGCATGTCGACTCGTCGTCGACACCGGGTTGCACGCGAAGCGGTGGACGCGCGACGAAGCCATTCGCTGGTTTGCCGCGACCAACGGTTCGAGCGTTGCCGAAGTCACGAGCGAGGTGGATCGCTACTGTGTGTGGCCGGGTCAGGCGTGCGGCTACAAGGTCGGGCACAGCGAGATCAATCGCTTGCGCGCCCATGCGCAGCAGGTGCTCGGCGAGCGATTCGATCTGCGTCGATTCAACGATGCGATCGTCAAGTGCGGTGGCGTGCCGATGCTGACGCTCGCGCGCATCGTCGAGGCATTCATCGCAACCGAGCAAGCTCGCAGCGCCACGTCATAATAAACAACAGCAATCGATCGGCTTGGCGGCTGCGGGCCCCGCTCAAGCTGCCGCTTGCGCCGCAACGAGTGGCATGGTTTGCTTGCCTGCTCTCAGTCTTCATAGAGCACTATGCGGAAGATTTTCGTCAGCGCCGAATCTTTGCTCCGTGATTCGCTCGAGCTCGGAATGCAGATTGTCCGCAGCGGATTTCGGCCCACCTTCCTCGTCGGCGTGTGGCGAGGCGGCGCACCGATCGCCATCAGCGTGCAGGAGGTGCTCGAGTTTCACGGCATCGAATGCGATCACATTGCGATCCGTACCTCCTCCTATGTGGGAGCCGACTGCCGAGCACGAGAGGTCCGGGTCTACGCGCTCGACTATCTGGTATCGCGCCTGACATTCGAAGATCGTCTGCTCCTCGTGGACGACGTGTTCGACTCGGGGCGTAGCATGCAAACTCTGCTGGATCAGCTCGAGCAGCGCTGCCGTCGCAACTTACCGGAGGAGATCCGCATTGCGACCGTGTACTACAAACCGGCGCACAATCTGACGCAGATACGACCCGACTACTTCGTGCGCGCGACGGACGATTGGTTGGTCTTCCCGCACGAAGTGCAGGGACTCACCCCTGAGGAGATTTTGCAGCACAAGCCCGTCGATGAGTCTTTTTTCAATCCGCACAGCAGGTAGGCGCGAGCGCGCGATGTTCCTTTGGTTACGAGCACCAGTGCTATTGCTTTTCGTGCTCGCCGTGGTCGAGGCGGCGGCATACGACGCGTTGCCGTCGCGGGCGGTCGATCTCAGCGGCCATTGGGTTCTCAACCACGCGCAAAGCGACAATGTTGAGCGGATGTTGTCCGAGCGGCTGGCACGCGAGCGTGAGCGGTGGCGCAGGCAGATGGAGCGCTGGCACGGCGGCGACGGTGTGCTTTCCCAGCTCGACCGTGACAGCCTCGATGCGCAGACGACGCGCGCAGCGCGCGAACGGGCGCAGCGGCGACGCGAGCGCGAGCTGGCGTTGTATCGCCGGATGCTGAACATCAGCCCGACATTACGCATCGAGCAGGATGGACGGCGTATCGAGATCGCGTCGGCAGTCGAGACGCGCCGCTTCGAGGCCGGCTCGCGCAGTCAAGTTTCCATGCCGGAGGGCCAACTCGCCGACCTGCGTGCCGGCTGGAACGGAGAGTCATTTGTGATCGAGCGCAAGACTCGCAACGGCCCCAGCGTGGTCGAGCGGTTTCGGCTCCTGCGGAAGACCGGTCAACTTGAATATCAAATGACCTGGCGCGGGCAAACCGAGTTGGCGGGCATGAAAGTCCGCCGCATCTTCGACCGGCGCGAAGGCGCAGTCGCGCCGCGCGAGCCGAGCGTGGGGCCGGTGAGGTAAGGCGGCGGGATCGTGACCGCCGGCTGTGACTGCATGCGCTTGCCCGCCGCCCGGCGCATCATCCCTGGGTGTACCCCATCACCGCCTTGATCTCCAAGAACTCTTTCAGTCCTTCACGCCCCCATTCGCGGCCGTTGCCGGATTGCTTATACCCGCCGAAAGGCGCACGCGGATCGGTCGGCGCGCCGTTCAAATGGACCATGCCGGTACGTAGACGACGCGCGACGCGACGCGCTTGCTCGATGTCGCCCGAATAAACGTAACCGGACAGCCCGTACACCGTGTCATTGGCGATACGGATGGCCTCCTCCACGTCGCGATAAGGAATCATCACGAGCACCGGGCCGAAGATTTCCTCGCGTGCGATCGTCATGGAATTGTTGACGTTCGCGAAGATCGTCGGGCGCACGAAATAGCCCTTGTCCAAGCCTTCCGGTCGGCCCGGTCCGCCGGCAACGAGCGTCGCGCCTTCTTCGATACCTTTCCGGATGAGCCGCTGCACCTTTTCGAACTGTGCCTTGTTGGCCAACGGGCCCATCGTGACGCCGTCAGCCTTGGGGTCACCGACCACCACTTTGCTGACGACGCTTTTTGCGATCTCGACTGCCTGCTCGTAGAGCGTTTCCGGGACGAGCATGCGAGAGGGTGCGTTACACGACTGTCCCGTATTCGACATCATCGACAACACGCCTTTTTTCACGGCGGCGTTCAAGTCGGCATCCTCCAGGATGATGTTTGCCGACTTGCCGCCGAGCTCTTGCGTGACGCGCTTGACTGTGTCGGCCGCCACCTTGGCGACCAGGATCCCTGCACGAGTTGAGCCGGTGAACGAGACCATATCGACATCGGGGTGCCGCGCGAGCGCCTCACCCACGGTGGGTCCGTCGCCGTCCACGAGATTGAACACCCCCTGCGGCACGCCGGCTTCTTCAAGAATCTCGGCGAACACGTGTGCGCTGAGCGGCGCGACTTCGCTGGGCTTCAGCACCATCGTGCAGCCGGCTGCGAGCGCTGGCGCAACCTTGCAGCTGATCTGGTTGATCGGCCAGTTCCAGGGCGTGATGAGCGCACACACGCCGATCGGTTCGCGGCGGATGAGGGTCGAGCCCAGCGTTTCCTCGAACTCGAACTCTTTGAGCACGGCGAGCGTGGTCGTGAGATGCTCGAGACCGCTTGCAGCTTGGGCATGCCGTGCAAACTTCATCGGCGCGCCCATCTCGTCCGAGATCGCGCGCGCCACCTCATCAATCCGGCGGCGATAGACCGAGATGATGTTCTCGAGCAGGGCGATACGCTCCTCGCGACTCGTCTCGGCGAACGATGCAAAGGCAGTGCGCGCTGCTGCGACAGCAGCGTCGACATCCTCCGCGGTCCCGAGCAGGATCTGACCGATGGGCTCTTCGGTCGCCGGATTGATCACGTCGAGCTCGCGTCGTCCGCTCGGTGCCGTCCATGCGCCGTCGATGAAAAAGCGTCTGAAGTCGTACATGAGAATTACCTGTTGGGATGCCCGAGGTCTATGGCTTCGCTAGGGAGGGACTGTCGCCGCTAGGCATGATACGGCACTGGCGTCTCGGATACTGTTGCGGCTGCCCGTGCCGCAAGGGCGCGACTTGCAGATCAGAGCCCGGCCTGGCCCCCGCCAAGATGGTCGCGCCGGCGCGCCAGGCGGGGTTCCGAGGAGCGTCCTCTCTTGGTCTGATTACGCCGGTGTCATACAGCTGACGTAGGATGCGGCCGATATCAGTATCAGAACACGCCGAGGGTGCTCAGGGCTCGCTGAGCGAGCGCGGGCGGCTGGTGCGCAGCGCTCGCAGCTTCCACGACGTGGCCTACCTGCGCCTACAGAAAGCAGTCGAGCTTTAGGTCGGCAGGCTTCTGCACTGTCGCTAGCTGCTCGTACGCGCGTGTGAGGCCATGACGGACGAGCTCGTTGCTCGCGAGCCGTGCGGGCCAGAAGCGGGGCAGGTTCATGAAGGCACTCACATCGTGCGCCGCTTCTCCGGTGCAGCGCTGGCCGATCTCGCTCAATGCATCGGCCATCGGATCGACGATGGTGTCACCGTTGGCGGCCTTGCGGCGCACGAAGTGAAACCACGCCGCAATGGGTACACACATGCGGGCGATCGGCCGACCTGCCTCGAGCGCTTCGACGATCGTGTTGAGAATGCGAAACGGCAACTTTTGCGAGCCGTCCCACGCAATCTGCGCCAGCAGGTGGCGAATCGCCGGATTGCGGAAGCGTTCCAGCACGGCGTCGATGTAGTGATCGAGATCCAGACCTTGCGGAGCGCGCAGGCTCGCACGGAAATCCTCACGCATGAGCCGTTGCACGAAGCGGTCGAGGTCCGGATGACTGATCGCCTCGTATACCGTTTCCAGACCTGCGAGCGATCCGACATAGGCAAGCGTCGAATGAGCACCGTTCAGCAAGCGCAGCTTGGCGCGCTCGAAGCCGGCGACGTCGTTCGTGATCGTCACGCCGATGGCGGCCCAGTCCGGCGTCGGCCCTTGCATGACGTCCTCGATCACCCACTGACAGAATGCCTCGCGCTGCACGGGCCAACGATCCTCCACGCCGAGCGCGGCGGCCACGCGCGCACGCAGCGCATCGTCCGTGGCGGGCGTGATGCTGTCGACCATCGTGCATGGGAACGGCACTTCTCGTTCGATCCATTTGGCAAGATCGCCGTCGGACAGCGCCGCGAGCTCGACGACCGCGCGACGTAAGCGTTTGCCGTTATCAGCCAAGTTATCGCAGCTCACGATGTTGGGCGGCGGCACGTTCGCCTCCCGGCGCTGTTTGAGCGCCTGCACGAGATAGCCGATCAACGTGTGCGGCGCATGCGGGTGCTGCACGTCGTGCTGGACCTCAGGATGCTGCGTGTCGAGCCCGCCGTCCGGTCGCAAGCAATAGCCCTTCTCGGTAATCGTTGCAGTGACGAGCTTCGTGGCTGGGTCGACCAGCCGCTCGAGCACGGCGGCCGGCGATTCGCGTGCGACCAGCATTTGTTTGATCGCGCCGATCACGCGATAGCCTGGGTGCTCGTCCAGCACTGCGATCGTGTAGAGCCCATCCTGCGGTGCGAGCGCATCGCGCACGCCGGAGCTTTGTAGCGACACTTCGCAGATGCCCCAACGCGGGTCGGCACCGAGGGCCTCATCCAGGTAATACGCCTGGTGCGCACGATGGAAGGCGCCTGGTCCGAAATGTACGACCCCGACTTCGATGTGCTCACGATCGTAGCGAGGGACTTGGATGCCACGCGCGGCGAGCGCAGGCAGCGAGCGATGGTTCAATGAAGACATGACAGTCCTCAGGCTGAAAGCTCTACGTTACGGGAGCGGGTTGCGATGCGCAGCACGCTTGGGATGAACAAGGACATGGCAGGACGACGAATGGCTGCGGCGATGAAGGCCCTCTGCACGCTTGAGAGCGCGATGATACTGGCTCGTGCCTTTCAGTGACATCGCTGCTTTGTAGCCCGGATCGTTCAAGCGACGGCCGGGCCGTTGTATGCTGACCGCGAGCTCGCAGTATCCAAACAAAACAGATCGGATCGGCGCGCATGCGCCGCAGTGGCAGGAAGATCATGCCTAAGAAGTCAGCCGCGACGACGCACCGCGTGGTGTCTTCGTCCGAAGCTCATCAAGCCTCGGCACCGATCGCGCATGCGGCGAAAATGGAGCGCAGACCCACGATCAACGACGTGGCGCGGCTCGCCAACGTCTCCAAGAAGACGGTGTCGCGTGTGATCAACGAATCGCCGTTCGTGCGTGAAGAGACGCGCAACCGCGTCGCGGCCGTCATCAAGCAACTTGGCTTCACGCCCGATCCGCAGGCTCGTGGCCTGGCTTTCCGGCGCTCGTTCCGCATGGGGCTCATCTACGACAACCCGAACGCAGCCTACGTCATCAACATCCAAGAAGGTGCGCTCGGGGCCTTGCGTAAGAGCGGCTATGAGCTGGTCGTGCACCCGTGCGATCGGACGAGCCCCGAGTTCTTGAGCGACATCGAGCAGCTCGTCACGCGGCAGAAACTCGACGGAGTCATTCTTTTACCTCCTATCTCCGAGGACGACTCACTGGCTGCGCTGCTGAAGTCGCTCAAGTGCCCGTACGTGCGCGTGCTGTCCGCGCCGCTGGATGAGATCGAGAATCTGGTGCTGTCGCGGGATCGTGAGTCAGCCGAGCAGGTGGCCGAGCATCTCGTGCAGCTTGGACATACGCGCATCGCAATGATTGCCGGCCCTGCCAGCTATCGCTCATCGCACGAGCGTCTGGCCGGCTTCTCGCGTGCCTTGACGGAGCGCGGCCTGAGCCTGCCGCCGGAATTCGTGATCGAGGGGCAGTACACATTCGAGTCTGGCGCCGCCTGTGCCGACGTGCTGCTCTCGCGCAACCCACGTCCGACCGCGATTTTCGCGGGTAATGACGAAACGGCAGCGGGTGTCTATCGCACGGCTTACCTCCGTGGGTTCAAGATTCCTGACGATCTGACGGTGATTGGCTTCGACGACAGTCCGCTCGCATCGCGCTTGTGCCCCTCATTGACGACGATGCACCAGCCGATTCGGGACATGGGACGCACAGCCGCTGAGAAGCTCATGGCGCGCGTGGCGAACCTGCCTGGGCCGACACCAAGCGCCTCGACGTTCATGCCTCGCTTGGTGGTGCGAGAGTCCTCAGGCCCGCCCAAGCCGCCTAGAGTGACATAACGCTTCCCGCTCTCTCCGACATCACCGTTCAGGGGTTTCCTCAAATCGCGCCAGTCGCGCGATGCCACACAGATTTATTCGCCATTGTGGCGCAAGCTCGTCAATCCGGCGTGCACCGCGTGAAATCACACAGGCAAGTTCAATCGACTATGGGTGGGATCGCCACCGACACAACGTCTCGCGACATGACTGTCTTGCTCGACAGTTTGCCGTATGGCGTGCTGCTGTTCGACGCTCGGGGCCTCACGCCGATTCTGCTGCATGCGAATGCCGAGCTCGTGCGCATGACGGGCTACACCATGGAGCAGCTGCGATCGCAGCCGTTGTGGCAGCTGTTCGCGGGTCCGCAGAGTGAGCCGCTCGCGCAGCAGCAGGTGCGCAGCGCATTCAGCGGTACACGCGTCGCCGGCATCGAATGGCTCATCTATTCCAATAACCGTGGTCCGTTCTGGGCGCGACTGTCTTGCTCAGGCAAGCAACGCAACGGAATGTTCCTCGTCACGATCGAGGACATCAGCGCGTACAAGAGCACGCGCGAATCCTTGCGCACCAGCGAAGCCAGGCTCGATGTCGCAATCGAAGCGGGCGGCTTGGCGATGTGGGACTGGAACATTGTCCTCGATGAGATCTACTACAACGATGGATGGCGCCAGTCGCTCGAGATCGATCCCGAAGAGTTGCTCACACGCCAGGCGCTGCACGAAAGGCTGTTGCTCCCGGGCGATCGTCCTGAAGTGCTGCAACAGTTCGAGGATCACTACCACGGCTGCAGCGCTCACTTTGCCAGCGAGTATTCGCTCGTCATTGCGCGCGGAGCACGCAGATGGTTCCAGGCTTACGCAAAGGTCGTGCAGCGCGATGCCGAGGGGCGGCCGTTGCGCATGATCGGCGTGCTCACTGACGTCACCAGCAGGCACCGGACCGTGCAGGACATGAGGGCCGTGCAGGAGCGCTGGGAACGCGCGGTGCGCGGCACTTCCGACGGCTTGTACGACTGGGACCTGTTGACTGGGCATGTCTGGTACGCCGCGCGCTTTCGCGAGATCGTCGGTCGCGACGAAGCGGAGTTCCCAGACACATTTGCGTCCTTTCAGAACGCGCTGCATCCCGATGATCGGACACTCGTGTTGGCGAAGATTCGCGCACACTTGGAGAATCGCGCCAAGTTGGACTTGCGTTGTCGCATTCTCACGCGCACGGGCGAGACGCTTTGGTGCAGGCTGCGTGGCGAGGCAGTGCGCGATCCGGCTGGTCGTCCGCTGCGCCTGTCTGGATCGATCAGCGACATCACTGCGCAGATCGCTGCGGAAGAGGCGTTGACCCGCAGCCAGGACTTCTACGGCACGATTCTCGATTCCTTGCCGCTCTTCATTGCCTATGTCGATCGCGATCAGCGCATCGTCTACGCCAATCGCAACTTCCAGGATTTGTTCGCAGTGCCGCTCGCAAGCAGCCGCGGACGCGTGATCAACGACGTCATCGGCGATCGGCGCTATAGCGCCATCGCTCACAACGTGAGTGAGGCTTTGGCGGGCAAGCCGTCCGAGGCGCAGGGGAAATTCCGTGCCGCCTCAGGGCGCGTGCTCGACCTGGAAGCGCTGTTCCTGCCGCATCATGACGAATACGGCCAGGGCGAGCTGCAAGGTTGCATCATCGTGGCACGCGACATGACCGACAAGCGCCAGCTCGAGGCCGTGCTACATCAAAGCCAGAAAATGGAGGCGGTCGGTCGGCTCACCGGCGGCATCGCGCACGACTTCAATAATCTATTGTCGGTCATCATCGGCAATCTGCAGCTGCTTGCGCGCTCGTTGCGGGAGAACCCACGTCAGCTGCGGCAGACGGAGACGGCGCTGAGCGCGGCGATGCGCGGCGCGGCGCTGACGCGACGCTTGCTTGCATTTGCGCGCCAGCAGGTGCTCGAGCCGCGTATCGTGGATCTGAACACGATGATCGGCGGAATGTGTGAGCTGTTGCGCCGAACGCTTGCAAGCGACATCGAGATCAAGCTCGAGCTCGCGTCGCAGCTCTGGCCCATACGAGTCGATCCTTCGCAGCTCGAAAGTGCCGTCCTCAATCTGGTGATCAACGCACGCGACGCGTTACCGAACGGGGGGACGATCACCATTCGTACCCGCAACAGTGTCGTGGAGGCGGATCGAGTCCGCGGCTCAGAGCCGCTCGCGTCTGGCGAATATGCCTTGCTCGAGATCCAGGACACCGGCGTCGGCATGCCGCCTCAGGTGCTCAAGCGCGTGTTCGAGCCGTTCTTCACAACGAAAGACGTGGGCAAGGGCACGGGCCTCGGTCTCTCGATGGTTTACGGGTTCGTCAAGCAATCCGGTGGCTACGTGCATATCACGAGCGCCCCAAACCAGGGCACGACGGTCCACCTATACTTTCCGAGGGTTCATGCCTCGGTTGCTGCTGCTGCAGATGCAAAAGACCCAGGGGATCCGCCGACGGGTAGTGAGCTGCTCCTGGTCGTCGAGGACAATGCAGAGGTGCGTCGTACTGCCGTAGACATCTTGAGTAGCTTGGGCTATCGCGTCCTCGAGGCGGCCGATGCGCAAGAGGCGCTCGTGCTGTTCGAGCGGCACGAGGACATTGCGCTCGTGTTCTCGGATGTCATGCTGCCCGGTGGGATGCTTGGCTCGCAGCTCGTGCTGAAGCTCAGGGAACATCGTCCCGACCTACGCATCCTCATGACGTCGGGTTTCAGCGAAAGCGGGAACATGCGCCGGGGCGTGCTCGACGGAAGCATCGAGCTGCTGCACAAGCCGTATACCGTTGAGGATCTGGCACGGCGCGTACGTGCGTTATTGGATGCAAAGAAGGAGCCACATTGTGTCTCGCCCTGAGCGGAATCTATTGCTGGTCGTCGACGATGAAGTCGACTTTCTCGAGTTGATCGAGCAGATCGGCGAAGGCGTGGGCTGTGAAGTCATCACAGCCGACAGCGCTACGCGATTTCGCGAGCAACTGGCCACGCGCCACCCCGCTCTGATTCTGCTCGATCTGCAGATGCCGGGCATGGATGGCATCGAGGCCTTGCGTTATTTGGCACGCCAGGGCATCAACGCCAGCGTGCTCTTGGCGAGCGGTATGGATCAACGGGTGCTTGCCAGCGCGCGGCAGCTCGGCGAATCGTTGGGCTTGCGCATGGTGGGCACGCTGCAGAAGCCGGTGATGCTGGAAGACATCGAAGCGCTGCTGATGAAGCATCTCGACCCCGGCGCGCGCATCTCGGCGGACGATCTTCGTCGTGCCATCGAAGAGCACGAGCTCGTCGTCCACTACCAGCCGAAGGTCGTGCGTTGCGACAGCGATTGGCAGGTCCGCAGCGCCGAGGCGCTCGTGAGGTGGCGCCACCCGAGCCTGGGGCTGCTCTACCCGGGCGAATTCTTGGCGCTTGCGGAGCAATCTGGTCTCATCGCCAGTGTCACCGACTTCGTCATGACCGATGCAATCCGCCAGCTGGGCCACTGGCGCCAGCGCGGTCTCGAGCTCTCGGTCGCAGTCAACCTCTCGCCCAAGCTCGTTCAGGATCTGGAGTTCCCGGACCGTCTCAACAGGATTCTCCGCGAGTTCGACACCGCGCCAGAGCAGCTCATTCTCGAGGTGACCGAAGGGGCATCGCTCGACGATCCGGATCTTGTCATGGACATCTTCACGCGCTTGCGCGTCCGCGGAATCGGCTTGTCGCTCGACGACTTCGGCACCGGCACCTCCTCGCTCACCCAGCTGTACAAGATGCCGTTCAATGAAGTGAAGATCGACGGCAGCCTTGTCGCTGACCTCGGCACGAGCAAGGCCGCTGCGACGGTGGTGCGCGCGATCGTCGAGCTCGCGCACAATCTGTCGCTTACCACCTGTGCCGAAGGTGTGGAAACGGCCGCGCAGTTCGAATTCTTGGATCAGGCAGGATGCGATGCGCTCCAAGGCGATTTCATCGCGGCGGCGATGCCGGCTGCGGAGATGGAGAGCTTCATTCAGGTATGGAACGGCTCGGACCACGCATCGATCTCAGCAGAGCGGCCATGAACGGCTGGATTTGCCCGTTTAGACGTGTAACGTATCGATGAGCCTGCCTGTCCAGGAGGCATCTTCGCTGACCATCGCCGAGCGATGAGTGGACCCATGCCGATCAAACTGCTCCTCATCGATCCTCAGAACGACTTCTGTGATCTGCCCGGCGCGGCGCTCCCTGTGCCCGGCGCGGATGCGGACATGCGCCGCCTTGCGCGTTTTATGAGCACGGCGCGTCGGGAAATTGCGGACGTCATCATCACGCTCGACTCGCATGCGTCGGTCGGCATCGAGCGGCCGCCGTTCTGGGAGACAGGCGACGGGGGACCCGTGGCGCCGTTTACCGTCATCACCGAGCGGGATGTTCGCGAGGGCAAGTTTCGGCCCCGTGATCCTGCTTTGCAGACCCAGGTGCTCGACTACTTACGCGCGCTCGAGCAAGGCGGACGGTACCAGCTCATGGTCTGGCCGGTGCACTGTGTCGTCGGCACGTGGGGACACAATCTGCACGAGGCGGTCGCCAATGAAGTTGCGAGCTGGGAAGCGCACGCGCTGCGACCGGCATGGCGAGTGCTCAAAGGTCAGAATCCCATGACCGAGCAGTACAGCGCGATCCGTGCGGAGGTGCCAAGCGAGAGCGATCCTGCCACGCAGACGAACGAACGGCTCATCGCGCGTGTCCGTCCGAACGGTGGGATGCTGTTCGTCGCCGGCGAGGCAGCGAGTCACTGCGTGATGGCCACGATGGAGCATTTGTTCGAGGTCTTTTCGCCCGACGAGTGTCGCAAGGTCGTGCTTCTGCGCGACTGCATGAGTCCGGTCACCGGGTTCGAGGACAAGGCGGAAGCGTTCTTCGCGCAGGCGACGGCGCGCGGCGTGCGTGTGCTGACGAGCGAAGAAGCGATGACGCTTATCTAGGCCGTAGGCTGTAGCAGGGCTGCGGCTCGAAGCGGAACCGCGCCCTGTTTCCCACGCTCCAGCGACGACTGAACGCGGCGCCCTCGCGAATGTGCGTTAGGCCCTTCCGACGGCCATGCGCTTCCCCTTCGATGGGCGCAACATGTGCAGCGGCGCCGTCAGCACGACGCGTGTGCCTCGGCCCGGCTCCTCGAAAGCGATGTGACCGCCGAGCGTGCGGGCGCGATATTCCATGATCTTCAGGCCCATGCCTGGGTGTCCGCGCTCGAGCCCTGCAGACAGCCCGATGCCGTCGTCGGTCACGGAAAGCTGCAGATTGCGACCCGTCGTTCGCAGCTCGATGGCAATGGACTGCGCACGTGCATACCGAGCCGCGTTGGTCGTCGCTTCCTGCGCGACGCGATACACGTGCGTGGCGGCCCCTTCTTCGAGGTCCGGCAGCTTCTGTCCGTGCATCGTGAAGGTGCACTTGAGGTTGTAAATGTCCGTGCAGCGCGCCGCCAAGTGCTTGAGCGCCTCGGGCAGGCCGCCACGCTCGAGATTGACTGGTGCCAATCCGCGTGCCAGCGACCGCGTGCTCTGGATGGCACGCGCCAGCAGGTCGCTGATCTTGGCCACCTGTGACGAATACTGCGGGGCCTCGCGCGAGAGCTGCACTTCGAGCCCTTTGAGAAGCAGGGAAAGGCCGGTGAGCTCCTGCCCGAGCCCATCGTGCAGGTCGCTGCCCAGTCGGCGTTGCTCGCGATTGGAGATCTCCAGGATTTCTTGCTCCAGCAATTTGCGGTCGGTGATCTCTTGCACGGCGCAGACGAGCCCGGTGATCTTGTCGTGATCGCGCAGGGGTGCGTGCGTCAGGTTGAACCAGCGCACCTGGCCATCGGCGCCGATCCAGTGGCGTTCTTGTGAGGAGACGGCGCGTCCGGTTCGCATGACCGCTGCAGCTTGCGCCTCGACTTCGAGAGTCGTCTCATCTTGCCAGAGTTCCGAGATGCGCTTGCCGAGGAGGTCCTCCCGCCGCATACCGGTGATCTCGACCATCATGCGATTGACAGCGGTGATGCGGTTGTCGGTGTCGACCGTGTAGATCACCTCCGGCAGGCTGTCCATCACCGTGCTGAGGAGCAGTCGCTGAGCTTCAAGCGCTTCCTCGGCCTGCCGCCGCTCGCGCCGTTCGCGCGCCTCCTGTAATGCGCGCTCAACGACGGTTTGCAGCCGTTGCAGCCGGTCTTTGAGGACGTAGTCGGTCGCGCCGCTCTTGAGCGCTTCGATGGCGCGCTCCTCGCCGAGCGAGCCCGACACGAAGATGAACGGTACGCCTGGGCACAGCTCTTGTGTGATTCGCAGTGCTGCCAGACCGTCGAATCCCGGGAGGGTGTAGTCGGCGAGCACGAGGTCGACGTTTCCGTCGGCGAGCGCGTCGCGATAAGCCCGTTCAGTGCAGACGTGCCGCCAGTCGATCTCGAGTCCGTTCTTCTCCAGCTCGAGCTTGATGAGCTCGGCGTCGCTCGCATCGTCCTCGAGCAAGACGACCTGTAGAGTCTGTTGTCGAACCTGAGTCATATGAGGTGTGTTCCGGAGCGCTTCGCATCTTTGGGCACGTCGCGCTGCTGCGCACGAAAGCTTCGCTCAGCATCAGGAAACGGTCCGAACCCGACAGTGCGCGAATTACACGGTGACATGCTCGCTCACGTCGCGCTCGTTCGTGCGGGCACCATCGCAGCACGACAAGCTATCACTTTGCGCTGAGTGTGGAAAATGGCGATCGCTGAGCGCTTGTGCGAACGCGAAACGGAATGATACGGTCCATGACGTGGGCTCTCTTGCGATCTTTTCGAGATCATGACGCTATGGCCGAACAAACACGGATCGTGATCGTGGACGATCATCCCTTCGTGCGCGAAGGATTGAAGCAGCTGCTCGCTGGGCAGGCAGAGTTCGTCCTGTCCGCCGAAGCGGCCACCATCGAAGACGCGCAAGCTGTGATCGCGAGCGAACAGCCGGATGTCGCGGTAGTGGACCTCGCGCTCGGCAACGACGACGGCATCGACCTCGTCCGTTGGATTCGCAGCGAGCATCCGGACGTGCGCGTGCTCGTGCTCTCCATGCAAGACGAAGCTTTGTACGCCGAGCGCCTGCTCCGTCTTGGGGTGAGCGGATACGTCATGAAGAACGTCGCAAGCCAAGACTTTCTCGGTGCGCTTCGCAAGGTCGCACGCGGTCAACGTCACTTGAGCGCTGCCATGAGTGAGCGCCTGTTGAGCCAAGTCGCGCGCGGACGCATGCCGGTGCAGGACGAAGACCCCGTCTCGGCGCTCACCGAGCGCGAGCTCGAGGTATTCCGCTTGATCGGCCAGGGCGTCAGCACGCGCGAGATCGCCCAGCAGCTGTCGCTGTCCATGAAGACGGTGGACGCGCACCGGCGCCACATGCGCGAGAAGTTGAACCTGCGCTCGACGAGCGAGCTCATCCGTTACGCCACTCAATGGGTCGCAGATCAAGAGGACAGCAACAAGGTGAAGCACTGACGGTTTGAGGGCGGGCGAGCCGCGGCTGAGGTTGGCCGGGCTTGCCACCTGAGCGCGATCCAGGCCGCAGCGCTTGGGCGCGGATCAGTGAACCTGTTCACCTGTCGTCGTTTTCGAGGCGCAGGGAGGCCATCTTATGTCCAATCGCGCCGACCGGATGCGGAATAGGCCGCAATCCGGAGCAAAGGCGACGGCACCACCCCTGACATTAGGGGATGGACTGATATCTCCTACACGATCGCTCACGGACCATTCGCTCGCAGGGCCGCCCCTGTGGGTGTGTGGCCGTGTGCACGCCCAAGACGGGCGTGGCAGCTCATGCATTTATATGAATCGATAAGAGCGCTAGCTTGAACGTCGCCACCAACACGCTCCAACTGTCGGATGACGCCGTAGGCGGTGCGTCGCTGGAAGTCGTCTGTCCCGAGCTGGGCAAGCCAGCGGTTCGCTCCTTGCTGGCCGGTTTGCCCGAGTATGTCTTCGTGCTCGACCGCGGCTTTCGCATTCTGCTGGCCAGTCGCGATGTCGGACAACGACGCGCGGATCAGCTCGAGGGTCGTTCGGTCATCGAGATCTTCCCGCCGCACTTGCATGACGTTGCTTCCGCGACCCTTCAGCGCGTGCTCACCAGCGGGCAGGCGGATGGCTTTTCTGCACAGATCGAAGGTTTTGATGGCCAGGAACGTCACTTCGACATTCGTGTCAACGCATACAAGCCGGACGAGAAGACGTCCTGGCTCTGCCTGGTGGCCACCGAGATCACTGAGCAAGTCCGTGCGGAACGCGCTATCGCCACGCAAGCTCGGATGATCGAGTCAATGCTCGAAGGCGTCGCGGTCATCGACGAGCGCGGCATCATCGAGATCACGAATCCGGCTTTCGACCGCCTGTTCGGTTATGGCCGCGGCGAGCTCATTGGACGGGAAATGGCCGAATTGGCAGGTTGGCCCTTCGAGCAGCCCGAGCGTTGGCAACGGACCGGTGCGGAACACGCAGGCTCGCAGCGCGTGGAGTTCGACGGACGTCGCGCCGACGGCACGTACTTCGCTGCCGCCGGCGTCCTCTCAAGATTCGAAATCGCGGGTCGAAACCACAGTCTAGTGGTACTGCAAGACGTGAGCGAGCGAAAGCAGCTCGAGCGCGCGGTTCTGGAAGCCGTCAATCGCGAGCAGTATCGGATCGGCAACGACCTCCATGATGGGCTCGGCCAAGAATTGACCGGGATTGCGCTCATGCTGCGCGGCTTGGCAGGACGTGTCAGCAGTGAATATGCGCCGATATTGCCGGAGATCGAGAACATCACCCGCCTGGTCAGTAATGCGATCGAGAGCACGCGTGCGCTGGCTCGCGGCTTGTCACCTGTCAATCTGGAACGAGGCGGGCTGCAAGATGCCCTCGAGGGGCTCGCGATGCACGCCGCCGAGCTTTATGGCGTGCAGATCATTTGCACTCAGCGGCAGAGCGCCGCGCGGCCGCTCAACGCCGAGCTCGCCAATCACTTGTACCGGATCGCTCAAGAGGCCGTGCGCAACGCCGTGAGGCACGGCGGAGCGCGGACTATACGACTGCATTTGCATTCCACCCGCGCTAAGGTTCGCCTGACGGTCACTGACGACGGGTCTGGAATGCCGCCGCATGCCGAGGAGTCCCCGGGCATGGGGCTGAAGATCATGCGGTACCGAGCCCGGATGTTGGGAGGAGAGGTGCGCTTCGAGCGCGCCACGCCGAACGGCGCGCGCATCGTATGTGAGTGTCCAATTGAGCCTGGGGCAGTGGATGCGCCTCGCGAGCGAAAGCCGCGACGCAGATCCGCGCGGGCCAGATCGATTGGGACGAGATGACTGTTCGAGGAGTAATGCAATGACCGTTGGGACCTCTTTGTTCAAGACGCCGCACAAGCCGCCGACGGGTGCGCCGAAGGACCGCAAACGGCGCATCCTGATCGTGGATGACCATCCGATCGTCCGGCAAGGTTTGCGTCGCTTGATCGAGGCGGAGCCGGACCTGGAAGTGTGCGGTGAGGCGGAGACTGCACGCGAGGCGAAGTCGCTGATTCGCGAGCTCGAGCCGGATGCCGTGATCGTCGACATCTCGTTGAAGCAAGGCGACGGGCTGGAGCTGGTGAAGGACGCCCGTGCGCACTATCCGTCCCTGCCTCTTCTCGTGCTGTCGATGCACGATGAGGCGATCTACGCCGAGCGCATGCTTTCGGCTGGCGCCAACGGTTACATCATGAAGCAAGCGGCGTCGGATCAGTTCCTGGTCGCGCTGCGCCGGGTGCTGGAGGGTGGCATCTACGTGAGCGAAGCCGTCGGCAACAGCATGATCGAGAAGTTCGCTTCCGGCGGCGCTTACATTTCCTCGAACCCCGTCGACAGCCTGACGAATCGCGAACTGCAGGTTCTGCACATGATCGGCAAGGGACTGTCCACGCGTCAGACGGCCGAGGCGCTCAACTTGAGCGTGAAGACGGTCGAGTCACATCGTCAGCGCATCAAGCGCAAGCTGTCCTTGCGCACCTCGGCGCAGTTGATGCAATACGCCGTCAACTGGTATGCCGGGCGCGACCCCATTCAAAGGTCCTGACGGCTCGTCGACGAGGTTGGACGCACAACCGTGACGCAAGGACTGCTGGGGTTCCTCATCGGGCTGTTGGTGGGTGGCGCGCTCGCGAGCGCGTTCGCCGTGCTCTTCGTGCGGCGCGCACGCGAGAGAAACGCCCGCCTGCAGCAGTCCTTGCTGGCTGAGAATCGCCGCAATCGCGCCGTGGTGGAGGGCTCTGGCGAAGGTGTGCTCGAGCTCGATCACGTCGGTAATGTCCGTTACGCGAATCCGGCGGCCGGCAAGATGCTGGGCTATGAGGCCGAAGAGCTCATCGGCCTCGATTACAAAGTGCTCATCAACGACCAGCTCGAAGGCGATGCCGTCCGGCGCGTGCGCTACACGACGGACATCATGCGCGGTGTCGGGGCGCTGCTGCGCCGGAAGGATGGTCAGTATCGTCCCGTTCAGTACAAGATCGTGCCGGTGATCGAGCAGGGCGTGACGATCGGCACGGTGCTCGTATTCCGCGATATCACCGATCGCGTTCGGTTGGATCATCTCCTGCGCGACATGCAAGCCACCGCCAAGATCGGCGGGTGGGAATACGATGTCGACGCAAAGAAGATGCGCTGGACCGAGGCGCTCTACGCCATGCACGAGCTGCCTCAGGGTGCACCGCTCGACGATCGCGACCTGTTCTCGATGCTCCATCCTGAAGATCAGGTCAAGATGCGCGCCGCGGTTGACAAGGCGATTCAGAGCGGCGGCTCCGCGGACCTGCAGGCACGCCTCATGAGCCCGCGCGGTCGGCAAGTGCACGTACGTATCATTCTGCAGGCCGAGCGAAGAGATGGGCGTACTGTGCGTCTGCACGGCACGATGCAGGACATCACCGATCTGGTGATGGCCGAGCGTCAGTTGCGTGAGACGCGCGACTTCTATGAGCTCACGTTGAACGCCGTTCCGACGCCCGTCACGTTCATCGATGCGAACATGCGCGTGACGTACGTGAATCGGGCGCTCGAAGAATGGCTCGAGCGGCCGCGCGAAGCGCTCATCGGGCTGCACCTGCGCGAGATCACGCCCCCCGACTCATGGGCCACGATGGCGCCGCAGTACGCGGCGGCAATGCGCGGCGAGACGGTGCTCGCGATGCAGTCCGGCATCCGCAACGGTCGCATGCGCGAGTGGCAGAACCACCTCGTGCCGCAGGTCGGCCCCAACGGTGAGGTTATGGGCTTCTTCTCCATCCTGTACGACCTCACCGAGATCAAACGTCTCGAGTCGCGCCTGCTGCAGGCGCAGAAGATGGAAGCCATCGGTCAGCTCACCGGTGGTGTTGCCCACGACTTCAACAATCTGCTCGGCGTGGTGATCGGCAACTTGCAGCTCATCGAGCGCAGCGTCGCCAACGATCCGAGCATTGCGCGCAAAGTCCACACGGCGATGCGAGCTGCGGCGCGCGGTGCCGACTTGACGAAGCGTCTGCTCGCATTCGCGCGGCGGCAGATCCTCGATCCGACCGTTGTCGATCTCAACAAGCAGCTTTCCGGTCTCACTGACCTCATGCAGCGCAGCCTCGGCGACTCCATCGAGGTGCGCATGGTGCTGGCGCCCGACCTCTGGTACACGCGCGTCGATGCCGGTCAATTCGAGAATGCGATTCTCAATCTCGCGATCAACGCGCGCGACGCGATGCCGCAGGGCGGTCGCCTGACCGTGCGCACGAGCAACGTGGTGCTCGACAGTGCGTTCTGCGCCGAGCATCCGCAGGTCGAGCCTGGTGAATACGTTGCGGTGAGCGTGACCGATTCAGGCTGCGGTATCGAGCCCGAGATTCTCAAGCGCGTGTTCGAGCCCTTTTTCACCACGAAAGAATCCGGCAAAGGCAGCGGCCTCGGTCTTGCCATGGTGCATAGCTTCGCCGAGCAATCGGGCGGCATCGCGACGATCGAAAGCAAAGTCGGTCACGGCACGACCGTGCAGATCTTCCTGCCGCGCTCGCGCGAGGCTCAAGTCGAACGTGAGGACACCATCGTTTCCAACGCCGCACCGGGCGGGTCGGAAACGATTCTGGTCGTCGAGGACGACGCCGATCTGCGCGAAACCGTCGTCACCGCGCTATCGCAGCTCGGTTATCGCGCGTTACAAGCGGCGAACGCAGCGGCTGCGATCCGGATCCTGAGCGGACCCGAGAAGATCGATCTGCTGTTCACGGACGTAATGATGCCGGGAGGCATGCTCGGTCCCGCGCTGGCGAAGCGGGCTCGCGAGCTGCGCCCAGACATCGAGGTGCTGTTCACCACGGGGTATGCGGAAACGACGGTGCTCGCGAGCACAGCAGGTCTGTCGTCGAGCGACGTCATATACAAACCGTATCGCAACGAGGATCTAGCGATGCGCATCCGATACGTGCTGGACCGGGAGGCGCGCGTTGCCTGAAACGGAGAATAAGCTGCTGGTCGTCGACGACCAGCCGGATCTGTGCGAGTTCATTTCTGAAGCGGCGCGCGCGATGGGGTTCGATACTTTCGCTGTATCGGACCCACAGGCGTTTCGACACGCTGTGGAGGAGTTCCAGCCTACTGTCGTCGTGCTCGATCTGCAGATGCCGGGCGTCGACGGTATCGAGCTGCTGCGTTACTTGGGCGAACGCGGCAGCAAGGCGCACGTGCTGGTGGCAAGCGGCATGGATCAGCGCGTCCTGGCGACGGCACAGCAGCTTGGGCGTTCGCAGGGCCTCAACATGCTGGGCGCGCTGCAGAAGCCGATCCTGCTCGAGGACTTGGAAAGCACGCTGCGACGCTGCTTGCGCGGCGAATCGCCCCTGACGCTCGAGACGCTGCGAGCAGCGCTCGAGCGGCATGAGATCGAGGTCTACTATCAGCCGAAGGCGACGCGTGTTGCACCCGGTCGCTGGGTCATCGAAGGCGTCGAGGCGCTCGCACGTTGGCATCATCCGGCGCTCGGGCCGATCTCCCCAGTTCGATTCGTCAGCCTCGCCGAGAAGCACGGTCTGATTCGCAGCTTGACCGAGCAGGTCATCGAGGTGGCACTGAGACAATGTTGCGCATGGGAGGCAGACGGCCTGCAGCTGTCCGTCGCGATCAATCTTTCTCCGCAGTTGTTGAACGATCTTTCTTTTCCGGACCAGGTGGCACGCATGGCCGCGCAGATCGGTGCGGACGCCCGTCGCATCGTATTCGAGGTGACGGAAAGCGCAGCCATGTTCGATCCAGGCACGACGATGGACGTGCTCACGCGCATGCGCGTGAAGAACTTTGGGTTATCCATCGATGATTTTGGCACCGGTTACTCGTCGCTCAAGCAGCTCTACCTGATGCCGTTCAGCGAGCTGAAGATCGACACCTCGTTCGTGCGCGATATCTTCGCGCACGACGATGCGCGCACGATGGTCGAGACGATGGTGCTGCTTGCACACAAGCTCGGGCTCACCGCCTGCGCGGAAGGTGTCGAGACGCAGGAGATCCTGGACTTCCTGGACAGCGTCGGTTGCGATCGCGCCCAAGGCTATTTCATTGGACGTCCGATGCCTGGGGATCGGCTCGGGGAAGAGGTGCGACGTTGGAACGCACAGCACGCCGATGCGAGCCGGAGCTCGCAAACGAGCGACAGCAGCCACGGTTCGTGATGATGCGTGGCGCAGACAACCTACGCGATCGTCTTCAATCCAGCGCTTCCACCGTGACGCGGTTCCGACCCGCGGCTTTGCTGGCATAGATGCCCGCATCGCACTTGGCGATCAACGCATCCAGGGTGGCGTTCAGCGGCACATTGCCGTTCCGGCCCGATACGCCAAAGCTCGCGGTGACCTCGAGCCTCAGCTCGCCGCTCTCGAAGATCGTCTTGCTCACGTGCTCGCGCAGGTGCTCTGCAGCCTTGGCAGCGTTCTCCACGTTCGTTTCCGGCAGCACGATCACGAACTCCTCGCCGCCGTAGCGCGCGATCCAATCGCAGGTGCGTATGTTGGCCTGCAGTTGCGCGACGAACCACTTGAGCACCTCGTCGCCCACCAGGTGACCGTAGGTGTCGTTGATCTTCTTGAAGTGATCGACATCACACATGATCACCGACAGTGAGCGCCCATAGCGTGCCGCACGATCGATCTCGCGCGGCAGTTGCTCCATCAAGTAGCGCCGGTTATAGACGCCCGTCAATGGATCGGTGATCGACAAACGGCGATTCTCCTCGTTCGCGTGGCGCAGCGAACGCTCGAGCGTGACGATGCGCTTACCCGTGCTCAGTCGTGCAATCAGCTCAGGCTCGATGACGGGTTTGGTCAGGTAGTCGTCGGCGCCTGCCTGCAAACCCGTCACGACGTGCTCGACGGCATCTCGCGCGGTCAGGAGGATCGTGTAGATATAACCTTTCGTTTGTGACGCGCGCAGCGCATTGCACAGGGCGATGCCGTCCATCTCGGGCATCTCCCAATCCGTGATCATGAGCTGGAAGTCGCCCGCCTCGATCTTGGCCAGGGCTTCTTTGCCATTGCTCGCCGTGTCGACCTCGTAGCCCGCCCGCTTCAGTAAACGGGCCATGATGAGCCGCTGCGTCGGCTCATCATCGACGAGCAGAATGCGCCACGCCGGACAATTTGCGAACTCAGTCATGCAATTAGCATCGTATCTACTGCGCTGCTTCGCGTATAGGACGGACCCCGCAGATTTCGGGCCGTCCAATTGGTCGGATCGAAGATACAGCCGCGTGCAGCGCATTCCTCCGCTCGTTCGCCTCAGCAAGTAACGAGCAGGCTCAAGAATGTGCTCGAATCTGTGACGCAGATCCGCAATGAGACAACCTTGATGTGGATCACATCGCAGAGTTGTGGCGGCAACGTTCGCCGTCCCGTCCTCCCGCATCGTCACGGTGCTGCGTGGGATACTGCATTGAATGCACGTTTGAATCCCACTGTCAGATCACACTACTGCATTCCCTCAACGGCGGGCCGCGACGTTTGCCGCAAATCGGTTGTGCGGGTCTCAGTCCGCCCGCCCGTGGCAGGGATTCCATCGTTGTCGGGCGCGGTAGATAGAGCGGTAGATCGGCAAGTGCAAGATAGAACACCAAACGGGTAGATAGGACATCGAACAGTGAGACAGTCTGTTGGCGCGTGCGCCGCAAGGCTCAAAGGTGCCATGCCGCGACCCGGGACGACCCGGCCGCGCAGCGATGCGGAAGTTGTCTATCCGCAAGCAGACGCCGGGAGCCTGCTACACTTGCCGTGTGAACAAGGTCACGGCGCCGTAAACGCCCGTCGCCTTTTCGGCTGGAGGAAGTCGGATGCGTGCATTGAAGATCGTCGGCATCGCCATCGGCGCGCTGATCGCCCTTGTGGTGGTCACGCTGCTGCTCGTCCTCATTTTCGTGGATCCGAATGATTTTCGAGACGACATCGAGCGTCTCGTCGAGCGCCAGACCGGACGCGAGCTGACGCTCTCGGGCGATCTGAAGCTCTCGGTGTTCCCATGGGTCGCGCTCGAGCTCGGACCAGCCAGTCTCGGCGATGCGCCCGGCTTCGGCGACGAGCCGTTCGTCTCGATCGAAGAGGCGCGCTTGGGTGTGCGGTTGCTTCCCCTGCTTCGCGGCACGATCGAAGTCGGGCACGTGCGGCTCGTCGGCGCCCGGGTGCGACTCGTCACCGACGAGCAAGGGCGGCGCAACTGGGAGGATCTGGGGGGCGGTGACGCCAGTGACACGGACACCGAGGACGAGACATCGCAGCGCTCGGCGCAGCTGCCGACGATCGCCGGGCTCGAAGTGCGTGACGCAGCGATCGTGCTGGAGAATCGACAAGAGCAAAGTCGAGACGTCATCCGCAATTTCAATTTGCGCACCGGACGCTTGGAGTCGGGCAAGCCATTCAAGATCGATACTGATTTCCTCTTCGAGCAGGGGGCATCGTTGGTGGCGGAGGTCCGACTCGCAGGCGAGATGACGGCGGACCTCGAGCAGAACGCGTATCGGTTGGCCGAGCCAGCGATCGATGTGACCGTACGCGGAGAGGGATATCCGGCGGACGGCATACCGATCGCGATTCGCGCACAAACGCTTGCAGCGGATGTGGCGCAGGACGTGTATCGACTGACGGGGCTCGAGCTCACTGCGACGTGGAAAGGCGAGGAACTGCCGAAAGCCGGCGTTCCCATCACACTGACGGCCAGCGACGTCCAAGCCGACCTGGGCCAGCAGACGCTGCAGCTCACTGCGCTTGATATGAACGTGGCGGGCGCGCACCTCAAAGGGGCGCTCAAGGGCGAGCAAATCCTGGATGCGCCGCGTTTGCATGGGCCGCTCGAGCTGGATCCGGTGCCGCTGCGTGACTGGCTGACCAAGCTGGGCATCGACGCACCGGCAACACAGGATCCGAAAGCGCTCGGGCGCTTGAGCTTTTCGAGCCAGGTGACGCTCACGCAGCAGTCGGCTGAGCTCGCCGACATCGTGCTGCAGCTCGACGACACGACGGCGAAGGGCATGTTCGGCATCGCCGATTTCGACTCGAAGGCGCTGCGCTTCGATCTGCATGTCGACCGCATCGATGCGGATCGTTATCTACCGCCAGCTTCGGACGAGCCCGTCGCAGAGGATGAAGAGACACCGTCCGAGATTCCTGTCGACGCGCTGCGCGAGCTGAACGCGCAAGGGCAGCTGACGATTGGCGAGGCGATCTTCGCAGGAATGACGTTCTCGAATCTGCGTCTTGGCGTGAATGCGCGCAATGGCAAGGTCCGTTTGCATCCGTCCGAAGCATCGATGTATGGCGGCCGCTACAGCGGCGACATCACCATCGACGCGACGAGCGAAGCCGCGCGCATCTCGCTCGATGAGCATGTCAGCGGTATTGATTTCACGCCGCTCTTCAAGGACTTTTTCGAGACTGAGCGCGTCTCCGGCAAGGGCAGTCTGAACTTGAAGGTGACCGGTGTCGGGCGGACGACGGACGAGATCGTCAAGACGCTCACCGGCACGCTCGATTTCGAGGTGGCGGACGGCGCCCTGGAAGGCGTCGACTTGTGGTACGAGATTCGCCGCGCTCGCGCACTGTTGCGTCGTCAACCCGTGCCCGCGCAGACTGGACCGGCGCGGACGCCGTTCACGGCGCTGTCGGGCGCCGGCACGATGAAGAACGGCGTTCTCTCCAACCATGAGCTCGCGGTGGCGATGCAATACCTGCGCGTGACGGGGCAGGGCACCGTCGATCTGCCCAAGGAGACGCTGGACTACAACCTCGTCGCCACCGTGCTGCGGATTCCGTCCGACGACAGCGACGCTGCGGAGATGCAAGAGCTGGTCGATGCCAAGATTCCGATTCGGATCACGGGCACGCTCACCGACCCGAAAGTGCGGCCCGATATCGAGGGCTACGTCAAAGGTAAGGTGCAGGAGCGCGTCGAAGAGCAGCGCCAGAAGCTCGAAGAGAAAGTGAAAGAGAAGATCGGCGACAAGCTCAAGGATCTCTTCCGACGTTAGCTGGTCGCTGTCGTGCACGGCATGCCACGCTCGACGACCATCGCCGTGACGACTGCCATGCTGACAGGGATGGTACTCTCGAGCGCAGCCAGCGCGCTCGAGGTCGAGCACATCGAGACGCGTTACGCGGCCGGGCAGTATCACTGCGAGCTCGTCGCGGTGCTGGATGCACCGGCGCACGCTGTGGAGGACGTGCTGCGCGATTACGAGCACTATCCGGCGCTCGACCCGCGCATCCTGCAGGCGCGCGTGCTGGCGCGCCCGGCACCGGGCACGGTGTTGCTCGAGACGCACTTGCGGACATGCTTCGGACCGTTCTGTCGCACGGTGGTTCGCGTCGAAACCGTGCGCGAGGCACAGCATGCGCTGAGTGCGGTCACGGATCCGGCGCGCAGTGATGTACGCTTCGGCGAAACGCAAACCACGCTCGAACCCGCGAACGCCGCGCGCACACGCATCACGTATCGCTCCAGCGTCACGCCCGGTTTCTGGATTCCCGCGGTCGTCGGCCGACGCTGGATGTTGAGAGCGATGGAGCAGGCCGCGCTCGATGTGTTTCGCGGCGTCGAAGCGCGCGCCAAGGCACCAAGGGAGATAGACAAGTAGCAGTGACTTAGACAGAGTGCCATGGAGGTGTGCGCGCAACGACGTGCCGCACAATCACCTACCGCCCACAGCCCACAGCCCAAGACAATGCCGATCGCTTCCCGTCTGTTGAGCTGGTTCGATGCCGCAGGACGCAAGCACCTGCCGTGGCAGCAGGATCCGACACCGTATCGCGTCTGGGTGTCCGAGATCATGCTGCAACAAACCCAGGTTTCGACGGTGATCCCGTTTTACGAGCGCTTCATGGCGCGCTTCCCGGACGTGCATGCGCTGGCGGCCGCGCCACTCGACGAGGTGCTGCATCTGTGGACCGGCCTTGGCTATTACGCGCGAGCGCGCAATCTGCATCGAGCGGCACGCGTGATCGTGGACGTGCACCACGGTCATTTCCCTCGCACGCTCGAGTCGTTGCAGGCTCTGCCTGGCATCGGGCGATCGACTGCCGGTGCCATCCTCGCGTTCGCGTACTCGGCCCGATATCCGATCCTCGATGGCAACGTCAAGCGCGTCCTGACAAGGCATTTCGGCATCGTGGGCTATCCAGGTGACAAGAAAGTGGAGGCGCAGCTCTGGGAATTGGCCGATCGCTGCACCCCGGCGCAACGTGTCGCGGATTACACGCAAGCGATCATGGATCTCGGCGCCATGATCTGTGTGCGTGCTCGTCCGTTGTGCATGGCGTGTCCGCTGCGCGAGACGTGCGTGGCGCATCGCGAAGGTCGGCAGGCGGAGCTGCCCACGCCGCGGCCCAGGAAAGCCCGACCACACCGGGAGGCGTATGCGCTCATCCTGGTGCGCGGCGATGGCGCCGTGTGGCTCGAGCAACGACCGTTGCAAGGGCTCTGGGGTGGGCTCTGGGTCTTCCCGCAGTTCGAGTCGCGCGAACGAGCCTGCGAGTACATCGGGCGCATCGGTAGGTCGTCCTGCGCGCCGCGGTCGTTGCCATCTTATTCACATGCGTTCACGCATTTCGACTTGACGCTGCACCCCTTGCTGGTCGAATCCGTCGAGCCCCACCGCGAGGTGAGTGAGCCGGGCGGGCGTTGGTTGGATCCGAGCGAGCCAGCGAAGATCGGTCTCGCGAAGCCCGTGGTCGACCTCATGTCCAAATTGATGACCGGCGAGGGAGACTGGTGCTGTGACCTGCTTCGCGTGCGGCAGGTGGCGATGCCTGATTGACGCACACGGCGCCATGCGCCGCTCACGTTGCGTGGAGAGGCTGAGTGCTGTGCCCCGGCAGCGGCGTGCGATGTAACGTCGCTGCCCCTTATCGCCCGCTCCCGCCTCCAAAGAGGGCTACAATCACCGCTTTGATCCACCCTCGGAACACCTTCCGACCCGCAGAGAGGACTGCCTCATGGCACGCATGGTGAAATGTGTCGTACTCGGGACCGAGGCCGAAGGCCTCGATTACGCGCCGTATCCAGGGGAGCTCGGTCAGCGCATTTATGAGAATGTGTCGAAGGAAGGCTGGCAACGCTGGCTGAGGCACCAGACGATGCTCATCAATGAATATCGTTTGACACCGATCGACCCCAAAGCGCGTCAATTCTTGGTGTCCGAGATGGAGAAGTTCTTCTTCGGCGGCGGCTCGAAGAAGCCGGAAGGGTATGTGGATGTAGGGAATGGGGAATAGCGACTCGGGAACGCGCCGATACCGACACGCGGCTCGATACGGTCTCGGCCTCCGTCACCCGGTTGCACGCTGCGCGCTTTGCAGCAGAGCGATTTCGCCGCGCAGCGCCGCACGGACGCGGTTGAATTCCGTTGTGAGCCGTTCGAGCTCCGCCTGCCAATTGCTGTCTGCGCCCGACTTGGCGCGACGTTCGATCTCCGCGCTGATCCCCACGAGCCCTTCCAGGTGCAGATTGGCGCTCGCGCCTTTGAGCCTATGTGCAGCGCGTCCGATCGCCGACACATCGCCGTTCGTCACTGCCGTTTGCAGCTCTCGCAACGTTTCCTCGCCGGTCGTGAGGAACGCTTCGATGAGCTCGACCATGAACTCGGTATCGTCACCCGCGATCGCCTGCAAGCGTGCCCGCACAGCCACGTCGGCGGTCGCCACTCGAGTCTCGTCATTCGACATGGGAGCATCCCCCTGGAAAGAGCCCATGAACCGATCTAATACATCTTGCAAACGTGAGATGTCCAACGGTTTGGTCAAATAATCGTCCATGCCTGCTTCGAGGCAGCGTTCCAACGTGCCCATCATCGCGTTGGCCGTCAGAGCCACAATCGGCGTACGCGGGCGCTCTGTCGCTGCCTCGATCTCGCGGATGCGTCGCGTCGCTTCGATGCCGTCCATGACCGGCATCTGCATATCCATCAGGATGAATCCATACTGATTGCGCTTGAAGGCCTCGATTGCCTGTGCCCCATCCTCGACGACCTCCACTTCACAGCCCAGCCGCTCGAGGAAGCGTCGCGCCACGCGCTGATTGATCTGATTGTCCTCGACCAGCAGCACCCGTCCGGAGTACGTGCGTCTCGCATCGGGCGTCGCGATCAAGGTGCCACGCGTGATGATCGGCTGACTGTGCATGTGCCAATCCTGCGCGTCGTGCGACAACGCGCGGCTTGCACACTCGATGAGCTCGCGCATCCGCACCGGCTTGGTGAGGTACGCCGCAAAGCCGATCTCAGCGAAACGTTGCATGTCGCCGGCGCGATCGAGCGACGTGAGCAGCATCAGACGGGTGGGTGGAATGTCGCGCGCGTTCACGATGGTTTCGCCCAACACCGCACCGTCCATGTCCGGCATGTGGTAGTCGAGCACGACGAGATCGAACGCGCCGGTGCCCGGCTTGCGTAGCGTTTCGAGCGCCTCTTGCGCGCTCGCGACGGAGGTCACCTCACAGCCTTCGTACGCGAGTTGGCTCGCGATCACGCGACGATTCGTGTCGTTGTCGTCGACCAACAGCACGCGTCGGCCGCGCAAGACAGCAGCCGGTTTCTTCTCATCAGCGGTGGGTAAGGTCGCTTCGAGAGGCAGCGTGAACCAGAAGGTCGAGCCCTTGTCCGGCTCGCTCTGTGCGCCGACCTGCCCGCCCATCATCTCGACGAGCTTGCGTACGATCGACAGCCCGAGACCGGTGCCGCCGAAGCGGCGCGTCGTGGACGAGTCGGCCTGTGTGAACGGCTGGAACAGCTTGTCGAGGGCGGATTTGGGAATCCCGATGCCAGTGTCACGGACCTCGAAGTGGACGAGAGTTCGGCCGTTCTGACAACCGAGCGCACAAACTTCGATGACCACCTCGCCCTTTTCCGTGAACTTGATGGCGTTGCCGACGAGGTTGAGTAGACATTGCCGGATGCGTTGCGGATCGCCGATCACGCGCTCCGGCACTTCGGGACGGACATTGACGACGAGCTCGAGCCCCTTGGCGGCGGCTTGGAATGCCATGATCGATGCGACGTCATCGACATTGGCCCGGATGTCGAGCTCGAGATGCTCGATGTCGAGCTTACCGGCCTCAATCTTGGAGAAATCGAGGATGTCGTTGAGGATGGTGAGCAGCGAATCGGCGCTCGCGCGAATCGTCTCGGCATATTCACGTTGCACGCGATCGAGCTTGGTGTCGAGCAACAAGCCGGTCATGCCGATGATGCCGTTCATCGGTGTGCGGATCTCGTGGCTCATCGTGGCGAGGAACGTGCTCTTCGCTCGGTTCGCCGCTTCGGCTTCCTGTGTCGCACGCAGCAAGGCTTCGCGCGCCGCGCGTTCGGCAGTGATGTCGTGGATGGAGCCGGCCAGCCACAGCGGCTTGCCGTCTGGTCCGCGTTCCGCAGCCGCCCGCGAACGCACCCACAGCCAGTCGCCGTCCTTCTTGCGCAATCGATATTCGACGTCGTAGGGCTTGTCGTGCTGAAGATGATCCGCCATCGCTTTTGCAAGCAGCGGCTGATCGTCGGGATGCACGAGGCTTTCCAGGCCGCTGGCAGGCGGCGCGGTGTGCTCGTCGTAGCCGAGCATCTGCATGAAACGCGGCGAATGCCACATTTCGCCGGTCAACAAATTGAACTCGAACAGCGCATCCTGAGTGCCGGACACGGCACGTTGGAACCGCTCTTGCGCTTCGCGCAGCTCACGGGCTTGTCGGGCGATCTCGAGCTTCGCCTGCTCCTCCCGCGTGACGTCCCAGTCGACGGCGAGCACGCTGATCGGCGCGCCAGCCGCATCGCGCAGCACACGGCCGTAGAGTTGAATGTGCGCGGTCGAGCCGTCGGGCAGGAGTTGACGGTAGCGATGACAGAACACGTCGTCGCCGGGTGGTGCTTTGAGCGCGCGCGCAAAAGTGTTGCGCCACGCTTCGCGATCGTCCGGGTGCACGAAGCGTCGTGCGTACTCAGAGCCCCTGAAGCAGTTGATGCCATTGCCCAAGCGCTTGATGAAAGGACTGCCATCGTCGACGCGGACGATGTCGTCGCGAATGTTCCATTCGAAGACAGAGATGCCTGCCGACTCGTTTGCCATGCGCATGCGCTCGAGCATGCGACGGTTTTCCGCCTCTGCCGCCTCGGCGCGCTCGAGCGCGGCGCGCAGCTCGGCGGTCTCGTTGCGCGAGCGAACCGCATCGGCGAGCGCAAGCGCTTCGGCTTGCGACTTACGCATGTTGGCGCTGCCGAACAGACCCGTCACGAGCAGCGCAAACAGGGTGAGCGCGTGATTCTCAATGTGCTGCCACCAGCCTGGGTGGTGCGGCGAGGCGATCGGCGCGACGAACAGGAGCACGCCGCCAAGCGTCGCGATGGCGGTCGCGTGCCAATGCCGGCTCGACGACAGGCTCAGGATCACAGCGAGCACGTAGCCGATGCCGATGGCCGAGTTGAGCCAGCCCGATACATCGAGCAAGAACACGACGATGCACAGACCGATGAGCCACGGCAGGAGGTTACGGCGTTGATGCGAGGCTGTGACGCCGAGCCCTGCGAGAATCGTCCTGCGACGCTCCTCCTCGGGGAGCCGCACGATCGAGCGCAGAAAATGGCGCAATGCGAAGGCGGCGAGGAGGAGCAAGCCTAGCAGGAGAAATCCGATCGCGTTGACCGACAGATACGACTGCCCGAAGAAACGCTCGACGAGGGCACGCTCTTGAGCGAGCTTCATCTCGAGCACCAGCATTCCGTCGGCGCCGTCGGCGACCGCATACAGCACATACGGCTCGCCCGCGAAGTTCTCGAACTCGACGTGCGGCTGCCCGGGATTCGCCTTCAACGCCGCGGCAGCGCGCACCGGAAAGCCTCGCGGTGCGGTGTCGCGCGGCGGCTCGATCAGCGCACGCTGGAAATGCCGCGCCGAATAATGTGTGCCATGGTGGGTGAGATTGCGCTGTGGCCGGCGGGATGCGAGCAACGCCTCGGCGAGCGCTTCAGCCTTGGCGAGCGCGAACTCCGCGCCCATGCGGTCGGCGACGACTTTTTTCTGTTGCAACAGCGGCGCACTTGCCAGAGAGAGGACGAGCACGAGCACCAGGAGCGCCACGATCGACGCCTGGCCAGCCAGCACTGCTATGACATCCTTTGCTTTCATCGCTCGTTACTGCCCTCGGCATCCTTCTACAACGACTCGCTGGCGGGAAACTGGACGTAGGTCCCGCTATTCGCGGCTCCTCGTGCTTGCGGATGTGACAGACGTCACTCAATGACGGCAAGAAGGCTCGTGCGCGAGAGCAGTTTCGCAAGCTGTTCGTTGCGGCGAGGAGCCAGTCGCCGTTCACATGCCCATGGGCATCTCACTTGTCACGTTTCCGAGTGTCTATCTCCTGTCGTCAGCGGTGATCTCGTCGCGTCTTACCGGTCGATCACGCCGTGCGCGCAATCTCCGTCACCGCCAAGCCATCCTTGAGCACGCTCGCCTGATAGCCGCGCTCGGACAAGATATAGGCACACACGGAGCTGCGCCGACCCGTGTCGCAGCACACGACGTAGTGCGTGTTGCGGTCGAGCGACTTCATTTTCAGGCGCAGCGAGTAGAGCGGAATGTTGAGCGCACCTTTGGCGTGATATTGATCGAATTCCGAAGGCAGACGCACGTCGAGCCACTTGCCGCCTGCAGCCACGATACGCTTTGCTTCTTCGTAGTCGACCCATTGCAAGAACGGCTCATTGAGCAGGCTGCGAAAATCCTCCTTGCTGAGGCGCATCAAGTAGCCGTCGGTCAGCATCGTGACGCTTGCGTTGCGCTTGGCGTCGGAAATCAGTGCTTCCTCGCCGAATGTATCGCCCATGGAGAGCTCGGCGAGCTTGATGCCTTCCTTGCTGAGCGGCGATTCGCGCGTGACGACGCACTTGCCTTTGACGACGATGTAGAAGTAGTCGCCCACGTCTCCCTGCTTGATGACGACGTCGCCAGCGCGATAGTCGACGCGCTGCAGCCGCATGAACAGCGCTTGGATGTTGGCTGGCGGCACCTTGTAGAACGCCTTGGTTCGCAACAGCGCAGTCATCCAATCATCCGGCGGCTCCGAGCCGTCCTCTTCGGTGCTGCGCAGCTCGGCGACGTGATAGGCGCCGGTTTGATCCAACGTCACCATCACATCGAGGAACTCGCTGTCGATGAATAGGTATTCTGCGCGCTCCGATGTCACCACCGCTGAGTAAGGACGCGGCAAGACGTGCGCGAGCGGCCGGCGCGCCTTGGGAGATCCTGCGGTGATGGTCGCGATCACTTCGCCTTCCTGCAGGAGATCGACCGTGCCGCTCAACAAGTAATAGGTGTGTCTTTCTTCGTCGCCTTCGGCGAATAGCAGGCGAGCATGCGGAGCCTGACGGCGGCTGGTCTTGCGTGCGATCGCAACCAGGTTCTCCGCGCGCATGCTATCGAGCGGCGAGAACCTGCGGAGCAATGCGATATCTTCTGGGCTTCCAGTGAGCTCCATGACAGCTGTGCCATGAGGGAGTGGCGCGCAGTATAGACAAGGCGTCCTGCGATAAACCGTGACGCGCGTCGGAACGCAAGGGCGCGCGTCGCGACACGCACGCGTGTCACGGTCGGGCGGCGTGCTTGCGGCGCTGTCGCGCATGGACGTCAGGGATGGCACGAGGGGCTGGCGCGTGGGCGTGAACGTCGTCGCACTTCGCGTCCTGCTGCTTCGGGCCTAGCGGCAGCGAGCGCCGGGCCGTTTCAGGTCGCGAAGACCGGCTGTGGAGCCGGGCTCCGGTCGCTGTGCTTTGTCCCGCACCCTGCCGGCAAGCGCCGGACGGGTACGCACCTTCTCGTGTTGTCAGTTGGGTCGAGCGCGTGCTTCCAGCCTGGCTACGCGCGGCACAGACAGCTCTCGGCGAGCGCCTGTGGTTCGTACCGCAGCTTGCGCAATGAGTATCGGAAAGCTCGTAGCGCGGCGGCGATGAAGCACGCGTACGCTCTAGCTTTCGCGCAATTACAGCTCGCTGAGATTTCGTTGAGGACGAGCCGGCTCGTCGATTCGCGCGAGCGGCCGTGTTTGGATTCTGTCTAGCTGAGCGCGCATCGCCGAGGGCAGTAGAGGGCATGATGGTCATGAACAATGTGATTCCGGAGGAAGGTCGTTGGTACGCCTATCGCGGCAGTCGCGAGCTGTACCAAGTGATCAATATCGACGACGCGGATCGGGTGATTTACTTCCAAGACACGCACGGCGACATTGACGAGGTGGACTTCGACGAATGGTATGCGATGGACTTGGAACCGCTGAGCGATCTCGATGAGCTCGAGCAGCTCGGAGACGACGATGACGAGCCTCACGCCGACGTCGAGCATCGCAGTATTCTCATGCGTCTGCGCGGTCTGCGCCGCTGAGGGATGCCGAGCGAAGATAGACGCTGCGAGGCTCAGGATGCGCGTCGCAAACGCGCTGGCGGAGGGCGCCAGCCGACGGGTGAAGCCCGTTCGTGTCACTTGAGAGCTATCGCTAGAGCGGTCGATGCGGACAGCACAGTTGCCGAGCTAGCGATAGCCTTCTAACGAGCTGCGCCTCTAGACGACGAACGCCTGCGGCAGCGCGTCCCGGGCTCACAGGCTATTGGAAGGTGTGCGGCTCGAGCAGCTGCACACTGAAGTATCTGTTTCGATCCGTCCACACTTCGCGAACGCGCAGACCAGCACTCTCGGCAAGCTCGGCGAAGTCCTCGAGCGTGTACTTGTGACTGTACTCGGTGCGGATGTGCTCACCGCGCTTGATCGTCACCTCCGCGTGGCCGATGTGCACGCGCTGATCGCGTTTGCTGATCAAGTGCATCTCGATGCGGCTCTTGTCCTCGACCCAGATCGCCGCATGCTCGAATTGCTCGAGATCGAAATCGGCGCCGAGCTTGCGGTTCAAGTGGCGCAATGCATTCAGGTTGAACGCGGCGGTGAGGCCTGCTGCGTCGTTATATGCGCGACGAAGCACGCCAGCATCCTTGCGCAGATCGATGCCGATGAGGGCCGCGCCATGACGGCCAATCATGCCGCGGATGCGACTCAGCAACGAAGCTGCTTCGGCCCGGTCGAAGTTGCCGAGTGTCGAGCCAGGAAAATACACGACGCACCGGCTCGCCCGGGCGACCTCAATGGGAAGCTCGAACGGCTGCGAGAAATCGGCATTCACCGGGATCACGTGCAGCTCGGGATAGTCGCGCGCGATCGCGCCGGCAGCATCGAGTAAATACTCACGTGCGATGTCGACGGGCACGTAGGTTGCCGGCATGTCGATGTGATCCAGCAAGAGGCGTGTCTTCGCGCTGGTGCCGCTGCCCAGCTCGACGAGGGCGGCACCACGTCCGATGTGTCGCGCCATCTCGGGCGCATGCTCCCGCATGATCGCGAGCTCGGTGCGCGTGAGGTAGTACTCGGGCAGCTCGCAGATCCGATCGAAGAGGTACGAGCCGTGATCGTCATAGAACCAGACCGGCGAGAGCTCTTTCTCCGGTTTCTTCAGCCCCCTCAGCACACTTTCGAGCACCTCGTCCGGTGCGGCGGATGAACGGACATGCGATGTGTGCGTCATCGGGCCGTTTCCTCAGTAGTCGCGAGCCAGGCGCACGCCCGCGAACTGCCAGCGCGCATGTGGGTAAAAGAAATTGCGATACGTCGCCCGAATGTGGTCGCCGGGTGTGGCGCACGAGCCGCCGCGCAACACGATCTGATTGCACATGAACTTGCCGTTGTACTCACCGAGCGCACCGCTGAGCGGCCGGAAGCCGGGATAGGGGACGTAGGGAGAGGCAGTCCATTCCCACGCGTAGCCGAAGACCTGCTTGAGTCCGGGGGAGTCCGGCGCGTTGCGCGGGTGCAGTTGACCGTCTTCGAGGAAGTGTCCCTGCACCGGCAACGTCGCCGCGGCGATTTCCCACTCGGCCTCCGTCGGTAACCGCGCGCCTGCCCAGCGCGCGAAGGCGTCGGCCTCGTAGAAACTCAAATGACACACGGGCGCCCCCGGCTGCAGCGGCTCGAGGCCGTACAACGTGAATTCCGCCTCGAGCGACTCGTCCCAATAGAGCGGGCGAGTCCAGCCGTCGCGCTTGACGAGCGCCCAGCCGTCCGCCAGCCAGAACTCCGGGCGCCGATAACCACCGTCGCGGATGAACTCACGGTATTCCGCGTTGACGATGAGTCGATCAGCGAGCGCGAACGGCTCGACATAGACGCGGTGCCGCGGCGTCTCATTGTCGAAGCAGAATCGCTTGCCGTTGGCGCCGATCTCCCTCACGCCGCCCTCGAAGCAGTGAAACCGCAACGTGCCCGGTGCGCGACAGGGTTGCAGTGGACGCGTGCGATAGGCAGGCAGGAGTGGATTGCACGAGAACAAGTGCTTGAGGTCGGTAAGCAGCAACTCCTGGTGCTGTTGCTCGTGATGCAGCCCGAGCACCGTCAGCGACTCGATGCGCTCGTCGTCTTCGCTCTTGGCGATGAGATCCAGCATGTGCGCATCGACGTGCTCTCGGTACTCGTTGATCTCCTTCACCGTCGGCCGCGTCAGCATGCCGCGCTCGGCGCGCGCATGCATCGCACCGAGCGTGTCGTAGTACGAGTTGAAGAGGTACTCGAACTTGGGACGAAAGGGGCGGTAACCGTGCAGACGCGTGCGCAGCAGGAACTGCTCGAAGAACCACGTCGTGTGCGCGAGGTGCCACTTGACGGGGCTGGCCTCGGGCATGCTTTGCACCACGAAGTCCTCGGGCTCGAGCGATGCGCACAAGCTCAGCGTCTGGGCCCGAATCCGGCGGTAGCGCGCAGCCAGCGACTCTGAAGGACGCATATCCACTTGAGCTGCTGCTTCGACGGCTGCCATCCGGGCACTCCTTACTTATTAATGTGTGGCTTCGGTAGGTGGTGTCGGTGCCGAGCGACGTCGGCTTCACATAATCAACGCCTGTCTGGGAATAAAGTTGCAAGAACAGCGCCAGGGCGTGCGCTTGCGTCAGATCAGCGCAACGAACGCTCGGACGGGCTACCGGTAAGGCCCGACGGCTGGTTGCGGCCCTGGCCGGGCGGCGGTGCCGAGGGGCGCTCCTTGCCGTTTCGCGACTTTCCTTGACGCCCCATCTCCGCGCAGCTTTAATACGCGACCTTCTGGCACTCGTCTGGTCCGTCTGGCCCTCCTGGCCAGCCGGCGGCACGCCCAGCCACTCTAGGCCAGGTAGCTCAGTTGGTAGAGCAGCGGACTGAAAATCCGCGTGTCGGCGGTTCGATTCCGTCCCTGGCCACCAGTTCGCTTTCAAATTTAATACCTTGAAAGGCCGCGCGCGGACTAAGCTCTTTCATTTGGACCAGCTTTAAACCACGACCATCGCGTGTGCCTGGGCTGCCAGCCAAACCTGATTCCTAAGCGGGTCTCCACTTCAACTCTGGAGACTTGCGATGGCATCCATCGATAGGCGCGGCACAGTCTGGCGTGCTCG